>ENA-UEPV01000570-UEPV01000570.1-human-gut-metagenome-genome-assembly--contig:-NODE-570-length-25068-cov-4.375375_pt1 | contig 25068 bp, 21 predicted proteins | sample MGYA00242942_ERZ507925 | MGnify/ENA primary metagenome ERZ507925 (study PRJEB26167, sample SAMN06115453) | human gut metagenome | host: Homo sapiens | place: China:Fujian | collected 2015-08-26... | reverse complement strand
TGGTGGAGTAGTTGCCCGTCAGGGATTCCACCAGAAAGGTCGCCTTGATCTTGGCAAAGGTCTGGGCATCTGCCTTGGTGATTTTCAGGCTGGGCAGAGGGCTGTTGCTGGCGGTCACAGTGTACTGCTTATCGCCATCGGTCACGTCCACATAGACGCTGTGAGGGGTGGGGTCCAGAGCATAACCCTCCGGAGCTTCCACCTCCACGAATGTCCACAGACCCTTGGTGACGTCCTTTACCTCGATAATGCCGCCGTTTTTGGTCACATCACTGCCAACGATCTGACCGTCGCGGTAGATGTTGAATACAGCGCCATCCAATCCACGGTCAGTCCCGGCAATCACCTTCTTGAACGTGATGTCGCCATCTCCAGCAACGGGAGGGGGCGGATTGTCGCCGCCTTCCGGCTTATCGTCCGTCACAACCTTACGGGCTGCGTGATAGGCAAAGAAGCTCTGGCGGCCAGCGGTTCCGGAAGTGGCAAGAACGGCCCACTTGCCAGACATGTCCTCCACGATGGATGCCTGCTTGCCCTGTGCAGTATATTCCTCGATCTGTTTCTGAAGTTCCGCATCCTCCTTAGCTTTCTGCGCCAGCATCCAGTTGTAATAGCCAACATAGGTTTCATAGGTATCGGCGTTGGCAAAACCACCGGCGTCAATATCGCCGGATGTATCGCCGCCCGCGGATTTGTCGCTCTGGTTGTCCCAGATGTAGGTCTGCAAGGCCATGAACAGACTGCCGGGGATCTCGCCCGTGTAGTTGACAATGTAGGTCATCATCCACTTTACATTCTCTTTGGTAATGGCGTCCATCTCACCCAGCCCCGTACCTGCGACAGCGGCATCCCACAGGGCATCACTGTCCGCGCCGGTGGCGCTTTTGTAGGTGTAGCTGTTGAGAAAAGAAGCTGTCCCATAGCGATAAGAGTAGCCAAGATCCATACAGTAGAGCTGCTTGCCTGCCGCCGTGGGCGGACGGTAAGAATAAGGCTGACCGGTGGAGGTCAGCCGGGTAGACCAGAGATTGGGGTTTGTGGTGGGCTTGATACCCGTTCCGCTACCGGAGGCTGCCAAAGCAGAAGTGGGCAGCAGGGTCAGCAAGGTCAGCAAAGCCAAGATTGCCGACAGGAATCGTGTCTTTAACTTTTTCAAAGGAAATTCCTCCTCATTCGGTGAAATAGAAATGCGGGCTGTAAAAACAGTCCGCATTTTACAAAATAATATTGAATTGTTATTACCTGGCTGCGGGGCGATCCACCCAACTGATGGAACACCCTGCATCCATAAAGAGCTGGACACAGTACCAACAGTCCGCTCCATTTTCATCCGTGCCTTCGGCAAGTCCCACGCCAATGCTCCCGTAACGGGAATTGGTCATGTTTTTGAGATGTCCCGCAGAAGCGGCCCATGCCCACATGACGGTTTCTGGCAGGCTCTTTTCTTTCAGGGCCCACTCCTCCAAGCAGTGAATATTTTCGCCCACATATTGACAGTCGGTGACGGTAACATATTTGCGACCGTCTGGCCGGGTGTGGGAATATGCGCCGCTGGCGGCCATTTCATCGGCTCGCACCTGCGCCGCCTGCATGAGCTCGTCGCTGGTGGTCAGGGCCGCGATGCCGTTTTCCTTACGGAGTGCATTGGTACGGTCAATGATGTTCTGCTTTGCAACGGCAACGTCTGTCTGCGCAGGCTGCTCCACGGACTTTGTCGTTGTGGACTTTACCGGCGCTTCACCAGTGTAAGGCTTGTCCGACTCGACCTGCACGCATTTGCTATCGCTGTCCCAGTAGATATTGAAGCCGACCGCTCTGCCGATGTCACGGAGCTTGACGTAGTTGTTGCCTTTGATACGATAGGCTTCCATCTGTACTTCCCGTCCATCGACAAATACGCGGTGGGTGCTGCGCTCTGCCATGATCCCGGCGGCGTAGGCTGTGGTGGTGACGCCCACCACCAACAAGCCGGTAAGAAAATCTGCCGCAAAACTTCCTCGTTTCATAGGGTGTACCTCCAAAGTCTTTTGATGGGTTCATGGTATCGCGGATACCGCCGTGTGTCAAAAAATCCGCCCTGATTTTTCAGAGCGGATTTATGACTTAAATTTGCTTGCTTAAATCTCGGCGGCTATAAACGATACGGCGTACTTCTATCGTGTCGCCAATCACTACATAAAAGATGGTATAGTTCTTGACTTGGATTCGGTAATAGGGATACCTGCGCTCTTTCGCAGAGTGGTATGGCTCGAATGCTTCTGCACAGGAAAGACGATCTTGAATTGCGTTTTCTACCGCATCGACAAAATCTTCAGCTGCGATTGGGTTTTGAAGCCGAACACTGATATAGTCCACGATTTCATTCAAGTCATCTTCAAAGAGCGGCAGGATACTCAGCTTATAATGCTTTCCGTCCATGAATCCGTCCTCTCACGCGCTTGAATACCTCGTCCCCGGAATAGCGAACATCGCTGGAATCCGCTGCACGGTCTGCCTCATCCAGTTTCAGTTCTACATCGTCAGTCAATGCAGAATACTGCTCAATACTCATAACGACCATAGAACCATATCCGTTTTTCGTCAGATAGACAGGCTCGCCAGTATTCAACACGGTATTCTCGATTTCGGGGAATTTGTTCCGCAGATCCGAAACAGGTCTAATGTTGATCATAGCAGTTCCTCCTTGCATGGTACTATTCTATCACTCCTATCGTAATTTTATCAGAATTTTATCACAAAAGCAATCGTTATTTTTCTCGCGCTTGCACACACCAGCGGTAATCCGGCTGATTCATCACACAGGTGACAAGGGTGATGATGTTCTCCGTACTGTCGCTCAAAACGCTGGTATCGTCCACGCCGATCTTACTGACAGAGTACACCTCATAGCTGCGTGTGCCGAGCTGGGTGGTCAGCTTGATGGTGTCGCCAATGTCAAGGGTGTGAATTTTGCCAAAGTGATTGTTGACGCCACGGTTGTGACCGGCGATGGCGACATTCCCCTCCCAAATGGAGGTGCTGGCAAAATGGCCTGCGCCCTTGCGGAGCGCATCCGCGTCCGTCCCCTGATACACCTTGACAGACAGACCAAGGGTGGGAATTTTCAGCGTACCGAGATAGCCGCCGCTGTAATAGAGGTCCTTCGTAACAGCAGTGTACTTCACCGGCGTGTAAGAGCCTGTGCTGCCGTTGGCACTGCCGGAAGCAGCGGGCGGCAGGACGGTCACGCCGCCTGTGCCGCTGACCGTTCCCGTGGCCGAACCGCTTACAAGGTTTGGCGTCAGCAGTTCCCCGGCATTCAGCGTATAGCTGGTTGGGCTTCCAAAGACAGGCGGGATGTAGGCGGCGTTTTTGCTCCGGTCGGTATTCACAGGCTTGTCCATCGTGACATAAATGGTATCGTCCGAGGTGGGGCGTCCGAACAGTCCTGCGTCCGGGCCGTCAAAGTGATACTCCAATGCCGATGCAGGCATGGAAAAAGCCGCCAGCATACAGCAGGCGGCCAGCAGCGTGGTCAGATATTTTTTCATGCGGCGTACCCTCTTTTCTTATTGATGTAGTGGCGATAGCCCTTATAACCGGCATAGCCGCAGCCGCCCAACGCCGCCGCTCCCACGGGGATCAGCAGCCACAGCCAGTTAAAACTACTGCGTCCGGTTTTCGCCGCTGTATTTCCAACACTGGAAAAGACGGCGGTGTAGACCACCGTATCACAGCTTGTACGGGTAACGTCACCCTTATAGTCCGCCGTGACGGTATAGCCGATGGCGTATTTGCTGATGGCAGTTCCGGTGTAGCTTGCCACGGCGGTGTAGCGAATGGGAATGTCGTAGCCGTCCGTGGGATCGACAGCCGCCTCCTGCCAGCTCACATCGGCAAGGGTCAGGGTGCGGCCATTTTCATTCACGGACTTGGGAACAAGGGACACATCCGCGTCAGAGAGGTTGGGATAGGTGCGCTCCGCCGTCACCGTGCGGCTGCTGGTCCCATAGCCCGCTGCCTCCACCTGAATGGTAGTGTGGTCAAGGGACAGGACACCCTCATAGCCGTCCTCGGTCTTGACCTCCAGCTTCGGCTCCAGCATTTTCAGAATTTCCGTCATGTCCTTGGTCTTGCTCTCCAGCGTGACCACCTCGATATGCTCCCGCGTGTCCGTTTCTGTCTGGTCATTTTTCAGCAAATCAAGGAGCGTATAGGTGCGGCCCTCGCGCTCAAAGTCAGCGGTGGGGATCGTGGCGGGATCGTCCTTCGCGGTCAGGTAGTAGACCTTTTCCAAACGATAGACACCGTTTTCCTCGCTGGCTCTGACCTCGGCGGGATAGGCGGAAATACCGGGTAGCGTATCTGCGGCAGAGATCATTGTGGATACCGTATCGGCTTCTGTCATGGGCTCTGCGGCCAGCGCCGCGACACTCATGCTGCACAGCATCAGCGCCGCGCAGAGAGCAAACGAAACTTTCTTTTTCACGCTTCGTCCTCCTTCCTCAGCGAACGGGCCGGTTCTGTTCCGGCTGCTTGCGCTCCTGCGGAGAGATCTCACGCTGGATGTCATTTTGCAGCTTACGGAAATACTTTTGCAGGCTGTCCACCACGCCGCGGCGATCCTGCACCTCCATACCGTCAAACACCTGCCCCACGCGGCTCACATCGGGCTGCGGGGTCTCCACGCCGAAATTGCGGCAGAGCATATAGCTGACGCTCTCGGCGTCCATGGCGCAGTCCTCACGGGTATAGTAGGGATAGCGCCCGTGGTCATGGATACCGGCGTGGACGATCTCGCGGGAGAGCGCCGCAAAGATCTTGCTGTCGATCAGGCGGCTGGATACCGTAATGCTCTGCGTCTTAGGATCATAAACGGCGTCCTGGTACATGGTGCTGCTGGTGACCACGGGAACGGGGGAGCTGTCCAGCAATCGGCGCAGGGCGGCGTCCATTTCCGGTGTATTGTCTTTCAGGCTCAGCGCCGGAACACCGGCCTTGCCGTGGGTCTGCGTCACATCAAAAACACGCCCGATCTTATAGCCGTGATACTCCCTTCCGTCCTTCACATAGGTGTCCGACACGCGGATCTTCATGCCGTTCTCGTCACGGTTGACGCTGCGCCCCAAGCGGTTCCACACCTCCAAGCTGTTGATGTAAGTGATGTCGGGGTTCTGCGCCATCGCCAGCATCACATTGGATGCGCTGTATCGCGGGTTGATGGCCTGCGTGTCCAGATAGTGGAGGTATGCGCCGGGTTCACTGGTGACGTGCATGACCGCATCGTCGGAAAGCTGCCCCAATTCCTCGCGCTCCGCTGTTTTCTTTGCCTTCCAGTCCTCGTCCCTCTGCTGCTTCTGCTGGATCAAATCGTCTAACTTTGCCATGATCGTTTCTCCTTCTCAAAATCAAATTATTCCCGCGTAGGCATAGCCTTTTGAATGGCTTCCCGCACGGTGTCCTTGGTGGGAGCTGTGCCATCCCGTTCTGCCGCGGCTTGCAGCGCCATCAGACGGCTGCGGACGGAGGGGCGGGCGTCAGCCTTCTCCGTAGCCGGTTCCGTAGACGCTCTCGCACCAGTCCCGCGCTCCTTGGAGCTGTTCTCGGACGGAGCGCGGGCGTTCTCTTTTTTTGCGGCAGCGTCCTCCTTCACCGGGGCGGGATAACCCATGCGCTCAAAAATGCGGTTGATCTGCTTGGCGTCCTTGGCTTTTGCCATAATTTCTACCGTCCCGGTCTTTTCCACCTTATTGACGATGGGGTAAAACAGGACGCCATAGCGTTTGGCTTCCATCTGAAAGCCCTTCAAGTCCTCCTGCTTGACGGAAAAGATCGTCAGCTCCTCGCCGTCGTGGATCAGGCGCTTGAGGTTGGTTTTACCGGCGAGCTTCTGATTGTCGTTGGCAAGGGCAATCAACAGGGCGGCAAGATTTTTCGCCCCCAGCCCTGCCAGCTTGAGGGCGCTCTCGGTGATCTGGATACCCTCACGCACCATCAGGTCAGCGGTTTCACCGTTGGTACTCATGCTCGTGTTCCTCCTTCTTCTTTAGATTTTCCTGCCGTTCAGCCTGCGCCTGCTGGCACTGTTGGGATACCCTCGGAATGTCCGATTGTATCCTGCGGCACAGACGCAGCTCCCCGCGCTTTTCACGCAGGGCGGCAGTCTGCTGTTGGATCTCCGCGCTGTACTTGGCTTGTGCTTCTTCATCGCTGGTGTTCCTCCTTTCCTGATAAAGTGGTTTTCTCTGTTCCTCCAGCAAGCGGATGTCCCATTCCAGCACACGGATACGCTGCTCCAGCTCTGCTGCCGTGGTGATTCCGCTTGATAAAAGATATTTGAATTGCTGCTCATACCGCTCCAAATGAATGACCTCCCGCTTGACGGAGAAAGGCAGCTTGGGCGGCAGCTTTTTCCGCCTGCCCCCACGCAGCAGGTAGAGGTAGCGGAGATAGAGTGCGTGAAAGCCGGTAATTTTCTTTTTTCGGACGGTGGACAGCTTGCCCTTTATTCGGTAACACTTGACGGTATGGGCGATGATCGGCGGGGTCATGCCGCTGTGCCGCTGGCGGGAGAGCCGTAGCAGAATATCCGCTTCGGTGTAGCCCTCGCCCAAACTGTCCAGGCGGATCGCCCGCTTTGCGCCGGGTGGCTTGACCGTTGTGTATTTCCGATTGGGGCCGCGCCGCACCTCATAGCCGTTTTTCCGCAGAAGCATGAGAAAGGAATCATAGGTATAGGCTTGGTGGATGATGGCGTCAATGTCGGTGCGGATGATGCCGCGCACGGTGGGCTTGCCGCCCTGCTCCGCCTTCCACTCGGCGTAATGCTTGCCCTTGCCCTTGCCCTGCGGGGTGATGACGGATAAATCATTCTCCCGGCATAGCGCGTCCGAAGTGCCGCGCACATCGTTGTAGTAACTTTCCGGGCTGGAATGGTATTTCTGCCCGTCTATACAGGACACAGAATTGACCACCAGATGATTATGCAGGTGGTGCTTATTCAAATGGGTGCTGATAACAACCTCATACCGTTTACCAAACAACCGCTTAGCAAATTCCAGCCCAATAGCGTGCGCCTGCTCTGGTGTGACCTCCCCCGGTTGAAAGGATTGGATGAAATGGTAGCCGAGGACGCCGCCCATTTTGCCAAACTGCTGCTTGGTTTCCATCATTTCAGAAAGGACGGTGTCCACGCTGCTGCAATTCAGGGCAGAAGTGAAAAAGAATTGCTCCGTCTTTTCGGGATTAGAGATGTAGGTGATGCCGGACGCCAGCGAGGTCTTTTCTCCGTCTGTGATGTAGCGCACACGGTCATCTAACCGGACGCGGATGGCAAAAACTTTGGTAACAGCCATTACCCCCGCTTCACCGCCCTCCACAATGCCGCTTGCATTTCCATGATGCTTTGAATGTCCTCCTTGCGGACATAGCCGGAGGCATTGGCGACTTTGGCGATTTGGTTGATATTTGTGCCGATGCCGGAAAGCTGACGCAGCAGCTCCGGCAGTTCATCAGGCGGACGGGGACGCAGGTTCACGCCCATGATAAGCCGCCGAATCGCAGGCTCCATTTTCAAGCCGCTGTCCTTGGAAAGCTGCTTGACATGGGCGTATTCGTCAGCGGTCAGGCGAATGGTAATTTGCTTGACATTGTTGCGTTTCATCGGAAGTTCCTTTCCTGTTGAAGTGGGGATATTAAGGGGGCTACCCCTTAACAAGCGCATTTTGATGTCAAAATGCTATGCTTGCGACTGCAAAGCAGCCGCAGGCCGCTTGCAGTCCTAAACCAGCCGAAAAAGAAAATCAGCGCGCCTCACCGCCACGGGTCTTTACCCTGCCGCTGATCCCTTTCACAAGCTGGAGCTGGTCGTTGTAGTCCTTTCCGCGGCGGGGTGGGTTGTCGATGACCTCATATTGGGGAAGGCTCCTTTGAATGGCCGCCGACGCCACCCGTCCCGGTCCGTCGTTATCCAGGCACAGCACGATCCGCTCCACGCCGGGGTTGTCCTTCAGGTATTGCTCCAACGCCACGGGGAATCGGATCGAGCCATCCTTCCGCGGCTGATAGATGCCGGAGAGGGACAGCGTATTGGCGGCGCGCCAATCCTGCCCCCGCAGCTTCAGCAGGGTCAGATAGGAAAGCGCGTCAATGGCGGATTCAAACACGCAGAGAGTTTTGCCACCGGCGTGGAGGGGAACGGCAAAGGAAAACCGCTTATCGCTGCCGGAGACTTCACCGGCGAAGGTGGTTTCTGAGAGCGTCCCTCGCAGCGCACCATAGGCAGGCTTTCCGTGTTCATAACCCACGAATACGCAGTTATGACGCTCGGCATCCTCGTAAAGCTGCCCGTGCTTGATGCAGTGGTTGATGATCTCCGCGTCAATGCCGCGGCTCCGCAGATATGCAAAAACACGCCGGGTGTCGGCGTGTTTGGGTGGGAGGGTAAATTCAGTTTTCGGGAGCGGTGCGGTTGGCTCTGATTTGGTCGGCACACGGGGCAATTCTCCGAGGATGCGCTGAACGGCATCCAAAAAGGAAAGCCCCTCCACGCGGGTCAGATAGTCCAGCGCATTTGTGCCTCCGATATTCCGTGACCACCAGCACCATTTTCCATTGGAGATTTTTAGCGAATCATGTGTGCGGGTGGCATAGGTGTCTCCGCCGATATGCACCAACTCTTGCGGTTCAAATCGCCGCAGGTAGGTCAGCAGGTCCATCTCGCGAGCGGCGGCAATCTGGTCTTTAGATAGGTAGGGCATGGCACTCACCTCCGGGCATCAGAAAAGCCGTCTGCATTTTTGCAAACGGCTTCTGAATCATATGAATAGCTTATTGATCGCTCTTTTTCAGCAATTTTTGCTCAGCGCTTTCCAATGCGGCAATGTAGTCCTTTTCACCTCTGGATAATTCGGCAGACTGAAGTTCTTTGTATTTTCGGTATTCCTCTTTGGCTTTTCTCTCTGCTGCGGCTGCGCTGATTTTTCCTGCATGAGTCAATATCTCATGTTTAGAGAGCTTGAGAAAGCCGTCCAGGGTGTCGATCCAATCGGACATATACATGGGAATGCGGCGTCGTGCCTGCATCTCTGCGAGATCAAGATAAGCCGACACAATGTCATTAAGCGCCAGCAGCTCGTCCTCCGTGCAGTAGTTTTTAGCAATAAGGGCATCGCTCTGGGTCGGGTGGCTTCCGGAAAATGAGAGCAGGCCCATGTTGGGTTTGCTGCTGTCTGCACTGTAAAAAATCTTTTCCGCCGCTGTCTGACCGTGAGCGGCCCAGTGCATTTTATTCTGGACGGTTTTGAAGAAAAGGACGGAGGCTTCTGTCCGCGGGTCATAATCCACGCTGGTGGCGTAAATGTCCAGCACCTTGCGCCAGAACACCTTTTCGGAGGAGCGAATATCGCGGATGCGATCCATCAACTCATCAAAATAGTTGCCGCCGCCAGCTTGCTTCAGAAGCTCATCGTTCATGGCAAAGCCCTTGATGAGGTATTCTTTCAGCACGGAATTGGCCCAAATTCGGAATTGGGTACCGCGCAACGACTTCACACGATAGCCCACAGAGATGATGACATCTAAGCTGTAGTATGCGACGGGTTTATCCGAATTTGCAATGTGAACATTTTTCACATTGCTTTTTTCATCTACCTCACCTTCAGCAAATACATTTTTTATATGTTTCGTGATACCGCTGCGCTCTCGTTGGAACAGTTCTGCCATCTGTGCCTGTGTCAGCCAAACGGTTTCGTTTTCCATGCGAACATCGATTTTTGTCAAACCATCCTCGGTCTGATACATAATGATCTCCGTCTGTTCAGGATGGATGCCGTTTTTACTGATTGCTAAATCATCCATGCATCGGTTCCTCCTATTGTTCTTGCCTAAACATAGTTTCATGAGCAGAATGCTCCTGCGCTGCCAACCTGTAATGGGAGGCCAGCAGAGCCTCTTTCATTTGCTCACCAGTCAAATCGCCGTTTGCCCAGCACTGTGAGAGCATCTTGGCATATTCCGAAACAGGGACGCCTTCAATGGCATTCAAGGCATCTGCCAGCTTTACCGCCTGAATTCTGCGTTCTTTTGCTTCATCCGTCATAATAACATACTCCCACGGACTTTTTCAGTATTATACCATGCTGGGGCCGTTTTAGAAAGCTCCTTTAGAATTGAAATTACGCAATGTCCAACAATTACCGCTCCGGCGCGTCCTTTTTCACCGCCTTTCGCTCCACGCTGCGCTCCGGCTTGGCAAGCTGCTCCATTGCGGCATTAATCACGCAGGAGTGATTGTCCACAGCGTAAACGTCTGTGTGCCCGCCCATCTGCTTTTGGAGCGCCGCAAAGCGGCCTGCGGCCTGACGCGCCGGTGGGTAGAATCGCTCATCTCCCGTGCGCTGCGCCATGGTGCAGGCCAGCACGAACATACAGCGGTCCTTGCCATAAGCCGCTGTCCACTCCTTCAAAAAAGCAGGCAGCTTTCCATCGTTGTAGGCGTTGGTTGCGTCCTTCTCAAAGGTTCCCGCACAGGTCAGCGTCCGATCCCGGCTGGCCATCCACTCAAAGACCTCTCCGCGAGCCATGGCTTCAGAACGGGTGTTAGGGTATATGGGCTGCGCGGGATCTCGATATTTTTCTTCGACTCTTTTCCGCAGAATATCATCCGCACAGCACGCAATGCTGTCTCGAAAGGCATCCATCTCATCCGTATCGCGGGAGAGCCAGTCTGTGTAAAGCTGCGACAGGGGGTACTCAAACTCAGTCAGCACCGCAAGCTGTCGTTCAGAGAGACTTGTTTCATCCTCAAAAAGCATCAGCAGGTTGTCACGGCAGGCGATCTCGTAGGCATGAGAAATGATCTCGTCAGGCGACTGCGTTTTCATCTCCACAAGAAACACCTCGTTTTCCTGCGACATTTTTTCGTATAATTTGGTTTCCAATTCGTCTTTTGTAGGCATGATGTTCTCCTTATAACTCAATAATACGGAAATCGCTCTCTTTTTCCATGATCTCGCTGCTCAATAATATCAATGGCATATCCGAGGCTGCCAGCCGTCTCAGCTTGCTAATGGAAAGCGGAGTTGGTGCTTCAAACAGGGCCACAATGCAGGCCCACAGGTCAACAACATGACAAAGGCAAACGATACGTTCCGAAGAAAAGGACTCTGCTGCTTCGGGCAGCATCGTGCGTAATTCTTTCATGAGGCTTTCCTGCTCTTTTAGCATCTGCTGATGTATCTGGCGTTCTAACCGTTCTTTTTCCTGCTTTCTTTCCAATCTTTTCATTGTAAACGATCCTCCATTTCAAAAATTATCTCGCCAGCCCCGCCCGCATCCGGTGGGCGTAATTGGCAACGCTGTATCGTTTCATATAGGCGTTTTCGCTGGGAGCCGGACTATCAAAGTCCAGCCCCTCCATGCGGGGATCGTCGGTGCCGTCCAGCACCTCTTCCACCGGAATGACGCGGAGCCTGCCGGAGCATTTCAGCTCCCCGCCAAATACGCCAGCGGCACAGTGGAATCCACGGTCGCCGCACACCCAAAGCAGCTTCTTCCCGGCGGGAATATCCCCAAAGGGCTGCTTCAAAACAATGACGGAATGGGGTTCCGCCCCGGCTACCTCATAGTAGCCGGACTGCTCCGCCTTTTCGTATGCCTGGATCAATTTCTTGAATTTGTGCTGCGGCTCGATATAGAGCCAGCTTTCCTGATAACCCATAATTTCCTCCATTTTCTATTGGTTTTACCGCTCCAACTGCGGTCTGCGGCGCTCCGGCGGCCTTTGGTCCTCGTCCGGCTCGGCGTCTACGATCTCCGGCTCCTTGTGGTCTAAATTCAGCAGGGTGTTCAATTCCTCCAGCCGTGCCGTTTTGGTGTTCAGCTCTGCCTCGCGGGGAAACGGCTTTTGTACCTCTGCCTTTGCGGTTTCCAACTGCGTTTGCAGGTTGGACAACTGCTCGCGACAGGTTTGCTCCTTGATGGGCAGTCCCTCCAGCGCATTGTCCATGCGCTGCAAATTGCCAAACACATCGGTTCCCAGCGTAACGGTGTGGCGGAGCTGCCCGATCATAGTCAGGCAGTACTCCCGCGCGAAGGTATCAAAGGATAGCTCCAGTGTCAGGCCGCGATAGCTGCCGATCTGTGTCGCCTCCGGGGAGAGCATCGTCTGGCACATGGTCAGCAGCGCCGCGCCCGCCTCCTTCTTGTCGGCATGGGTGACGCCCGCCAGCGTAAGCGGGGAGAAGCCGTCCCCATTGGGATGGGTATTCTCCTTGACCGTGGCAATATCCGCGCCATACCCGGCGATCCGTGCCTGCGTTTCCGCGATTTGTTTCGGAAAATCCTTACTGATGGCGTCCTCCAGAGCGTATTTCTGAGAAAGATGGTTGGCTTTCAGCAGCTTCAGCTTGGACACCTCAATGTCCAAGTCCATCTTCTCTTTGATCATGGGGTTGCCGCTGGCCAGCGCCTTGATCTCGGCATAGGAAAGCGCCTGCTCATCCACATCTTCGGCAGAGCGAACAGGCGATTTGCTGGTCATGATTTGGCTGATAAATTTCTGCTTGCTCTCCACAAGCTGGTAAAGGTAGGCATCGAAGGTGCCTTCCGTGACATAGCTGTAAATATCCACCTCCGGGTTTTCATTACCCTGGCGGATGATGCGCCCCTCACGCTGCTGAAGGTCGGACGGACGCCACGGGCAATCCAGATGGTGGAGTGCGATGAGCTTTTGCTGGCAGTTGGTGCCAGCACCCATGCGCTGGGTGCTGCCCAGCAGGATACGCACCTGACCGCTCCGCACCTTGCCGAACAGGTCTTTCTTCTGTACCTCGCTCTTGGCGTTGTGGATGAAGGCGATCTCGTTTTCGGGAATACCCAATTCCAGCAGCTTCGCGCGAATATCATCATAAACGCTGAAGGTGCCGTCATCCTTTGGGGTGGAGAGGTCGCAAAAAATCATTTGCGTGGAGCATTGGTCAGCGGTACGCCGCCAGATCTCAAACACATTTTCCGCGCACTTGGCGGCTTTGCTGTTGGGATCGCTGGGAAGCATGGGGTTGACCAGCCGCTGATCCAGCGCCAGCTTGCGGCCATCGTTGGTAATCATCAGCATATTGTCCACGCTGCTGTCCACCATTCTGTTACGGACTTTTTCGGCGCGCTCCGCCAGCGACGCCACGATCTCTTTCTGATACTCGGAGGGTTTCAGGGCGATGTTGTGGTAACGCGCCTCCGGCACGGGCAGCTTGAGCATATCCGCCGTCTGGATGTCCGCCACATTTTTGAATACGCTCATCAGCTCCGGCAGGTTATAAAACTTGGCAAACCGCGTCTTGGCCCGGTAGCCGGTGCCCTCGGGAGACAGCTCGATGGCGGTGACGGTCTCTCCGTAGTTCGCCGCCCATGCGTCAAAGTGCTGCAAGCCCTGCTCCTGCAAGGCGTTCATCTGCAAGTATCGTTGGATGGTGTAAAGCTCCACCATGCTGTTGGAAATGGGGGTGCCGGTGGCAAAGACAATGCCGCGTCCCCCGGTAATCTCGTCGAGGTAGCGGCACTTCATAAATAAATCGCTGGATTTCTGCGCTTCGGTCTGGGCAATACCTCCCACATTCCGCATTTTCGTGTACAAAAAAAGGTTCTTAAAATAGTGTGACTCGTCAATGAAGATGCGGTCAACACCCAATTCCTCAAAGGTGACCACATCGTCCTTGCGGCTCTGGTCGTTCAGCTTGTCGATCTTGGCTTGCAGGCCCTTCTTGGTTTTCTCCATCTGTTTGATCGTGAAATTCTCCGCTTTTTCTCGCTTGGCCTCTGAAATTCCCATCATAATTTCGTCGATCTGCTGTTCCAGAATGGCCCGCTGGCGCTCTACACTCATGGGGATCTTCTCAAACTGCGAATGCCCGATAATAATGGCATCGTAGTCGCCGGTGGCGATTCTGCCACAGAATTTCTTGCGGTTCTTGGTTTCAAAATCCTTGCGGGTGGCAACAAGGATGTTCGCTGCCGGATAGAGCTGCAAAAACTCAGTGGCCCACTGCTCTGTCAGGTGGTTAGGCACCACAAAGAGGGACTTCTGACACAGGCCCAGCCGCTTTGACTCCATCGCCGCCGCGACCATTTCAAACGTCTTGCCCGCGCCCACCACATGGGCAAGCAGGGTATTTCCACCGTACAAAATGTGCGCGATGGCGTTGACCTGGTGCTTGCGGAGCGTGATCTCCGGGTTCATGCCTGAAAAGCTGATGTGACTGCCATCATACTCACGGGGACGGTTGCTGTTGAACAGAATATTATAGGTCTTACAGATAGCCTCGCGCCGGTCCGGGTCTTTCCAGATCCACTCGGCAAAGGCATCCTTGATCAGCTCCTGCTTGCTCTGTGCGATGGCGGTTTCCTTCTTGTTGAGGACAGCGGTTTTCCTGCCATCGGCATCGTACACATAATCAAAAATGCGGACATCTTTCAGGTTCAGGGTGTCCTCAATGATCTCATAGGCGTTAATGCGTTTGGTCCCGTAGGTGCTGAACGCCTTCACATTGCCGGGGTCCATGCCCTTGCCCTCCATGCGCCACTCGCCGGTGATGTTGGAGTAATGCACCTCGATGCGCCGTTGAGTGCTGCGCGGAGTTCCCAGCGTTTCAAAAGTAAACTGACGTACATATTCCGTATCCAGCCATGTAGCGCCCAGCCGGACGGAGATCTCGCTGGCGGTGAGGTCGGTGGGCTGCACCTGCGCGAGCGCATCAGCGTTGATCTGATACTGCGGGTCCTGTTTTTCCTTGCCTTGGGCAACCGCCAATTTCTGGCGCACATTGCCGGAAAGATACTCGTCCGCGGGCAGGTATTTCTCACGCCCATCGTTCTCGCCGGTGTAAGCGGGGTTCAGGAACACCACGCCGGTCAGTTCAGAAAACAGCGTCTCCTCGTCCTTGCCGGTGAGCTTGCTCATGTATTCCATGTCCACACGGGCCTTTTCGCCAATGGACAGCGCCAGCGCCTCCACCGCCATGTCTACCTTTTCGGCGGGCTTGTGGCTGCGGATGGTGCGCTTGGTGAACAGGTCCGCCTTCCTTTTCAGGTTCCGGTCCTCGTCCAGAATTTCTAATGAACACAGCAGAAAATAGGAGCTGTCCTGATCGAAGGCGATGGCGTTACCGCGGGAATTGATGAGTCCGTATTTCCGGGTAAAGGCATCGTAGAGGGCATTCAGCTTGGCTTGCTGCGCCTTGATTTCTTCATCGGGATAGTCCTCGGTCTGGTATTCCAACAGCGTCCGCACACAGTCCCGCAGTTCAATCATGCCGCGTATTCTGCTCTCCGCCGTCTTGGATACCTCCACGGGGTTCATGCGGCTGTTTTCCCGGTAGTAGATCTGGCCCGCTACCAGCGTATAGGAGAAATTGCGGACGGCAGGGTCAGCCTCAATGGAATGATCCTCGCCCTCCAGTTCTTCCTCCCGGTCATAAGTGGTGATCTCGCCGTGGATATTCTGAACGGCCTCCGCCAGCAGTGCTTCCAACGGTTGCTCCGGGTACGATTCACAGGTGGGCGTGGGGCCGAACGGCCCGGACACCATCTTCATCTCGCCCAGCACCATGTCGGGGTGGTCGATGAAGTAGCTGTTCATCTGGATGCCGTCCTCGTTGGTGGCAAGGTGTACCCATTCTGGTTCTATATCCACCATTCGTTCCCGCTTTTGAAGGAACAGAATGTCTGAAACGACCTCGGTGCCCGCCGCGGCCTTGAACGCATTGTTGGGCAGGCGGATCGCCCCCAGCAGTTCCGCTCGCTGCGCGATGTATTTTCGTGCGCTGGCGGTGCGCTTGTCCATGGTGTAGCTGGAGGTCACAACGGCGATGGCGCCGCCCGGTCTGACTTGATCCAGCGCTTTGGCCACGAAATACTCATGGATGGGGAAATTCAGCCGGTCATAGCGTTTGTCCGGCACATGGAACTGACCGAAGGGGACATTTCCGATGGCAACATCAAAAAAGTTATCCGGGAAGGAGGTTTTCTCATAGCCCTGCACCGCAATACTGCTTTTCTGATAAAGCTGGCGGGCGATGCGGCCAGAGAGATCGTCCAGCTCCACGCCGTAGAGCTTGCTGCCGCTCATGCTTTCCGGCAGCATACCGAGAAAATTGCCGATACCGCAGGCTGGCTCCAGAATGTTGCCCTGCGTGAAGCCCATCTGCCCCAGGGCGGCATAGATGCCGCGGATGGCCACAGGCGGCGTGTAGAACGCCGTGAGCGTGGATTCGCGGGCGGCGGCGTATTCGGCATCCGTCAGCAGTTCTTTCAGTTCAGCGTAACGAGGATTTTTCTCGTCAAAGAAGTCCGCCAGACCGCCCCAGCCCACATACTGTGCCAGCACCGCCTGTTCCTCCGCTGTGGCCGTGCGGTTCTCCGCCTCCACGGTTTTCAGGGTACGGATCGCGTCCAGATTGCGCTGAAAACGCTCCAGCGGCGTGCCCTCTCCGATACGGTCATCGGTGATGCGGTAGTTCCGGCCATCCGCGTCCAGCGGATAGGCAAGCGCGTTTTGCTTTTTCTTTTTCGGCGGGGTAAGCGCCGCAGGCGGCTCGTCCGTCTGCGGCTGCGGCGGGGCCAGCGCAGCGGGGTCCGCCTGCTCCACAATTTTCCGAACAAAGGAGATCGGCTCCGTGCGGAAGATGGGAAAGCCGACCTTTTGGACAAAGGTGATGTCTTGAAAGTTGACAACGCCGTGCGCGGTATCCACGCGATCCACAAGGAAGGTCCTGCCGTCGATCTCAAATACCGTTTCACCGGGAACAAGATTTTGTGCCGCAAATTCTGCGTCGGTGATTGCTGGCTGCGTAGCAGGCTCGACCGGCTGTTCTGCGGCGGTGTCTTTGGCGTGCTCCACATAGAGCCATTCCGCTGCTTCTTTTTCGCTGACCGCCTTTCTGACCTGCTCCAGATAATCCTCGGCCTGCCACTCGCTGGGGAAGGTCTCACGGACGCCCTCGCTGTCAACATAAATTTCGTCCCGAATATCGTCCCAGACGGCGTAGCCGTCGTCCGTTTCGATCACGCCGAACCGCTCATAGGCGGGCGGCTGCTCTGCGGCAAGCCGTGCTGCATCCTCTGCGACCTGCTCCACAAAGCTGCGTTCCTGTCGAGGAGCATCATGCCGGTGATTGAACAGGCTGAAAGTGCCGTCCACATACTCCGAAAGCCGATCCTTTGCGCGGCGGACGGAATCATAGAAACGGTCACTCTCGTCCGTCCCATCCAGCCGGGAGGTCAACGCCGCCAATATTTCCGCAGTCTTGCCCTTATCTTGCAGCTGCTCCTCGATCATGGGAAGCGCATCGTAATAATCCGCACCCTTGGGATAGGGACGCGGAACATCGTCCGGCGCATTGTAAAAACCGTTGTAGACGGTTCGAGCCAACTGCCCACGCTCATATTCCGGGATTTTGGCGATAGCATCCTCGCCGGGGAATCGTTTCTGTGCGATCAGGCGCTCATACTCCTTGACCACATTGGGGATCGTCAGATGGACGGTATCATATTTCTTGAAATTATAGTCCCGTTCATAGTCCAGCCCCTTTCCGGTTTTCGTGTGCTGGTATCCGGCACGACCGCCGCCGCTGTACTCGCCAAAGCAGGCTTTGATGAATTTCTGGTGTTCCTCCGATGTATGGGAATAGCAGAAATGGGAGTAGATCGTCAGGCGGCTTTCCGTGCCTTCATTCAAAAAGTGCTGGTCAATCTCGTCCTGCGTGATGAACATTTTGCATTGCCGCAGGAAGCTGGGCTGAGCATCAAAGTGCCGTTCCTCGTATGGAAGGTCGTTGAGGATGATGCCGATGCGGTGGGTGTTATACGCTGAAAGACGGTAACGCAGAATGGATGGATCATCATAATAAGCGTCGAGAAAAGCGTGGTATTCCTGCGCCAGCATTTGTAGGCCACCATCCGTCTTTGCGAACGCGACCATGTCCTCGTCCAGTTCCGGGTAGCCCTTGTGCTGGTCGTGGATGGCCAAAGTCTGCGGGAGCAGCCCCATGTCCCGGCCTTCCTTGGTCAGGTCACGGGCTGTCATCAGGAGGGCGTCCATTGCTTCGTGCAGCACCTTGTCAGGGGCCTGTGTCAGTTCGGCGGCGGAGAGATAGATCCCGGCCCGTAGCAGCCCCAAAATGCGGCCCGCCGCCAGTCCCCATGAGACCACGGTTTTGCTGTATCCGGTGCGGACGCTGTCGCCTTGGGCGAGGTGGATGCCGTCCTCCAGAAACCACACGGCGTATTTGCGGCCTTCGTACTCGATGCCGCGCCCATTTTCCGTGCCAAACTCCCGACGCAGAAACGCTATATTTTCCTGTTCAGAATGCTCCCGCATATAGAACACTGCAATGCGTTCGGCGCTGCCGGGTTCGTTTCCGGCTGTGTAAAGCGCCTGGTCGATGACCTCCTGCGGCACCGTGCGGGCCGGGGCCAGAATGCCAGAGGGCGCGTCTGCTGGAGCCTCGTACACCGGGGCGTCGCCGCCCATGTCGAATAGGGCAAGCTGCTCTGCCATCACCGGGGCGTTTTGCAGGCCCAGCTTGATCTTGTACTCGCCGCGCTCGATCAGGCCCTCGGTCATTTCGGTGATGACCGACCATGAAAAAACAGACTCCGAAGTGCGGGAGAGGTAGCTGCCCTCCCACATCAAAAGTCCGTCTTTCTCGGCATGGTAGCCTGTCCGAACACCGTCGGTCAGGACTTCCACCCATATATCGTTGTAGCTGTTTTTGAGAAATTCCGTCCGTTCTGCAAGATTCTTGTGCGCTTGAAAGTATTCAAAGATCTCCTGCCGCTTGTGCTTGCGTCCACCGTCGTCCAGCAGATTCGCTTCAATGAGATGCATATCCAGAAAGGCGGGCAGTTCTGCGGTATTTTGCTGTGCGGCGTCATGCTCCAGCGCAAAGGCTGCTGCCTGTTCCTGCGCCTTTTCGTCCGGATAATCACCGTAGACGCGGAGGCACTGGCGTGTTTCGGCATCATAGACGGCAGCGCCGTCATAGGCAAAACCATCTTCCTCCATCGTACCGGCAACATAGCCCTGCGCCGCGGCCTCCGCTTCTTCCAGCGTTTGATAGTCCAGCTTATCATCAAAGCCGTTTTCAATATGGTGATAGGCTGCAACCTGATAGGGCTTGAACGGGCTATGGTCTACTGCGTTTACCAGCTTCGGATAAGTTTCCTCTAAAAGCTCCTGATGCAGCCGGTTATGGAAGGCTGGCATATCAAAGTAGAGCTTTGCAAGCTGCAAATCGCCGCTTTCGTTGACAATGCGCCGGATTGCGTCTGCCCCTTCCATAATGGCATTTTCATGATCTGAATTGCGGCAGGCATTGACAAATGCTGTGTCTTTTACCAATGCAGCAGCAACCGTTTGTTTGTACTGCTCGAACAGTTCTTTTATGGTTGGTTGTGCCGCATCTATAACAGCAGAGGCAGGAAGCTCATCACTTCCTGCCTCTGTGGGTTCTTCGGTTGTCAGGCGTAGATCAGGTCGCTGAGCACCAGTTCCTCCGCGCTGTGCTTGAGGTTGTTCATCAGGCCCGTCCAGCGCAGCGGATCGCGCTCCTTCAGCTCCTCTGTCACGCCCTCGACCTGCGCCATCTGCGTCACGGTCTGCTCCACCATCTTCCGCGCGGTCTGCTCGATTTCCGCCAAATGCTCCGTCAGCTTGCCGCTGGTCTTGAGGTTGGTGTAAAGCACTCTGCGGCGCTTCTTCAGGTACGCTCTCCGCAGCTCCGCGTACTTGCCCAGATGCACCTCCGGCGTCTGCGGCATCAGCAGGTTCGGCACCTGAAAGCCATCCTGCATCCTGTAAGTGATCTCCATACTGTTTGCTCCTTTCTCGGTCTGTTTCGTGTTGTTCTGTGTGGTCATCATATCTGCTTTTTTCACGGTTTGCAAAAAATTGATCCCGCTGCGCCTGCATGACTGTGCGGCTGATCTCCCGCAATCCCATCTCTGCGATGTCGCTGGTGGCGATGCCCAGGGCGTTGATGGTGGGCGGTGTGTTGAATTCGTACACATGGGCGAACTCATCGGGCGAAAAATACTCGTCTGCCGGTAGGCCGAGGCGGGTCATCAGCATATAGGCCACGCTGACCTCCAGCGCGTCCCGGTAGAACGCCTCCAAATTGAGGTCGTCCAGTTCCTCCAGCAGGCTGTCCTCCCGGCACTCCCGCAGGTCTTGCAGGTAGTCCGTGAAGTTGTCCGCCACGGCGTTGTGGCAGGCAGAGCGCACGGCGTCCGCCAGATTTTCTTTTTCGGCAAGGTTGCCGAAGGTGGCCTCCAGCGTTTCGATGACCTCCGGCTCAAAGGCCGGGTGCATCGTCCAGATGGGTAGCGGACGGGCAAAACGGGACGCATGGGTGTCGGAAACATCAAAATAGAGCTTCAAGCAGTTTTGCCCGTCATCGCCAAATACGGCGATGCTCTTGGCTCCACGGTTGACCCAGCGGCCAAACTGACGGTTCCATCGCTCCATCTCAAGGACCGCCGTGGCGTCCGGGCGCTGGGCATAGATCAGAATCTGATCATCAAAGGGACATTTGTAGTTATAGCAGGCCGCGCGGAGAAAGCCCGTCCAGCTTTGATAGCTGCCGGTGACGCTCTGCACGGTCTGATCGTACAGCTCGGTGATAAGCTGAAATTTGGTAGGCAAGTTGGCACCTCCTATCTCTCCGGCTCCGCCCGCTTTTTTGCTGCAAGCCGGTCACTCTTTTGCTGCTCTTTTTGGGCCTTTTCAAACGGTTTCCGCTGGTAACAGTAGAGGTAAAACTGATAGTCACTTTTAATCGGCGTACAGCGGAGCATATACACATACTGTTTGGTTTTCACCATGAAGCCGCAGGAAGGAAACATCGCGCTCTTGATGGCGCAGGTCCTCCCATAGCGGTCACAGCAACGGTTCATGGCGGCAAAGTCCCGCAGTGGGGAATCCGGCTGCTCCCGCAGCCAGTTCACGGTGCGGTCAATATCGGCCTTAAACTCCGGCGTGTTCAGCGTGTTATGCTGGTGGGGCCACCATGTTGTATAAAACTGCTTGCCGCTGCCAAAATCACCCCGCAGGTGTCCCACGCAACCTACGGTCTTGTCCTGTTCCTCACTGCGGGAGAAGTAGAGATTGTGCAGCGCAGGATCATTGACGCTGTAAAAGTCAATGACATCTTTCTCGCTGGTGGGATACTTCTGCTGAAATTCCGAAAGGGTGCGACACTCACCATCCAGAAAGGAAAGGCTGTCATTCTCCATTGGAATCCACCCATCAATGGGAAGCTGAAACGGCTCGCGGGTAAGGACAGTACCATAGTAATTGACCACAATGTTTCGGGACAATTCTACTGGCTCACCCCAATCCTCATCCCCATGGCGCAGCTCGTAGCGATATACGCCCTCCGGCACGGTGGTTCGGTCAATGCGGCATTCCGTAAACAATGCCGGTCGGTCAAAAATCGTGACCTCCTGGTAGGTCACCTTCCGCGCGTCATAGTTCATCTGGCTTCACCTCGTTCCTTGTGTTTCTTTTGCACTCTCTGTTGTGCTAAAAACTCCGGGGCCTTCTTGAAGCCGATGGTATCTGCGTAGTAGGCGGTTTTCTTTCCACCTTGCGTCAGTACCACGATGTCGCTTACGGACATGGAACGCATCCGATGGGCGAAGGGGCGGGAATCCCTATTGTGCTTTGCCCACAGATCCTCCAGCGAATTTCCCTTTGCGTACATACCGGCGTAAGAACGCTGATAATCAGCGCTCTGGAGTTTTCCCTTTGCCTCTGCATAAGGCCGGAAACAGTAGTCTACATCAGCGATTGCAGTGATTTGGTAGATTTCATAGGTGCCGATCTCGGCGCTGATTTTCGGCGCGCTGGGAACATAGGTGTTGCCGTTGCGCTCCTGCGTTTCCGCAAACTCGCGGATATGGTAGACGGAACCGCCAATGCAGCTGTGGGAATCGTCAATGTACTTGCAAGGGAAAACCATCTTTTCACCGTCAAAGCGGGTAATGACGATGCTTTCCCCATCCTTGATGGTAAAGAGCGTGTGGTATTCGCTGTCGATGAAGCGGATCACGCGCTGGTCCTTATCCGGGTTCGGAAAGGCGATAACGCCCATGATGTTTACCGGCTCACGGTCTGTCATCTGGCTTCACCTCGGTCTTTTGTAGATTTGCGGGCCTGCGGCTCCGGCATGGGAATAACTGTCAGATGCCCATTCAAATTAAGAAAGGCTTCGGGACTGTGAAATAATTTTTCGTATTTCTCCATCAGTGCAGGTGTTAAGGATGCAAATTCAGATTCCCCAAGCCCAACAACCAGAAACGCCCCGGCCACAATATCATAAATATCGTTATCCTCATCCCGGAGCGCGCGGTTCAACGGCAAGCCGTTCAATTTTCCTTCTTCATTCACAATCAGCGCCACAGGATCTTCATACGGGTATACCGCTTCGATATAGCCTCCAACCGCTCGCTGCAACGCATCAAGGCTACTTTCAATTTCAATTCGCTTGGGTTTCTCCCCTGGCTTAACGCACAAAACGGTCAACTGTTCTTTTGTGACGTCTACCGGCTCACGGTCGGTCATCGTGCTTCACCTCTTTCTTTTTTCGGCGTGGTGCGATTTTGTTCTTGCTGTGCCATGTGATCTTGTTGCTTTTTGTATTCATCACCTGCTCGTTTGCAGAAATCTTCAATAGCGGCGGCACGATAGCTTCTGTAATGTCCCCAAAAGTAATTGGGTGGGCCATCTCCATCATTTTTGCAATTGCGCACCCATGTCACAAACGGATCAGGGGCTTTATCACATTCACCTATGGCAAACTCGGCATTACCCACACGGACACGCGCCGTAATTTGATAGTCGGCGTTGATGATCCGTCCGGCAACATAACTGCCGCGCTCTAATTCCACAGTGCAGCTCCCGTTTTTTGCAAAGGTTACTTTTACTGGTATAACCGGCCTCCCACACACCAAATCTGGTTGCATGATAAATTGAGCATTCATTCCCATCAGCTCATTGGGCAGCTTGTCCATAGGCAGATATGGTTGCTGCTTCCCCATGATTTCGTAACGCAGGATTAGACCGTTGATGGGGTAATAAATGCTCATAACAGGGTCCTTGACATGCCCTTGTAGAATATTGGCATTCGCATACTTTGCATTGTCTAAGTACCACTGCGGATTTGCGCCGGGCGTATCCCAGCCAAACATTGATCCGGCCAGCATAGCGGATTCCTGCATATCTGAAATACCACGGCTCACGTTGTGACTGCTGGCAATGTCACGGTTTTCCTCGCGGTTTCCGGTGTCCCATTCGGAGGGATAATAGCCACTCTCGCCTTTTTTGATGATAATAAGCTGCCCTGTGGAGGGCAGAATGGAAAAGCAGGCATCGGGTAATTCATTTCGTCGCATAGCTGCACCTCCTCATCGGCTCTGCTCCTGCTGCCGCTTGCGGTGCCAGCCCTCCAGCAGCTTGATGATGACATCTTCCATCTGCTTTGGGGTGTAGCTGGCGGGGAAGTATTTTTGCAGGCGGTCGTTGCGGATGGTGACCTTGCGTTCCAGTGGCTTTTCCTCCTGCATGATGAGGTCGATGATGTTGTTTTCCAACTTGCCCTCGCCACTGAGCTGCTTGAGCCGTTGGGCCTGTCCCAACGACGGGGATACCTCATCGCGCTCCATGACCAGCAGGAGGTAGGTCTGTTCTTTTTCGGACAGGTGGGAGAGGAAATCCGCCGCAGGAACGAACTTGAGCGTTCCCGCATCCACCGCGTCCAACAGCGGCGGAATCAGCTTATTCAGGCGCACATAGCGTTGGATTTGCATACGGCTTTCGTTGACCTGCTCTGCCAAAAGTTCGACAGAAAAGCGCCCTTGAAAATTCTGCCCAACTTGGGCAGAATTTTTAGAAGGCCGTCCAGCCTGCCGCTTCATGGCGTCCAGCTTCAGCTTGTAGGCTTTGGCTTTCTCGCTGGGCAGCAAGTCCTCGCGGTTGATGTTGTAGTCCACAACAAGAATGTCCGCTTCCTCGTCGCTGTAATTGCGGACGATGACCGGGCGGGTATCCAGCCCCACAGCTTTCGCGCAGTAATCGCGCCGGTGGCCGGAGATAATCTCATATCCGCCGCCCTCACGGGGACGGACAATCAGCGGCTCAGCGATGCCGATGTGCTCAATACTATCCATAAGCCGCACCAGATCTGGCGTGGGGCGGTCGATGGTGTACGGTTGGCGGGAATACGGGAAAACCTCTGCTGCGGGAACGATCTGAATCCGCTCCTGCTGGTCGGCTTCACGCTCCGCGTCCGTTTTGAACAGGTCATCGTACCGGGTCAGCTCGATGCCGCTTAATTTGCTTGCCAAGGCTCAACACCTCCCTTGTCAGGTTTTCATACGCCAGCGCCGCCTTGCCGCTGCGGTCATGGTCGTAAATGCTTTTATTTTCTACGCTGATCTCCGCTGCCTTGATGGAACGGGGAATTTCGCTTGCGAACACATGACCGCCGTAGGTCTTGCGGACAAGCGCGTTGATCTCCCGCGCCAGTGTGGTACGGCTGTCCACCATCGTCAGCACAATGCCGTCCACCTCCAGCTTCGGGTTGAGCTGCCGTTTCACGCGAGTGATGGTTCGCAAAAGCTGTTCCAGCCCCTTTGCTGGGAGATATTGCGCCTGCACGGGGATAATTACGCTGTCCGCCGCAGTCAGGGCATTGATGGTCAGCATACCGAGGGACGGCATACAGTCAATGAGCGCGTAATCGTAGCGGTCTGCCACGGTGGACAGATATTGCCGCAGCACCGTTTCACGGCTCATTGTGTTGACCAGCGTGACCTCCAACGCCGACAGCTCGATATTGGCGGGGACAAGGTGGACGCCGGACGGGTGGTGCAGAATGCCCTCGCCGGGGGCGATGGGCTGCTCTGCGATGATCTTCTCCATCAGGGTGGAGAGCGTGGGGGATAATTCGTCGGGCTGCGGCCAGCCCAACATCTGCGTGAGATTGCCTTGTGCATCGGCGTCGATCAGCAGGACTTTTTTACCTTGCCGAGAAAGAC
>ENA-UEPV01000551-UEPV01000551.1-human-gut-metagenome-genome-assembly--contig:-NODE-551-length-25450-cov-7.552201_pt1 | contig 25450 bp, 21 predicted proteins | sample MGYA00242942_ERZ507925 | MGnify/ENA primary metagenome ERZ507925 (study PRJEB26167, sample SAMN06115453) | human gut metagenome | host: Homo sapiens | place: China:Fujian | collected 2015-08-26... | reverse complement strand
CTCAATCGATGGTACAACCGGTAACATCTACGATGGAGCAATTAAGACTGTTGATGCTACAATCGAAGGGGTTCCTTACGTGTTGTGGCTGGTTCCAGGCATTGTGCCGTGGTTCTTCTTCAGCGAGGCGTTAAACACAGGAACAAACTGTCTCCAGGAGTATAGCTATCTGGTAAAAAAGGTGGTATTCCGTGTAGAGATCCTGCCGATCATTAAGATGATGTCGTGTCTCATGGTGCATCTGATCTTTGTGCTGATCATGGGCGCGCTGTTTTTATGCTTTGGCTGGATGCCGCAGATTGGCTGGCTTCAGACCATGTACTATACCTTTGCAGCCTTTATGTTATCCATTGCCCTGGTGTATTTTACCAGCGCTGTTCAGGTGTTTTTTAAGGATATGGCACAGATCGTGGGTATCTGCCTGCAGTTTGGCATGTGGCTGACTCCGATCATGTGGCAGGTAGAGCAGTTTTCCGGAAGCTCCTTTTATCCGATTTTATGTAAACTTGTAAAATGGTCTGGAAATTTCAAGCAGAATATGCTATCATCATAGAGCATCTATAAAATCCAAAAGGAGGCTATTGCGGATGTCATTTCTACACGCAGTGCTGCTGGGCTTGATTCAGGGCGTGGCAGAATTTCTTCCGATTTCCAGCTCCGGCCATCTGGCCATTGCGGAGCAACTGCTGGGCGTGGAGGGAGCCTCGGAAATTCCGGGCTTTTTTGATGTCCTGCTGCATCTTGGCACGCTGGTGGCCGTGTTTGTAGCCTACTGGCCGGAGATCCGGGATATGATCCTGGAGTTCTTCCGGGGGATCGGCGACCTGATCCACGGCACCACCCCCACGCCGGTGCCGCCTGCCCGGCGGATGATCCTGCTGGTGATCGTGGGCACCCTGCCCCTGTTTGTGATCCTGCCCTTCAAGGACTGGATCGAGGGGCTTAGCAGTAATCTGTATGTGGTGGGCGGGGCCCTGCTGGTAACCGGCTGCCTGCTGTTCGCCTCGGACCGGGTGCGGAAGGGCCGCAAAAACGAGTGCAGCGCCCGCCTGACCGACACCCTGCTGGTGGGCGCGGCCCAAGCGCTGGCTACCTGCCCCGGCTTGTCCCGCTCCGGTACCACCATTGCCGCCGGGAGCTTTTTGGGCTTTGAGCGGAAATTCGCCGTGCGGTATTCCTTTATCATGTCCATTCCTGCCGTTCTGGGGGCCAACATCCTGAGCCTGAAGGACGCCGTGGAGGCAGGAGTCGACTGGAGCAAGGTGCCGGTGTATCTGACCATTGACTTGGACTGCCTTGACCCCTCCTGCTTCCCGGGCACCGGTACCCCGGAGGCTGGCGGCGTAAGCTTTTTGCAGCTGCTGGATGCCATCCGCACTGTGACCAAGGCCAACATCATCGGCGCAGACCTGAACGAGCTGGCCCCCACGCTGGACACCACCGGCGTTTCCACCGCCACCGCCTGCAAGGTGCTGCGCGAGACCCTGATCGCGCTGGACAAGGGCTGGCCGGGCTTTCAGGTATAAATACGAACCTACCATTTTACAGATAAAGGAGTAACCGACATGAGCAAAGTTCTGATCATCGGCTGCGGCGGCGTGGCCTCTGTTGCCATCCATAAGTGCTGCCAGGTGCCCGAGGTGTTCACCGAGATCTGCATCGCCAGCCGTACCAAGGCAAAGTGCGATAAGCTGGCTGCTGAGCTGGCTCCCACCACCGCCACCAAGATCACCACCGCACAGGTGGACGCAGACAAGGTGGAGGAGGTCATCGCCCTCATCAAGGCCTACCAGCCCGACCTCGTGATGAACATCGCCCTGCCTTATCAGGATCTGACCATTATGGATGCCTGCCTTGCCTGCGGCGTCAACTACATGGACACCGCCAACTACGAGCCCGAGAACACCGACGACCCGGAGTGGCGCGCCATCTACGAGAAGCGCTGCAAGGAAGCCGGCTTCTCTGCCTACTTTGATTACAGCTGGCAGTGGGCTTACGCCAAAAAGTTTGAGGAAGCCGGCCTGACCGCTCTGCTGGGCAGCGGCTTCGACCCGGGCGTGACCCAGGCTTACTGTGCCTACGCCAAAAAGCATGAGTTCGATACCATTGACACTATCGACATTCTGGACTGCAACGGCGGCGACCACGGCTATGCCTTTGCCACCAACTTTAACCCCGAGATCAACCTGCGCGAGGTGTCCGCACCCGGCAGCTACTGGGAGAACGGCCACTGGGTAGAGATCCCGGCCATGAGCATCAAGCGGGAGTACAACTTCGATCAGGTGGGCGACAAGGATATGTATCTGCTGCACCATGAGGAGATCGAGTCTCTGGCAAAGAACATCCCGGAGGCAAAGCGCATCCGCTTCTTCATGACCTTTGGCCAGAGCTATCTGGACCACATGCGCTGTCTGGAGGACGTGGGCATGCTGTCCACCACCCCCGTCAACTTCAACGGACAGGAGATCGTGCCCATCCAGTTCCTCAAGGCTCTGCTGCCGGACCCCGCCAGCCTTGGCCCCCGCACTAAGGGCAAGACCAACATCGGCTGCATCTTTACCGGCAAAAAGGACGGTAAGGATAAGACCTACTACATCTACAACGTCTGTGACCATCAGGAGTGCTACAAAGAAGTGGGCAGTCAGGCCATCAGTTACACCACCGGCGTGCCGGCTATGTGTGGTGCCCTGATGCTGCTCACCGGCAAGTGGACCACCAAGGGCGTGCACACCGTAGAAGAGTTTGATCCCGATCCGTATCTGGATGCACTGGATAAGTACGGCTTGCCCCGCTCCGAGAGCCATAACCCGGCTCTGGTGGACTGATGCGGGTGCGCGACAGCCGCCCGCCCTTTGCGGGGCTGGCAAACCTGTCCGAGGCGCAGCTGCACCGCCTGCCCACCCCCTGCTATCTGCTGGACGAAGCCCAACTGTGCCGCAACGGCGAGATCCTGCTGGGCGTGCAGCAGCGCACCGGCTGCCGCATCCTGCTGGCGCAGAAGGCTTTTTCCAACTTTAACGTCTACCCGGTGCTGGCACCCTATCTGGCAGGTACCGAGGCCAGCGGCCTGTACGAGAGCCGCTTGGGCAGGGAAGAGCTGCCGGAGAAGGAGAACCATGTGTTCTGCGCCGCCTACCGGACAGATGAGTTTGAGGAATTGCTGCAATACGCCGACCACATCGTGTTCAACTCGCCCAGCCAGCTGGCAAAGTTCGGCCCGGCGGCAAAGGCAGCGGGCAAAAGCATCGGTCTGCGCATCAACCCGGAGTGCTCCACGCAGGAGGGGCACGAAATTTACGACCCCTGCGCACCCGGCAGCCGTCTGGGCACCACCCGTGCTCAGTGGGACGCTGCTGTGGCGGCGCACCCGGAGCTGCCCGCCCTGCTGGACGGTCTGCACTTCCATACCCTGTGCGAGCAGGACGCCGATGCGCTGGCGGTAACGCTGGCCGCAGTGGAGAAAAAGTTTGCAGACCTGCTGCCCAGAATGAAATGGCTCAACTTCGGCGGGGGGCACCATATCACCCGCCCGGGCTATGCCCTTGCTACGCTGGAAAACTGCATCCTCTCGGTGCGGCAGAAGTACGGCGTACAGGTGTATCTGGAGCCCGGCGAGGCTTGGGCGCTGAATGCAGGCTATCTGGTTACCACCGTGCTGGACACCCTGCGCAACGGGGATACCAGCCTTGCCATTCTGGATATGTCCGCAGCCTGCCACACCCCGGATGTCATCGAGATGCCCTACCGCCCGCCGCTGTTGGATGCCGGTGAGGCGGGGGAGAAAGCGCACACTGTCCGCTTGGGCGGCCCCACCTGCCTTGCGGGGGATATCATCGGGGATTACAGCTTTGACGCCCCCCTTGCTGAGGGTGATAAGCTCATCTTCGGCGATATGGCCATCTACACCACCTGCAAGAACAACACCTTCAACGGGATGCCCCTGCCGCCCATCTGGCTGCTGGGCGCAGACGGCAATTGCAGGGAACTGGTGCACTTCGGCTATCAGGACTTCAAAATGCGCTTGGGCGCACAGTAAAATAAAAAGCGTTTGTCACGGCCTGCGGGCTGCGACAAACGCTTTTTTGTTCTGGTGGAGATTGCCGGGCTGCTGTAATCACGGTGACCCTCTTGCAGTCCATGCACGGCACTCTCCTGGGTGAGCTAAACCCTCACTCGTTTGGCAGCAACAAAAAAGCACCACACGTTTTTGTGTAGTGCTTTGGTTCTGGTGGAGATTACCGGGATCGAACCGGTGACCTCTTGCATGCCATGCAAGCGCTCTCCCAGCTGAGCTAAACCCCCAGATGTTTGTCCCCGTGCCTGACGACGTGTGTAATTATACCAGCCGCAGAAGCACTTGTCAACAGTTTTTTGCAAATTTTTTGCAGCAAAGATCCCCGCAGGGCGTGTGCCCGGCGGGGATCGAAAAAGCGGGGGAGTGCTCTTTTGGGAAAAACTACACCTTAGCGTGCCTGACGGTCGAAGATCTGCGGGGCCACGCGGCACAGCAGCACAGCGGCCACCATGGTGAGCAGGGTCTCGGGCAGCATATAGCTGCCGTTGTAGGTCAGGCTGTAAGTCCATGCGGCCAGACCATCGCTCAGGTTGCCCCACACCAGCACACCGGACAAAAAGCTGCACATAAAGCGCAGGAAACCGGCGGCAAAGGTGCCTACGGCCACACCCACGGTGCGGTTCTTGAAGGGGCGGGCGAACAACTCGGCCAGACCCAGTGCCATAAAGGCCAGCACATAGTCCAGCAGCACCTCACCGAGGAAGTAGAGGAAGGTGGAAGCGGGAGGAGGGTAGAAGCCCATGATCATTTGCAGGCAGGAGTTCACGAAACCAGTGAACAGCCCCCACTTTGCGCCGTGGCGGAAGGACACCAGCACAAAGGGCAGCATACTCAGCAGGGTAATGCTGCCGCCATTGGGCATGGTGAAGAACTTGATGTTGGAAAGCACCGTGCCAATAGCGATCATCAGGGCGCATTCCACCAGAATGCGGGTCTTGGAATAGGTTTTAGACATGATGGAAAAATTCCTCTCTCATAGTAGTACACAAAAACAAAATGCGCCTGCTGGCAGCAGACGCATGAAGGTTTGTTGAACGTACCGGACGGTTCCGCAAACTCCCTACGCCGGCATTGCCCGGATCAGGTAAAGGGTACTCCGCGCTATGCGGATCTCAGCCTTATGGCGCCCCTGTTTTTATGTCCGCCCACAGTATACGCGCCGTGGGACAAAAAGTCAAGCCCGCAGACATAATCCGCCCCGGCAGCGCGTATGTTATACCATTGCAAAGCTGGAACGCAGGGAGGCGGGATATGAAAGCCGATCCGGAACAGCGTGCCGTGCAGCTGGGCGAGTACATTGCCGCCCACAACGCCACGGTGCGGGCAGCGGCGGCTGCGTTCGGGTGCAGCAAGTCCACCGTGCACAAGGACGTTGCCGTGCGGCTGCGCAACATCAGCCCGGCGCTGTACGGGCAGGTGCGCGCCGTGCTGGCCCGCAACAAGGCTGAGCGCCACCTGCGGGGCGGGGCTGCCACCCGGCGCAGATACAGTCGCCGCTGAAGCCCAAAAAAGACCGCTGCACTGCGCAGCGGTCTTTTTTGCTGGGACGATCTTGAATGGCCGCCGCGCTGCTTTGGCCATATTCAGCGGAAAACATAATTATAATTTGTGGTTCAGAAACGCCTGCGGGCGTTTCTGAACCACTTTTTCATAGGAACCACAAAAAACGGCTGTTTTATCCCCCGGTGTGGAACTGCTGCAACGCGCCTTTTTCCAGCCGGCTTACCTGCGCCTGACTGATGCCGATCTCCTGCGCCACCTCCATCTGGGTCTTGCCGCGCAGATACCGCAGCTCCATGATGCGCTTTTCCCGGGGCGAAAGGGCGGCTACCGTATCGCGGAACTGCAACCCGCTGATCCAGCTCTCCTCGCTGTCTGGGTCCCGCACCTGGTCGATCACATACATGGCATCGCCGCCATCGGTGTACACCGGCTCGTCAAGGCTGAGCGGCTCCACCACCGACTCCAGCGCGGCGGTCACCTCGCGCCGGGCAAGCCCCGCTGCGGCGGCGATCTCGTCCATGGTGGGCTCGCGCCCCAGCTGCTTTTCCAGCGTTTCCCGCGCCTGCATGGCGCGGTAGGCGGTGTCCCGCAGGGTGCGGCTTACCCGCAGGGCGTTGTTGTCCCGCAGAAACCGCCGGATCTCCCCGATGATCATAGGCACGCCGTAGGTAGAAAACCGCACCGGCTGCGCGGGGTCAAAGTTGTCGATGGCTTTGATCAGCCCGATGCACCCCACCTGAAACAGATCGTCCAGATTTTCGCCCCGCTGGGCAAACCGCTGCACTACGCTGAGCACCAGCCGCAGGTTGCCCTCCACCATCCGCGCCCGGGCAGCTTTGTCCCCAGCGTGGGCAAGGGTGAGCAGCTGCCGCTTTTCCGCCTCGGTCAGCACAGGCAGCTGCCCTGTGTTCACACCGCATAGCTCCACCTTGTTGTACATCCAAACGCCCCCGGTCTTTTAGCTTTACCGGAAGTATGGCTCTGCGCGCCGGGCGCTATGCGTGGAAAAAATTGAGCGCCCCTCCGCAAAAGAGGAGCGCATTATAGACAAAGCTGTAATTTTATGGTATGCTGTGATTGGCGGCGCAAGCCGCCCATCAGGCGCTGTGCCCACAAACGCAGGCGGCTAGCTCCTTACCGGTACCTGAGTGCCGGGTTAGAGCGATTTTTTCTTTGAAATCTCGTTTCTCCCCGGACGCTTAAGGGCGGGAAGGGGGGATGCGTCATGACGTTTGAACAGGTCGTATTGCTGCTCACGCTGCTTGGCGGAGCAATCTACATCACCTTTCAGATCACATGGACTGTATCGCACAGTGATGATAAAAAGAAAAAATGACCGCCTTCATGATTCCCCAATCCTGAACGGTCATTTTTCTTTTGATCTAGTATGGTAAGGAGTTAGCCGTTTGCAGGGCCAGCGCCTCTTGTGCTTTTATTATACACGTTCCCACGCGGAATGTCAAGCGCTGCTACTCGCTTTCAAGGCGGGCTTTCAGGGTGCGGATGATGCGCTTTTCCAGCCGGGAGATGTAACTCTGGCTGATGCCAAGGGCATCGGCGGCTTCCTTCTGGGTGCGCTCCACGCCGTCGGTAAGGCCGAAACGCAGTTCCATGATCTGCCGTTCCCGCGCCGAGAGCGCCGCTACGGCGCTGCGCAGCACCGCGCGCTCGGCGTCCTGCTCCAGCTGCTGGCTTACCGCGTTGGCATCGCTGCCAAGAATGTCCGAGAGCAGCAGCTCGTTGCCGTCGCCGTCCACGTTCAAAGGCTCGTCGATGCTGGTCTCCTGCCGGCGGTTGGAGCTTTTGCGCAGGTACATCAGGATCTCGTTGCCGATGCAGCGGCTGGCGTAGGTGGCCAGCTTGATGCTGCGGGCAGGGGTGAAGGTGTTTACCGCCTTGATCAGCCCGATGGTGCCAATGCTTACCAAGTCCTCGGCGGGCACACCGCTGTTCTCGTACTTTTTGGCCAGATATACCACCAGCCGCAGGTTGTGGGTGATAAGCTCCTCGCGGGCGGCAGCGTCCCCGGCAGCCATGCGGTCAAGCAGGGCTTTTTCCTGCTCGGGGGTAAGGGGCGGGGGCAGGCTTGGCCCGCCCGCCAGATAATGCACCGCGCCGCAGTAGCGCAAACGCCCCCACAGCCGCTGCCAGACCTTGCGGAAAAACTGCAACATGGATATCCCTCCTGTGCACTATTTATTATATGTATTATAAGGAAACTGCATCAGGGAGGGCTGAACCCTCTCAGTCACGGCTTACGCCGTGCCGGCTCCCCCAAAGGGGGGGCTTTTTTGCCATGACGGAAAAGTATCGGATGAATGATAAAAGATTACGGCAATGCTATAAGCTCTCCCTCCGGGAGAGCTGGCGCGGGAGCGCCTGAGAGGGCGGAAAACTCCTACACCCCCACCTCCTCCGCCACGTCGTCCCCCAACAGCAGCGTCCATGCGCCGGTGGGGGCGTCCGGGGCGCAAAAGGCCGCCAGCAGGCCGGGCACGCGGCGCTGCCCACGGCACAGCGCGGCGGGCACGGCGGGCAGCAGGCAATGGCCGGTAACGGCGGCGCAGGGTACAAACTGCACCCTCAGCCCCGGAGGCGGGGCAGTGCCGGAGGCAAACCAGCTGTCTAAGTAGGCGCGCAGCGGTGCGGGCAGCCGGCTGCGCAACGGCGGGTACTGCACCAGCACCACCCGCCGCCCAGCAAGGGGGTCTTGCAGGGTAAAGCCGGTGTCGTGGTAGGCCTGTACCGGCACTGTTGCCCCCGCAATTTGCAGCACAGCGGCAAAGCAGCCCCGCTGCGGGCGGCCAAACACCGCCAGCAGCCCGCGCAACAGTCCGTACACCCCGGCGCAGCAGAGCAAAAGCTGCCCCGGGCGCACCGGTAAAAGCACGCTCAGGTTGTTGGCCTGTACCCCGGGCAGCACCACCGCGCCGCACAGCAGGCCGTTCAGCGCCGCATACCATCCGCACAGCCGGGCAAAGCTGCGCGCCCCGGACACGCCGTAGCACACCGCCACCACCCCGCAGCAGCTGGCGATTTTATATAGTACCGCCAGCGGGGCGGGCCACGGAGGGGCCAGCAGGACAAGGGTGCTGACCGCAGCCGCCGCGCTGCCCGCGCACAGCCGCAGCCCGGTGCAGCTGCGCCCGCATAAAAGCCCCGCGCCCAGCAGCAGCGCGGCGGCTGCGGCAAAGTTTACCAGCAGCAATTCGTCCACAAAAACAACTGTTTTCATTGCAAAGCACCGCCTTATGGTTCTGGTAGTCTATTTTTCACAAATTTGCGAAAAAACTTGTCACACCAGAAAAACCCGCATGAACAGTGCAGTTTTGCTACAAAAGCCGGGACGATGTTTCACAGTTTTTACACTTTTTTCAAAAAAGTACTTGAACATTTCTGGAAAGTGTGGTATATTATTGCCATCCTAATAAGGATTGAGCCGGAAACACCGGTTCGAAAATATTTTTTCTATTTTTGAAGGGAGTAATTCATTATGATGATGCCTGCAAATTTCTCTGCTGTGTCTGAGAACGAGATGACCTACGTTATGGGTGGTAGCGTTGCTGACTACCTGGCACCCGCTATGGGCGCTGCTCAGTGGCAGAACTTCCACAAGAACCTGATTACCATCGTTGGTAACAAGTACGTTCAGGGCTTCCTGGACAACACCGTTGGCGCTGTGTTCAGCGGCACCTGGACCCCCGGCGACGGCCTGACCGGCTTCGGCGGCCAGTTCAGCAAGATCTGGAAGGACAACTACACCGATAATGTGACCGGTGAGTCCACTGGCGCTCAGAAGTTCGGCTACGGCGCTCTGGGCGTTGTGAACAGCATCCTGAACGTTGCTGGCAACCTGGCTGCTATCTACAACCTGGGCTTCGGCACCGCTAAGAACGTTGTCAACGAGGGCAAGTTCAACTTCCAGTAAGCTTAACTCTCAGACAATGCTTGCGTGACTGTGCCCCTAGGGGTGCAGGGAACATACTAGCATAATAACACCCCCGCAGGTTTATGCCTGCGGGGGTGTTTTTTGCGCAATTCCCTTAGTCGAAGCCTGCGGCAGTACCCCCTCAGTCACGGCTTGCGCCGTGCCAGCTCCCCCAAGGGGGCGCCTTTTGGCAATGCCGGAAAGTTTGCCATCACCGCCCAAAGCCGTCCCCTTGGACAGACTCTCCCCGGCCGGGGAGAGATGTCGCGTTGGCGACAGAGTGGGGAGCGGGTGGCTGCGAACGAAGTGAGCAGACGGAAGGGGTGCACTCCGGGAAGTCGCCAACTGGAAAAACGAGACTGAGAGGGTTTTCCCACGTTCACACTTCTTTTACCAGTCTGTTACTTTCCGTTTTATGCGGTTTGTGGTATACTATGGTCAACATGGGTCACCATGGCTACATTGAAACAGACAGGATGTGAAATCCTCTTATGAAAGATGGCTTTTTAAAGGCAGCTGCCTTTTCGCCCGCGCTGCGGGTGGCAGACTGCACCTATAATGCGCAGCAGGTGCTGGCGCAGCTGCAAGCTGCCGCGCAGCGGGGGGTAAAGCTGGCGGTTTTCCCGGAGTTTTGCCTTACCGGCTACACCTGCGGCGACCTGTTTTTGCAGCGCACCTTGCAGCAGGGCGCACTGGATGCGCTGGAGTGGCTGCTTGCGCAGACCCGCGCACTGGACACCGTAGTGCTGGTGGGCTTGCCGCTGCTGGTGCACGGCAAGCTGTACAACTGCGCTGCCGTGCTGTGCCGGGGGCAGCTGCTGGGCGTTGTGCCCAAGACCTATTTGCCCAACTACGGCGAATTCTACGAAAAGCGGCAGTTCACCCCCGGCAGCACCGAGGTGCAGACGGTGACCGTCTGCGGGCAGCAGGTGCCCTTTGGCACGTCACTGCTGTTCCGCTGCCGCCAGATGCCCAGCTTTGTGCTGGGTGTGGAGCTGTGCGAGGACTTGTGGAGCGCCCTGCCGCCCTCCACCTTCCACGCGCTGGCGGGCGCTACCGTCATTGCAAACCTTTCTGCCAGCGATGAGACCGTGGGCAAGGCGGAGTACCGCCGCGCACTGGTGGCAAACCAGTCTGCCCGGCTGCTGTGCGGCTACCTGTACGCCTCGGCGGGGCACGGCGAAAGCACCACCGATATGGTGTTTGCCGGGCATGACCTCATCGCCGAGGATGGCAGCATCCTTGCCGAGACTGCGCCCTTTGCGGGCGACCATGCCGAGACCGAGCTGGATTGCCAGCGCATGGAAGCCGAGCGTGCCCGCAACACCAGCTTTGAGCACACTGCCGAGGGCTACGTCACGGTGGAATTTGACCTTACACCGGAAGAAACGGTGCTCACCCGCCGCATCGACCCCGCGCCCTTTGTGCCCGGTGACCCGCAGCGCCGCGCCGCCCGCTGCGAGCTGATTTTGAAGATGCAGGCCGACGGCCTTGCCAAGCGGTTGGAGCACGCCCACGCAAAAACAGCGGTCATTGGCATTTCCGGCGGCTTGGACAGCTGTCTTGCCCTGTTGGTGGCAGTGCGCGCCATGAAGCAGCTGCACCGCTCCGCCGCCGATGTGCTGGCGGTGACCATGCCCTGCTTTGGCACCACCAAGCGCACCCGCAGCAACGCCGAAATTTTGTGCGGGGAGCTGGGCGTAAGCTTTCAGGAGATACGCATTGCCGGCACCGTGCGCAGCCACTTTGCCGATATCGGGCAGGACGAGACCGTGCTGGATGTCACCTTTGAAAACGGGCAGGCACGGGTGCGCACGCTGGAGCTGATGGACCTCGCCAACCGCACCGGCGGCCTTGTGGTGGGCACGGGCGACCTTTCGGAGCTGGCGCTGGGCTGGGCGACCTACAACGGCGACCACATGAGCATGTACGGCGTGAATGCCGGTGTGCCCAAAACGCTGGTGCGCTATCTGGTGCAGTACGAAGCTGAGACTGCTGCCACCGCTGCTTTGCACGATGTGCTGCTGGATATTCTTGATACCCCGGTGTCGCCGGAGCTGCTGCCCGCCAAGGACGGCGAGATCGCACAGATCACCGAGGACTTGGTGGGCCCCTACGAGCTGCACGATTTTTACCTGTATTATGTACTGCGCTGCGGTTTTGGCCCGGCAAAGATCTACCGGCTGGCAAAGGCGGCCTTTGCAGGCAGAGCAGAGTACACGGATGCCGTGCTGTACAAGTGGCTGCGCAACTTCTACTGGCGCTTTTTTGCTCAGCAGTTCAAGCGCAGCTGCCTGCCGGACGGCCCCAAGGTGGGCAGCGTGACCCTTTCGCCCCGGGGCGACTGGCGCATGCCCAGCGATGCCTGCGCCACCCTTTGGCTGGCAGAGCTGGAGCAGCTCAAGCCCGGGGAGCAGTAAGCCATGAAGAACAAAAAGCTTTTGACCAATATCCTGTTTGCAGTGGTGGTGCTGGCCATCGCAGCGGTGCTGCTGGCCGTGCGCAGCCACAACGCCACCGGCGGAAAACTGACTGCCCAGCTGATTTACGGCGACGCGAACGCCGTGCTGGACATTCCGCTGGAAAAGGACGAAACTTACAGTGTGGACACCGGTTATTATACGGTGCATATAGAGGTAAAGGACGGCAGGGCGCGGTTTATTGAATCGCCCTGCCCGGATCACATCTGCGAGGGCTTTGGCTGGCTGTCGGCGGAGGATCAGACCGCCACCTGTCTGCCTGCCCGCGCCGTGCTGACCATCGTTCCGGTGGGCTGAAAAAAGGAGTATTCTCATGTTGGACGAAAACGAGCATTCCCGCAAGGAGGACGGTCGTTCCCTGCATCGTCTTTTGCACAAGGCTGAGCAGCAGGACGCCACTGTAGTGGTGGACAGCGCCGCGTTTTTCTCGGAGCTGCCGCCGGAGCAGGCTGCGCCGCCCCGCCGCCCGCAGCAAAACACCCGCCGCAACACTGTGCCCGGGGCAAATGGGGCGTACCAGCCCCCGAAACGAGGGAAGATCTTGCTGATCGTACAGGCAATTTTAAGCGTTCTGGCGCTGGTGCAGCTGTGGCGCACCCAGATGCTGCCGGTGCTGTATCTGGTGGTGCTGGCGGCGCTGCTGGTGCTGCTGTGGCTGCTGGTCAAGCGTTGTCAGGAGTACAAAACTGCAGGCACAGTGTCCCGGGTGTTCTCGGTGGTGCTGTGCGCCGCCATGGCGGTGGGCTGCGTGTGGGCGCAGCAGGGCCTCGACGCGCTGGGCAATATGACCAACGGTTTTTTGAGCAACGCCGAGGCTAATAAGATCACCAAAGAGCCTTTTGTGCTGTACCTGAGCGGCGTGGACACCCGCGGCGATCTGACCGAAAAAGCGCGCAGTGATGTGAATATCATTGCCGCAGTGAACCCCGTTACCAAGCAGGTGGTGCTGATCAACACCCCGCGCGATTATTATGTGGACCTTGCCGGAACAAACAGCAAGGATAAGCTGACCCACGCCGGGCTTTACGGTGTGCAGACCAGCATGGACACCCTCGGCAACCTGTACGGTGTGAACGTGGAGCACTATATCCGCATCAATTTTGCAGGGTTTATCGACATTGTTGATGCGCTGGGCGGTGTGGACGTGTATTCCGATCAGGCGTTCACCTCGGTGGGCAGCCCCGGTTACTACGACCCCACCACCTTTGTGGAGGGCTGGAACCATCTGGATGGCAAGGCTGCGCTGGCTTTTGCCCGCGAGCGCCACGCCTTTAAGACCGGCGATGTGCAGCGCGGCATCAACCAGATGAAGGTGATCGACGCCATGCTGAACAAGATCAAGTCCCCGGCGCTGCTGATGGGCTTTACCAAAATTCTGGACGCTGTTGCCGACAGCTTTGTCACCAGCCTTTCTACCAACCAGATCAGCGCGCTGGTGCGCATGCAGCTGAGCGATTTTGCAGAGTGGAATATTGAACGCTATACCGTTACTGGAACCTCCGGCAGCAGCACCAAGTGCTACTCTGCCAAGGGGCAGAAGCTCTATGTCATGAAGCCGGACGAAGCCTCTGTGGCAAAGGCCAAAGAGATGATCGCGGCGGTGATGGGCGGCGAAGGCACGGTAAGTTCCACCACCCAGACCCCGGAAAAGACGGATGTGTACACCCCCACCACCGACCCCGATGCCGCCGTCTCTGTGCCCGAGACGCCCGCCGACAGCGTGATCGTGGAAGTGCCGGCGGAAAGCGTGCCGGAGCAGGCTGCAGAGCAGCCCGCTGAGCAGCCGGCAGAGCAGCCCGCGGAAACGCCCGCCGAGCAGCCCGCTGCCACCGAGACGCCCCAGCCGGAAACGACTGCTCCCGCCGAGGGCGGCAGCACCGAGACGCCCGCCGTCAGCCTGCCCACGCAGGAGCAGGTGGAGCAGGCCGCAGGCTCGCTGTACAGCGCCGCCTCCACCGTGCTGGACGCCATCTTGGGCGCAAGCGGGAACTGAGCAACCCCTTTCCGTGAAAAGGCAACCTGGGAAAATCCGCAGATTTTCCCGGGTGCAATTAAAAATGATTATGCCGCTGAATATGCCCAAAGCGCACGCAGCGGGCATTTTCAATAGTCTTGTATGCAACAAAGAGGTCACTGCACAAATCCTGTGCGGTGGCCTCTTTTTACGTTGCTGCAACAAAAAAGCTGCCTGCAGCAGCAGACAGCGCAAAAACACAAAAGGGAAAACGAGATAGACCGTAAGCCGGGTTCTGTATTAAACGACGATCTGTCTAGGCCTGCCATTGCTGACAGGCTCGTGCCGCCTTCGGGACACGCGAGCAGCGCTGTACGTCCCATATAGGCGTTGCTTCCGGTAGGGTTTACAAAGCCGCATGGTCACCCATGCGCTGGTGAGCTCTTACCTCGCCGTTTCATCCTTACCGCATTGCTGCGGCGGTTTGTTTTCTGTTGCACTTTCCCTAAGGTCACCCTCGGCTGCCGTTAGCAGTTACCGTGCTCTGTGAGGCCCGGACTTTCCTCAGAGCGGTCAAAGCCGCCCCGCCGCCGTATGTTCCACTCGTTTTCCGCTCCTCATGATACCATAAAAAAACAAGATTTGCAAGAGAAAGAGAATTTTGCTATACTTATCTTATATGTTGCCCGCGCTGGAGGTGGGAAGATGAAGCTTTATTTCAAAGTCCCGCCCGAGGCGGATGGGATGCTGCTGCGCGGTTTTCTGCGCAAGTGCAGTGTCTCCACCGACCTGTCCCGGGCCGTGAAATTCCGGGGCAGCGGCTTTTTTGCCGACGGCGCCCCCATCCTGGCCAACCACCGGGTGGAGGCCGGGCAGGTCATCTCCTTTGAACTGCCGCCGGAGGGGGAAGGCGTTGCGCCGCAGGACGACATCCCGGTGGATGTGGTCTACGAGGACGCTTTTGCCCTCGTGGTGGAAAAGCCGCCCCATCTCGCGGTGCATCCTACCCTGAATTACCCGCTGGATACGCTGGCGAACGGCTATGCCGCCTGGGCGCTGTGTCAGGGTAGAAGCCCCGTCTTCCGCCCGGTGAACCGCATCGACAAGGACACCAGCGGCCTCGTGCTGGCGGCTCAGAATGGCTACGCCGCCCCGCTGCTGGCTCAGAGGGTGGAGAAGCTCTACTACGCCGTTGCAGAAGGAGAACTTCCCCTCGGGCCTGGCGTCATCGACGCCCCCATCGGGCGGCAGGGGGAGAGCATCATCGGGCGGTGCGTCACCCCCGACGGCAAACCCAGCCGGACGGAATATAACATATTGAAAGCCGAAAACGGCCTGAGCCTCGCGGCCTGCGTCCCGGTGACGGGCCGGACCCACCAGATACGGGTACATTTTGCATCCATCGGCCACCCGCTGGCCGGCGATGACCTCTACGGCGGGAGCCGGGCGCGTATCGGGCGGCAGGCGCTCCACTGCGCAAAACAGACGTTCTGGGTGCCGCGCTGCGAGCGGATGCCGGACGGCATCCGCATCGAAGTGCCGGTGGACGAGACGACCCTGAGGCCTGTGACGGTGGAAAGCCTGCTGCCGGAGGATATGGCAGCCCTTTTTGACTGAATTTGTGTATTTCGTGAAAAGTAAGTGAAAGCTAAGCCCAAATTTTGTGTCAGTGCTTGTTTCGGCGCTGGCAGGGTGTATAATAAATAGAGTTATTCTTGTCAAAAAAGCTGTCCTTATGCGGCAGCGTGTCGATAACAGAGAAAAGAGACAGATCAGAATCTCCTGAAGATACAGGAAGGAGCATCCTTTTTGCTGGAAGATAAAACAACTGAAACGCGGCAGGACGAGCCAGCCGCTGCGCCGCGGCACACCGGCTTCCGCGCAAAGCTGCGCTCGCTTTGGGCGCAGCTCCAGTGCGTTCATCTGCTGCGCCGCCACCGGCGGTATCGCCGCCGCAGACACCGGCTGGACAATGCCTCCCGGAAGCTGCGCTCGTCGAAGCTGGTATTGCGCGTTGGCGCAGTGCTCTACGCACTGGGCTTTGGCGCGGAGTATGCTGCCGTGCGGGTGGGACGTGCCGTCAAGTACGCCGCTCTCTGGGTTGCTGGAGGCATCCGCCGCTTTGCAAAGGCTCTGGCGGAGACGGCGTTCCCTGGCGCAGCACAGGTGGCCAAGGACCTGTTTGGCCCCATCGTGCTGTTTGCAAAGGGCATCGTGTCCCTTCTCATCCATGCCCACCGCATCCGCAGGGAGCAGGGCTTCGGTGCAGCATTTGAGGCCAGCGTCCACTACTTCAAAAACGGCGTCCGCCGCAACCTCAGTCTGCTGCCCCGCATGGCGATGTATGCCCTGCCCATCTGCGCACTGGCGCTGGGCGCAGCAGTGTTCCAATATGTCATCCACCAGCCTTATGCACTGGCCGTCCGGGTCAACGGCGAAACCGTGGGCTATGTGGCGAATGAGGACGTCTTCAACACGGCCCGCGAGGATGTGATGGAGCGTATCAGCTACGCCGGCACCGACAAGACCGAGTGGACCATCGAGCCGAGCTACACCCTCGCCATTGCCCACCACATGATGGACGAAAACGAGATGGCAAACGCCATCATCCAGAGCGCTGGCGACCAGATCAGCGAAGGCACGGCTCTTTATCTGGACGGCGAGTTGACGGCAGTGTGCAGCGACGGCAACGCGCTGCGGGATTACCTCGCCGCTATGCTCGACCCCTACGAGGAAGAAGAGGACGACCCCGATGTGAGCGTGGGCTTCAACAAGCAGGTCACGCTGGAAGACGGTCTTTACTTCAAGGAAGGCTTGCAGGATTTTGAGACCGTCCGGCAGGAGCTGGTGGGCGTGAAGCAGGCTCAGAAGGTCTACACCGTCAAGGCGGGCGACACCCTCTGGTCCATCGCACATAACAATGACCTGACCTTCCGTGAGCTGTGCGCCCTCAACCCGGCGTTCAAGGGTGAGCCGCTGAGCGAGACGTCCAGCATCCTTGAGGGTGACCACCTCGTCATCACCAAAGAGGAAGCTGGCCTTGAGGTGCGCATCACCCGCATCGAGACCCGTGAGGAAGAAATCGCATTCTCCACGGAGACGACAAAATCCAACGAATATACGAAGGGAACCACCAAGGTGCTCCAGGAGGGCGAGAACGGTCTGCGCCGTGTGACCCTCCAGAACGTCTACGACACCAAGAATATCCTTGTGGACCAGAGCGTGCTTTCCACCGAGGTCATCAAGGAGCCGGTGAACAAGAAGGTGGTCGAAGGCACCAAGAAGGTGACTTCCAGCACCAAGTACATCACCGGCAGCGGCCAGTTCATCTGGCCTGTGCCGAACTACCGCTACTGCTCGCGCTGGTACGGCGGACGCCACAAGGGCGTGGACATCTGCGCCCCGGCCGGTACGCCCATCTACGCCTCCGCAGGCGGTACCGTCACCAAGGCGGGTTACAACAAGGCCGGTGCAGGTACGGGCTATGGCTACTCGGTCATCATCAACCACGGCGGCGGATACAGCTCTGTGTATGCACACTGCCTGTCCCTGACTGTCAGTGCGGGCCAGACCGTCCGGCAGGGCCAGCTCATCGGCTATCTGGGCAGCACGGGCCGTTCCACCGGCAACCACTGCCACTTTGAGATACGTCTCAATGGTTCGTACATTCCCCCACAGAACGTATTCCCGGGGAAGAAATAATTTTATAAAAAGGAGATAATTATTATGGCTACTCCTCACATCAGCGCCGAAAAGGGCGATTTCGCAAAGACTGTCCTGATGCCGGGCGACCCCCTGCGCGCAAAGTTCATTGCTGACACCTTCCTGAAGGATGTCCGTCAGGTGACGGATGTCCGCGGGATGCTGGGCTTTACCGGCACCTATGAGGGCCGCCCCATCAGCGTGATGGGCAGCGGCATGGGTATGCCCTCCATCGGCATCTATTCCTATGAGCTGTTCAAGTTCTACGATGTGGACAACATCATCCGCATCGGCTCCGCCGGCAGCTACACTGCCGACGCCAAGCTGTTCGACACCGTGCTGGCTACCGGTGCGGTCAGTGAGTCCAACTATGCCCGCGTCCAGAGCGGCAACGACCACGACATCACCTTCCCCAGCGAGACTCTGAATGATAAGCTGCGCGCCTCCGCCAAGAAGCAGGGCATCAAGCTCATCGAGGGCAACATCCACTCCTCCGACGTTTTCTACCGTCAGCCTTCCGACGCAAAGCCCACCTACTGGGAGCTGCTGCGCGACGAGCGCGGCTGCCTCTGCGTGGAGATGGAGAGCTTTGCTCTGTTCGCCAACGCCGAGGTGCTGGGCAAGAACGCTGCCTGCCTGCTGACCATCTCCGACAGCTTTGTCTCCCCGGAGATCACCACCGCAGAGCAGCGCCAGAAGAGCTTCACCGATATGATGAAGGTCGCACTGGGCGCGGAGTATTGATTTAACCATAATACAAAAAGACTGCTGTCGGCCGACAGCAGTCTTTTTGCTTCTCAGGTATCCGTGTAATGACCGTAACAGGACGCAATGATGATGTTTCCATCCTGCTCCCGGTAGACGATGCGGTGGGTGTCGTCGATACGCCGACTCCACCATCCGCTCAAATCTCCCTTCAAAGGCTCGGGCTTGCCGATGCCCTCATAGGTGTTCCGCTGAATGTCTTTTATGAGGGAGTTGATTCGCTTCAGCAGCTTTTTGTCCCGCGTCTGCCAAAGACAATAATCTTCCCACGCTTCCTCTTCCCACAGCAGCCTCATCAGTCCACCTCGATCAGTTCATGTTCGGTGAGCTTGGCTTTGCCGGTGTCAATATCATGGACGATTTGACGGAGATGGTTGATGTTGCTTTCAGAATAGAAGGGGTCAGCGGAGACTTCAAAGGGGATCCGATGCTCGCGCGACACTTTCTTTGCAAAAATCGTGAAGGCTGTCGTCATCGAAAGCCCCATCTCGGCACAGACCTCCTCCATGCTCCGCTTGAGGTCGGGGTCCATCCGAAAATTCACATTGACTGCGTTTGCCATTCTGATGCGCCTCCTTTATAATTCTATTATATTCATTTGTAATGACAAATGCAAGAGCTGTCATTGCATAATGCTGCGTAATTATCGCCGCTTGCACTTCTTAAAAGAATGATTTATACTTAAATACACGACACAGAAGAATGTACGACACAGAAGGGAATGAGGCCGATGAACAGAGAAACGGTGAACATGGTGCGCAGTCCGATTTCTGTGGAGGGGAACATCCGGCTTGTTCCGTATTATCCGGCCTACGATACAGCACTTGCGTGGTATCAGGATGCACAGCTCTGCAAACAGGTAGATAACAGGGACTTCGTTTATGATTTGCCACTGCTGAAGCGGATGTATCATTATCTGGACACACACGGGGAACTGTTTTATATCGAGTATCGGGGTGTGCTTTGTGGTGACGTCAGCCTGCGGACGACCGGCGAGCTTGCCATCGTCATCTGCAAGGAGTACCAGAATAAACACATCGGGCGGAAGGTCATCGAAAAAATGCTGGAGCTGGCTCGGGAAAGGGGTTTGGCGGAGTGCTTCGCGCACATCTATTCCTTCAATACCCAGTCGCAGAAAATGTTTGAATCCATTGGCTTCGTCCCACAGGACGAAGAACGCCATATCTACAAATTGCAAAAAGGAGAACCGACCATGACAAAACTGACTCTGGAAGAAAAGCAGGAGCTCATCCGGATGGCCCTTGCGGCCAGGGAGAGGGCTTACGCGCCTTACAGCGACTTTATGGTGGGCGCTGCCCTGCGCGCCGAGGATGGCCGCATCTTCACCGGCTGCAATGTGGAGAACGCCGCCTTTACCCCCACCAGCTGCGCCGAGCGGACGGCCCTGTTCAAGGCCGTGGCCGAGGGCGTGACCAGGTTTACCGACATCGCCGTGGTGGGTGCGCGCCGGGGCGAAGTCAACAAGCAGATCACCTCGCCCTGCGGCGTCTGCCGTCAGGCGCTGTTCGAATTCGGCGGCCCGGAGCTGAATGTCATCATGGCAAAAAGCCCGGACGATTTCATCGAGCGCAGCATGGACGAGCTGCTGCCCTTCGGCTTCGGTCCCTCCAACGTGGCGGGCAACAAGGCCGTGGAAGACTGAACACAGCTGCGCGAAAAATACCGGGCGGAGCGGATTTTCCGGGATAAGTATGGTTTTTATACAATTTTGATAAAATAATTGTAAATGTTTTGTAATCGGAAAAGGCTTGCATCTGTCACTTCTTCCCGCTATACTTGAGCCAGTAAATGTGCAAGTGCGCACATTTCGTCAACAAAACGCGATTATATTAAAATAAAAGGAGAGTTTTCATTATGATGATTTCTCGTCGTAACTTCCTGGCAGTGGCTGGCGCCGCTGCTGCTGCCGCTGCTCTGACTGCCTGCGGCGGTTCTTCTTCTTCCACTGCTTCCTCTGCAGCTGCTTCCACCAGCGCAGCCGCTTCCACCTCTGAGGGCGGCGAGAAGATCGTGAAGGTCGCTCTGACCTGCGACACCGGCACCATCGACGATGAGAGCTTCAACCAGGCCTGCTGGACCGCTGTTTCCGGCTACATGGGCGATGACTGCCAGTACTACATCCCCGAGGCTGACGCTTCCGATGAGGACCGTGAGACCATGATCCGTCAGGCTGTCAACGACGGCGCAGATGTCATCGTCTGCGTTGGCTACCTGTACGGCGCTTCTCTGGCATGGGCTGCTGACCAGTACCCCGATGTCAAGTTCATCGCTATCGATGTCACCCAGGGCGACATCGGCACCGACGCCATCCCCGCAAACTGCTACTGCATCACCTTCAAGGAGGAGCAGGCAGGTTATATGGCTGGCTACGCTGTCGTTAAGGACGGCAAGACCAAGCTGGGCTTCCTCGGCGGCATGGCTGTCCCCGCTGTCATCCGTTACGGCTACGGCTATGTGCAGGGCGCTGACGCTGCTGCTCAGGAGCTGGGCACCAACATCGACATCAACTACTTCTACGGCGGCCAGTTCTACGGCGATGCAAACATCACCTCCCGTATGGAGGGCTGGTACTCCAACGGCACCCAGGTCGTCTTCGCCTGCGGCGGCGGCATCTACACCTCTGCTGTTGAGGCTGCTCTGAAGAGCAACGGCTATGTCGTCGGCGTTGACGTTGACCAGAACTACATCGGTGTCAACGGCGTGGCAGACGGCTCCTTCGCTTACAACCCCTTCATCACCTCCGCTATGAAGGGCCTGACCGAGGCTGTCAACACCGCTCTGTCCGACATCGATGCAGGCGATTGGGGCGACATCGCTGCTTCCAACGGCAACTTCGGTCTGGAGGACGGCGACTACGTCGGTCTGCCCACCGATGCTGACAGCTGGAACTTCGAGACCTTCACCACCGACGAGTACGAGGCTCTGAAGGAGAAGATCAAGAGCGGCGAGATCACTGTGGACAACAGCTCTGACGATAGCACCAAGCCCACCGTCAGCGAGTTCACCACCGTCAACTACATCCAGTAATCAGAAACTTCCCGGGCGGGACGCTTTGCAAAGGGCGTCCCGCCTTTTTTGTATGCTTTTTCAAGACGAGGAAGGGATGTTCGTCGAAATGTACAAAAGTAATACTTGTGATACAGCAAAACACTAAATTTTCAAAAAGAAGTGTGCAAAACAGCAAAAATACGGTATAATGGGCATTACAATAGTATAAGTGTCGTTTGGACACGAAAGGAGAGTGAGCAGATTGGCAGAGGATTTTGTGATCGAGATGCTCCATATCACCAAGGAGTTCCCGGGCATCAAGGCAAACGACGACATTACCCTGCAGCTGCGCAAAGGTGAGGTCCATGCCCTGTTGGGCGAGAACGGCGCAGGCAAAAGCACCCTGATGAGCGTGCTGTTCGGCCTGTATCAGCCGGAGGAGGGTAAGATCCTCAAAAACGGCAAGGAGGTCGCCATCCGCAACCCCAACGATGCAAATGCACTGGGCATCGGCATGGTCCACCAGCACTTCAAGCTGGTGGAGTGCTTCAGCGTGCTGGACAACATCATTCTGGGTGTGGAGCCCAACAAGCTGGGCTTTTTGCAGAAGGCCGAGGCCCGCAAGAAGGTCGTGGCGCTGAGCGAGAAGTACGGTCTGCGTGTTGACCCCGATGCGCTCATCAGTGATATTTCGGTCGGTATGCAGCAGCGCGTGGAGATTTTGAAGATGCTCTACCGCGACAATGAGATCCTCATCTTCGACGAACCCACCGCCGTGCTGACCCCGCAGGAAATCGACGAGCTGATGGAGATCATGCGCGGGTTCAAGAAGGAGGGCAAGTCCATCCTCTTTATTACCCACAAGCTCAACGAGATCATGGCGGTCGCCGACCGCTGCACCGTCCTGCGCAAGGGCAAGTATATGGGTACCGTGGACATCAAGGACACCACCAAGGAAGAGCTTTCCCGCATGATGGTCGGCCGTGACGTCCAGCTTCAGGTCGATAAAAAGCCCGCTCACCCGGGCGATGTCGTGCTGGACGTGGAGGGTGTCACCATCCACAACGACCAGCGCAAGAAGGACTCCGTCAAGGACGTCACCTTCCAGGTTCACGCAGGAGAGATCGTCTGTCTAGCGGGCATCGAGGGCAACGGCCAGACCGAGCTCGTCTATGGCCTCACCGGCCTCGAAAAATTGTCGGGCGGCAAGATTACGCTGGACGGCAAGGACATCACCCGCGAGAGCATCCGTCAGCGCTCGAAGGACGGCATGAGCCACATCCCCGAAGACCGCCACAAGCACGGTCTGGTGCTGGATTACAGCCTCGAGAACAACATGGTGCTCCAGCGCTACTGGCAGCCCGAGTTCCAGAAGGGCGGCTTCATCCAGTCCGATAAAGTCCGCGAGTACTCCGATAAGCTCATCGCTCAGTACGACGTCCGCAGCGGTCAGGGCAGCTCCACCATCGTGCGCAGCATGTCCGGCGGCAACCAGCAGAAGGCCATCATCGCCCGCGAGATCGACAAAGACCCCAAGCTGCTGGTGGCTGTTCAGCCCACCCGCGGCCTGGATGTCGGCGCGATCGAATACATCCACCGCCAGATCGTCGCCCAGCGCGACAAGGGCAAAGCTGTCCTGCTGGTCAGCCTCGAGCTGGACGAGGTCATGAACCTGTCCGACCGCATCCTCGTCATGTACGAGGGCGAGATCGTCGGCGAGTTCGACCCGAAGGCCGTCACCGTGGAAGAGCTTGGCCTCTACATGGCGGGCGCGAAGAGAGATGAGGTGGGCAAATGAAGAAAAATCCCCTGAAGTCGAACGCCGTGCAGTCCCTGATCGCGTCGCTGGTCTGCATCCTGCTCGGCCTGTTCATCGGCTATCTCGCGCTGCTGATCATCAATCCGGCGGGCGCGGGCAAGGCCATTGGCGATATCGTCAAAAACTTCCTGACCTATAACAAGCCCGCCTCGCAGCTGAAATACTTCGGCAATACGCTGGTCAAGACCGCGCCGCTGCTGATGTGCGCGCTGTCGGTGCTGTTCGCCTATAAGGTCGGCCTGTTCAACATCGGCGCGGCGGGGCAGTATGTCGCGGGTTCCTGCGCGTGCCTCTATGCGGCGCTCGCGTGGGGCTGGGGCTGGCTGCCGTGCATGCTGCTGGCGATCGTCTCCGGCGCGGTGTTCGGCTGCGTCGTGGGCCTGCTGAAATCCTACTGCAACGTCAACGAGGTCATCTCCGGCATCATGCTCAACTGGATCGGCCTCTACACCACGAACATGATCCTGACGAACGTCAAGGAGGACACCAGCCCCTATACCCTCCAGATGAAGTGCTTCGGCAAGCAGGCCATCCTGCCCTCGCTGGGCTTTGACAAGCTGCTGGGCGACAACAAATACATCACGATGGCCATCCCGCTCTCCGTCCTGCTTGCCATCGTGGTCTGGATCGTGATGGAAAAGACGATGTTCGGCTATGAGCTAAAGGCCACGGGCTTCAACAAAAATGCCGCGAAATACTGCGGCATGCAGGAAAAGCGCAACACGATCCTCACGCTCGTCATCGCAGGTGCGCTGGCCGGCCTCGGCGGCTCGCTCCTCTATCAGACGGGCTATGAGCAGTGGCAGTGCACGGCAAGCTCCGTCCCGGCCATGGGCTTCAACGGCATCGCGGCGACGTTCCTCGGCGGCCTGAACCCGATCGGGACGATCTTTGCCTCATTCTTCATCCAGCATATCACGGCCGGCGGCGCGTATGTCGACAAGTCGATCTACTGCTCGCAGGTGTCCGACCTGATTTCCTCGCTGATCATCTATCTCTGCGCGTTCGTCCTGTTCCTGAAGACGGCGATGAACCGCTGGATCTTCCTGCATGAGGAACGCAAGGCCAAAAAAGCGGCTAAAACGGAGAAAGGAGGCGAGGCGTAATGGTTCTGCTGCTGCAATATACGCTGATCTTCTCGTCCGTCCTGATTCTCGTGGCGCTCGGCGGCTGCTTTGCGGAGCATTCCGGCGTCATCAACATCGCACTTGAGGGCATGATGATCATTGGCGCACTGTTCGCCTGCTTTACGCTGCAGGGCCTGGATCAGAGCGGCTTCGGTCCCGCACATCCGCAGCTGTCGATGTTCATTGCCATTCTGGTGGCGGGCGTCACCGGCATGATTTTTTCGCTGCTGCTGGGCTTTGCGGCCATCAACCTGAAGGCCGACCAGACCATCGGAGGCACGGCGCTGAACCAGTTTGCGCCCGCCTTCGCCGTCGTCATGACCTGGGCCATCCAGGGCCAGGGCCTGACCACGATCTTCATTCCCAACTGGGTGCGCATCACCCGCGATACCTTCGGCCTCGCCCCGGTGGACGGCCCCAGCTTCTGGAACAACCTGATTTTCAAGTATTTCTACCTGACGACCCCCGTTGCCATCGTCCTGTTCATCGCGGCCTACATCGTCATGTACAAGACCCGCTTTGGTCTGCGGCTGCGCGCCTGCGGTGAGCATCCCCAGGCGGCGGACTCCGTCGGCATCAACGTCTATAAGATGCGCTGGGCGGGCGTGCTCATTTCCGGCATGCTCGGCGGCCTCGGCGGCATCTGCTACATCCTCGCGGGCGTGTCCGAGTGGCGGTTTGAAAACGGCGTCGCGGGCTTCGGCTTCCTGGCGCTCGCCGTCATGATCTTCGGCCAGTGGAAGCCGTGGCGCATTGCGCTGGCGGCGCTGCTGTTCGGCCTGTTCCGCGCGCTGTCGAACGTGTACTTCGGCTTCGGCTTCCTCATGTCGCTGGGTATCCCCGGGTCGGTGTACAATATGCTGCCGTACATCATTTCCCTGATCGTGCTGGCATTCACTTCCAAAAGCTCCCGCGCCCCCAAGGCGGAGGGCATCCCCTACGATAAGGGACAGAGATAATCGCACCCATTGCTTGAAAAGCGCCTTTCCGAACAGCGGAAAGGCGCTTTTTTCATGCCGGAGCGGCAGGGGCGCGGATCAGAACAGCCGGATAGAAACGACTGCCGCCAGCAGAACGGACAACAGCCC
>ENA-UEPV01000550-UEPV01000550.1-human-gut-metagenome-genome-assembly--contig:-NODE-550-length-25481-cov-11.598961_pt1 | contig 25481 bp, 19 predicted proteins | sample MGYA00242942_ERZ507925 | MGnify/ENA primary metagenome ERZ507925 (study PRJEB26167, sample SAMN06115453) | human gut metagenome | host: Homo sapiens | place: China:Fujian | collected 2015-08-26... | reverse complement strand
CCGGGCAGGAGCTTTTTCTATTGCAGCATCTAAAAAATCTGCTGCGAAGCAGCAAATCGGAGAAACGAGAAAAAAGCGTTTAGCGAAGCGGCTAGCTTTTTTCCGTTTCGACCTCTCCATCGGGATTATCAAGGGCGAGCAGCCCTTGATTCGTGCCTCCCGCGCCTCGAAAGTAGCGGGTGCTTTTCTGGTTCTCTTTTGGCACGCAAAAGAGAACTTAGCCCCGCGTAACCGCGCTCTGACCCCGCGCCACCGGCGCGAGAAAGAGAACCTATCCCTGCAAAAAACAATCCAACCCTTATATACGAGGTATCAAACAATGGAACTTTTTCTGGATGTACTGAGCGAAACTCTGGTGGACACCGCCAAGATGCTCCCCTTCCTGTTTTTAGCCTATCTCTTTATTGAATATGTCGAGACCCGCCACGGTGAGCGCATCGAGGCCCTGCTGGCGGGCGGCGGCCGCTGGGGTGCGGTGCCGGGCGCGGTGCTGGGCTGTGTGCCGCAGTGCGGCTTCTCGGCCATCGCCTCCAACTTCTACGCCTCCCGCGTCATCACCCTGGGTACGCTGATGGCCGTCTATCTCGCCACCAGCGACGAGGCTATTCCCCTGCTGGTGTCCATGCCCGCCTACTGGGATAAGCTGATCCTGCTGATGGTCATCAAAGTCGTGTACGCTGTCTTTGTGGGCTTTCTGCTGGATTTCGTCCTCCGCAAGGCCCTGCCCCGCAGCCTGCGCGGCGGCTACACCGGCCACGCCGACGAGGTGGACTGCCACGAGGAGCACAGCGACGAAGAGGGCCATCCCCAGCCCATCTGGAAGGCCGCGCTCCGCCACACCCTCGAGATCTTTGTCTTTATCTTCGTGTTCAGCCTTGTGTTCGGCCTCATCGTCGAGGGCGTCGGCGAGGATGTCTTCGCCTCGGTGCTGGGCCGGATGGGCTTCTTCCAGCCGGTGGTGGCCGCACTGGTGGGCCTTGTCCCCAACTGTGCCGCCAGTGTCCTGATGACCCAGCTCTACGTCGAGGGCGCACTCCGCTTCTCGAGCCTTGTGGCCGGACTCTGCACCGGCGCGGGCGTGGGCCTCGCCGTGCTGTGGCGGGTGAATCCCTCCTGGAAGCAGAACCTCTTCATCACCGGCCTGACCTGGGCCTGCGGCGCTGCTGTGGGCGTGGGCATCCAAATCGTGGTGGCCTTCATCGCCTGAGTATTTGCAAAACACCTGCACCTTTTCTTCGGAAAAGCGTGCAGGTGCTTTTTGTTTTGGAGACAAAGCCTCCATTTTGTGATATACTCAACTTATATATAGATATAAGGAGAACACCATGCAATATAAAATTCTCGCAAGCGATTACGACAACACCCTCGTCCCCTTCGGGGAAAACCAGCCCCGTCCGGCCATGGTCAAGGCCGTGAAGAAGCTTCAGGCCGCCGGGGGAAAATTCGTGCTCAGCACAGGCCGGGCCTGGTCAGCCATCAACCGGAAAGGCCAGCTGGGAGGCATCCGGTTCGACTATGCCATCACCTGCAACGGTGCCTGCGTCGTGGACAAGAACGGCACCATCGTGGCAGAACACCCCATGACCAACGAAGAGATGTACGCGCTGGTGGATTTCTGTGAGGACTACAACTACCCCCTGCAATTTGACTTCAAGGATGCATACTATGCCTACTGCGAGTATGACATCCTCCACAAGTACTACGATCAGATGAATAGCGTCGGTCTGGACTGCGTGGACGGCGAAGACCAGGACCGCCATCTCATCGATATGCCTCACGCGGCGTTCTGCATCTTCCCCGAGGGGGCGCTGGAGCGGTTCAACGAAAAGTACGGCCACCTCGGCCTTCACTTCATGCAGGTGGGCGGCCAGCTGCCCGACGGCTCCCACTTCTATGACATCGTGCGGGGCGGGATCGACAAGGGCGCTGGCCTCGCAGACCTTTGCGAAAAGATGGGCCTCTCCCTCGCCGAGGCCGTGGCGGCAGGCGACTCCGCCAACGATGTCGGGATGCTGAAAGCAGCCGGCCTCGGCTGCTGCATGTCCAACGGCACCGACGAAGCCAAAGCCGCCGCTGACCGCATCATCGGCGATGTGCGGGAAGACGGACTTGCTGCCCTTATTGAAGAGCTGTGGTTCGACGGCCCGAAGGCGGAGCCCTCCGACCGCAGCTTCGCCTCTGCATGGGAGACGATGGAACGATGAGCTTCGCACCCGTTTACTCTGAAAACAGCCGCGCCCTCATCCTCGGCACATGGCCCAGCCCCAAAAGCCGGGAGATGGCCTTCTACTACGGCCACCCGCAGAACCGTTTCTGGCCCATGATGGCAGCCCTCACCGGCGAGCCTGTCCCCGCCCGGGAGGACATCGAAGCCAAAAAAGGCATCATCCTCCGCCATGGCCTCGCCCTGTGGGACACGCTGGAAAGCTGCACCATCACCGGCGCGTCGGACGCCTCTATCCGGGACGTGGTGCCGAACGACATTGCATCTCTTTTAGCAAAAGCACCCATTGAGGCAGTGTTCTGCAACGGGGCCACGGCCTACCGCATCTATACAAAGTATCTGCTGCCGGTGTCCGGCATCCCGGCGGTCAAGCTGCCCAGCACCAGCCCCGCCAACGCCGCCTGCCGCCCCGAAACCCTGCGCGAGGTCTGGGGCGAGGCCCTCAAAGATTATATAACCGTTTCCAACCTGTAAATTATTCATGAAACACTTGCGTTTTGTGGATAAAAGGATTTATTATGGAAGAGTACAAGGGGCGGTGCGCCCCTCCGGGAAAGGAGAAAATGCATGAGCAAAGTTATCCGCACCCAAAAGCCCAGCGTCCTGCCGTGGTATGCGGCAGCGCTGGTGTTCGCGGTGCTGTGCGCGGTGCTGCCAGCATATAAGCTGTGGGCGCTGCTGCTAGCGCTGGGCGGCGCAGCCGTGATGTTCGGCGTGGCAAAGAAGGTCTGCCCGCCCCGGGTGGTGGAGCATGAAGTGCCTTTCCACACTGGCAGCGGCGATGTGGACGAGATGCTGGCCGACATCCAGCAGAAGCTGGACGCCCTCCACGCGTTGAACGAGGCCCTGCCCGACCCGGAACTTTCCGCCGCCATGACCCGGATGGAAAAGGCAGGCCGCTCCATCATGGAGACGGTGGAGGCCAGTCCCGCCAAGGCAAAGCAGGTACGCCGCTTTGCGAACTACTATCTGCCTGACGCGGTGAACGTACTGGAGCAGTACGCAAAACTCGCCCGCCAAGGCGTGCGGGGCGAAAATGCCGCTTCGATTCGGGCAGAGGTGGAGCGGAACGCGGCTTCCATCGCCACTGCATTCGAAAACCAGCTGGATGCACTGTATGCCGCTGAAAGCATGGACCTCTCGGCGGATCTGACGGTATTGCAGAATATGCTCAAAGGACAAGGCTTAGGCTAAACGTCTGATTTGGAAAGGAAGGAATCTCTCATGGCTGATAATACGTTCAATTTTGACTTAGACGCACCCGCTGTTCCCACCCTGACCCTCGACCCGGTGGAAGCACCTGCCGCCGAGGGAAAGCAGCCCGAACCCGCTGCGGCCCCCGAGGCCGAACAGGTCAAGCTCAGCCCCGAGGAGCAGGCGATGGTGGACGCCTTCGCTCAGAAGATCGACATCACCAACAGCCAGCAGGTGCTGCAGTACGGCTCCGCCTGCCAGAAGAAGATCGGTGACTTCTCCGAGGCGGCACTTTCCAAAGTGTCCACCAAAGACCTTGGCGAGGTGGGCGGCATGATCACCGACCTTATCGGGGAGCTGAAGAACTTTGACGCCGCCGAAGAGGAAAAGGGCATCCTCGGCTTCTTCAAGAAAAAGGGTAACCAGCTCGACAACATGAAGACCAAGTACAGCAAAGCGGAAACGAACGTCGAGACCATCCAGTCCGCCCTCGAAAAGCATCAGGTGCAGCTGCTCAAGGATATTGCGATGCTGGACAAGATGTACGAGCTGAACATGGCCTATTTCAAAGAGCTGAGCATGTATATCCTCGCGGGCAAGAAGAAGCTGGCCGACTTCCGCGCCCACGAGCTGCAGCAGGCGATGGACAAGGCAAAGGCTTCCGGCCTGCCTGAGGACGCACAGGCCGCACGCGATCTGGCCGACCAGTGCGAGCGCTTTGAGAAAAAGCTCTACGACCTTGAGCTGACCCGCACCATCAGCCTGCAGATGGGTCCTCAGATCCGGCTTTTGCAGAACAATAACTCCATGATGGCCGAGAAGATACAGTCCACCATCGTCAACACCATCCCCCTGTGGAAGAACCAGATGGTGCTGGCACTGGGTCTGGCCCACAGCCAGCAGGCTATGCAGGCCGAACGTGCCGTCACCGACATGACCAACGAGCTGCTGAAAAAGAACGCCGACGCCCTCAAGATGGGTACCATCGAGACGGCCAAGGAGTCTCAGCGCGGTGTCGTGGACATCGAGACCCTGCAGCAGACCAACAAGAGCCTTATCGAGACGCTGGACGAGCTGAACAAGATCCAGAGCGAGGGCCGCGCAAAGCGTGCCGCTGCCGAGCAGGAGCTCACCCGCATCGAAGACGAGCTGAAACAGAAGATGATGGAGATCCGGAGCTGAAATGGCAAACGCAGATTTTTCCAGACAACAGAATCAACCCACCGGCGGCTTTGATGCTTCCAGCTATCGCGCCGCAGCGCCCGCCGAGGAGGAAGTGCGGCTGACGCCCTTCCAGCAGAAGCTGGCAAGCCTCGAAAAGGCCCTGCCTGCCGCGCTGAGCAAGCAGGCCGTGGCCGTGGCGCTTTGCATCGTGGTGATGGTGGGGTGCTTTGTCGGCTTTGGCGGGGCGAAGCTCCGGGCAAAGTACGACACGGTGAAGAACGGGTTCACCACTGGCGTGGCCGCAGACAGCGGCTATACCCTGAATGAGGAGTTGACCACACGGCTCAACACGGCCGCCAACATCATCACCACCGCGTCCAACACACTGGGTGCAGACCGCACCGAAGTGCAGACGGCACAGGCTGCGCTGGACTCTTTTTCCGCCTGCCTCGGGGCGGTGCAGTCCGATGGCAAGATTCACGCACCGGACTCTCTGAGTGTTTACACCGGCGGCAGGATGCATATGCTCTACCAGTCGAACGAGACGCTTGGCACAGCCATCGGCCAGCTCTACGCAAAATTGCAGGAGCAGGCCGCAGACCCCATGAAGATGGGCGCAGTGCAGGGGCAGTACAGCCAGTTCAACAGTGCGCAGACCATCATCAGCAACCTGCATTATAACGATGCAGTCCAGAGCTACCAAAAAGACGTCGGCGGCTTCCCGGCCAGCGTGCTGGGTAAACTGTTCGGCATACAGGAGGTGGAATTTTTCGCATGAAGACGATGAAAACATTCTCCCGCCGCATTGCGGCACTGCTTCTTGTCGTGACCGTCGGCATCACGGCGCTGGCACCGGCGGCTTCGGCCTCCAGCATCCAGCTGCCCAGCCTGCCGAAAGATCAATGCGTGGTGGACGACGCCGGTGTGCTGAGCGACAGCACCACCTCGGAGCTCGAGACCCTCAACGCACAGCTCTCTTCCAGCTGCGACGGCGCACAGATCGGCGTGCTGACCGTGGACTATACCGGCAGCGCCACCACCGAGGACTACGCCACTGAAGCCTTCAACACCTGGGGCATCGGCAGTTCCAGCAAGAACAACGGCGTACTCATCCTGCTGGTGATGCAGTCGGACCAGTACGCCGACGGCGACTACTATCTGACCTACGGCGACGGCTTCCGCAGCACCATGCTGGCCGACCAGGCAAGCTCCCTCGTGCAGACCATGGAGGACGATTTCGCCGCCAAGAAGTACGATGCCGCCGTCCTCACCTGCGCCACCAATGTGGCAAACACCATCGCAGAGGTGTACGGGGTCACTCTGAGCGGCGGGACCATCTATTCCGACGGCTCTGACACCCAGACCACCCGGCCCTCTGTCGAGCCTGTCCCGCCCCAGAAGCACTACTCCATCTGGGAAAACTTTATCGGCGGCATTTTCTCCATGCTTGCTTATATCATCCTGTTCATCGCAGTTTTCTTTATCTTTATCACACCTCTCGGCCACTCCTTCGGCTGGTACTGGGGGCCGTTTGGCTGGTTCGGCGCACGGCGTCGGCACAGAGGCCCGCGCCCTCCGCGCGGCCCTTACGATGACTTCGGCCCCGGCGGTGGTTTCTACGGCGGCGGCCCGAGAGGCCCGCGCGGGCCTCGGCCTCCCCGTGGAGGCGGTTTCGGCGGTTTTGGCGGTATGGGCGGCGGCTCCGGTTTTGGCGGAGCCGGGCGCGGCGGCGGCAGCTTCGGCGGCTTCGGCGGCATGGGCGGCGGCAGCAGCCACGGCGGCGGAGCAGGACGCGGACGCTGAACATTTTTTGATTTTGAATCGGGCCACCAGCGCGGCAGATGCGATTTCGTATCACATCTGCCGCGCTGGTGTTATTTTTTGCCTCTTCCTTCTCCGCCTTTCCATCCTCTCAAAATCATGCCTTTCGGAAACTTATGCAAGATAACTGATATATTTCAATACATTCTTAAAAAAACTAGGACATTTTTCATTTGCCGTTGAAATTTTGTGAAATCTTTACTATACTTTAGCCATCTTACGGAGCGCACCACCTGCGAAGAGATGCGTCCTTCAACCCGCACGAAGTGTAAGGAGTATTGTATCATGAAAAAAATCACTCGCCGTCAGTTTCTCACCTCTGCCGGTGCGACCTCTGCCGCACTGCTCCTTTCCAGCCTGCCTCATGCAGCAGCCGCAGACGAGAATTGCCTGCGCAAGGTCACTCCTGCTGCTACCAACTCCAACGACCTGTCCTGGGACATGGCCGAAGAGATCCTGACCCACATTTCTGACCCCGTATTCCCTGCCTACACGGTCAATGTTCTGGACTACGGCGCCGTCCCCAACGACGGTAAGCTGGACACCGCAGCCATCCAGCGCGCCATCGACGAGACCAGCGCCCACGGCGGCGGCACGGTCGTCATCCCTTCCGGTGTGTATGACGTCGGTGCCATCACCCTCAAGAGCAACGTCAACCTGCATCTGGAAAGCAAGGACACCGTCCTGCGCTTCACCCGGGACATCACCCCGGCCAACTACCCGCTGGTGTTCGCCCACTACGAAGGCTCCAAGCTGTATAACTGGAGCCCGCTGATCTACGCTTATCAGCAGGAGAACATCGCTCTGACCGGCAAGGGCACCCTCGATGGTCAGGCCGATAAGAACAACTGGTGGAACTGGTCCCGCACCGTCAACCCGGACGGCACCACCACCAGGCCCAGCAGCGCCGATGCCAAGCTGCTGCGCAAGATGACCGACAACGGCACCCCCGCAGAGGAGCGTATCTTCGGCGAAGGCCACTATCTGCGCCCCAACTTCTACCAGCCCATCGAGTGTACCAATGTCCTGGTCGAGGGCGTCACCATCGCCAACTCTCCCATGTGGGAGCTGAACCCCGTCCTCTGCACCAACTTCACCGCCCGCGGCGTCACCATCGACACCCACGGCTACAACAACGACGGCTGTGACCCCGAAAACTGCAACTACGTCCTGATCGAGAACTGCTTCTTCAACACCGGCGACGACTGCATCGCCGTCAAGGCCGGCCGCAACCGCGATGGCCGTGAGCTGGGCGAAGCTGGTTATCCCACCCAGAACCTCATCATCCGCAACAACACCTTCGCAGACGGCCACGGCGGCATCGCCTGCGGCAGCGAGATGAGCGGCGGCATCAAGAACCTGTTCGCAGACAACAACACCTTCGACAGCCCCACTCTGAACTACGCCCTGCGCTTCAAGACCAATGCAGAGCGCGGCGGCGCTGTGGAGAACATCTATCTGCGCAACTCCAAGGTCAAATCTGTCGGCAACGCCGTCGTCCATGCCACCATGCTGTACGATGTGGGCCGTGATGGTAATTATCTGCCTCAGTTCAAGAACATCACCATCGAGAACCTGACCAGCAGCGGCGGCGAGTACGGCATCTTCATGGAGGCCTTTGAGGAAGTTCCCATCACCGGTCTGGTGTTCCGCAATGTGAACATCTCCAACGTCGGCACCGACATCCGCGCTCTGAATTGGGAAGACCCCGTCATGGAGAACGTGACCATCAACGGCAAGACCTACCCCCGCCCCGTGGAGACCAAGATCCTCGGCGTTCCCGTCCCGGGCCAGCGCATTGAGGGCAGCTCCACCCTGCTGGGCGGCGAAGATACCGACCTGAGCAGCAAGTGGCTGATCTCGGACAGCGCCGACGGCGATTACCATTTCTTCCGCATCCGCCGCAGCTATGCTGTCCCCTCTTATCTGGCCGGAAAGTACATCAAGTTCGTCTCCACCGATCGGAGCGGCAATCAGGACGCCAGCATCCCCTACAAGGTGCTGCGGAGCGCCGAGATCGCCGGTACCACCAATGATGCCGAGCTGCTGCGTGCTGCCTCCAAGGGTTACATCGACGAGAACGACGCACTCGACCTGAACCGTCCCATCACCAAGCGCGAATGCGCCAAGATGCTGGGCAAGCTGTGGAACCTGACCGCCCCGTCTGCACCGGTCACGATCTCCGACGTCCCCGCAAGCGACCCGGATTACGGCGTCATCGCCGCTGTGGTTGAAGCCGGCATGATCGAGCTGAAAGACCCCACCAGCGCCAACGCACAGGGTACTCTGTACAACGCCGGTGTCACCAGCTCTGAAAGCGCCAAGCGCACTGCTTTCCTGCCCGATGCCACCATCGACCGCGACGAGATGGGCCACATCGCTCTGCTGTCCTGCGGCGTGCCTTATAACGAGACTCTGGGCACTCAGCCGAAGTTCGACGACGCCAGCCAGATCGAGTCCGTGTACGAGGACAACGTGGGTGCCAGCGCCTACTTCGGCTTTGTCACCGCCAAGACCGGCAACAGCTACCTGCCCAAGGAAAAGACCACTCTGGAAGATCTGATCCGCATCGTGGAGCGCATCTCCGACTTCGCCAACAAATAATTTTTTCAGCCTCCTCCTAACTCCTCCCCGCCGGAAGCATCCTGCGTGCTCCCGGCGGGGAGTTTTGTATCACTGCTGAAACGACGCACAAAAAGCACCATGCTTCGATTCGAAACATGGTGCTTTTTGCTTTGACCTCTCCGTCTGGCCTTGTCAGACGACGGTGAGGCTGAGCGGTCATCTTATTTGATGCAGCTCGAGCAGGGGCTGTAGCCAGCGGCCACAGCTTCATCATAGCTCGAGAACAAAATCTGGTTCTTCTCTGCCGGGAGGTTGGCGCAGCTGGGCAGATGGAACTTTTTGCTGTTCACGTTGCCGATGTACGCCTGCTGGGCCGTGCTGGACGCTGCCGGGTCGGTGGGGTTCAGCTGGCTGTCCGGCACAAAGCGCTCGGTGCCCGCGGTGAAGTTCTGGCCGTCGCTGCCGATGGTGATGGTGCCCTGCAGGTCGGTGCGGTAGACGTCCACCTTTGCGTCCCGCAGGATGCTCAGGGTCTCCTCGTGGGGGTGGCCGTACTTATTGTTGACGCCGCAGGAGATGATGCCCATCTCAGGCAGGACAGCGTTCAGGAAGACGTAGCTCGTGGATGTGCTGGAGCCGTGGTGGCCCACCTGTAAGACATCCACCTTGAGGTTCGCACCGCTGTTCACAAGGTCGCGCTCGGCGTCGGACTCCATATCACCGGTGAGCAGGAAACTCGTCGCGCCGTAGTCGATGCGCAGGACGATGGAGGTATCGTTGGTGTCATCGTACTGCGCCACAGGGCCAAGCATGGTCACAGTGGCGCTGCCCAGCGCCCACTGGGTGCCTACGGCAGGTACTTCGACCTGTAAGTTCTGCTGCTGGGTGTACTTGACGAAATCCTTGAAGCACTTGGTGGAGGCTTCCGTCACGGGGCTGTAAACGTGGTAGGCCGGGAAATAGGCCAGCGCAGCGGCCAGACCGCCCACATGGTCTTCGTGAGCGTGGGAGCAGAAGACGTATTCCAGCTGCTCGACACCCTGACTCTGCAAGTAGGAGACTACCAGACTGCCGTCGTCCACATTGCCGCCGTCGTAGAGCATGAACTGTCCGTCGCACTCCACCAGCACGCTCAGCGCCTGCCCTACGTCGATGAAGTGCATCTGGAAGGCGGCGTCCTGCCCGTCGGAAGGCGTCGTTCCGGTCTGAGAAGCTGCCGGGTTCGGCATGACGTCACCGCTGCCTCCCGGGACGATGGAAGAGGTGTCACAGCCCACGAGGCCCAGCGCAAGGGCTGCGGCCAGCGCCAGCGCAGCGAGGCGGCTCATGAGCGTTTGAGCGGTCACTTTTTCTTTTTTGAAGTTTTCCACGATGTATTCTCTTTCTGTTGATTACTTTTCGGTTTATGCGCAGGAGCCGAATGGGGCGCAAAACGTGCGCCGGGACTGGGCTGACGGCCTGCCGGGCTGCGGCCCGCCGGGGCGGTGGAGCGGCTCTGGGGCTTGCCGCCCTTGCCTCTGGGCCGGACGGTGTAGGTGCCGTCGCCGTGGATGGTCACATCGGCGGCCTCGGCTCTGCGGGCCGAACGCTGGACCGCAATGCGGCCCTCAGCGGGAACCAGCAGGGGGATGAGGTCTTCGCGGTGGGTCATTTTCAGCGCCTTGATGACCTTTTCGGCGTTGCGGGGCTCATAATACTGGAGCAGGGCGCGCTGAAGCGCCTTGCCCTCAGCGGTCTTTTCCACAAACACCGGCTTCAAAGTATAGGGGTCGAGGCCGGTGTAGAACATACAGGTGCTCACGGTGCCGGGCGTGGGATAAAAATCCTGCACCTGCTCGGGGCGCATATGGTTCTTGTAGAGGTATTCGGCCAGATAGACGGCATCCTTGAGGGTGCTGCCCGGGTGGCTGGACATGAGATACGGCACGAGGTACTGCTTTTTTCCTGCCTTCCTGCTCAGCTCGTAGAACTTATCCTTGAACTTGTTGAAGGTCTCGATCGGCGGCTTGCCCATGTAGGCGAGGGTGTTGGGGGCGCAGTGCTCCGGCGCGACTTTCAGCTGGCCGGAAACGTGGTACTCCACCAGCTCCTTAAAGAAAGTGTCATCGGGGTCGGCCATCAGGTAATCGAAGCGGATGCCGCTGCGGATGAACACCTTCTTGACGCCGGGCAGCTCCCGGACGCGGCGGAGGATTTTCAGGTAATCGCTGTGGTCCACGATCATGTGGGAACAGGTGGTGGGGGCGAGGCAGTGCTTGCCGCCGTTGCACATACCCCGCAGCATCTGCTCGCGGCAGGATGGGAAACGAAAGTTGGCGGTGGGGCCGCCGATGTCGTGGATGTAGCCCTTGAAATCCGGCTCGTGGGTCATCCGCTCTGCTTCGGCCACGATGCTGTCGGCGCTGCGGCTGGTGACGCGTCGGCCCTGATGCAGCTGGATGGCGCAGAAATTGCAGCCGCCGAAGCAGCCGCGGTTCTGGATGATGGAGAACTGCACCTCGCGGATGGCAGGCACACCGCCCATGGCCTCGTAGATGGGGTGGTAGCGGCGGGTGTAAGGCAGGGCGTAGACCTTATCCAGCTCCCAGCGGACGAGGGGCTTTGCGGGGATGTTCTGCACGAGGTACTTCTCGCTCTGCTTCTGGACGATGATATTGCCGCTGACGACGTCCTGATTGTCCATCTGGATGCGGCAGGCTTTCGCATAAGCCACCTTATCGGAGGCGACCTTCTTGAAGCCCGCGCACTCCACATACCGCTCGGGCAGGTGGTCGAAGTCGGTCAGGTAGCAGGTGCCGTCCACATCGGTGATGCTCTCCACCGGCTCCCCTGCCGCCAGACGGCGGGCAATTTCCACGGTCTGGTGTTCACCCATGCCGAAGCTGATGATGTCCGCGCCAGAGTCCTCGGCGATGCTGGGCAGGACGGTGTCCAGCCAGTAGTCGTAGTGGGCAAAGCGGCGGAGCGATGCTTCCAGACCGCCCAGAATGACGGGCAGATCAGGGTATGCCTGCTTGGCAAGTCTGGTGTAGACGGTGGCGCTGCGGTCGGGCCGTGCGCCGCCCTTGCCGCCGGGCGAATACTCGTCCTCCGCGCGGGGGATCTTTGCGACGGAATAGTGACTCACCATGCTGTCCACATTGCCGCCGCCGATGAAGAAGCCGTACTTCGGCTTTCCGAACCGCTTGAAGTCCTCGCAGTCGGTGTAGCGGGGCTGGGCCAGCACGCCCACCTTGTAGCCCTCGGCTTCCAGCAGGCGGCTGATGATGGCGGTGCCAAAGCTGGGGTGGTCCACATAGGCGTCGCCGCCCACCACCACGAAGTCCAGCTGGTCCCATCCCCGGGCCTCCATGTCGGCCCGGCTGATGGGGAGAAATTCGGTGTAATGTTCCATAGTTATCCTTTTTCTTTCATTATGCCTGCCCTATACAGCAGGGCTCTATTGCTTCCGAAATCAAAAATTCTATTCATCCAGCGTGAGCCTGTCCGGTACGCCAGTGGCTTCCCTGGTAGGGGAGCTGGCAAAGCCGTCCGGCTTTGACTGAGAGGTTATTCATCCGGTTGATTCATCTGCATTTCCAGCCACTGCTGGCGGCTGATGAGGACAGCGCGGGGCTTTGCGCCCTCGTAGGGGCCGATGATGCCCTTTTCTTCCATCTCGTCCATGATGCGGGCGGCGCGGGCATAACCCAGCTTGCAGCGGCGCTGCAGCAGGCTGGTGGACGCCTGGCCGGCGTCGATGACCACCTCCACGGCCTGCTTGAGCATCGGATCACTGCCGCCCTCCTCGTCGGAGTCGGCAGAGCTGCTGCCCTTTTTGCCGTCCTGGATGGCGTGTTTCTCCATGGCCTCTATCATGGCCTCGTCGTACTGGACGGTGGCGCTCTTCTTGATGAAGTCCAGCACACGGCTGATCTCCTCATCCCGCACAAAGGTACCCTGGATACGGGTGGGCTTGGGTGCGCCCACGGGCATGAAGAGCATATCGCCCATGCCCAGCAGCTTTTCGGCACCGGCACCGTCGAGGATGGTGCGGCTGTCCACCTGACTGGACACGGCGAAGGCGATGCGGCTGGGGATGTTGGCCTTGATGAGGCCGGTGATGACGTCCACGCTGGGGCGCTGGGTCGCCACGATGAGGTGCATACCGGCGGCGCGGGCCTTCTGGGCGATGCGGCAGATGGAGTCTTCGACATCCTTGCCGACGACCATCATCAAATCGGCCAGCTCGTCGATGATGATGGCGATATAGGGCATCTTCTCGAGGTTCGGGTCCGCTGCCGCCAGCTTATTGAAGGACTTGATGTCGCGGACGTTGTTCTCCGCGAAGAGGTGGTAGCGGCGCTCCATCTCCTGCACTGCGCCGCCCAGTGCGCCGGCCGCCTTGCGGGGCTCGGTGACGACGGGCATCAGCAGGTGGGGGATGCCGTTGTACTCAGCCAGCTCGACGACCTTGGGGTCGATGAGTAAGAGCTTGACGTCCTCGGGGCTGGAGCGGAACAGCAGGCTCATGATGATGCTGTTGACACAGACCGATTTACCGCTGCCGGTGCTGCCCGCGATGAGCAGATGGGGCATCTTGCACAGGTCGGCCACCTGGGCCACGCCGGCGATGTCCTTGCCCAGCGCAATGCCCATCGGCGAGGTCATCCGCAAAAAGCTCTGGCTCTCGAAGACGCTGCGGATGTAGACCGGCGTTTTCTTATGGTTCGGCACCTCGATGCCCACGGCAGGCTTGCCGGGGATGGGTGCCTCCATGCGGACATCGGCCACCGCCAGATTCAGGGCGATGTCGTCCGCCAGCGAAGTGATGCGGCTTATCTTGACGCCCGCCATGGGCTGGACTTCATACCGGGTGACCGACGGGCCGCGGGAAATATCCAGCACACGGGTGCGGACGCCGAAACTTTCCAGCGTGTCCACCAGCTTCTGGGCGTTGGCTTTCAGCTCGTCTTCCGCGCCGGAGTCGCTTTCCTCCGGGGCGCGCTCGAACAGCTCGATGGACGGGTACTGATACTGGAAGCTCTCCTCCGTCTCCGCCTCTTCGGCGGGGGCGTTCGCGGCCTGCTCCTCGGAGACAGCAGGCTTTTCCATGGCGGCTGCCACCAGCGTGTTGAGGTCTTTTTCCTCCACCGGGTCGCTGGTGATGCTGATCCAGCCGTCCTCATCCGGCTCAGAGCGGAACGCCACAGCATTCTCGGCGCTGACCGGCTGCGGGGCCGGTTCCGGAGTCGGGGTCAAATCATAGAGCGGGATACCGAAGGAGAGCGGCGGCTCAGGCGCGGGCTGCTGTTCCGGCTCTTCTGCCGGGGCAGCGGGCGTAACGGTGGGCGTCACCGTCGGCTCGGGCTGGGCCGTGAAGAAGTCCTCGGCGGCGGTATCCACAGCGTCCGGGACGATGGGCGTCACGGTGGCGCGGATGGGCGCACGGCGGAGCGGGTCCATGCCGAAGGTGCCGCCGGGGCCGAGGATGATGGGCTCGATGGGCTCACTGCCGCCCTCGGTGACGGTGGTATGGTCAGGGCCTAAATCAATATCAAAGGGCGCACGAGGCCGGGACTTTTCCACCTGTACGGGGGCAGGCTCGGGCTGAGGCGGGGTCTGCGCTTCCGGTGCGGGCGCAGGGGCAGACTCCGCCTGTTCGCCGCCCTGCATCACCTGATGGCCCCAGTGGAAGACGCCAGCCAGCCAACCGGGAGGCTGGATATGGAAGGCGGGCGCGGCAGGCTCTTCGCCGCCGTAGTAGTCCTCGCCTTCGCCCACTTCGTCTTCCGGCAGGTCGTCGCCATAGGCCTCGTATTCCTCCGCCTCGGCCTCCTCGGCGGCGCGTTCTGCCAGACGCTCGGCCCGGCGGGCGGCATTCTGCTCGTGGACGGCAAGGCCCTTTTCGTGAACGCTGCCGCCCACGTTGCAGAGCCACTGCCAGCACTCGGCGGGCGTAACGTCAAAAATGTACAGGCTGGCGCAGGCCGCCAGTGCCGCCATGACCAGATTGGCGGCGGGTCTGCCGCAGAGCAGCAGGAGCGTCCCGCCCAGCACAGCGCCCAGCGCACCGCCCGAGAGCCATGCGCTCATACCATTATGATAACAGGCGGCAGTCATCTGCGCGGCGGTCTGGTCGGTGGGGATGTCAGAAAAGACGATGACCGTGCCGCTGGCGAAGATGAGCCCCAGCACCAGCTTTGCGATATGGGGCAGAAGGTCTTCGCCCCGGGTGTAGAGGATGGCCAGATAGCACAGCGCTGCGCCCAGCACGAAACTTCCGCAGCCGAACACGCCGAACAGGACATCGTGCATCGTGCGCCAGGCCGAGCTGCCCGGCACGAAAGCCAGCGCCATGAGCACCAGCCCCGCAAACAGGGTGATGAGCCCCGCGGGCATCCGGTCCTGTGTCCGGTTCTTGCGGCGCGAGGCTGTGCTGCGCCCGGAGGTCTTGCGTTTTCTCTTTGCCATGTTTCCTAAAACCCGTTCCTTATTTTATATCATGAAGCAGGGCGCGCTCAGGGCGGCTCTGTCGGTGACGATGGAAGAATTTCGATACTACTCGATTCTTTCATTGTACCACGGGAAAAGTCAAATGGCAATTTATTTCCCCTCGATTTCTCGGTAGAGCCATGCCAGCGCATCCGACAGCCCGCCCAGCTCGTCGATGAGCTTTTCCCGCACGGCTTTTCGGCCATCCAGCACGGTACCCACGTCCATGACCAGCTCGCCCGTGCGCATCATCAGCTCAGTATAACGCTTCTCCGAGATGCCGCTGTGGGACGCCACGAAGCCGGTGATGCGCTCCTGCATCTGCTCGAACCAGCGCATGGTCTGCGGCACGCCCAATATCATGCCGGAATGGCGGACGGGGTGGACCGTCATGGTGGCAGTAGGCACGATGAAGCTCCGCTGGGCGCTGACGGCCAGCGGGATGCCGATGGAGTGGCCCCCGCCCAGCACCACCGCCGCACTGGGCTTGGAGATGCTGGCGATGAGCTCCGCCAGCGCAAGCCCCGCCTCCACATCCCCGCCCACCGTATTGAGCAGGACCAGCAGGCCCTCGATGGCGGGGTCCTCCTGCACGGCCACCAGCTGGGGGATGACATGCTCATATTTTGTGGTCTTCTGGCCCTGAGGCGCTTCCACATGGCCCTCCACCTGCCCGATGACAGTCAGGCAGTGGATGGCGTGAGCTCCCCGGGTACGGTAAACGCTGCCCATATCCTCGATCTGCTCTTTTTCCAGCCGCTGCTGCTCCACGGGGATGTTCTTCTCTTCTTGTGACATTCTGCGTATCCTCCTTTTTGCTTCATTTCAGCTTGTCCGCCATTCCTGCCGGTTATACTTCGGCAAAGATTTCTTTTCTTTCTCAAAAAAATGTGCCAAATGGTTTGACATTCTGTCTTCGTGCTGTATACTTTATACTAGAGATAAGATTGTCAAATATGTATCATTATTGTACAAGAAAGTACAAATCTTTTGCCGGAGCACCCTGCCGCTGCGCACTTCTCCCCGGCAATGCTGCGGATAAAAAGAAAGGAGACCCCCCTATGAACACTCCCGGCAAAGCTTCTCTGCCCGTCATCAAGCGCCTGCCCAAATACTATCGCTACCTGCGCACCCTGAAGAACGACGGCATCACCAGCATCTCGTCCCGTGAGCTGGCCGCCCAGATGGGTACCACTGCCTCTCAGGTGCGGCAGGACTTCAACTGCATCGGCGACGTGAATGGCCGTCAGGGCATCGGCTACTCGGTGGAGAACCTGCTGAGCATCCTTGAGCATCTGCTCTTTGGCAACGGCGACCTCCTGCCCACCATCCTCATCGGCTGCGGCCGTCTGGGCAAGGCTGTGAGCCGCTTCATCACCACCGACACCAACGGCTACAAGCTCATCGCCGCCTTCGACAATGCCCCCGACGAGGTGGGCAAAGAGATCAACGGCATCCAGATTTTACACATTGATGAGCTGGAAGCTTTCTGCGCCGAGCACCACCCCGAGGTGGCTGTGCTCTGTCTGCCCCGCAGCGGCGCAGAGGAGATCAGCGGCCGTCTGGTGGCTCTGGGCATTCAGGGCTTCTGGAACTTCTCCCACTACGATCTGTCTGTCTCCTACCCCGACGTGGTGGTGGAGAACGTCCACCTCGGCGACAGCCTGATGAGCCTGGGCTACCGGCTGCGCAATCAGGACTGAGCACATACTATCGATAATACAGGCCCTCTCCGTCAGGCTTTGGCTGAGAGAGTCCTTTCATGAGGAGACTTTTTCGACATGGCAAAGCTTTATTTCCGTTACGGCGCAATGAACAGCGGCAAGAGCACCGCGCTGATGCAGGTGGCCCACAACTACGAGGAGCAGGGGATGCGGGTGCTCATCCTCAAGCCGAAGGTGGACACCAAGGGCAGCGGCGACCTCGTGAGCCGTCTGGGCGTCCGCCGCCCTGCCGACCTGCTGGTGCCGCCGGACATGGACCTGGTGGAGGCCGTCCGGGCCGCCAGCAGCGAGGGCCGGCCTCTGGCCTGTGTGCTCTGTGACGAGAGCCAGTTCCTCACTGCCGAGCAGGCTGAGCAGCTGTTTATGGTGACGGTAGAGCTGAACATCCCCGTCATCTGCTACGGCCTGCGCTCCGACTTCTCCCTCAAGGGCTTCCCCGGCTCCACCCGGCTTCTGGAGCTGGCCCATACCATCGAGGAGATGAAGACCATCTGCACCTGCGGCCGCAAGGCCACCTGCAACTGCCGCAAGGTCAACGGCCGCTTCGTCTTTGAGGGCGAACAGGTAGCCATCGACCTTGAGAACGACGTCCAGTACGTCAGCATGTGTCCCCAGTGCTATTTCCGGGAGCGCAGCGCCTTCTACGCCGCCCGCCGGTGACTCTTTTTCCTGATTTTATGCCGTCCGCACGCCGGACGGCATTTTTGTATCTTTTCTGCATCCGTGATATATCAGTCGGGGCCTGATTCGCGCGTTTTTTGCACTATTGATATATCAGCTCAGGGGCGGAACTTTCTGTTATCGTCGCTTTTGATGTATACAATGCTCTTTCAACAAATTCTGCCTCGGCTACAAAATTCTTGCAATTCAGGCCAATCTTCTCCTGTTGCATCCCAGTTTTCTATGCAAATCGTTGAAGTATACAAGTTGCACAGTTTTTCGGTCCAAGTTTATTCATTATGGCAATGACGTCAAAAGCGGGCAAAAAATAAGCGCAATATTTGTACGTTTTCTGCCGCTATCACTACAATTTGCATCTTTCTTTTTTTTCTGCCCTTTGGTATTATATTTGTATACAACGGATGCTTTGCAGAGGCGTCCGTGCAAGAAGATGTTTTCTACATAGGAGGAGAACGAAAATGAGCAAGGCAATTTCTCGTCGTGACTTTCTGAAGGTCTCTGGCGCTGTGGGTGCTGCCGGCCTGCTGGCCGCCTGCGGCGGCTCCAGCAATGCTGGTTCTACCGCCACTTCCACCGCTGCTTCTTCCGCCGCAGCTTCCGTGGCCGGTCTGTCTTCCGACCCCGTCACCCTGACCATGAGCTGGTGGGGCGGCGAGTCCCGTCACAACGCTTACCAGGAGGCCATCAAGGCTTTCTCTGCTGAGCACAGCACCATCACCGTCAACCCCACCTTCGCTGCATGGTCCGGCTGGGAGGACACCATGTCCACCAAGTTCGCTGGCGGTGTCGCTGAGGATGTCTGCCAGATCAACTGGAACTGGCTGTACAACTACTCCAAGAACGGCCAGACCTTCATCGACCTGAACAGCGTCTCCGACTATCTGGACCTGACCCAGTGGGACGAGGCCAAGCTGGCTGCCTGCAACGTGGCCAACGCCCAGCAGTGCGTGCCTGTCTCCATGACCGGCCGTATCTTCTACTGGAACAAGACCACCTTCGACAAGGCCGGCATCTCCTTCCCCACCACTCTGGACGAGCTGATGGCTGCCGGCAAGACCTTCCAGGAGAAGCTGGGCGATGACTACTATCCCCTGCACCTGGGCGCATACGACCGTATGATCCTGATGGTGTTCTACCTCGAGAGCAAGTACGGCAAGGACTGGGCAGACCCCACCACCTCCACCCTGAACTACGACGCTGACCAGATCGCTGAGGGCATCGACTTCATCAAGAGCCTGGTCGAGGGCCACGTCATCATGAGCCTGCCCACCTACTATGGCTCCAACGGCGACAACGCCGCTCACCAGTCCACCGAGTGGATCACCGGCAAGCTGGCCGGCTGCTTTGAGTGGGACTCCTCCGCTACCAAGTACGCTGACGCTCTGGACGAGGAGAACAAGGCTGGCTTCACCGTGGGCGAGGAGATCAAGTTCGGCGATTACAACGGCGGCTTCTCCAAGGTCTCCATGGGTCTGGCCATCACCAAGACCTGCGAGCATCCCGCAGAGGCAGCTACCCTCATCAACTTCCTGCTGAACGAGGAGAAGGGCGCTTCCATCATGGGTTCTGAGTGCGGCATCCCCGCCTCCAAGGCTGGTCTGGCTGCTGCTCAGGCTGCCGGCGCCGTCAAGGAGCTGGTCGCTGAGGCAAACGGCAAGGTCATGGCCTTCGTTTCTAACCAGCTCGACCCCCTGTTCGAGTCCAACGACCTGAAGGCTACCGGCACCGGCATCTATCAGGAAGTGTTCGACACTCTGGATTACGACAATGCTTCCGGCGCTGACCTGGTCGATACCCTGCTGGACGGCATGGAGTCTGTCGGCTACTCCGTCTAATTTCCGCCTCACGGACTTTTTGCGGCCCGCACACGCGCGGTGTTGACACAGGCCGCCCCGCATAAAGGAGTCTTGCAAGGGGCATCCCTTCCACCTACGGACGGATGCCTCTTTTTTGCAAGACGGTGATGACATTTTTTTGACAAAAATGTGTCCAAACTATTATGCGGCGTACGAGATATATCCTTATAAAAGGAGGATTCCCGGATGAAAGAAAGCAAAGCGCCCTCTCTCGGGCGTACCCCGGCCCAGAAGTTTTTTGACAAATGGCAGGGCCTGTTCTACCTGATCCCCTGGATCATCGGCTTCGTCGTCTTCAAGGCCATTCCGTTCGGCCAGTCTCTGTACTACAGCTTTACGGATATGGACTTCTTCAACGGCATCCATCAGTATGGCATCATGAACTATGTGGACGCCTTTACCACTCCCAAGATCACCAAGGCGCTCATCACCACCTTCAAGTACAGCTTCATCACTGTGCCTCTGAAGCTGGTCTTCGCACTGTTCATCGCCTACATCCTGAACTTCAAGATTGCCTGCGTGAACGTGTTCCGCACCGTCTACTACATTCCCTCCATCCTCGGCGGCTCTGTTGCTATCGCCGTGCTGTGGAAGGCCGTGTTCCGTGATGACGGTCTGGTCAACACCCTCATCCGCATGCTGACCTTCGGCCACTTCCAGGGTCCTTCCTGGCTGAGCGACCCCAGCTACGCACTGTGGATCATCTGCTTCCTGCGTATCTGGCAGTTCGGCTCCGCCATGGTGCTGTTCCTCGCCGCTCTGAAGGGCGTGCCGGCCGACCTGTACGAGGCTGCCACCATCGACGGCGCTGGCAAATGGAAACAGTTCTTCTCCATCACCGTCCCGATGATCACCCCCATCATCTTCTACAACCTGGTCACTCAGATCTGCCAGGCTTTCCAGGAGTTCAATGGCCCGTTCATCATCACCAACGGCGGTCCCCGCGGTTCCACCACCCTCATCTCCATTCTGGTCTACAACTACGCATTCAAGTCCAACCAGATGGGCATGGCTTCCGCACTGGCATGGATCATGTTCGTCATCGTCTGCATCCTGACGATCATCGCCTTCACCAGCCAGAAGAAGTGGGTCTACTACTCGGATGAAAGGTAAGGTGTGACAGTATGGGAATGAAAGCTTCTAACGCCATCGCGACGTTTTTCAAGTACTTCGTCCTGATCCTGGTGGGCCTCATCATGATCTATCCCCTGCTGTGGATGATCAGCGCCACCTTTAAGGACAACAGCGAGATCTTTGCAGGCATCGGCCTGTGGATCAAGAACCCCACTCTGGAGGGCTACAAGAACGCGCTGAACAACTTCGGCGGTTCCATCAACATCCTGCAGGCCATGCTGAACACTTACAGCTACGTCCTGCCCAAGGTCATCTGCACCGTGGTGTCCTCCTGCATTGCAGCTTACGGCTTTGGCCGCTTCGACTTCCCGGGCCGGAAGATCCTGTTCAGCATCATGCTGGCCACCCTGTTCCTGCCTCAGGTCGTCCTGAACGTGCCTCAGTTCCTGCTGTACACCAAGTTCGGCTGGGTCAACAGCCCGTTCTATCTGGCCATCTGGGTCCACTGCGCATTCGCAACTGAGACCTACTTCGTCTACCAGCTGGTGCAGTTCATGCGCAACGTCCCCCGCGACCTGGACGAGGCTGCCGCCATCGACGGCTGCTCCTCCTTCCAGACCCTGTACAAGGTCATCGTCCCGATGCTGATGCCCGCTCTGGTGTCCTGCGCACTGTTCCAGTTCATGTGGAGCTGCAACGACTTCATGGGTCCCCTGCTTTACGTCCAGACCCCTGCAAAGTACCCCATGTCCCTGTTCGTCAAGCTGTCCATGGACGGTGATACGGGCTTTGCCTGGAACCGTATTCTGGCCCTGTCCCTGATCTCTATCCTGCCGCAGCTCATCGTGTTCTTCTGCGCACAGGATCAGTTCGTCGAAGGTATCTCCGCCGGTGCTGTCAAGGGCTAAGCTGAAGCCCCCGCCGCTCGGATAATCCCGACAAACATGAATGCCCCCTGTGCCTCTTCCCGTAGAGAGGACGCAGGGGGCATTTTTTGCGGAGGTATCAACCTCTCAGTCTCGCTATCGCTCGACAGCTCCCCTACCGAGGGGAGCCTCTGGCGAAGAGGTGAAGCTTTATGAAATGCCAAGGCCTCTCCTCGATAGGAGAGGTGGCACGCCGTCAGGCGTGACGGAGAGGTTTATTTCCTACTTTTTCTATATTGCAGCGGCCCGACGCCCATCGTCTCCCGAAAAACGCGGCGGAAGTGGGCCGCAGAGGCGAAACCGGTCTGCTCGGCCACGCTGCCGATGCTCAGCTCTGTCGTTTCCAGAAGCTTCTGTGCCGCCTCGATGCGGCGGGCGTTGATGTAGTCCACGATGGACTGTCCCGTCACCCGCCGGAACAGCCGGCTCAGATAGTAGGGCGAGATGTAGAACCGCGCTGCCACCTCAGTGAGGGAAAGCTTCTGCTGGTAGTTTGCCGCAAGGTAGGCGCATATCTGCTCCACCGTCTCGTTGCGGGGGCGGGCGTCGGCGGCGCTCTGCGCCCGGTGCTCCTGCTCCACATAGTGGAGCGTCAGTGCCAGATACAGCCCGCCGGGATACTCCGGCTCGCCCATGGCGCCCCGCATCATCTCCAGCAGCGTCCGCAGACGGCTGGCCCACTGAACGCTGCCGTAAAGGGCCATCTGGCTTCCCGGTGCAAAAAGGCGGAGGAAATCTTCGCCGGTGGCGTTCTTCATCTCGTGGAGCACTGCCAGCGGGAACTCGCACCCCAGCATTTCCGGCTGGGTGTGGCCTGCCTGCGATACCATCCACGCCCCCGGCCCCAGCAGCAGTGCGCAGCCGGGGCTGACCAGGAGCGACATGTCCCCGCACTGGACCGTGCAGCTGCCGCCTGAAAACAGAACGATATGGCACATCTCGGCAGGCAGCTCGAGCCGCCCGCCGGACAGCTTGAGCGCTCCCGCCGTGATCTTCGCGTTGAGTTTTTCCCGTTCAGCGCGCATCTGCCCTTCCCCCTTCTTGCTATGCCTGCCCCGCTGGGGCAGTGCTCTGATATTCTTATCCTCAGTGTACCATGCCCGCCCTCTGCGGGCAAGCCGCAAATCTACGCAAACAACTCAGGAGGCTGTAAAAATGAATCTGTCTCTCATCCGTTCTATGACCCGCAGCGCCGTCTTCGAGCTGGAAAACGGCAAGTGCTTCCGCCCGGAGCACCCCTTCGCCGTGGCTCTGAACGGCAAGACCATTTACGAAAGCTGCAACACCAACGTGTTCTCCCTCTTCTCCCTGACTCCGTCCACCACCTACACCGTGGAGGTAGACACCGAGGGTGAGCACCTGAAACTGGATTTCACCACCGAGGCCGAGAGCTTCTTTGTGGACGCATCCCGCTATGGTCTCGTCGCCGATGGCGAGACCGACAACACCGGCAGGCTGCAGGCTGCTCTTTCCACCTGCCCCAGGGGCGGCACGGTATATGTCCCCGCTGGCCGCTACCGCACCGCCAGCCTCTTCATGAAGAGCAGCACCACCCTCTACCTCGAGAAGGGCGCTGTGCTGCTGGGCGACAATGACCGCACCCACTACCCCATCCTGCCCGGCGTCATCCCCAGCGAGAACGAAGTGGACGAATACTACCTCACCGGCTGGGAGGGCAACCCGCTGAACAGTTTTGCGGGCCTGCTGAACATCACCCAGGTGCATGACGTCGTCGTCACCGGTGAAGGCACACTGGACTGCGACGCCCAGAATGGCGACTGGTGGGTCAACCCCAAGGTCAAGCGCATCGCATGGCGTCCCCGCGCCGTGGCGATGGTGGACAGCGAGAACGTCTGCCTCCACGGCATCACCGTGCAGAACAGCTACTCCTGGACCATCCACCCCATCTTCGTCAAACACCTCGACCTGCTGAACTTCAACATCAACAACCCCTACAACGCCCCCAACACCGACGGCATCGACCCCGAGAGCTGCGAGTACATCCGCATCATCGGCGTGAACATCCACGTCGGTGACGACTGCATCGCCATGAAGGCCAGCAAGGTCTTCCTCGGCATGAAGCTCAAGAAGAGCTGCGAGCACACCGTCATCCGCAACTGCCTGCTGGACAAGGGCCACGGCGGCATCGTCATCGGCAGCGAGATGAGCGGCGGCGTCAAGGACATGGTGGTCACCCAGTGCCTCATGGACCACACCGACCGCGGCCTCCGCGTCAAGACCCGCCGCGGCCGCGGCAACACCGCCGTCATCGACGGTCTGGTGTTCCGCAACGTGGAGATGCGGGGCGTCAAGGCTCCCTTCGTCATCAATATGTTCTACTTCTGCGACCCGGACGGCCACGGCCCCTATGTCCAGTGCCGCGAGGCTCTGCCCGTGGACGAATACACCCCGAAGCTCGGCACCCTGACCATGGAAGACATCGTGGCCACCGACGCACAGTTTGCGGGCTGCTACTTTGATGGCCTGCCCGAGCAGCCCATCGAGGGCGTCTCCATGAAGAACGTCACCATCACCTTCGACCCCGACGCAAAGGAGGGTCAGGCTGCCATGGCCGACAACCGCCCGCTGGTCAAGAAGCTGGCCATCTACGCCGAGAACGTCAAGAACATCGAGCTGCACAACGTCAAGATCGAGGGCTACGAGGGCGAGCGCCTGCGCTTTGCCAACGTCGGCCATTTTGAGGAGGACTAAGCCATGACTCATGAAGAAATCCTGTCCATGCTGGGCGATTATGTGGACTACCTCATCGCCAATTCCAGCGCCGAGGCACCCATGTGGAACATCGAGAAGGTCCGCAGCGGCAAACCCAACAAGTGGAACTACATCGACGGCTGCATGATCACCGCCTGCCTGAGTCTGTATAAGACTACCGGCGACGAAAAGTATCTGAAATTTTCCAAGGATTTCATCGACTGGTTCGTACAGGAAGACGGCTCCATCAAGACCTACGACCCGAAGGAGTACAATCTCGGCGTCTTCCTCTTTCATAGGCATCATCGGCGTAAAACACGGGGCTATACCGATATTCAGTTTATGTTTCGCGGCTTTTCTCATTGCCTTTTCCGCTTTACCCATACACAAAAGAAGATTGTGGGCGACCGTGAAAGTTTCTTTTCTCGAAAGTTTTAAAAACGGCGCCTGCGTACCCATAAAGTGTCCTTCTTCCACGATACATTGCGGCTCGTTCATAATAATGTAATTAGTTACTTTATCGCCGAAAATCTCAACGACTTTGGCGGCATACCCCGCAAACCAATCGCTTATTTCCCTATTCAGATACCCGCCCTTTTCGTAAAGACTACGCGGCAAATCCCAGTGAAAAAGCGTTACCCAAGGCGTAATATCTGCGGCTATAAGTCGATTAACGAGGTCTTTATAGAACTCAACGCCTTTTAAATTGACTTCTCCCGTACCGCATGGAAATATTCTCGTCCAACTTATCGAAAAACGATAATTCTTTATTCCGAGTTCTTTTAAAAGCGCGACGTCCTCTTTGTATCTGTGATAATGGTCGCAGGCAATTTTTCCGTTCATATCTCCGAGGGTTTTCCCCTTAGTGAACTTGCTGTCTCATATACTCTCGCCTCTGCCGTCCTCATTCTCCGCTCCTTCTGTCTGATAAGCGGAACACGCGACGCCCCACGCAAAATCTTTATCAAATGCCATATCTGTTTACTCCTTATTGTTTTCGTTAAAAAATTTAAGCATTTCGTCTATCCAGCCTTCGGCGCAAGTTCCTTTTCCCACTCCGAAACCA
>ENA-UEPV01000548-UEPV01000548.1-human-gut-metagenome-genome-assembly--contig:-NODE-548-length-25537-cov-6.048586_pt1 | contig 25537 bp, 17 predicted proteins | sample MGYA00242942_ERZ507925 | MGnify/ENA primary metagenome ERZ507925 (study PRJEB26167, sample SAMN06115453) | human gut metagenome | host: Homo sapiens | place: China:Fujian | collected 2015-08-26... | reverse complement strand
ACAATCGTGCCGTGGAAAAAATTTCGGAACTAACCGGAGGAACAGGAAACCTTTCCGATTTTGCCGACGGCTATCTTTACTTCGGATTACATAAAGAAAACGGCCACTGGGTATTTCGGGAGTGGGCGCCCAATGCCAATGCTATCTATTTGATAGGAAACTTCTCGAACTGGAAAGAACGCCCCGAATATCGGTTATTAGCCATCGGCAGAGGAGTATGGGAAATAAAACTTCCACTCGATACGTTACACCATCTCGACTTTTACAAACTATCCGTACACTGGCCCGGAGGACAAGGAGAACGCATTCCGGCTTGGGCCACGAGAGTCGTGCAAGACCCCGAAACATATATCTTCTCGGCACAAATTTGGGATCCCGAAAAGCCTTTCGTTTTTTCAAAAAAGCCGTTTCGCCCCCAAACCTCCCCGCTGCTGATTTACGAATGTCACATCGGTATGGCGCAACAAGAAGAAAAAGTTGGCAGTTATACCGAATTTAAAGAAAAGATACTTCCCCGCATTGTTGCCGACGGATACAACGCCATACAAATCATGGCTATACAAGAGCACCCCTATTACGGTTCTTTCGGGTATCACGTATCCAGTTTCTTCGCCCCGTCGTCCCGCTTCGGGACACCCGACGAATTGAAATCGCTCATCGACGAAGCTCATAAAATGGGAATAGCCGTCATTATGGACATCGTACACTCTCACGCTGTCAAGAACGAAGTCGAAGGGTTAGGTCGATTCGATGGCTCGTACAACCAATACTTTTACGGCGACCACCGGCGAGAGCACCCCGCTTGGGACTCTTTGTGTTTCGACTATGGAAAAAACGATGTAATCCACTTCTTGCTCTCCAACTGCAAATACTGGCTCGACGAATTCAGGTTCGATGGTTTCCGGTTCGATGGCGTCACCTCGATGCTCTATTACAACCACGGTTTGGGACAGGCTTTCGGTTCGTACGACGACTATTACAACGGAGGGCAGGACGACAACGCCATCGTTTATCTCACTCTGGCCAATGAACTCATTCACCAAGTAAATCCGCGGGCGATAACCATCGCCGAAGAAATGAGCGGAATGCCGGGATTAGCAGCGAAATTCAACGACGGAGGAATAGGGTTCGATTACCGAATGGCTATGGGAATACCCGATTTCTGGATAAAGACCATTAAAGAGAAAAAAGACGAGGACTGGAAACCCACGGCCATATTTTGGGAACTGACCAATCGGCGTTCCGATGAAAAGACCATCAATTATGCCGAGAGCCACGACCAAGCACTGGTCGGCGATAAAACCATTATTTTCCGGCTCATCGACGACGTCATGTATTGGCACATGAGCAAGGGAGATACCAATCTGATCGTAGATCGAGGCATGGCCCTGCATAAAATGATACGGCTGGTAACCCTCTCGACCATCAACGGCGGTTACCTCAACTTCATGGGAAATGAATTCGGCCACCCCGAATGGATCGATTTTCCGCGTCAAGGAAACGGCTGGTCCTATAAATACGCCCGTCGGCAATGGGACCTCGTAGACCGAAACGATTTGAAATATCAATACCTCGGAGCCTTCGACGAAGCCATGATTCACATCATAAGCCAAAAGAAAAAATTCGAACGAACCCCTATCGTCAAACTCTGTGAAAACGACGGAGACCAAGTACTCGCATTCCTGCGCGACGATCTGCTTTTCGTATTCAACTTCCACCCGTTCAAATCCTTTAACGGATACGGCATTTTGGCCCCGACAGGAGAATACGAGCACATACTCAGTAGCGACGATCCTGCATTCGGAGGATACGGACTCATTGATATGAAAGTGAAACACCTCACCCGACACGATCCGTTATTCGAAAAAGACAACAAAGAATGGCTCATGCTCTACCTCCCGGCACGGACAGCTCAGATTTTAAGATGGAAAAAGCCCGAACCCGGAGAAACGAAGAATGCAAGTAAATCGAAAAAATCGGCAGGTTCGATAAAAAAAGAGAATAAAAGCAAAAAGAAATAGTCCATCGACAATCCGTTTAGATATGGAAAAGCGTAATAAATGCAAAGCTCGAAATGCAGTAATTCACACAATTGGCATTTATTAAGTAGTAATCTTTCATTCGGAAGCTCATGAAAAAAATACTTGGAACGCTACTGATACTCACAAATATCGTGATATTCTCCGGTTGTACTTTTATTAACGAAGAAGAAAAATTCAATCCGGTCGCTTTGAAAATCGAAAGTACAGATTTGGCACAAACGACCCGAGACGAATATACGATACCGGCGGGAGGAGGGCAGCTAACTGTTTATAGTGCAGAAGAAAAAAATCCTTTTTGCCTCGTCAACTGGTTCGAAGTAAACGGTGTGGAATGCTACCTGAACGGAGTAGAAAATGATTTATACAACGACAGGGCAGACTATTCCTACGACTGGGGAGAAATTATCATCTCATCGGCCACTCTACCGGTCAAAAACAATATTACAATTCGTCCGAATCTTTCCGGGAAAGAGAGGAAAATTCGCATAGGACTCAACTGTTTCAAATACGATTATAGAATTCTGGATATAATCCAACTTTCGAATGAAAGCAACCCTTAACGAGCTTTACAAAATCGAGTTACGACGAAGATAGTCTATTGAGAAAGCCATGATACCGAAAGTAATCGAACAATTACCGAGGACATTTTTGCCTCTTACAGAATCTCCTGCTCGAATTTCCGGCACTCCACCGACGAAAATCGAAGAAAAGAAACAAGATAGATACATGTTTGTAACGCTTCTGTAACATCAATATCGTTTCTTTGCGAGTGAAAAAACATGCAAATTGGACATTATGGAAACGTTCTATCTGATCATCGTTATTTTTATCTTTCTCATCGCCATTTTCGATTTATCGGTGGGAGTCAGTAACGATGCCGTCAACTTCCTCAATTCGGCTATCGGGGCAAAAGCAGCCCCCTTCAAAGTAATTATGGCGGTCGCCGCAATAGGAATCTTTGTAGGAGCCTCCATGTCGAACGGTATGATGGATATCGCACGGCATGGAATATATCAGCCCCAATATTTCTACATGAACGAAATCATGAGTATCTTGTTGGCGGTCATGCTCACAGATGTAGTTTTACTCGACATATTCAATACGATGGGACTTCCCACATCGACCACCGTATCGATGATATTCGCATTGTTAGGCGGCACATTTGCTTTGGCTATCGTGAAAACGATAAATAGCGCAGGAGCCTTGCAAATGGGAGACCTCATCAATACAGACAAAGCTCTGCAAGTAATCGTAGCCATTTTCGTATCCGTAGCCATCGCCTTCTTCTTTGGTGTTTTGGTACAATACATCGCCCGCTTGATTTTCAAATTCAATTACCAGAAACAGTTAAAATACTTCGGTGCGCTGTTCGGCGGATTCGCGGCTACCTCCATCATCTATTTCATACTTATCAAGGGATTAAAAGAGTCCACGCTGATGACTCCCGAAAACCGCCAATGGATTCACGACAACACACAAATACTTTTAGGCTGTTGCTTCCTATGCACGACAATACTCATGCAAGTACTCATGTGGTGTCGCATAAACATTTTGAAAATAGTCGTCTTGTTGGGAACTTTTGCTCTGGCATTAGCTTTTGCGGGAAATGACTTAGTCAACTTTATCGGTATGCCTTTGGCCGGTTATTCGACCTACCACGACTACATCGCCAACAGCAACGGCGTCAGTCCCGATCAGTACTTGATGACCTCTCTTCTCGATTCGGCTTCAACGCCTTCCATATTCCTCATCGGTTCAGGTATAATTATGGTTGTCGCCCTGCTCACCTCCAAAAAAGCACATAACGTAATCAAAACCTCTCTCGACCTATCCCGTCAGGAAGCCGGAGAAGAAAGTTTCGGGACTTCTCCCATCGCTCGTAAATTGGTGCGCATGACAACAAATACATCTTCTTTTATTGTCAATAACATACCGCCCAAAGCCAGAACTTGGCTCAACGCCCGATTCGACAAAGACGAAGTCATACTCGAACACGGTGCGGCATTCGACTTAATTAGAGCCTCGGTAAATTTGGTGCTTGCCAGCTTGTTGATCGCATTGGGAACCTCGTTGAAACTACCCCTATCCACTACCTATGTCACCTTTATGGTTGCTATGGGTACGTCTCTTGCCGACAAGGCTTGGGGACGCGATAGTGCCGTTTACCGTATCACCGGAGTCATCTCCGTTATCGGAGGTTGGTTTCTCACGGCCGGAGCCGCTTTTTTGATTTGTTTTACAGTGACGATGATTGTCTATTTCGGAGGTAGTATCGCTATTATCCTGTTGGGAGCATTAGCCGCTTATATGCTCATACACAGCCAAATATCATACAATAAAAAACTAAAACAAGAAAAAAACAGCTCGCTGGCACAACAGATGGTCGCCAACAAAGACAAGCAAGAAGCACTTGTCTTATTGAGAAAATTCAGCCGGGAAGAATTCGCCAAAGTCCTCGAATGGAGTGCCGACCTATATCATCGAGTCACCACCGGTTTCCTCAACGAAAGTTACAGAACCCTGCGCAAAGCGATGGGCGATATAGAAACGGAACGGCGATACTTCAAACAAGTAAAACGGTTGGGAACCATAGGAGTCTCCCACTTGAATGACAAAGTAGGATTAGAAAAAGGTCTCTATTATTTTCAAGGGAACGATTTCTCTTACGACATTATCCACTCCATAAAAAGGACCTGCGAACCTTGTTTGGAACATACCGACAATAATTTCAATCCTTTGGAGCAAAGTCAGAAAGACAGCTTTGGAGAGATAGCACAATCGATCGTATCGTTCTTGGAGGAAAGCCGGCAATCGATCGAAAAAGATGCGTTCGGAGATCTTGCCGCCCTCTACAATCAAGGGAATATACTCATCAATCAATTAGGTTTACTCAAACGGGAAGAAATACGTCACATGCGGGAACAAGTCTCCTACATCAAAGTAGGAATCGTTTACCTCACTGTCATTCAAGAATCCCAAAATGTAGTAGCTTACACGATAAACCTGTTGAAAATGAATCAAAAATTTCAGGAAGGGAATTAATAATCACATAAAGTCTCAATTTGCATCTTTTAATTTTTGAGAACTTGGGTTGCCTTTTGCGGGAGTAAAGGGCAACTCTCTTTTTATAGACAAAAATAGGGCTTATCATTTCTGAATATACCCTATCGGTTATAATGGCTCAGTCGATAATTTAGCAAAGATATGACTCCGTGGAAAATCAGAAAGAATTATGTTTTTATACATCTAACCCCTCTCCTCAGAAACTATCGTTTCTTCGGTGTCTCCCCTATTGCTAACGCAACTCCCCGTAATGCTACGGAACACGGCAAGGGAGAAGGGTAAATGCAATCCTTCTCTTTCGATAAAATAATGTGGCAGAAAGGTATTAAACCTCCTCCTCTGTGTTTTGCACCGCAAAATATAGGGGAGGTGTCCGAAAGACGGAAGGGTTAGTTCTACAAAGATACTATATGCCATCTTTTCAACCCCTCTCCTCGTCGCTATCGCTCCTCTGTCTCTCCCCTATATTTCCCCTACGGAAACACAGGGGAGAAGTGTTAGTACCTTCGATAACAGGAACAGAGAGGTATGTGTCTCCCTCCTCCTCTGTGTGGAGCAGCCATATAGGGAAGGTGGCACGCAGTGACGGAGGGATTAAAATCCGCAACAGAGGAAACGTATCAACCTCATCGATGAGTCCGAAATGGGATTATTGCCAAAGAATTCATCGCTAAAATTCAAGCCTATCCCCCACGGATTTTCTACCGAATCGTTGTGCTTCGATTTCGTATTATTTTTCTTCATGAGGAACGATACGAATCCCCACGTCGGAAATTCCTCTGATACGATCGTCCCGCATAGCTTGTTGCACAGTGAAGACATGTTCCTTCTCGCCCGAAAAACGGAAATCGTCATTCAGCAAAACCTCCTGCTGATAATAAGAGCCCCAACCTCCGCCCGACCATCGTCCGAACTCATCGGCCAATTCACAATTTACCGTATCGGTTTTCAAAACTCCGTCCTCGTCGTTGTAAGAAACGAAAAGCCACAAATTCCTATACGTATAATCTCCGTTATGCCGCAGAGACAAATAGACATCATACCGGTTCACAGTATCGGGAACTTCCGGTGTAAAGCGTTGTACGTCCCGTTTGAACCAGCCGTTTTTAGGAAGGGTATTAAACTCGTTATACACATCGGTTCGCCCGCAGGAGACCGTGCCTCCCAGCAAAAGACAAACGATACCTGTATTTACCAAGTTCCTCCACATACGCCCATCTATTCTTTCTTATCGGAAGCGGCAGGTTTAGACGAAATGTTTTCACTACCGTTGCGAGCAGCAGCCGTATGGTTGCCATTGTCATTTCCGCCCTTTTTATTTCCATCACGGGAAGCCTTGTTCTGATTCCGATTGTTATTATTAGAACGGTTATTCCGTTCGCCCGACTGTTGACGACGATTGTTATTACCTCCGTTATTATTCCGTTTCTTATTTTTCTTCGCCTTATCGAAGCGAGTCAAACTGTCTTGTCCCACCACGTCTTCGAAATCACGACGTTCGGGAGCACGAGCTCCGGCTTCCGACTCCAATGTATCGGGCTTTATTCCTTTCTTATTCAAAGCAATTACCTCGAATACCCTATCGGCAGAAATCGTTACCAAATTGGCGGCAATAGACTTATCGGTCGAATAAGTCATCTCACGTTTGAAAATATCGGTTTTGAAGTGATAATAGGTATTTATCTTCGTTTCCAACGGAATCTCTCGCGATGGTAACCGCTTCTGGGCTTCCACGTATGCATCGGCCTCATAATTCAAGCAACATTTCAATTTGGCACATTGTCCGGCCAACTTTTGAGGATTGAGGGCTATATCTTGGAAACGGGCCGCACTGGTCGCTACCGAGACAAAGTTGGTCATCCAACCCGAACAGCACAATTGACGACCACAGGGTCCCAAGCCCCCGATACGTCCGGCCTCCTGACGCGCCCCGATCTGCTTCATCTCGATACGCACCCTGAACGCTTCGGCCAACACTTTAATCAACTGGCGAAAATCGACCCGCTCGTCGGCAATGTAATAGAAGATGGCCTTATTACCGTCTCCCTGATATTCGACATCGCCGATCTTCATATTCAAATGCAAATCTTCGGCAATCTTGCGGGCTCGAATCATCGTATCATGCTCTTTCGCCTTAGCTTCTTCGAATTTTTCCAAGTCATTGGGTTTGGCTTTCCGATAGACACGCTTTAACTCCGGATTATCGATCTTTACATTGTTCTTTTTCATCTGTATCAAGACTAAACGCCCGGTGAGAGTAACCTCACCAATATCGTGACCGGGCGAAGCCTCGACAGCGACCAAATCGCCGGGAGCGAGTTTGATATGAGTTGTATTACGGTAATATCCTTTTCGGGTATTTTTGAAACGCACCTCGACTAAATCGGTATCGTCGTGCGATTCGGGAATATCGGATAGCCAGTCGTAGACTTCCAATTTCGCACCTTTCCGACGACAAGCGCACGGGTCGAGCTGTGTTTTTTCCGACGGATTTATCGTATTGTTATCGTTTGTATTATCCATTTCGAATTTGTCGTTAACAAGAACAAAGCCATAGATCGTACACGAATTTCATTCGGGTAACGCCCTACGGCCTCGTCATTCGTTTTTAAAGTGGAGCGGTATGGCGTCTCCTTGTTATTTGGCGAAACTTACGGCCCGAGTTTCCCGGATAACAGTAATCTTCACCTGACCGGGATAAGTCATCTCGTCTTGAATACGTTTTGCAATTTCGGTAGACAAGTTTTCGGTTTCGGCATCGCCTATCTTATCGGCTCCGACAATCACCCGCAATTCGCGGCCGGCCTGTATGGCATAAGTCTTCAACACGCCCGGATAAGACAGAGCCAACTGTTCGAGATCGTTCAACCGTTTAATGTAGGCCTCGACGATCTCACGACGGGCGCCGGGACGAGCTCCCGAAATAGCGTCGCACACTTGTACGATAGGAGCCAACAGACTGGTCATTTCGGTTTCGTCGTGGTGAGCTCCGATAGCATTACAAATGTCGGGCTTTTCCTTATATTTCTCCGCCAACTTCATACCTAACAATGCATGCGGCAATTCGGGTTCCTCATCGGGCACTTTACCTATATCGTGCAACAAACCGGCCCGACGGGCTTTCTTGGGATTCAAACCGAGTTCCGAAGCCATAACGGCACAAAGGTTCGCCGTTTCACGAGAGTGTTGCAGCAAGTTCTGCCCGTAGGAAGAACGGTATTTCATTTTACCCACCAGACGAATCAATTCGGGATGCAGACCGTGCACGCCCAAATCAATGGCAGTGCGTTTACCGGTCTCGATGATTTCTTCCTCGATCTGTTTACGCACTTTGGCAACCACCTCTTCGATACGTGCCGGGTGGATTCGGCCGTCGGTTACCAACTGATGCAAGGCCAAACGGGCGATTTCACGGCGAACGGGATCAAAAGCCGAAAGCACAATGGCTTCGGGGGTATCGTCCACGATAATTTCCACCCCGGTAGCCGCTTCGAGAGCTCGGATATTACGACCTTCACGCCCGATAATACGGCCCTTGATTTCATCGGATTCGATGTGGAATACCGTAACCGAGTTTTCGATAGCCGTTTCGGTTGCTACCCGTTGGATACTTTGTATCACGATACGTTTTGCTTCCTTGTTGGCCGTCATTTTGGCATCGTCCATGATGTCGTTGATATAAGAGGCTGCCTGCGTCTTGGCTTCTTCCTTCAAAGATTCTACCAAACGTTCTTTCGCTTCTTCGGCAGAGATTCCCGAAAGGTGTTCGAGCCGTTCCACTTCGGACTTATGGAGTTTTTCCAATTCTTGTTTTTTCTTCTCTACCATTTCGAGCTGAGTATCGAGGTTGGCGCGAATGGCATCGGTCTCACTTTTCTTCTTTTGCAGATCTTGTTGCTGCTGGGAAAGCTGCATTTCCCGTTGTTTCAGTTTAGCCTCGGCCGACTGTATCTTGGCATTGCGGGCATTCGCCTGCTTTTCCATTTCGGCTTTCATGTGGATAAACTTCTCTTTCACTTCGAGCAGCTTGTTTTTCTTAATTACTTCGGCTTCTTTTTCGGCCTCTTCCAAAATCGTTTTCGACCGAGTCGCCAGCAGATAGCGGTTCACCAAAAAGACCACAAGCCCCCCTATGACCAAACCGCCAATTACTGAAAAAATCAATAGTATGTAATTCATCTTTTCTAAATTATAGTTATAAAAAAAGCACTACCAACCTGTCCTTTCGAAGGACCTGTCGCAGTGCAGGAATTATCTCTCTTTTCCGTACCGTTATTCTCCGGTATGTCCGTCTAATATCTTCGCAGCCTCGGCTTCAAGTTTTCTTAAATCGGCCAGCAAGGTTTTACGGTCTTGTACCATTTCACAGTACAATCGAGCCATCTCTACCGCCACCATCGCCATCATAGATTCCGAATCCATCAATCCGTCTTTATACTTGTCCTTATAAAAAGCCCAACGCTTGTTGAACAAGTCGGCAGCATCTCTCCAATATTTTTCGTCCGCTCCATAATCGACCCGCAAGGCTAACGGGGTTTTCAGATCGGCGATCCTCAGAGTTATTTTTAATTTATCATCGTTCATAGCATCTATTCATTCAAGAGTGAGATGCATTTATCGATTTCCCGCACTAATCTGGCAAACCTGACTTTTGTTTCTTCGGTACTCGAACCATCTTGCCCCGCAACCGTCTTCGAGAGTTTCAAATTTCCATATCTTTTCTCCAACTCTTCGTACTTACTTTGCAAAGCTTGCATCTCTTGTTTCTGATGCATCAACTGCTCTTTCAAAATACCGTTTTCGTTCTCGAAAGCCTTACATAAATCACTCATAGCATGAAACTTAGCAATCAGTGAATCTATTATGTCTTTCGAACTTCCGGCCATTATCCCACCAAATTTCTATACAAATATAGGTATTTCCCGCCAAAAGCTGTAACATCGACCCAATTATTTCTTTTTTTCTCTCTTTTATTACAAATTTTAAATTTATTTATCTCTTATCGCCAAACAACGATATAGAAAGAAATCAATCAAAAACAGCTGTTCAAAACTGGGAGTAAATGAAAGGAACCAGTTCGCTCGAACGCACCTGCAAAACAAAGAAGAGTACCAGCGCCAGAATAGCTGCCTTAACTACCAGCGGCGACCACGAAAGCTCGCGTTGCAGCCACTGCGACCAGCGATGCGGGGCAAAATGGAGCAGATAACCGACTACCAAAGCCACGAATATAACGGCGTATCCCGACACGAAGGAGGGAATGGCTTCGGGACGGAAGTTGGTGAATATCTGGGTTAATATCTGTCCGGCAACATCAAGAGAAGGCGACCGAAAGAATATCCAGCCGGCGGCCACAACATGGAACGTGAGCAAAACATGAAAGAAATGGCGGATAATACCCGGGCGATCGTCTTTCGCCACAGGGAATATACGCCGGTAAACTTTATGGACAATCAACAAAACGCCATGCCAAGCACCCCATATCACAAAAAGCCACGAAGCTCCATGCCAAAGTCCACCCAGCACCATAGTTATGAACAAATTGAAATAGGTACGGACTTTGCCTCGACGATTCCCGCCCAAAGATATATAGAGATAGTCTCGCAACCAACTCGACAAAGAGATATGCCAGCGACGCCAGAACTCGGTAATAGAACCCGACTTATAGGGAGAATCGAAATTGATTTTAAAACGATACCCCATAAGCAAGGCTATGCCGATAGCCATATCGGAATAACCCGAAAAATCACAGTATATCTGCAAGGTATAGCCATAGACACCCATAAGATTCTCGAACCCAGTATAGAGCATGGGATTGTCGAAAATGCGGTCTACGAAATTGACACTAATGTAGTCGGAGATAACCACCTTTTTAATCAATCCGCACATGACGAGAAAAAGACCTTCACCCAACAGCATAGGTGTAATCTCCAACGGACGGTGTATCTGAGGGACAAAGTCTTTCGCCCGAACTACGGGACCCGCCGCCAACGGAGGGAAGAACGAGAGGTAAAAAACATAATCTCTCAAATTCGTCACCGGGGACATTTGCCGCCGATACACATCTATAATATAGCTCAACGAACGGAAAGTGAAAAAAGAGATACCGATGGGCAACACAATATCCAACGGCTCGAAAGGCTCACGGGTGAAATCGGCAATCGTACCCAGTAACAAGTTGGTGTATTTGAAATAACAGAGCATGCCCAAATTGACCGCCATGCTCATCAAAACGAAAAATCGACGCATCCATTTCCACGAAACCCAACCTAAAAGCCGCCCCAACGAATAGTCCGAAAGGGCGACGAAAAGCAACAACAGGAAACACAGCCCACTCGATTTATAATAGAAATAGAGAGAAAAAAGTATCACGAAGTAGATACGCAAAGTATCGCGCCTCGCCAACAACCTGTATATCCAGATAAATCCGACGAAAAGAAACAGAAACAATCCGGTATTGAACATGAGCGGATTCTGCCCGTCATAAACGAATAAATCCACGACTTTCGATACGTCGATACTTTCCCAAAAGGAGATCGCACCGGTCTTTATATTATTGAGCCACTCTATCCACATATTCCTGATAAGCTTTCATAAGAGCACGATACAACATTTCGCCCTGCACCCGATAGCCCGTCTCGGTGCAATGGGTACGGTCATAGGCCATGAACCCGGCCTTCCGCCATTGCGAGGACGAACCTTCGCCTCCGGCAATTTCGTACCAATCCCAACAAGCCAGCCGATGCTCCACCGCATAGGAACGAATCGTTTCCCGAACGAGTTTTACCCGAGCATTCGGCGTATAATAAACTCTACGTTTTTTATTTACGCGACGCACCCGACGCCGAGCACATTCGGCCGGAGTAGTCAGCAAAATTTGAGCCTGCGGACAATCTTTTCGCAAAGACGAAACGACGGTATCGATCTGTTTATATAACTCGTCGCGGGTCAAAGAGGTGGAAAACGACTCATTCGTACCCAACGACAAAACAATAAGCGACGGCGAGAGTGCTGCCACTTGCTCGGAAAAGCCGGGAATGGCAGCATAACTACTGTAAAAAGCCCCGTTGTTGCCGATAGTGTGGTAAAGAATTCCGCTCTCACCGGTTTCAAGGCTCGCTCCATAAATGGCCAAAGGCGTCTCTTTCGAGACGGCTTCTCCCGTAAGATGAACACTACACACGGACTCCTCCCACGAAAAATGGGTCAAAAAAGGTAATCGGGTTTCACCCTCCACCAAAAAGGGTTCTGAAATTACTCCCGGAAAAGAGTCAACCGGCGCATGGAACAAACGAACTTTCTTGAAACCTGCACAGTCATCGGTCTTACTAAGCGTGGAAACCGTCAAATCAATGCGACCGTTACGGGGTACAATAGCTATACCGCCTACTCCCGGTGTATAGTTACTATACTTCCGCCCTACACAACGAGAAAAATTCCAACTTCCGTCCGCCACGACCGAATAATCTCTCGGTTCATTGGTCTTCGCTAACTTCAAAGGAACGACCAACCCACGCCCTGCATCCCCGAACCTTCGCTGCAACGGTAATCGGACAGCCTCGGTGAGAAACCCTGCCTGAACATGCGAATCGCCGATATGAACCATCGCCACTACCCGAGGAACAGTATCCGTGTCGTTCTGCAACCGTACCATTCCATCGAACAGAGCCGACCAATCGGCATCGTTAAACTCGATAACGTTTTTCTCTTTTTTCAAAAAAGAGGGTACAGTAACCGTGTCGCCTGTCAGCTGTGCACAAAGTTGCACTGCCAGCACTGCGACAACGAAGAAAAACCCTATTACCGACAAACGAAATTTCATAAGCCTTCCCGATTCATTTCATACTCCAACGACTTGACAAACTCGGTCGCCAATCGTTTACCGCCTTTATGGTTAATGTGCGTATAGTCTTTATTCGCCTGTCCGTTAGCGACATAATCGAGCATTCCGTTGTGCCCTCCCATCGCCTCGTATGTATCCCAAAAAACGACACCAGCACTTCGTGCCGCACGACGTTGCGCTTCGGAAAGAGCGACTACCGCCGGCATCGTAACGAAAGCCCCGTTCGCTTTGCGACTGCGATCACCTACTCCCATCAATATAATATCGGTATGCGGATAACACTCCCGCAAGTGACGAACAACCTCTGTCATCTTACGGGCATAAGACCCGTAATGCAAAATTTCGGGAGTCATCACATTCAGTCCGTATTGCAACACAATGGCATCGTAGGGAACGATACTGTCCATCTGAATCGCCCTTTCCCGGGACAACGCCCCGAGCGAAAGACCCGAATAACCACGGGTCGATATATTATCGACAGCAATGCCCTGCACATCGTCCAGCCACACGCCTATGGCTGCAAATCCCGGCGTATTTCCCACCCTTACTTGAAAACGTGGGGTTTGCCCCTCTACCGCCAAAGATTGAATCTCATGAGAACCCGCAACGGGAAAAACCTGCCATTCGCCATCGGCTATTTTCAACTCGACCGAGCAATCCTGCCGGGCGATAAATACGAAACGAGACAGTGCCCAACTATCGGCATGTTCTATTTTCGCAGTTCCTCTGTATTGAGCCGTAGCACCCTCCAACGGTACGAAATACTGCTGCTGCAAAGTCATGACTTTCCAGTCGACTTCTTTGGGTTTCAATACACTATGCACTTCCCAACCTTCGCCCGACTGTATGACCGATCGACGAAATCCGGGAAAATCGGAATGCATAGACACGTATCCCACACCACTCCCACCATACCGGGATTGCAACAAACTTCGCACGTCTTGCGTGAATATATCGGCCTCGATAAACGAATCGCCCAAAAATGCCAAACGCACGGGACGTCCCAATGAGGCTCGTTCCTTCAAGGACGAGAGAAGATGAGACAAACCATTTTTCCCCGGCGAGAAATCTTCGAACAAAACCACATCGCCGTCCCGTCGGGGAAGATTCCCGACCTCTGCCGTATCGGACGAAATATTCGTTACGAGAAGAGTGTCGGCTGTTTCTTGTACCCTTATCGTATCGGGCACGACTTGCCGATCCTGCGGCTCATCTTTCTCCACAGAGGAAAGAGAATCCACCCCCTCGTTCAACCACTCCATTCCCTCCTCCTGCCACTCTGCATCGCCCGGCAAATCCAAATCTTGCTCATCGACACGGATATCGGAAAAGAGATCGACAGGTTTTGTCGCGAATCCACCCCACTCCAAAACAGGCAACTGAGTCAGGAGAAACAGAAAAACGAGAGAGAGCACCAACAGAGCAACCACATGCCCGTCTTTGTATTTAGAGGAATTATTCCCTTGCTTTTTATTCTTCACTTCGGCTATTCAAATGAGACTACAAAAATAGAGAAAGGAGAGTGGAGAAAAAAGAACTCGCCCTATTTTTCTACCGAGCTACCTCCCATTTCCGCATTTCACACAAAAATAGGGAAAGATTTATATCTACGAACGATTCCTTCCAAATTTCACTCGTCCCATTCACATTTCTTACAGTTCTCTCCCTCCTCACGATTTTTTCAAGAAACAACTATCCTATTTGCTTTTTTCAGATTTTTTTTCTAATTTAGCTTTCGGAATGTTGACACTCGCCCTATTACCGCCTATCGACGACTGGGTATACATCGTGGTCTATACGATATATGCCATTACCATACTGGGTACGATCGTGATAATCATCACAGAGAATCGCAATCCGGTAAAAAGTTTGGCATGGGTACTCGTATTGGCATTTCTTCCCATCGTAGGGTTGGTTTTCTATATTTTTTTCGGGCAGAATTTCAAGGCGAAAAGAATGGTTTCCCGACGCATAAAGAGGAAATTACGAAAGCGGGATTATCATTCGATCGTCAATATCGACAGTCTTCCACTGAGCGAGGAGAGCAAGCAAGAGATAAGATTGTGCCACAGTTTGTGCAGTGTACCGTACTATTCGGGAAGCCACGTGAAGATATTCACTTCGGGAGAAGACAAATTCAAACACTACCTGCAAGATTTGGAGATTGCCCAAGAGTATATCCATATCCAATATTACATCTTCGAGGACGATAAACTCGGCAACCGAGTCAAGGAGGTTTTGCTTCGATGCGCCCGCCGAGGCATACAAATAAGAATCCTATACGACGATGTGGGTTGTTGGTCGGTGAAAAAACGTTTTTTCAAAGAGATGCAGGATGCGGGAATCGCCGTACGTCCTTTCCTTGAAATCACATTTCCCCAACTCGCCAGCCGAATCAATTACCGGAACCACCGCAAAATAACGGTCATCGATGGAAAAATAGGCTACATAGGAGGCATGAATATCGCCGACCGCTATGTCGAAGGAACCAAATGGGGAACGTGGCGCGACACACATTTGCGTATCGAGGGGCCTGCGGTAAGAGGATTACAATTGTTGTTCGCCGTCGATTGGAGCTACGAATGCAAAGAGGTTCTTTCGGATTCCCGATTTTTTCCACCGGTAGCAGACAAAGGGAAAAGCGGCATACAAATCGCTCCGGGCGGCCCCATAGGGGAATGGTCGAACATCGCCATGCTTTTCTTGAAAGCGATTACCAATGCTAAAAAAAACGTATATATACAAACGCCTTATTTCCTGCCTACCGAAAGTTTGGTGAAAGCCTTGCAAACCGCAGCTCTCGCCAAAGTGGACGTGCGGCTAATGATACCGGAACGGTCGGACTCGACGGTGTTGCGTTTTGCATCGTTTTCTTACATAACGGAAATGTTACGCGCCGGGGTAAAAGTTTACTTTTACCAACCGGGCATACTTCATTCCAAGACGATCATCATAGACGACGAGCTATGTTCGGTAGGCTCTACCAACTTCGACTTCCGCAGCTTCGAACACAATTTCGAAGCCAACGCTTTCATTTATGACCGAGAGGTCAACAGTGAAATGAAACGTATTTTCTTGGAGGACCAGCAACAATGTCGTCGCATTATCCAACACTATTGGCGACACCGTCCCCTCTATCAAAAAGGGATAGAGTCTATCATGAGGTTATTGAGCCCTGTATTATAAAGACGGCTCCCGAAACTCTTCGCTCATATTGACCAGCCATATCTTCTCGGTCGCCCGGGTGAAAGCCGTATAAAGCCAACGATAGAAATCGAGCGAAACCGCACCCTGAGGGATATATCCCATATCGACATAGACATGTTTCCACTGACCGCCTTGCGCTTTGTGACAAGTTACCCCATAGGCATATTTTACTTGCAAAGCGTTGAACCACGGATCGGTTTTCAGCCGTTTCATTTTTTCTCTCTTTGTCGTAACGTCATAATAGTCGGCCAAGACTTGCGCAAAAAGAGTCTCCTGCTGTTCCCTTGTCAGAGAAGGGGACTCACTGGTAAGGGTATCCAATAGGATCTTAACTTCCATCTCGACTTCCAAATCAGGGAAATAAAGTTGTACATCGGCAAAGCGGAAACCATACATATCGGTACGTTTAAGTACTCGCACGACACGGGCCACATCGCCGTTAGCGATGAAATCGACCTCTTTATAGTCCTTTCCCCAGAAATAGTTATTCTTGGCGACCAACAACAGATCGCCTGCGGTAAGTTCCTCTTCCCGATAGAGTATCTGGTTGCGAATCCCCTGATTGAATATATTGGCCCGTTTATTGGAACGGGTAACGACAATCGTTTCGTCGAGTCCGACACGGTCGTAAGAGTCGGATATACGTTCTACCAAATACTCTCCGCTAAGAGCCTCGACATCGGGAAACCCATTCACCCGCAAGCAGGGTCGGGGCAATGGCATCTCTTCCATACATTCCCGCAAACGGGTGGCATTATAGAGGATTCCCGATTCGGCAGCCTGCCGAGCGACCTCCCGCAATTCATATTCCACGACATTCAATCCGTAACCGCCCATAACGGCGGCATCCAAAGCCGGACTACGCTCCTGACCCACCGGAAGCAGCTGTGCAGTATCGCCCAACAAAATCAACCGACAATGCTCGCCTGAATAGACATACTCGACCAAATCGTCGAGCAGCCTCCCGGAACCGTAAACCGCCCCTTCACCCACCGAGTTGGCAATCATGGAGGCCTCGTCGACAATAAACAGCGTGTGTTTCGCCAGATTTTCCCCAATAAGAAATCCTTCCATATCGGGCGAATAGCTCTTTTGCCGGTATATCCTCCGATGAATCGTATAGGCCGGGTGACGAGCATACCGAGAAAACACCTTAGCCGCACGCCCCGTAGGAGCCAGCAATACCACCTTGCTCTGTAACTGTGTCAATGCTTTTACCAAAGCTCCCACCAGTGAGGTTTTACCAGTTCCCGCATATCCCCGCAACAGGAACAACGAGTCGTCCCGTCCGTCGAGGACAAAAGCAGCAAGCTGCTGCAACAACTCACTCTGTTCGCGATTCGGTTCGTACGGCAAACAACTTTCTATCTGTTGGACAAGCAGGTCGGTAATCATGTGCAATCGGTTAAAGTATACTGCAAAAATAACGTTTCCCGGTTTCTTTACCTACATTTGTATAGGATAAAATACCAGAGTATTTTTGTAGGCATAGTCAAGCCGAATATACAATTTTCATTTATCTCTGCGCTCACCTTTCACTATATTTGTAGAATATCGGAGGCGGTTCGGCATAGTCAAGCCGAAAATGTAATTTTCGCTTGCCTCTGCGCTCTCCTTTCACTATATTTGCAACAAATACGAAGGCAAACAACGGTTATTTCCAACCACCCGACCCTTTGCACTACGTGCCGCCTCTCCTATATTTTGCCTTGCAAAACACAGTGGAAGAGGCTAAACTCGGGGATACCTTGCTCTGTTTGCACAAAGACTGTTAAAACAAATTGACGATGGAACCGATAGAGGCACTGAATCGACCGATAAAAGAGAGTCACAAATACATCTTGGCGATGTATGCCGACGGTTCGTATCTGTATATTTTATTACAACACACAGAGAATCGCGACGAAATCGTAACGGAACGTTTACCGCTGACCTCAGAAAAGGGAATTTCTTCTATCGAAGAGGCGGTTTTCTCCCAACCCATATTGACCCGTCCGTTCGAGAAAGTCTTTTTCATAGCCGACTCTCCTCGGTTTATCTTTATCCCCGACGCATTCGCTTCGACGGAGGACAATCCTCTCTATTTCGATTTTTGTTTTCCAGACAGCGAGGGAACTTTGATTTCGGCCGACCTACCTCAAACGGGGGCGAAAATACTTTTCGACCTGAACACAGAGCTGTCGTCTTTCGTGAAGCGCACGTTAGACCGCCCCGCACTGCTACACAGGTTGGCTCCGGCGTGCGAATACTTTTTCAGAAAAAGCCGATTGGGATATACGTCTAAAATGTATGTTCACTGGGAAACCGACCATATCGATTTGTTTTGTTTCAACCAGCAGGGCTTCCTGCTATCCAACAGTTTTCGCATACGCCATATCAACGACGGTATATATTATCTATTAAACGCTTGGAAACAATTGGGATTCCATGCCGGGGAAGACGAACTTTCCTTGTCCGGGGACCATGAGAATCTCCGACAAAATGTTATCCCGGCTCTTCGGAAGCATCTGTCTTATATCACCTTGACGAAGTTTCCTTCCCACGCTCTCACCGGGAAAGAGAATCTGCCGTTACCTCTACGCCTAATATCCGTCTACATGCGATAACCCGACACCGCCGTATCCCCGTAAAAAAAATGCTTTCGGGATTCAGTCGAACCCCAAAAGCATCTCTAACCTAATCTTCCGAAAAGCCTATAATTCGAATTTATACATACGAGCCAATCGCAACTGATACTCATATTCCAAAGAGAGTTTATTCTCAAAAGCTTCATAAAGTTGCGTAGCATCTACCAAGTACTCCACCATCGAGATCTTACCGGATGCCAAAGCCTTCTGTAACAATTCAAAATTATTCTGCCGAGTCAACAGCTCATATCTCTCCCGATTATCTTTCAATGCAACCGCTTCGTTATAGGAAGACTGCAACGCCGCCAACGTCTGCAACTCCTTGTTATTAACGGTGAAAGAACCGGCCACCGCTTGTGCTTTGGCTATCTTCACTTTCTTGCGATTGGCAAACAAAGGAATGGAAACACCCACGGACAATCCGTTAAAACGCTCGCCCAATTCGTAGGCATGACGATAGCCCAGCTCGAACTTCGGCAACCAGCCTACCCGGTTGAGAGAGACCTCCTTACCGGCGATCTGGTTTTCCTGCCGCAACATTTGTAATTCGGGATCGGATTGCAACGCCTGTTCTTTCAAGTCATCGAACGATGCCGGCAACTCCCTATCGGAATATTCCGTCAGAGCCGACTCCGCCAAGTTCAACGGCTCACCGCCATTCAACGCCTGCAACTGCGCCAGACAAGCGGCCAGCTCATTCCGGCGTTGTATATTGCTCGTCGTGATATTCAACTGCTCGATTTCGATTTTATTCACGTCCAGAATATTGGCATCGCCAGAGGTCAGCCGTTCACGATATAGTTTGACCAACTCGTCGGCGGCAGCTTGCCTCTCGTTTCCCAACCGAATACAACGATTCAAATAGATCACCTGCAAACACAGCTCCTTTGCCTGCAACAATATTTGTTGTCGCAAAACAGCCTGCTGCCCATCGTACAAAGTACGTTTCAAATTCCCTATTTTATTCCGCTGAACATATAGCGAAGGAAAATCGAACGACTGGGAAACCGAAATATCGTACTTGCGGTCTTTGGCATTGTCGGCTCCCCATAAATGTTCGAACCCGAAGTTAGGGTCTTCCAACGTGTTCTGTGAAGATACTTCGGCTTTCTGACTCAAAACGATTTGAGCCCCGGCTTTCAATTCGGGATTATTCGTTTCGATAGAAGCCAATATATCCGCCATATTATTTTGTGCTCCCATATTCGCAACAGCGAATACAAAAAGACATAAAAAGCTATTTCTCATCGATTTTCTTTTTTACGGTTCATAATCCAATAAACAACCGGAACGACAAAAGCATTGAGGAAAGTCGATGTTATCAATCCTCCTAAAATGACTTTTGCCATAGGGCTTTGTATTTCATTCCCCGGCAAATCGCCCCCCAAAGCCAAAGGAATGAGTGCAAGAGCCGATGTAAGTGCCGTCATCAATATGGGGTTCAACCGGTCGAGCGAACCTCTTAAAATGGTATCGTGCAACGAATTACCTTCGGACAGCATCGTATTATAGTGCGAAACCAACAACATACCGTTACGCGTGGCGATTCCGAAAAGAGAAATAAATCCGATAATAGCCGGTATACTTATCTCTCCGGTCGTAAAGCGCAAGATAAACACGCCTCCGATAAGTGCTAACGGAAGATTCAGCAAAATGACCGCCGACTGCGATACGCTTCGGAACTGATTGTATAACAACAAGAATACAACCAGCAAAGAAAAAAGCGAAACGAACGAAAGCGTACGAGAAGCTGCCGCCTCGCTTTCAAACTGTCCTCCATACTCGATGAAATAACCTTCGGGGAGCACCACGGTTTCATCGATACGTTCCCTTATATCGTCCACTACACTACGCAAATCGCGGTCGCTGACATTGGCCGATATGACAATCTTACGTTTCACATTCTCCCTATTAATCGTATTGGGCCCCGTGGCGGACTTGATTTCCGCCAAATAACTCAACGGAACTTTCCCGTCCTGGGTATCGACCATCAAATCTCCTATCTTGGCCGCCGAAGAACGTTCATCGTCTTTTACTTTTACCGTCAAATCGAATGTGCGGCTTCCTTCGTACACCTGCGACACAACCTCGCCAGCCAATGCGACATCGATAAATTCGGCAAACTCGAACAGCGATACGCCATAACGAGCAAGCATTTCCCTGCGCGGAGTGATTTTCAATTGCGGGCGTTCGATTTGTTGCTCCACATTCAAATCGACCACTCCATCGATTGCCGAAATATTCTTCTTAATCTGATTGCCCAACATAAACATGCGGTTCAAATCATCGCCGAAAAGTTTAATGGCAATACGTGCCTGAGTACCGGAAAGCATAGCGTCGATACGGTGAGAAATGGGTTGTCCAATCTCGATATTCACCCCCGGAATCACCGACAGTTTTTTGCGTACATCGGCAACGACCTCGGCATGCGAACGATCTCCCAATACAAAGGGGGCTTCTATCTCGGAGGTATTCACGCCCAAAGCATGTTCATCGAGTTCGGCACGCCCCGTCTTCCGGGCGACAGTCTGTATCTCGGGAACTTCAAGTAGAAGTTCTTCTGCCCGACGACCGATATTATCCGATTCCTCCAACGAGATACCGGGCAAAGTGCTCACGTTGATTGTAAACGAACCCTCATTAAAAGGAGGCAAGAAACTACGTCCCAACGTGAAAAAGGTAATCATGGCAGCCACAAACAGGGCGATAGTCCCGCCCAGCACACCGGTACGGTGACGCAGCGCCCACTCCAAAGCCTGCCCATAATATTTTTTCAAAGTACGGGCGACAAACGGCTCACGACTAATATCCTTATCGGTCTTTCCTTTGCCCAACAGATAGCTGCACAGTACCGGCGTCAACGTCAATGCAACGACTGTCGATGCAAACAATGCGACGATAAAAGCAATACCGAGGGGCACGAGCATGCGGCCTTCCATGCCGGTCAAGAAAAAGAGCGGAATAAAAGTGACAATAATGATTAATGTAGAATTGAGAATAGGCATACGCACCTCGCGCGAGGCTTCGAACACGACTTCGACAATCGGCTTCCGTTGTCCCGGCGGTAACAGTCGATTTTCCCGCAGATGTTTATATACATTCTCCACATCGACAATGGCATCATCGACCAAAGATCCTATGGCTATGGCCATACCACCGAGGCTCATCGTATTGATGGTCAACCCCATAAAATGGAGCGCCAATATAGAGAACAGTAAAGACAACGGCAAAGCGACCAACGAAATGAGCGTCGTACGCACATTCATCAAGAAGAAAAACAGAACGATCACTACGAATATAGCCCCTTCGTATAAGGACTTTTGTACATTGTTTATGGAACTCTCGATAAAATGAGACTGACGGAATATATCGGTAGAAACCGTGACATCGGCCGGCATATTTTTCTGTAACTCGTCCATCGAAGAAAGCAGTTTTTCCGTGAGGTCGAGAGTATTCGTATTGGGCTGCTTGGTAACTGTCAGCAAAACGGCAGGATTGGCCCGAACCGAAGCCGTACCCAATTTAGGGGCTTTGTCTCCTATCTTCACCTCGGCAACGTCGCCCATCAACACAGGAACGCCATCAACCCGTTTTACCACGGCTTTGGCAATCGCATCGACGTCGGTCGTAGCGACAGCTCCCCGTACAATGTATTCATTGCCATATTCATACAAAATACCTCCGTTGGCATTCCGGTTCATCTCACGAGCAGCATTGAGAACCTCGTCCAATGTGACACCGTACTGTTTCATACGGGGCAAGTCCAAAAGAATCTGGTATTCCTTCATCTCGCCGCCGATAACCGTAACCTGCGCCACACCGCCGATAGAAAGCAAGCGGGGACGGATAGTCCAATCGGCCAACGTGCGCAAATCTCTCAAAGATGTAGAATCGGACGTCAGACCGATAATCATCATCTCGCCAAGAATAGAGGATTGAGGGCCTAATGTGGGAGTTCCCACTCCCTCGGGCAAACTTTCACCCACAACAGCCAATTTCTCGGAAGTAATCTGCCGTGCCCGATAAATATCGGTTCCCCAATCGAATTCCACCCAAACCACCGAAAACCCGGTCGTCGAGGAGGAACGTACCCTACGCACATCGGTCGCTCCGTTCAATGCGGTTTCTACGGGGAAGGTCACCAACCGTTCCACCTCCTCGGGCGCCATACCCGGAGCCTCGGTCATGACGACTACCGTAGGAGCATTCAAATCGGGAAAGACATCAACGTCCATTTTCATAGATGTGTACAATCCCGCAAAAAGTAACAATACAGATGCCACTAAAATCAGCAGCCGATTGTTCAAAGAATATCGGATAATTTTATTCAACATGGCTGTAATGTATTAGTGGTTGTGCGAATGGCCTTCGGGAATCACTCCGCTATTGGCGGCGAGTTTTACCTGATAGACACCCCGTGTAACGACTTGGTCGCCTTCGTGCAAACCGGACAATATTCTCACATTCTCGCCATCGGAATTTCCGACTGTAACTTCTTGCTTTTTATACCCTTCTTCGTCCAAACGCAAATAGACGAAATAGAGCCCTTGTTCCTCGGTTAGTGCCGAAACAGGAACCACGATCGCATTATCGATCGATGCCGTCAACAAAAAGACTTCTATGTAGGCTCCGGGAACTACCTCGCCCTTATTGTCCAATTCGAAAACCACGGGGATATAAGCACCTCCCGCCAAAGTTCCCTTTCCGTAACTCAACAATCGCCCGTTCAACCGAGAAAGCTCATACACCCGGTCGTCATAAGGTGTCTTGAAATTGGCCGAAACAACCGCTGGCAATTCCTTATAATAACGTTGAGGAACTTCGGCCCGCAATTGTAAACGTTTATTTTGCGAAAGGGTCATCAGCGGTTGTCCCATCTCTACAAAATCACCGTCTTTCACCATGATATTTTTCAAATAACCTCCCATAGGGGCTTTCACGGCACTGCCCGACTTTCCTCCGCCAATGGCTTCATAAGCCAATTTCACCGTCTCATAGTCTTTATATATCTGTTCGTATTCCTGTCGGGAAATAATCTGATCCTTTACCAATTCCTGAGCACGCTCATAGGTCTTGCGAGCAGTTTCGTAATCGATATAAGCCCGTTTAGCCGGATCTCCGGTAGCCATCTTCTCGGCAGAAACATTCAACAACACACTGCCTTTGGCAACCGAACTACCGTCGGTAATATGTTTACCGGCCAATGAAACCACACCGGCAACCGGCGAAACAACGGTTATTTCATCTCCCTGCGCAGCCAATAAAGTTCCCGAGCAAGAAATAACGCCGTGAAATTTTTCGGGACGGATAGTCTTGGTCGTTAAACCTATGGCTTCGGCCTCGGCTTTTTTCAAAATTATCTCGTCGCTATGTTCTTCGGCTTCATGGTCATGACCTTCGTGTTCGTCGTGATTATGATCATGAGCTTCTATATGATCGCTATGTTGATGCTTATGTTCATCACTGTGAGAAGAAGAAGAAGAACCCGAACACCCCCAGAATATATAAGTGAAAAGAATTGAGAATATAATATTTCGTTTCATAGGTATAATTAATTATGGAATAAATAATAGTTATCAGTTCGAATACAAAAATACCGAACGAATTCTCTCTTATGGAATTAAGAGATATTTATACCTATGCGACGGGAGGAGCCCGCAGCCCCAACGTTTTAAGAAAAGTAAATGTATGCAGCCGCTCGATGTAAATACCGAAACAGGGAGATACCTCCAAACTGTCGATAACGAAATCGGACAACATAGCCCACGTCCCCAACAAAATTTTTACCGGGGCAAACTTTAATGTAAGATATTGATTTAAAGAAACTATATCGACCGGAGCCTTATATGCAAACCAACTACAACCGCTGCAATCGCCAGCCTTTTCGGGGACATCGGACGAATGGGTATCTCCCGACTCTGCGGCATCGATTACCCAGCAGATCATACCATTCTCATGATGGTGATGAGGAATCACCGTCGAAAAAACAGCCAGACAACCGGCCAAACAAACGAACAGTATTTTCAGTTTTTTCGCCCACATAAGACTTAATCTTGCAGACAAAGGTAAGGGAGATTATTTCAGAGGAGTTATACGATCCTTTCTTTTTTAGAAAATTTAAATATTCGACTTTACCCAATGGGAAATACATTCCGCTATCCCCTATTCGTCCAAGTCGTCATCTTCGAAATCGAAATCAAAATCGAATCCATCATCGGCATACTCCGATTCGAGGAATTGCTTCATTTGACGACCGTCTCTTTTCGTCGGTCGTCCCAATCCTTTTTGGCGATTGACAAAACCTCCTATACGCACCATTTCGAGCAATTCGTATTGTTCCGGCGGAGTGATATTCTCCAAATACCCGGGAACTAATTTTGCCCCCATACGATTTTCGGAGAGAGCCAAAACTCGAAAAGAATATGTTACAGGCGGTTTTCTCACCTGTATGACATCGCCAACTTTGATCATTCTGGAAGGCTTCACCGCAACTCCGTCGAGCATTACCCTTCCCTTTTTACAGGCTTCGGTCGCTATGGTACGAGTTTTAAAAATGCGGGTAGCCCACATGAATTTATCAATTCTTACCTCGTCTTTCGCCATATCTGCTATTTATTGTTATATTGATTCATAGTTTGCTGCACGCCGGCTAAACAAAAACTCTTGATAATCTCGCCGGCTCGTTCCAACTTTTCGGGGAGTTGCTTCTCCTCTTCCGGAGGAAAAGATCCCAAAACGAACTCTATTTGTCCCCC
>ENA-UEPV01000547-UEPV01000547.1-human-gut-metagenome-genome-assembly--contig:-NODE-547-length-25595-cov-8.361901_pt1 | contig 25595 bp, 15 predicted proteins | sample MGYA00242942_ERZ507925 | MGnify/ENA primary metagenome ERZ507925 (study PRJEB26167, sample SAMN06115453) | human gut metagenome | host: Homo sapiens | place: China:Fujian | collected 2015-08-26... | reverse complement strand
CCTGGTCTAAGAAAGACAATGAACGTCCTTTATTTATAGAATCTATTTGTAAGGGTGAGGATTCCACCACTGTGAAATATCGTTATTTGGGGATGCCGAATGAATATAAGATACCGTTTATCGATGATGCATCGATTGAAAATTCATTGCATTGTCTGGCAGTAGCCTTGTATATGATGGTGCCTGCCGAGGACATTGCAGAGCGTATGGCGCATCTGGAGCAAATAGCCATGCGTTTGGAAGTGAAAGAAGGAAAAAATGGGTGTGTTATTATCAACGACAGCTATAATTCGGATTTGGCCTCTTTGGATATTGCACTTGATTTTATGTCGCGCCGTTCGGAAGATAAAGGTAAAAAACGCACATTGATTCTTTCGGATATGCTGGAAACGGGGCAAAGCAGTAAGTTGCTTTACCGTCAGGTGGCCGAACTGGTTCATAGTCGTGGTGTGGAAAAGATTATCGGGGTAGGCGACGAGATTCGTACAGCTTCTTCCCGGTTTGAGTTAGAGAAGTATTTTTTTCATAGCACAGAAGACTTGTTGAAATCCGACCTGTTGCCCAATCTGCGTAATGAGGTGGTCTTGATAAAAGGTTCACGCAGCTTTCATTTCGATGATATTTCGGAACGCTTGGAGTTGAAAGTACATGAGACAATTCTGGAAATCAAATTGAATGCATTGGTTGATAATTTGAATTATTATCGTAGTAAACTGAAACCGGAGACAAAGATGGTGTGCATGGTGAAGGCATCGGCTTATGGAGCCGGTTCGTATGAGATAGCCAAAACCCTTCAAGACCACAGGGTGGATTATTTGGCTGTAGCGGTTGCCGACGAAGGCTCGGACTTGAGAAAAGCCGGTATAACCAGTTCCATTATCATCATGAATCCGGAATTGACTGCCTTCAAAACGATGTTCGATTATAAGCTCGAACCTGAAGTTTATAGTTTTCATTTATTGAATGAATTGATAAAGGCTGCCGAAAAAGAAGGAGTGACCAATTTCCCCATTCACATCAAACTGGATACCGGCATGCATCGGCTCGGCTTTACACCGGATGAGATACCGGAGTTGATAGAGCGCCTGAAAAAGCAGACGGCTGTTATTCCTCGTTCCGTATTCTCGCATTTGGTGGGAAGTGATGCCGAACAGTTTGATTCCTTTACGCGTCGCCAGATAGAGGCTTTTGAGCAGGCATCGCAGGAGTTACAGGAGGCTTTTCCGCATAAGATATTGCGCCACATCTGTAATACGGCGGGTATCGAGCGTTATCCCGGCGCACAGTTTGATATGGTTCGTTTGGGAATAGGACTGTATGGCGTAGATCCTTTTACCAATAAAATTATTCATAATGTAAGTACACTGAAAACAACGATTCTTCAGATACATGATGTTCCCAAGGAAGAAACAGTGGGATACAGCCGGAAGGGGCATTTGGAACGCGATTCCCGCATAGCTGCCATTCCTATCGGATACGCCGACGGATTAAACCGTAAATTGGGCAATGGAAATGCTTACTGCTTGGTGAACGGACAGAAAGCACCGTATGTAGGTAATATATGTATGGATGTGTGTATGATAGATGTGACGGATATTGACTGCAAAGAAGGAGACAAGGCAGTGATATTCGGTGATGATTTACCTGTAACGGTCTTGGCTGAAATTTTGGGAACCATTCCTTATGAGATATTGACAAGTGTTTCTAATCGGGTGAAAAGAGTTTATTACCAGGATTAACGAAAAAGAGACCTTAATAATCTTAAGAAGAAGGAAGAATTTACGTTTCTTTTCTGTATATTTGGAGAAACCAAAAACAGAATGCCATGAAACGTATATTCTTCCTTTTAGCATGTCTGTGTTTGCCGTTTTTCTCCTTTGCCCAGAAAGCAGGAGAGTCAAGGCAATTGACCCGGCAAGATTCCTTGCGTTTGCAGCAGTTGTTGAATGGACAAGTGGAAATCGTCATCGATGATGAAACTCAGCAGGAGATAGACCGCTTGTTTAATCCTGAGAAGTGGAAAATGAAATCTACTCCTTTCCCTAAAAAGAATATGAAGTTTGAGACAGAACTTCCCCGATATTACATTTCCCAAGTAGATACGGTTGACGGCCGTGGGTATATCCGTCTTTTGCCTTATGGTCCTTTTGAATCTCCTGAAGAAGAAAAGATTTATGTGGAGATTCCGCTTAATAAGGAATATCTGGCAGGTTATGATCCGCGGCTCGAACCGGCATCGGCAGGAAAGTTCACTCCTAGTGCTTTGATGGTGGGAGCCGGTATCAGCACCACTTTTAACGCGGATAAACTCTTGGGCATCATATTCAGCAAGAAAATGCGTGCCAAGGTAAAGAATGCCAAGGAAGCCAAGTCGTGGGAAGGATATTAGCTTGCAGGACTAAGCGTTTTCTTCCTTTCTGTTAAGCCGTTTTATGCGGTAGATTATTAGTCCCTGCCACAGTAGAACGTGGGAGTGTGTCAAAACCAAACCGGTCTATCCCATCGTCAGCTGTAGGGGCAGGGTTTGCCTGCCCGAATACACAAAGCAAACTGTTTTCGGGCGAGCGAACCTCGCCCCTATGAACGAAACGACAGCATTATCCACGTTTTGACACCGATAATCTGCCGTTCAAAAGGTCTTAGCCTTTAGTAAGGAATTGTTTCATCTGCCTGACGATTCCGGATGAGTATAGGGGTGATTTGCTTTCATTTTACTACCTTTGTATTCGAGAGAGCAAATCAAAAAAAGCATGAATGAAGAAATAGCAGAATATTACGAAGAACTATATAATCTGTGTGCCGTTGAACAAGAACAACCTTTGGCGCGCCGTTACAGACAGTTGCGTGAAGCATTGGAGCGGGTGATGAGGCAACAAATGATGGGAACAGGCTTGCAAGCTACAGATTTGGCTGCCCGTATCAATTATGTGGCGACTCAATTTGCATTGGATGGCCGGGAGCAGAACCAATTGCATACATTCCGCCTGACTTCGAATGACATTCTGAATCACCGCAAGGAGCCGTCCGAACAGGAATTCTTGCGGGACCTCCGCGCTGTGGCTTATGCCTATCGGAAGATTTTTCATGAGGATATCCCACCGAAACTTTATACGTTGCTTCCCAAGCAGGAAACGACTCCTGCGGTAAAGAGGGAGAAAGAGACTCGGATTCGTCGTATCCGGGTGTGCTTTGACTATGCGGATGAAAGCTATCTGTATGTCCGGCCGATAGATGTGCTTGAAGAAGAATCGGTAAAGGTGAATTATAACAAGCCCGGTGTGAATGAGGAATTTAAAGATACGGTGGATGAGCTTTGGCGGTATGCCCAATTGAATTTGTTGGATGTAATTGTCGATGATAATGGAGTTTATACTCCTTCTTTTATAGTACTTGAACCTGATTATCTGTTGGATATCAGCTCATTGGCAGAGTGCTATAAGGATTATGGCAGTCATCCCGCCAATTATTTTCTGAGTCGTTTGGTCCCTATTGAGAATGCCCGTCCCTTATTGTTGGGAAATATAGCCAATCTGTTTTTGGATGAATGGATATATGCAGGAGAGAAAGAACCTGATTACACTGAATGTATGAAAAAGGCTTTTCGGCAGTATCCTATCGAACTGGCAGCTTGTGAGGAACTTCGAAATCCTCAGAAGGAGAAAGAGTTTGCGCAAGACTGTAGAATGCATTTCGAACATATCCGTGAAACGGTGCAGAAGACATTTTTACAACCGGGATATAACCTTGATAAGAATGATGCTGTGCTGGAACCTTCTTATATTTGTGAGGCACTTGGCATTCAGGGTCGTTTAGACTATATGCAGCGTGACATGAGCAGCTTTATAGAAATGAAGTCGGGCAAAGCAGACGAATATGCCATGCAGGGCAGGTTGGAACCGAAAGAGAATAATCGTGTACAGATGTTGCTTTATATGGCGGTGCTGGAGTATAGCATGGGGCAAGAGCGTCGCAGTATGCATCCCTATTTGTTGTATACCCGTTATCCGTTGCTTTATCCGGCACGTGCATCTTGGGCACAAGTGCGGCGTATCATTAATCTGCGCAACTGCATTGTGGCTTCGGAGTATGGTGTGCAGTTGCATAATCATCCTTCGTTTACCCAACGGCTGTTGGCACAGATCAATCCTTCTGTTCTCAATCAAAAAGGGTTGCAGGGGCGATTTTGGGAACAGTACTTGAAGCCTTCCATCTCCCGTTTCGGTGAGCGCATGGAACAGCTTACTCCTCTGGAACGTACTTATTTTTATACGCTTTATAACTTTATCACAAAAGAACTTTATACCTCCAAGTCGGGTGATGTGAATTGTGAAAGCAGGACGGGCGCTTCTGCTTTATGGCTCAGTACGCTGGATGAAAAGCGGGATGCAGGAGAAATTTTATACGATCTTACTATTGTTGAGAACCATGCATCGCAGGCTCATAAGGCTTTTATTATTTTGTCTATTCCTCAATATGAAGAAACTTTTCTGCCTAATTTTCGTAATGGAGACGTGGTGGTGCTCTATGAACGCAATAATGGTACGGATAATGTGACCAACAAAATGGTATTCAAGGGAAATATAGAATCCATAACCGATAATGAATTGCGCATTCGTCTTCGGGCGGCACAGCAGAATCCGTTGGTGTTTCCTGAGAACAGCCGTTATGCCGTGGAGCATGATACGATGGATACTACTTTCCGAAGCATGTATTTGGGATTGTCTTCCTTTATGGACGCGAACCCTGAGCGCAGGGAGTTGTTGTTGGGGCAGCGTCCTCCTCGTTTTGATATGGCTTATGAAGACAGGATAGCCCGGACGACCGATGACTTTGAACGGGTGGCGCTGAAAGCGGAGGCTGCCTGTGACTATTTCTTGTTGGTGGGACCTCCGGGAACCGGAAAGACTTCGCGTGCCTTGAGGAGGATGGTGGAGCATTTTTATGCTTGTCCTTCCACACAAGTGCTGTTGCTGGCTTATACTAATCGGGCGGTGGACGAGATATGCCGGTCGCTTTCTGCCATTTTGCCGCAAGTGGACTATATACGGGTGGGAAGTGAATTGTCTTGTGATGCGCGTTTCCGCAAACATCTGTTGGAAAATGTGCTGGCAGAATGCAACAATCGTCGGGAGGTAAACATCCGCATGGCAGATTGCCGTATTTATGTGGGAACAGTTGCATCTATTGCATCTAAACCGGAACTGTTCAAACTGAAGCATTTTGATGTGGCAATTGTTGATGAGGCTACACAAATATTGGAGCCTCAGTTGTTGGGAATCCTTTGTGCGCGGTTTAAGGACGGACGTAACGGAATAGGGAAGTTTATCCTGATTGGTGATCATAAACAATTGCCGGCTGTGGTGTTGCAGAGTAATGAACAGTCTGAGGTGCATGATGAAGGGTTGCGGCGGATAGGGCTTTATAACCTGAAAGATTCTCTTTTTGAACGGCTTTATCGTTTTCATTTGCAGGAGGAGCATTGCCGGGCGGTGGATATGCTTTGCCGTCAGGGACGCATGCACCCCGGAGTGGCATCATTTCCTAATCGAGAGTTTTATGCCGGAAAGTTAGAAGCACTGGGTTTGCCGCATCAGTTGGAGAATGTCGATGCTCCGGTTCGGTTTATTCCTTCAGAGCGGGATACGGAAAGTGTTTCGGGGAAGACGAACCGGAATGAAGCGCGCATTGTTGCTCAATTGGCTGCTGATGTGTATCATCTGTATAAGGAGACTTTCGAGGTCAACCGCACCTTGGGAGTGATCACTCCTTATCGTAGTCAGATTGCATTGATTCGGAAAGAAATTCAGGCATTGGGAATATCGGCTTTGAATGAAATATCGGTTGATACGGTGGAGCGTTATCAGGGAAGTGAACGCGATGTAATCATTTATTCTTTTTGTGTGAATTATCTTTATCAGTTGAAGTTCTTGCCTAATCTGACGGAAGAGAACGGAGTATGGATAGATCGTAAATTAAATGTGGCATTGACGCGTGCCCGAAGGCAGTTGTATATAACGGGAGTGCCCGATATATTGAGCCATAATCTGATATATCGTCGTCTGATACAGGCAATTAATTAGGGAAATCCCTACCTGTTTGTAGGGCTTTTCCTTTTAATGTATTTTTTTCTTTTCCTATTTTTGTAGTGTTCTAAAATCAAGGCACTATGAAACGATACATTCTTTTTCTCTTAGTTGCAATGCTGGAATGCGGAATCATGTTTTCGCAGAATAACCGGCCATTGAGTCCGATGCTGAATATTTCGGGTGAGTTTAAGCGGGACTATAAAGATGTGAAGAAAGGTACGGCTTGTATTTTGCAGCGCGTTATCAAGTTGAAAAAGCCGATTGGTCAGGAAGAGTCTACATTACAGGCAGTGGTGGTGGTCGGCGGGGTGCAGGTAGGTATTCCTATGGAGGAATTGGATGTACTGAAGCTTATTCCCGCAGATAAGACTTCATTTTGGCAGACTGCACAGCTGTCAAACGATTTAATCTCTTATTATGAAAAGAAAGGCTACCAAGGGGGAATGCGGCAAGAGCAGGCTCGTGAAGCGGATGATTATATGAAAGAACTGGAGCACGCTAAGCTTTTTTATGATGATGCTGCAATAGAGGATTATTTGCAATGTATGCTGTTAAGTATCATTCCCGAAAAGATGGCTGTCCTGCGTGAAGGAACTCCGTTGGTGCGTGTATTGAAATCTCCGGCTCCCGATATGTTGATGTTGGGTAACGACTGTCTGCTGGTTTCTACGGGAATGTTGACTGCTTTGGACAGCGAAGAGGAATTATATGCAGTGATGAGCCGTGAAGTAGCCCATTATGTACTCGATCATGCCATTATCACCGTGAACAAGAATATTGCCCGTGCCAAGCGTGCACAGTTCTGGGGAGCTGTAGCGGACGGAGTGGTTGCCGCTACAGAGGAATATCTGTACGATCGTTATGATTATTATGTTCCCGGGTTGGTCTTTGCAACGAATGATGTCGTTCAGGCATTTCCTCAATTGCAGTTCCCACTTCTTGGATCAACGTGTCATTCCACATCATCATTTCCTCCTCTGCGACATCCTCCCGGAACAAATCTAGGCGGTCTCGCAACACATCTTTCTTTTTCAGCCGGTTCAGACAGTTATTTTTTACCGATCGGAACAGGTAAGTCTTCGTTACCTCATTCTGGATTTTTTGGTACGTATTGTCTTTCCAGAAATTGATAAACACTTCTTGAATCGCATCCTCCGCTTCTTCCTCCGAGACCAAAAAACTAAGAGCATACAGGTACATCGGTTTCGAGTATTCTTTATAAATATGCTCGAATCTTTCCTTTTTTCCTGCTCTATTTTTCGTTTTTTCCATCTTTGATCGCCACATCGCAGACAAAATTACAAATTTATTTGGGTATTTATATACATCTTTATTCCAAATTCCATTGGTAGGATTAGCGGCGGGGCGATTTTGTATGAATCGGTTATGTGAGTCGAATACCATGTAAACCGGGTTTCAGTTATTTTCTGTGAAAAAAAATTTTTTTTGATTCACCCGATTTTCTTTTTTGTTTTCTATATATAAAAGATAGTGAATTATGGAAACATGGAATGAAACAGATGAGTGGGCTGACCGATATGTGCGGGGAGATCTTTCCGGAGAAGATCGGGTTGCACTGATAAAGTGGTTAGAGGCTTCGCCGGAACACCTCAGGCAGTTCCGAAAGATACTTCAAACGGAAATGCGGGTATCGGCTGCGGGAAAATGGCGGCGGTTAGACCGGACACAGGAACGGGTGTGGGAACGTATTACTCCGGCCCTTGTGAATCGTAAGGAACGGTTGTATTTGTGGGGGATGCGTATAGTGGCTATAATTATCGTTTTGATAGGAGTATTTTTTGCATGGCAAATCCGACAGGCGCCGACAGAAAAGTTTATTCCGGTTGCGGAAGTAGTAAAGATAGAGTCCGGTTCGCCGAAGGCCATTCTGGTGATGAATGCGGGGGAACCGATTGAATTGAAGGAGGGAGAAAGTCGCCAGGTAGCGGATGTCTTTGGAGTTAAGGTAATTCAGGATTCAACGGGTGGCTTGCGGTTTGAAGATAGAGAAGGAGCAGAAGAAGAAATAGGGAAAAGTTCGGTTATCGTACCTGAAAAAGGAGAGTATTTCGTCATATTGAGCGACGGTACGAAAGTCTGGATAAATTCGGATTCGGAATTGGAATTCCCGAATCGGTTCGGCGAGGATATCCGTGAAGTAAAATTAAAGGGAGAAGCCTATTTCGAGGTGACTTCTGATTCGCGGAAACCGTTTTACGTGTTGGCGGGAGAAACAAAAGTACACGTATTGGGAACGGCATTCAACGTGTCGGCTTATCGGGAAGACCGACAAACAGAGGTCGCTTTATTACGGGGAAAGGTGAGTTTTGATGTAAAGGATAAAGTTTATGTACTTGTTCCCGGGGAGATTGCGACTTTAAATCGGGAAAGTGGAGAAACGATTGTCCGGAAAGGCGATGTGGCGGCGATAGTGGATTGGAAGGCGGGACGATTTAACTTTGAAGACATGTCTTTGGAGGAGTTGACTGTGAAGTTGTCCCGTTGGTATGGAGTGACGTTTGTTTTTAGTGATGAAGCAGTCAAAAAATTGCGTTTCTCTGGTGCTATGACGAAGTATAGGACATTGGATTATGTGCTGGATATGATTTCTAAAACAACCGATGTGACATTTAGTTTGAAAGAAAACAGAGTGACAGTTTCTTCGAAGAAATAGACTCATGTGACAACAAATAAAAAATCCCGGATAGTGGTGACGCACGATCCGAGATAGGAGTTCGTTAACTAATATTAACTTATTTACAAAGGTATGAAAAAAAAGCGAATGAGGTGGCTCTTTGTACGTAATTTTGGGCTACGAAGATTTTTAAAGCTTATCAAGTTAAGCGTGTTTTTATTATTGGTTAGTATGCATCTGGCAGTCGCGGATGTAGGGGCTCAGGCTAAAATTACTATCGGGGCAGGAACTGTAACTTATTGGGAATTGTTTAATCAGATCAAGAAACAGACCGGTTTAACGGTGGTATATAGTAATAATGAACTGGATAAGCACAGGACTGTCGAGGCTGGATTTATAGAGTCGGATTTGAGAACCGTATTGGATAAAATTTTAACAGGGACTCGATTGACTTACGAGATTATGGATGAATTCATTGTGTTGAAAGTAGTTCCGGAAGAAAAAAAGAATGTCTTGAATATTGTCGGTCAGGTGACTGATAAGAATAAAGTGCCTCTTCCGGGGGTAACGGTAATTGTAAAGGGATCGAACTTAGGTACGGCAACGGACCAGGAGGGACGATACCGGTTAAATATACCGGAGATTAAAAATCTGTCTTTACTGTTTTCTTTCATCGGGATGAAAACCCGCGAAGTGGTGTATACGGGCAAAGATACGATAAACGTGGTCATGGAGGAGGAAGTGGCAGCCATGGATGAAGTGGTTGTGACAGGTATTTATGAAAGAAAAAGGAGCGATTTCACTGGATCTGCTTCTACGTTTACGGCTGAAAAATTGAAAGAAGTGGGAAACCAAAACATTCTGCAAAGTTTGAAAAGTCTTGATCCTGCATTTGCGATTGTCGAGAGTAATGAATGGGGCTCAGACCCCAACCGGTTGCCTGACATCGAAATCCGGGGCAAAACAAGCATCATCGGGATGAAAGAGGAATTGGAAGCCGATCCCAACCAACCGCTGTTCATTTTAGATGGTTTCGAAACTACCCTTCAGACGATTATAGATTTAGACATGGACCGGGTAGCTTCTATTACCATTCTGAAAGATGCCGCTTCAACGGCGATTTACGGTTCCAAAGCTGCGAACGGCGTAGTTGTGGTTGAAACAAAAACGCCGGCTCAGGGAAAATTGCGGGTAACCTATTCGGGTAATTTCAATTTTCAATTGCCGGATCTTTCCAGTTATAACCTGATGAATGCCCAAGAAAAAGTGGCGTTTGAGGAATACGCTGGCCGTTACAAAGTCAGTGCCTGGGGAGGGACTTTCGCAGGAGGAGAGCAACTCCAGCAACTGCATAACGACCACCTGCGTTCAGTTGCGCGTGGGGTGGATACTTACTGGTTATCGGAACCGTTGCAGATGGGTTTCAACCACCGTCACAACCTATATGCAGAGGGTGGGGATGAACACATGCGTTACGGTTTTGGTTTAAGTTATAATGGCGTGACCGGTGTGATGAAGGATTCGAAGAAAAATCTGTTCAGTGGTAATCTGGACTTGTTGTATCGTAAAGGAAAACTGCAATTCAGCAATAAACTGACGGTGAATCTTTCCAATTCAGGAGATCCCGTGGTAAATTTCTCTACTTATGCTGCCGCCAATCCCTATTATGAAAAACGGGTGGATGGCCAGGTGGAAAAATGGCTGGAGTATGTGGAAGATTACATAGAAGCTCCTAATCCCCTGTCGAATGCCAGCCTGAACAGCCGTTCGCTTAAGCGGTCGTTAGGTATTACGGATAATTTTGCGGTTGAATATAATCCGTTTCAATCTTTGAAATTGAGGGGGCGGATAGGGATAACCAGAACCACCTCGGAGACGGATGACTTCATTTCGCCGGAGGATACGCGGTTTGAAGATACCGAGGAACTGAAGAAAGGATCTTTGACCTATTCCAATACCAAAAGTTTTAACTATGATGGAGAATTTTCCGCTATTTACGGAACGATATTCGCCGAAAGACACCGGTTGAATGTGGTGGGTGGTGCCAGTTTCTCTAATTCACAGTCAGAAAGAAACGGATATTCGGTTATTGGTTTTCCCAAAGGTGCGTACGATACGCCTGCATTCGCCAACAGTTATCCGGAGAACGGCAAGGCCTCTTACGGCGACTCCCAGTCGCGGTCGATGAGCGTGTATTTCAACGGAGGTTATGCCTACAATAGCAAATACTTGATGGATGTGACCTGGCGTATGAACGGTTCTTCCGTGTTCGGGAGCAACCATCGTTATATGAACACCTGGTCATTCGGTTTGGCGTGGAACCTGCACAACGAATCTTTCATTGCCGATCATACCGATCTGTTTCAGATGCTCAAAATCCGGGCCTCTATCGGTAATCCGGGAAACCAAAGTTTTGCATCCTATCAAAGCATCACGACGTACAATTTCAACAACCGCCAGCGGAACTATTTCGAGCAGGCCATCAACCTGTACGCTTTGGGTAACCCTGATCTGAAATGGCAGGTGACTCTGGACAGGAATATCGGAGTGGATGTGACGCTACTTCAGAATAGGGTGTCCTTCACATTGGATTATTACGACAAAAATACCGATCCGGTACTGGCATCCATCAGCGTGCCTGCTTCTGTCGGTGTAACTACTGTATTGACCAATATCGGCGAACAGCGTTCGAATGGCTTTAACGGTTCGGTGACGGTGTCTCCCATCTATCGTCCGAGCGAAAGAATCATTTGGTCGTTGCGGTATAACTTCCGTACACAGAAGTCTAAATATGACAACATCGGCAATTCTTTGGACAAATTCAACGAGGAGGGGCAAAACACTAATCTGAAGCGTTATTATGATGGAGCCAGTCCCGATGATTTGTGGGCCGTACGTTCTGCCGGTATCGATCCCGCTACGGGACAGGAGATTTTCATCAAGAAAGACGGTTCGTATACATACGATTTCAGTTTTTCGGATGAGGTGAAAGTGGGAACAGATCGTCCGAAAATAGAGGGCGTTTTCGGTAGTTCGTTTACTTATAAGGGATTCAGCGTAAATTTCGATTTCAGATACCGGTGCGGCGGACAGATGTTTAACAGTTCGTTGTTCAACAAAGTGGAAAATATCACTTCTGCCGGATTGAACAACAATCAGGATAAACGGGCTTTTTATGACCGTTGGAAGAATCCGGGAGACCGTGCTAAATACAAAGCCATCAACCTGACCGGTTCGACACAGATGTCGTCTCGTTTTGTGGAGGACGACAATACCTTGACCCTGGAATCTTTCCGGGTGGGCTATGAGTTCGATTCGGCTGCGATAGCAAAGTTCGGATTAAAGGCTTTGCGAGTGAATGCTTACATGAACGATGTATTCAAAATCTCCTCCATTAAGACGGAACGGGGTACGGAATATCCGTTCGCGAGGTCTTTCTCATTATCCGTTTCCGCATCATTTTAACCATTAATCGAATTATCATGAAACATATATTCAAACAAACAAGTAGTATTGTCGTCGGACTGCTGATGTGTACGGCCTGCAACAACTGGTTAGACATCCAACCGTCGGACCGTATTGCAGAAGACCGGGTATTTTCTCAGGTCAGTGGATTCTGGGGGGCATTGAACGGGGTATATACCGAATTGCTCAGTTCCAATCTTTATGGTGGTTTCCTGACTGTACAAGGCGTGGAGGTCATGGCACAACGTTATAATGTATCGCAAAATCAGGAAACGTTTTACAATCTGTCGCAGTACGCCTTTACACAAGAGCAGGTAAAACTCCGGTTGGAGAGCTATTGGAACGAAGCATATAAGCAGATCCTTGAATGTAATAATATTTTGGAAAATGCCGAAGTGCGTCATGGTGAAGTATTGAATGACAAACAATATAATTTAATCAGAGCGGAAGCTTTGGCATTGAGAGGATTTCTGCATTTCGATTTGTTGAGGATGTTCGGGCCGCTACCCACCCAGCTTGATTCAAAAGCTATCCCTTACAAAGAAACGATTTCCGTGTCCGCTCCCGGTATGCTGACAGGCAACGAGGTGATCGAAAAAGTACTGACGGATTTGGCAGAAGCGGAAAGTATCTTGAAAAATTGGGATCCGGCAGTGAGTGAAGGGATGCTGATGGCTGTCAATGATGATGACCATGATAATGATGGGAACACTTACCGTTTTCGCGGATTAAGGCTCAATTATTATGCAGTGGTGGCTTTGAAAGCCAGGGGTTATCTTTGGGCCGGCAACAAGACAGAGGCATTGAAATATGCTAAAATGATTATAGAAAATCCGGAAGCGGAAACTTTATATCCGGCGGTAACACGGGCTGCAGCTACCGACTACTCCAATCCGGACCGTTCGTTTTCATCGGAAGTGTTGTTCTCTCTGTTGAATGAAAACAAGGAAGATTTGTACAACACCTATTTCAACTCCTCTAATGCGAGTTCTTCCAATAAACTGATACCGGCGGCTCAGCGAGTACAGAACCTGTTCGGCGATGATGCGTTGAGTGACTATCGGTATAATTGGTGGGAAGCTTCCAATGGCATAGGAGAAACGAATCTGCTGATGAATGTGCGGTTGCGTAAAATTGCAGACACCGACCTGGTATACGGTAAGCTGATGCCGTTGATTCGCGTGAGCGAGATGTATCTGATTGCTGCTGAATGTGCCACGGAAGAGCAGACACAATACGATTACCTGAACGCACACCGTCTGAGAAGGGGTAATCAGGTGCAGGTGACGACAGGATTAGAGGGCGAATTGGCCAAAGAATACTCCAAAGAGTTTCTGTGTGAAGGACAGTTATGGTTCTACTATAAGCGTACAAACACTGCAAAAATTCAATCGGGTTCCTCCAATACCAACATCACAATGAGTAATGCTAAGTATGTTCCGAATTTGCCGGATAGTGAAATCAAATATAGAAATTAGAGTATCATGAAAAAACTATTATTTATTATCATTGGTTATTCCTTGCTGCTCGCTGGCTGTGGGGAAAACGAAGCGATCTACTATGAAGGAGAGTCGGATAGCACTTCGGGAATTTATTTTGCTTATTATACAAGTACTACCCGTGAGGGGGCTTCGGTTATTTACAATTATAGCGATACCACTCGCGATAACTCCTTGGCCTCCGTGGTGGGAGAATATGCACAGGTGAGAATTCCTGTTCGATTGTTCGGGAACGTTTCGGAAGAGGATCGTCCTTTTGTCGTTAAAACGATAGGGGGAACCGTTGAAGAAGGGAAAGATTTCACCCTACCCGAAGAATTTATTATGCCTAAAGGCGAAGCATTGGCTTATGTAACGGTTAACGTCAAAAAAACAGAAGAACTGCAAGACGGAATTGTGCGTTACATCACCTTAGGACTGGAAGAAAACCAGTACTTTAAGGCATACATCAAGAAACGCATAGTAGGTAATGACACCATCGACGTGCAACGGATTACCATTCGCTATTCTTTGGTATTTGCAAAACCGTTTAGTTGGGATTTTTATAAAACAAATTGGGGTGAGTATTCCCATACTAAATTAAATTTTATACTATCCGTTATGGGATGGACGTATTCCCAGTTCTCACAGAAAAATTTCTATTACGTGTCTCCGTCGGTATGTGTGCTCACACGTATGGAATTGCAAAAAAGGGCTGATGAAGGTAATCCGGTACGGGAACTCGACGGTTCATTGATGCAATTGGGCTCAGATTATTTAGTTGATTATAGTGCATACGAATAAAAAAAGAAAGAATAATGAAACACAATGTTATATTACTGTTATGTCTCGTCCTCGGTCTGTTCTCTTGTTACGATGATAAGGGAAATTACGATTACAGGGAGATTGACGAACTGACCATTACCGGCATTCCGGAAGAGCTGATGTCTGCATTGTATAAATCGGAAAATCTGGTATTGTCACCGGCCGTGACCTCGAAATTTGATGGGGTGATTAACGCCGATGATCCCAATTATGAATTTTCTTATTATTACGATAGACCGGTAGGAGGTGATTTCCTGGAACCAAGGCTGTTGGATTCCAGTAGGGTGAAAGATCTGAATATTCTGGCAGAAATAGATCCCGGTAATTATACTGTCTGGTTCAAGGTGAAGGATTTGCGGACCAATATTGTCACTTCTGCTGAATTCAAACTGAGCGTGGTGACCTCCACGACCAAAGGGTGGGTCGTATTATGTGAGGAAGGCAGCGAACGTAAAGTCAGAATAGATATGATCGGTGAGGTTGGTGACCGGATTGCTGTTTCGAGAAATCTGCTGGACTTTTTACCGGAATCACATGGCGCTTGTCAGATCCTTTTGGAGAGTAATATGCTGTACACAGCTAATTCTCCTTATTTAAATTTATATACGGAAGATAATAGTTTTTGTATATGGTCTTATAACGGCAATTTCAACCGTAATTTTAATGACCCGAGAAGTACGGTATTTGCACGCTCCATAGATGACTTTATTGTGAGAGAGGAAAATAATTACAGCTATATAGTCATTACCGCAGATGGAGATGTTTATCAAAAAATGAGCAGTAGTTCGGCTTTATATGATGTGAAAATTAACGTAGACGAGCCGTTCGGGGAACCTAACTACAAAATGGCTCCCTTTATCGGTGTCGGATGGTCAAACGGTTACAACGGAATCCTGTACGATAAGACGAACCGGAGGTTTAAATACTTTTTGCAATATGCTGCGATTCCTAACGGAACAAAGTATTTATTCGATCCCAAAGAGCCCGAGACCGGTTCCAAACTTTTCGACTGGAACACGGGAAAGGACATGGTTTACATGGCAGGTACGAGACAGGGAGGCGGCAATCTGGTGTTCGCTTTGCTGAAAGATGCTGCGGGACAATATAGTATATATGGCATCACAGCAGGACAATATCAGGATTCGCCTGTGCAGAGCACCTACATGGATATAGATGCTGCCAAAGCGCCGGGATTGGCGAACGCAACCTGTTTCGCATTCCACCCCACTCTGCCGTTCCTGATATATAATAGCGGCAATGAAGTGTATTTATACGATATGTCCACTCGTTCGGCCCGGCGGGTTCTTATTCTGCCTGGCGAAAACAGCGTATCTATGCTTAAATTCAATAAGCTGCCGCGATTAGGCTTAGGACATAGTATTCATTATCCCGATGTTGCCATTGATTGTCAGTATCGTTTGGCGGTAGGCTCCGTTAATTCCGATGCGGAAGCCGGTAGCGAAGGAATTTTACGCTTCTATGATGTCCCTGAATTTGCCGGAGATTTAACGCAGTTCGGCGAGACGTATACCGGATTCGGTATCGTCAAAGATATCGCTTACAAAGCAAGATAAAAATGCCCGATAGGGAAAATGTCTGAATTTATCCGACCGGATGGAAAAATAGGAAACGGGATTCAATAAAATGGATCTCGTTTTTTTCTTTCTTCTTGTTTGGGTTGGGATGACATTTTCTCGTTGAATATATCGTGTTGGTTTATTCGGTTGTAGGGAGCTTGGATCTGATTCATCGCCAGTATGCTTTTGGACTAATTTATACGCTTGTTTTAATAATTAATGAAACGTTATCATATTGATATTAAAATTATTTGTACTTTAGGGCTTTGAAATTTTTATCATATTTTATTGAAATGGCATTATTCGGATTATTCGGAAAGACTAAAAAAGAGAACCTGAATAAGGGGTTAGAAAAGACCAAAGAAAGTGTTTTTAAAAAGCTGGCCAGAGTGGTGGTCGGCAAATCTAAAGTAGATGACGAGGTGTTGGATAATCTGGAAGAGGTTTTGATCACCTCGGATGTAGGTGTCGAGACTACGGTCAGGATTATCGAACGTATCGAGGAGCGTGTACAACGCGACAAATATATGGGTGTCGATGAATTGAACCGGGTGTTGAAAGAGGAGATCGTCGCTTTGTTGAAAGAGAATACTGTTAACGATGCCGCTTCGTTCGAATTACCTGAAAACGGTGTGCCCTATGTGATCATGGTGGTGGGAGTGAATGGAGTGGGGAAAACGACTACGATCGGAAAGTTGGCCTATAAATTTAAAGAAGCCGGTAAAAAAGTGGTATTGGGAGCTGCCGATACTTTTCGTGCTGCTGCTGTCGATCAATTGGTGATCTGGGCAGACCGGGTCGGAGTGCCGATTGTAAAACAGGCAATGGGTGCCGATCCCGCTTCTGTTGCTTACGATACGTTAAGTAAAGCCAAGGCCGACGGAGCTGATGTCGTGATTATCGACACCGCCGGACGGTTGCATAATAAAATAAACTTGATGAATGAGCTGACAAAGATCAAAAACGTAATGAAAAAGGTCTTGCCGGAGGCTCCGAATGAAGTGTTGTTGGTATTGGATGGCTCCACCGGACAAAATGCTTACGAACAGGCCAAGCAGTTTACACTGGCGACGGAAGTGAACGCTTTGGCTATTACAAAACTCGATGGAACCGCCAAAGGAGGTGTGGTTATCGGTATATCCGACCAGTTCAAGATCCCTGTGAAATATATCGGTATCGGTGAGAAAATCGAAGATTTGCAGGTATTCAACCGGGAGGAATTTGTCGATTCGTTGTTTAGTTAAATGAAGAAGATATTGTTTGTATGTCTGGGGAATATTTGCCGTTCTCCGGGTGCGGAAGCAATCATGAAGGCATGGATAAAGAAAGAGGGCAAAGAAAAAGAGTTCTTGATCGATTCGGCCGGACTTTATAGCGGACATGCCGGAGCTCTTCCTGATGAGCGGATGCGCCGGCACGCAAGCCGCCGGGGATATGTCCTGGATAGTCGTGCCCGTACTTTTTATCCGACTGCCGATTTTGCAGAGTTCGATATGATCATCGGTATGGATGACCAGAATATCGAGGCTTTAAAACGTGCAGCAATAAATGAGGAAGAAAGAGCGAAAATCTTTAAAATGACTGATTTTTGCCGGAAATCCACTTCATATTCCGAAATTCCCGACCCTTATTATGAAGGTCCCCAAGGATTCGAGCTGGTGCTCGATTTATTGGAAGATGCGGTTGCCGGACTTTATCGGTATTGTTTGGCCCATTATTGATCCGGATATCTGAAAACTTTACAGTCTGAAAATCTTTCAGACTGTTTTTTTATTTATATAATAATGCGATTTTTTTTGTATATTTTAAACTTTGATCAGACTTCGGCATAATTTTTGTTATTTTTTTTGTATGTATATATAGGAGATAATTCTATCCCAACATCTAAAACTATTATACTTTGGAATACGTTTAAAATTAAATAATGTTCTTGATATTGAAGAATATCTGGTATAAAATATAGACTAATATTGAATTTATGAGAAAACTATTTGTTTGTATGTTAGGGATTATCCTATTGGCTGCTTGCCATTCGGAAAGTGATTTTTCCGGAGAGGGGACGGCAGAAGTGAGTCTCTGTCTTTTGGCTGATCCTTCTTTTGTAAAGACGAAGGCAATTGATGTTTTAGCCTATCAGAATGTAGATAATTATACGGTGGAGCTTTCTAAAGACGGTACTATTTTTGAGACGGTGAAATATGGAGATATGGAGTTGGCTAAAAAATTGGAACCGGGAAATTATTCTATCCGGGCGTATTACGGTGAGAATGTGGCTGCCGGATATGATAAACTTTATGTAGAGGGATCACAAACCTTTAATTTAGTGAAAGGGGATAACCGGGAGGTGAAGTTTACTTGTGTACCTGCCAATGTGAAAGTAAATATTAAATTCGAGGATAATTTCTTCGAGTTTTATTCAGATTGTAAGGTAAATTTGAGTACGAGGCATTTGTCGGTTCCTTTTGTAATGGCAAAAGAAGATGTGGATAAAGATGCTTTTTTCAAAGCGGATGCTGCCGGTGAAACTTTGACCTTGACTTTCGATTTGAAGGATAAACAAGGGGTGACTGTAAGTCCTGAAAATTTTGGGGAACAAGTGGTATCGATTAAACCGCGCGATTTTCTGACAATTACGATTAAACCGAAAATGATTGACGTCGAGGGGGGTAAAATTGATGGTATTACCGTTACGATCGATGATTCCGTTACTATTCAGGAATACCCTATTGAAATACCGGATGAATTTTTACCTGGAGAAGACACAGAAGTAGGAAATTAATGAAGAAAAAATGATGAAAACGAATAATTATATAATATTGGGCCTGCTGGCTTTGGGCTTTATGGCTTGTGAGATGCGGGACGAACTTAAAAAATTACCCTCGAAAGAAGATCAGCAGGAAGAAGGTTGGTTTACTCTGGATGTGGTTTCTAACGGTCAGAATCAAACGACAAAGGCTGCTTTTGATTCAAAAGATGTGGATGCGACTTTGTATCCGGTCGAAATTATTAATATGATATCAGGAACAACAGAACATCACTATGATAGTTATGCCGATCTGTTGACTCAAGGACAGGTAAAATTGGTTACCGGGAAATATAAAGTAGTTGCCTATAACTATGATGGTAGTAATGTGAATGCTTCTGAAAGGCCTTGGTTTAGAGGTGAAACAGAATTCGAAATCCTGGCGGGAAAAACCACGAAAGTAAATACGATCTGTAAATTGCAAAATATTGCAGTTACAGTAGGGTTTACAGATAATTTTAAAAAACAATTTCAGGATGATTATGCAATTACAGTGACTAATGGAGAGGCAGGAGTCAAAGTGTTTGAAAAAGAACAGTTAGGGAAAACTTTCTTTTTTAAAGTACCGGAGAAGAAGAATAGTGTACAGCTGACAGTGAAAGCTACGACAACGGCAAACACTCAGATTGCTCAAAATTATACTGTAACTAAACCTGCTGATGCAGAAGGAAATAGTAATCTGGTATCAGGAGATGAATTTACGGTAAATATTGATGCCGGCAATGAACCTTCGGTAGATCCTACAACTCAGATCGAATTGAATATCTCGGTCGATCTGACGATGAATGAAACGGGATTGACGATCGAGATTCCAACAGAAAATATCGTATTTAACGGTGATGGTGGTTCTACGCCTGATCCGGATGTACCTGATCCGGATGATCCCGGGAAAGACCAAATTACAGTGACCGGTTTAGGTGAAACTTATAATTTACCCTTATCGGAGGGACAAAAGGTATTGGTCAATATTTCTGCACCTAAGGGAATTACTAAATTATTGGTAAAAATCGATTCCGATAATGAGGAGTTTATGGCAACATTGGGAGGCTTCGGATTAGCTGAGGAATTCGATATTGCCAATCCAGGAAAATTATTTGATGTTTTGAGTAATTCTTTAGAGAGTGGGAATGGAATCGGTTTGATAGATCCTGACGATCCGATAAAAGGAAAGACTTCTTATCTGTTCGATGTGACGGATTTTATGGTATTGTTGAATTTATATGCTCCGAGTACGAATACTTTTACGTTAACCGTAGAAGATGGAGTCAGTGAACCGGTGAGCGGTACTTTAACGGTTGTTGCATCAAATTTGGAGTAGAAAATGAAAAGATATTATTCAATTTTATTATTGTCATTTTTCCTTGGGGCCTGTCAGGATAGTTTAAAGGAAGGATTCGGATATTTGCAGTTTTCGTCGGTGGAGTTGAATAAGACTGTGATTCCGACAAGTAAAGCAACCGGTGAAACGACTGAAAAAATAGCACTTGATCTGATACGGGACGGGGAGGTGATAAGGCATGTGGATGACTGGACTTCTTTAAAGGGAGAAAGCCTGCTTTTACCGACAGGGACTTATGTTGTGAAAGCTTATTCTGCCGATAAAGATGTGCATGCTGTCGGTTTTGAAGGAAAGGCTTATTATGCCGGTCAGACAGACGTAAAAGTGGAAAAGGATGTAGTCAAACCGGTTGAGGTAAGTTGCAAATTAGCTCAATGTATGGTGTCTGTAAAATATTCCGATAATTTTAAGGAAAATTTTAAGGCATATTCCTGTGAAGTCAAAAACCAATACGGTAGTGTAGAATTTGTTCAGGATGAAAGCCGGTCTGCTTATTTTCCGGCTGCGGATCTTATTGCGACATTGAGTTTGACCAATACCGACAACAAATCGTTTACGCTCGGCAAGTCTATCACAGATGTACAGGCACAATATCATTACAGCATTAAATATGATGTTACGAATGAAGGTACAGGTGATTTTAATATTACGGTCGATCAGACGACTCACAATTATATCGTTTCGATTGTCGTGCCTTTGACATCCGATGCTGATCCGGCTTTGCATACCGGAGAGGCGAATGCGTGGGGGCAGTTTGCTTATATTTATGGGACTTCCGATTTAAGCAGTGAGACCGACCCAATCGAATTCCAATATAAAAAAGCTGATGGGACTGAGTGGGTTACTGTTGCTGCTACGTTAGGGGACAATGGGGTGTATTCGGCAAAGACGGCTCAACTTGATTTCGGCACGACTTACCATTACCGTATAGCATGCGGGGCGAAAGTTGGAGCTATGAGTGTATTTACGACAGAGGATTTTCAGGAAGTACCGAATTTGAATTTTGATACTTGGACGCAAAGTGGAAAGAACTGGTATGCGAATGCTGATGCTGCCGATTCCTATTGGGCTAGTGGAAATTCCGGTGTGACTTCGTTCCTTGCCGGTAGTCGTGATCCGATTACTGTAAGGGTAGAAGGGGATGAGGCATATCGAGGATATGCTGCGAAAATGAGTACGATTACCGGTGTTACTTTAGTGACGTCGGCTGCAGGAAATTTGTTTATCGGTACTTATAAAACAAATATGACAAATCCTGCTGCCAGCGTTTCTTTCGGTCGTCCCTATACCGGTGCACGCCCTGTAAAATTATCCGGTTATTATAAATATGAACCGCATGAAACGAATGAAGGGTCTGTTCCGCCTGCGGAAGAATTGCCGATGGACGAATGTAATATCTATATCCGGCTGTGGGATGCCGATGATAATGAAATCGGATTCGGAGAATTTGTCGGTAAAGAAGAAGTGACTACTTATACTCGTTTTGAGATCGATGTGAAATATTCCGATGAAACGGCTAAACCTGCGAAGATGACGATTGTTGCTACTTCCAGCCGTTATGGTGGTGATTTTTCAGGCTCGAAAGTTGTCGGGCGTGTGGGGGCCGGTAGTACGCTTTGGGTTGACGAGTTCGAATTGACATATTACAAATAGATGAAGGGATATATATTTGTTTTTGTGTTCTTTGTTTGCTTGGCGACCGCTGCTCAGGCACAATTAAAATTTGACCGTGAGATACAGACTGGGCTCTTTGTACCGAAAGGAGCCTGGTTAGTGGGCACCACGCTCTCTTATACGGAACTTCGAAGTACTGATTTTAAATTGTTGGTATTGAAAGATTTGAATGGTGACGGTTATACATTTAAAATCAGTCCGTTTGGCGGATACTTTTTTGCAGATAACGTGGCAGCGGGATTACGTTTGGCGTATGCCCGTTCATACATCAATCTGGATAACCTGGATCTGGATTTGGGAGACGATCTGAATTTTAATGTAGCCGACCAGAATTTTTGGGACCATAGTTTTATGGTTTCAGGGTTCCTGAGGACTTATATGGGGTTGGGGAAAAGTAAAGTATTCGGTTTTTTTAACGAAGCACGTTTGTCTTATGGGTATGGACAGGGGAAAGATACTTCCGGTAAAGGAAATCAGACTACCCATAATTTGCAGATCGGTATTGCTCCCGGTTTGGCTGCTTTCGTTACAAACTTTGCAGCAGTTGAAGTTTCTGTCGGAGTGATGGGATTTGATTTTAAATGGATACAGCAGACTCGTAATCAGGTAGAAACCGGACATTATAATAAAAGTTCGGGGAATTTTAAGATAGACTTGTTTTCGATTAATATTGGGATGACCTTTTATTTGTAGGAGAAATGAATGTCAGGATATTGTATGGTTGTATTTGCTTATTAACATTGGCTTCGTGTATAAAGAACGATGTTCCTTATCCTTATATCCCCGGAAATATTCTGGAAATGACGGTAGAGGGGCAGACGGGAGAGACGGAAATCGATGTAGCGAAAAATATAGTCAATATCACAGTCGACGGTAATGTGGATGTCGATAGCCTGAAAGTGCTGAAATTGAAAATTTCAGACAAAGCAATGATGACTCCTGATTCTGCCGCTTGTGTGAAGTTCGTCAAGTTTCCCCGTTGGGGGTTCGATTCCCTTGAGGCTCTGCCTTCAGCTGCAAATACTTGTATGCGTTTAGGAAAACCTGCTAAAATCTTGTTACAAACCTATCAGGAATATTATTGGACGATTCAGGTAAAACAAGTGATCCACCGGGCTATTAAGGTAAAAAATCAGGTGGGAGAGGCTATTGTCGATGAATCGAATAAAACGGTATTGATTTATGTTACCGAGGAGCAAAAATTGGATGAGATTCAAATCGATTCCATGGAATTGGGAGGAAGTAAAGCAACCGTAGTTCCGTCACCTCAGACTGTGACGAATTTTTTCCGGCCTCAGAAGTTTATTGTTTGCCGTCTTGGTAAATATTTTGAAGAATGGATTGTAGATGTGGTGCAAACCGCTTCGATAGGGACACCCGGAGAAGCGGACGTATGGGCAAGACATGCTACCGTTTCCGGTGGAATCAAACAAGGTGTCGATCCGGAGATTGAATACAAAAAAGAGAGTGAGAGTACATGGACAACTTTGGCTTCAGAAGCAATAACAAAGACGAGTAGTACCGCCTTTAAGGCCGAATTGACGGGTTTAGAGGATGGAACTACTTATTTCTGGCGGATCGTAGCTGAGGGACAGACCAGTGATGAGGCGACTTTTACGACAGAGAAAATAATAGAGGTACCTAATCTGAATTTTGATACCTGGACTCAGGATGGAAAGAACTGGTATCCGAATCCGGTAGCCGATAATTACGAGGATCCTCAGGCTTACTGGGCAACCGGTAATGAGGGAGTTACTTCTGGATTGGCCGGAGGATTCGAGGCTAATTCAGCTCCTTCCGACGATGCTGTAAGTGGGAGGGCGGTTCGTATGATTACTTTAGGAGGAGTTAATTTGGTCGGAACGGCTGCGGGAAACTTGTTTGTCGGTACTTATAAGACCAATATGACAAAGCCTTCTGCCAGCGTTTCTTTTGGACGTCCTTTCACAGGAGCCCGTCCGACAGGTTTGAAAGGATGGTATAAATACAGATCTATGCCCGTGGATTATGTCGGTTCTCCTGCCGATTTAAAAAATGATCAGTGCCATATTTACGTGAAAGTTTGGGATGCAAGTGATAATCTGATCGGTTATGGGGAATTTGTAGGGAGCGAGACGGTCACCCAATATACCGAATTTAGTTTTGATATTGCTTATAGCAATAAAAAAGCAAAACCTGCAAAGATGACGATTGTAGCAACTTCCAGTCGTTATGGCGGTGATTTTAAGGGGTCTAAAGTTTCCGGTTCCGTTGGGACGGGAAGTGAGTTGTATGTAGATGAGTTTGAACTATTATACGAATGATTATGCGTAAAGTCTATTATATACTCTTATGTTGTGTCTGGCTTGGTCAAGTAGCTTGCCAGGACAAGGGAACGGAGGTCGGAGGACAGGGCCGGATCCGCCTGTCTATAACGGACCGGGTCATAAGTAAAGCTCTGCCTGATGCTTTGAGTCCTGAATTGACCGATCGGTTTCAGGTAGAAATGATTCGCCTGGAGGATAACCGCTTGGTATTCGGAGGTACTTGTGCCGATTTTAATGCAAGATCACAATTGTTCAGAAGTGGCGAACATACCATACAGGTATCTTATGGAGATAACCCTCTGCTGGCTATGGATGCGCCTTATTATGTTTCAGAAAAGGAAACTGTCATAGTAGAGTCCGGAACAGAACAGGAGGTCGTATTACAGTGTCGGGTAGGGAATGCTGTTGCTTCTTTTGAGTTTTTAAATGCAGATAAACTCGATAAAATGTTGAAGAATTATTATATCGAGCTGGTTGTAGGGGGCGAAACTCTGAAATGGAATCCGGGGAGTAGCGAACATCCATACATAAAAGCCGGTAGTGAGGTGGAATTTTATTTAAAAGGTACCTGGATCGAGAATGGTTTACCTTATGCCCGGAAATTTGCTAATGTGATGCCGGTAGAAGTAGGGAAAAGGTATCATTATAAATTGAAATTCGATACGTCGAATTTGACAGGGATCATCTTAGATATAGAGGTGGAAGCTGCTGTAGAAACAATTACAGTAAATGAAACTTTGCCACAGGAGTGGCTACCGAAACCGAAAATCACCGCAGAAGGATTCGATGAAAATAATCTCCTGACTTATACCGAAACTGAAGAGGCTAAAACTGCCGTTATTAGCTATGCTGCCGTTCGGCCGGTACAAGATGTCGAGATAACCTTGAATTTTGCCGATCCTAATCTTTCCGCTTTAAATAAGACTTATCTTTTGTCGACAATAACAGAGGAAGATCGGCAAGCTTTGCAAAATGCTGCTATTGTTCTGCCGACTTTAGATCAAGTTGCTACTATGGGAAAAATTGATTTCACGGAAATGACTTCTTCCTTGTTGACAAAAGATGGAGGTTTAGATGCTGACAATCAGTTTCAGGTAAGGATAAAAGCCAACGAACGTTGGAGTGATAAAGCGGATTATACCGTTAAGACGATTAAGCCTGTATTTTCTATTGGCGTATATCCGGGAAATATCTGGACCAAAGAATTTACAGCAAATCCTTTGGTGGCTGATAGTGTGAAAACCGGAGATTTTACTAAATTTAGTGATATCACCTATGAATTTAGTACGGACGGAACCAATTGGACTACTTTAGCTGCTGATTTGCGGAAGGATGAAGTGGTCTATCTGCCGGGGAAAGCCTTCACACCGGAGGTCGTTAAAGACGCAGATGCCCTGATTATCCGCA
>ENA-UEPV01000540-UEPV01000540.1-human-gut-metagenome-genome-assembly--contig:-NODE-540-length-25754-cov-10.694318_pt1 | contig 25754 bp, 20 predicted proteins | sample MGYA00242942_ERZ507925 | MGnify/ENA primary metagenome ERZ507925 (study PRJEB26167, sample SAMN06115453) | human gut metagenome | host: Homo sapiens | place: China:Fujian | collected 2015-08-26... | reverse complement strand
TTGGTCATCACACCGCCCAGGGTCTCGATACCCAGCGACAGCGGCGTAACGTCGAGCAGCAGCACGTCCTTCACCTCGCCCGTGAGCACACCGCCCTGAATGGCGGCGCCGATGGCCACGACCTCGTCGGGGTTGACCGAACGGTTCGGGGTCTTGCCGAAGAACTCCTCGACGATCTTCTGGATCGCGGGAATACGCGTCGAACCGCCCACGAGGATCACCTCGCTGATCTGCGAGGCGTCCAGACCCGCGTCACGAAGCGCCAGCTTGCAAGGCTCGATGGTCTTGCGGATCAGGTGGTCGCACAACTGCTCGAACTTGGCGCGCGTGAGCGTCATCACCAGGTGCTGCGGAATGCCGTTGACAGGCATGATATACGGCAGGTTGATCTCCGTGGTGGTCGAGGACGACAGTTCGATCTTCGCCTTCTCGGCGGCCTCCTTCAGACGCTGCAAGGCCATCGGGTCCTGACGCAGGTCGATCTGGTGCTCGGCCTTGAACGACTCGGCCATGTAGTCGATCAGCACGTGGTCGAAGTCATCGCCTCCGAGGTGCGTATCGCCGTTGGTGGACTTCACCTCGAAAACGCCGTCGCCCAGTTCAAGAATCGAAATATCGAACGTTCCGCCGCCCAGGTCGTACACGGCGATCTTCTGGTCGCTGGACTTCTTGTCGAGACCGTAGGCCAATGCGGCGGCCGTCGGCTCGTTGATGATGCGGCGGACCTTCAGACCGGCGATCTCGCCCGCCTCCTTCGTAGCCTGACGCTGCGAGTCGGAGAAGTAGGCCGGAACCGTGATCACGGCCTCCGAAACCTCCTGGCCCAGGTAATCCTCGGCCGTCTTCTTCATCTTCTGGAGGATGATGGCCGAAATCTCCTGCGGGGTGTACTGACGTCCGTCGATGTCCACGCGCGGGGTGTTGTTGTCGCCCTTGACGATGGCATAGGGAGCGCGCGCGATGTCGGCCGAAACCTTGTCGTAGGTCTCGCCCATGAAACGCTTGATCGAGAAGACCGTGCGCTTGGGGTTGGTGATCGCCTGACGCTTCGCGGGGTCGCCGACCTTACGCTCGCCGTCGGCCGTGAAAGCCACGACCGAAGGGGTCGTGCGGTGTCCCTCGGAGTTGGGGATTACAACAGGCTCGTTGCCCTCCATCACTGCCACGCAGGAGTTCGTGGTTCCTAAATCAATACCGATAATCTTTGCCATAATAGTAATATGTTTTAATTGTTTATTTTTTCGGTTTCGTATCCGCCGGTCCGGGCTTTTTCCGACTCCGGCCGCCGGTTACGCCCTCGAACCGAACAAAGGTCGTGCCGATCGGTAATCCCTGCCAAATTGTCAGCCCGATGGCAGAAAAATGCCGTGCAACGTCATGGCGCACGGCATTTTGTCACCCGCCTGAAAAGCGGTTTTCGAGGGGCGCGGCGCACTCGGGGGTGTTCGCAGTCCGGCGACTTGCGTTTTTTTGCCGCTTTTTGGTCAGCGGTTAACCGCGGTCTCGGCCCGCGGAAACTTATGTACTTTTTGACCGCAAAAAGTACCAAAAACTCCCCGGCAGATGCCTCCGCCTACTTCGTCCCGTCTAACGTTCGAAACGGGCGCCTATTCGCGGGGGCGCACGCGCCCCGGCCCCGTTTCTTGCCACTTTTAGCCGGGACTTCGTTTGACGGCTACGGCATCGGGCCGGAGTCGTTCGCCGCGTTCCGCGGCGGGAAGGATGCGTCCGGGACAAGCAGAAAGCACAGAAGCCTACGATCGCCCCCAAGGGGGGGGGCTGGGGCGAACGAAAAGACTAAAAGGACCCGCCGTCGCCGGACTGCGAAGATCTTTGCCACCAAAAGGCAGCGATACCTCGCGGGCGAGGACCGCGGAATGTTTCATGTACTCTCGGTGACAAAAGCACAAACAAAAAGGCCTGCAAAACGCAGGCCCTTCTTCCGGCGGATGCCGGACAAATCGCTATAACTCCGTTACTGCTCGCTCAAGATGCGCATTGCAACATCGAGAATCGTCGTATCGTCCAACGTAACGACACCCCCGTCCGGTCCCGGTTCGAAGTGCACGCCGACGCACTCCTTCGATTCGTGCTTGCCGCCAAAGTAATTGCGGACAGTGTCTACGTCGATTCCTAACTCATCTGCAATGCGCTGCGAGCTGCCGCTGGGCAACCGGTCCTTGATACGGCGCAACTCGTTAAATGTGATAATCATATCCGTTGAATTTTTGGTTGATGGTTCTACACAACTAAATTAATACAATTTTACGGAACTGCAAAATTTCTGCCTGAAAAAGTGTAATAAAAATGCAACGCGAAAGAAAAGAAGCGAAAGTCCCCTGTTCCAAAACAAAAGCCCCCGCCGAAGCGGGGACTTTTCAGATTTCACGGTGCATTCCACACCGCCGGAAAAGCGGATCATTTGCCGTCAGGCTCGATGTAGATCTGGAAAATCAGCGGCGAGAAGGACGGAATGTCGGTATAGACCTTGGTCGTGGTCGTCGTCTCGCCCGAATCGTAATTGCCGCCGTAGCCCCCGTAATAACCGCCGTAATAGCCGTAGTTGCCCAGACCGCCGTAGCCGTAGTAATCGTTGTAATAACCGCCGTAATAGCCGTTATTGCCGTAATACATCTGCGAATAGTTCAGGTAGTTCAGGTAATCGTAATAGCTCGACGTGTAGCCGTTCGAGGAGGTCGACGTACTCGAACCGCCGCTCTTGCCCGTCGTGCCGTAGGCATTGGTCGACGTGGTGACCAGCGTCGCCCACTGCCCGTATTTCAGATGCGGGACGATGTAATAGAACGCGGTTATCTGATCGGGATTCTGCACGTCGTACGAGTGCGCCGAACCGGTTTTGCGCACCTCGCCGTAGATGATCTGCTTCACCTCGTCGATGTTCGTGTCGAAGATGAACCCGTCGAGGAAACGGCCGATATACCAGATCTTGGCCGTACCTTCCATGCCGACCGAATCGGCGTCGAGGTCCGCAACGCCCTTGTAGGCTTCGTAGTCGTCGCCCTCGCCGTGGAAACGCTTCACGAGCGCCTCGGCGATCTTCTTCTCCAGATCGGAGCCGTTGTAGGGTTCGAACCCGACGTTATACGGCTCGTTGCGTTCGCTGCCGACGGGAAACGAGAAGGTGAACCTGTCGCCGGCAAGTTCCTTGGCCGGGTCGTAGCGCACGTCGACATAGAGCTGCGCCACGGTATCGCAGGCGCTCACCCACCGCTCGGCACGGTTGTAGGGATGTTTCGCATCCTCGGGATCGGTCGGGCGTTTCTCCGAATCGTCCTCGCCGTCCTTGGTGAACATCACCATTCCGCCGTTGGCCTCGCAGAAGGCGTCCACCAAGGAGCCTTCGGCCTCCAGCGGGTTCTTCACCGTATCGCAGATCTCCATATCGACGATGAGCGGACGCTTGGCGCTCAAGTCGAACTGCCCCTCGTAGCCGCCGTCGCCCTCCACGCCGTTGCCGACGATGCGCGAGGGAAGGTAGAGCCGCACCCTGGAGCCTTCGCGCAGCAGGAACTCGGGATCGACTCCCTTGCCGGCGGCATAGTCCGGATCGAGGTGCAGCGTATTGCGCATGGCCAGGAAAGTGCCCTCCATCAGGCTCGTATTCTCCGTGCCGCAGTAGCGGTAGAAGGGAACGTAGTGGGTGTATTTGGTGAACGTGCCGAGCTGGCGGGCTTCATTGGCACGGCGCGTAAGCACGATGTTGCCGCTCAAATCGCGGCCCGAGAAGTCGAACTTCACCCAGCAGGCAGTGTCGTTCACCGGCTTGGCGTCGGGATTCCCGGCAGCGAGGATTTCGACGTAATAGCCGCCTTCGGGCTGGTAATTTTTCAGCAGCTCCCGGCGGTTCTGCGTCATCCACGCCTCAAGGGCCTGGTTCTCGAATTTGTCATACGACTCGGTCTGCTCCTTGGCGCAGGATGTCAGCAGCATGATGCCGGCTGCCGAGAGGTAGAGAAAACGGGTGATCAACTTCATATCTTGTTATACAATTCTATAAATTCGGTGTTCTGTCTATTCGTCGTACTCCACGCTTTCGACCGTGAAAAACCACGCGACGGGGCTTTCTCTCGGAATCGTGCTCACATATTTGTCCCCGTAAGCCATATTGTAGGTCATGTAGGCTTCGACGATGTCGCCTTCGCGACAACCAAGTAACGCATGCCGCAGCCCGTTTAGTATGTCGCCGCGCATATCGAGCGTCAGCGGTTCGAACGACCACGCTCCGGGCGTCAGCCCCATGTCCTCGTAGGCCTGCTGCAAGGCGGGATCGTTCGAGTAGAACGGAAAGGTCGAATCGGTGATGTTCGAGAAGGCGAAGACGTAGGCCCGGAAGGTGATGGTCGCTTTCGCGGCGGCGGTGACCTCCGGAAGCTCGCTCCGCCCGTCCCGGTAGAAATTGTCGATATACCGGTAAACCGTACTGCCCGACATGGAGTAGAACCGCTGCTGACTCCCAGCCTCGACCTGCGACTCCGGGATCAGCGCCGGGGAGTGCGTCCTCTCAAGATACGAGACGATCTTCTGGCGCTGTTCGGGAAGGATGTCCTCCTCCTCCGAGCAACCGCAGAACAGCAGGGGCAGGGCGAAAATCAATGTGGCGAATATTCGTTTCATCGGCATATAATCGTGCAAATTTACAAAAACAATCCGATTTACGAACAAGAAACGTAAAAAATCGCCCGCTTTGCATGCGGGCGTACTTGAAAAGATCAGAAAAACCGGCTATCCCTTTTTCCGGTAATAGTCCTTGTGCGGGTCCTTGAGACGCTGCAACCTGCGCTGCTTCCACACGATAACGATGGCTGTCAGCACAATAGCCGCGACAAAGAAGCCGAACAGAATCAAAATGAATCCAAGCGGAATGTCTTCCATGAGAGGCGAATTAAAAATGAGGCGTTTTGTTAGGCGACGCAAATATAAGACAAAATAGATCCAAAACAAAATGCCGGGAGACTTTCAGACCTATTTTCCAAAAGTTTACGGTTTCCGACCACACATGCGGCATATCCGCACTTCCGGAATGGCGGATTCAGAGCTTTTTCAACGCCATTCGGATCAGCTCCTCGACCGGAGCCGCGGGAGATTCGCGCAGAACGCCCCGCAGAACCTTCTCGGCCGGGGCGCGGGCAAAGCCCAGCATGGACAGCGCCGCAAGGGCCTCGTCGAAGCTCCCGCCCGCCCCGGGCTGCGCCCCTCCGTCGTCGGCGCCCGGCGCCATGAGCTTGCCGCTCAACTCGACGATGATCTTCTGCGCCGTCTTGAGGCCCAGCCCCTTGACGTTTTTCAGCAGCACGGCGTTGCCCGCCGTGATGATTCCCTGCAACTCGCGCGGCGAATAAGTCGAAAGGATCATACGCGCCGTGTTGCCGCCCACGCCCGAAACGCTGATCAGCAGGCGGAACAACTCGCGCTCGGCCTTGGTCGAGAAGCCGTAGAGCAGCTGCGCATCCTCGCGCACGACGTAATGGACGTAGAGCCGGGTCTCGGTCTCGTGTTCGATCGCGGAGTAGGTTTCGAGCGAAATATGGAGGTAGTAGCCCACCCCGCCGACGTCGATAACTGCGTAAGCGGGAGCCACTTCGGCGACTGTGCCCTTGATGTATTCGTACATGTGTTTCAAATTTTGCTGCGGGTTGGGCAAAAGTAAAGATTTTTTTTTACCTTTGTGTCTCAAATGCTGAATAATTAACTAAACAAACCAAAAAACGATATGAAAAAAACTCTCTTTCCGGCGCTGGCTGCGGCTCTCGTCCTCGCGGCCTGCGGCACGAAGACCACCGGGCAGGCCGAAGTTGCGGCCGAGGCGGCGGCGCAGCAGGTTGTTTCGAGCGACATCGCATACGTTCAGGTCGAAGCCGTGCTGGCCCAGTGCGACCTCTACAAGAACGAAGGCGTAGCGCTTCAGGAGAAGACCGAGAAGGCGCAGAAGAGCTGGGCGCAGCGCGAACAGAACCTCCAGGCCGAAGCCGCCCAGTTGCAGCAGAAGTACGAAAAGGGACTGATCACCTCGCGCGACGCGCAGGCACAGCAGGAGAGCATCCAGAAGAAGGTGGCCTCCTACCAGAGCAACGCCCAGAAGGAGGCCCAGACGCTCGACGAGGAGAACTACGTGTTCACCAACCGCGCCCAGGACCTGCTGCACCGCGCCGTGCAGGAGATCAACAGCGGCAAGAAGTACAAACTGATCCTCAACGCCTCGGCGCTGATCGACGCGGACACGACGCTCAACATCACCCCCGCCGTGCTGGCGAAGGTCAACGAGCTGTATGCCGCCGACAAAAAGGCCGAGAAGAAGTAGCCCCGCCCGCGAAAAACAAAAAAACCGGCTTCCCCGCACGGCGGAAGTCGGTATTTTTTATATCTTGGGCGTCGTAACGACACTGTCGGAAAGTCGCGGCGTTTTGCCGAATCGCATGCGGTCCGGTTTTGCAGCGGCCCAACTTTTTCGTATCTTTGTGCGATAACTGAAACCTGATAAATTTTCTGATACACGATGGGATTCGTTCCGTTCACATTCGTCGACCTGATAGACATCATTCTGGTGGCCGTGATCATGTACTGGATTTACCGCATGACCAAGGGAACCAATGCGCCGTACATTCTCTCGGGAATCATTGCCGTCTACCTGCTGTGGGTGGTCGTCCGGGCGCTGAACATGGAGCTGCTGTCGACGATCCTCGGACAGCTGATCTCGGTGGGAGCCATCGCGCTGATCATCGTCTTCCAGCCCGAACTGCGGCGCTTCCTGCAGATGATCGGCATGCGCCAGAAACATTTCAACTTCATCACCCGCATCTTCTCGACGGGCGAGGACACCGTGCAGACCAACGTCGTGCCGATCGTCACGGCCTGCCGCGAGATGTCCGAGACGAAGACCGGGGCGCTCATCGTCATCGGTCAGCAGAGCGACCTGCGGCTGATCGCCGAAGGCGGCATCGCCCTCGACGCCAAGGTGTCGACGTCGCTGATCAAGAACATCTTCTTCAAGAACGCCCCGCTGCACGACGGCGCGGCGCTGATCGAGGGCGACCGGATCGTGGCGGCCAAGTGCATCCTCCCGGTGACGCAGAGCGACGTGCCCAAGTCGTTCGGCACGCGGCACCGCGCGGCGATCGGCATGAGCGAGATTTCGGACGCCATCATCGTCGTCGTCTCGGAGGAGACGGGCGACATCTCGATCGCACAGGGCGGCGAAATCCGCCTGAACATCGACCCCGTGCGGTTGCAGCAGACCCTGCAACGCTACCTGACGATCAACACGCGCAAACGCTCGAAAAAGGAGGTCGCCGAATAAGCGGCGCCGGCGCAAGACGCCGGATTCAGGGGCGGCGGAAGGTTTCCGGACCGGCCATTCCGTTCCGCGCTTCCGCGACACTCCCCGAACACCCAAAACAAGCAAGTATGCTTTACCCGTCCCGAACGGCCCGCCTCGCACTGCGCGCATGGCGGGAGGAAGACCAGCCGGCTTTCGCCGCCATGAACGCCGACGAGCGGGTCATGGAGTATTTCCCCGCGACGCTCACCGCCGAAGAGTCGGCCGACCTGCTCGACCGCATCCGCGACGAGTTTTCGACCGAAGGATTCGGTCCGTATGCCGTCGAACGTCTTTCGGACGGAGAGCTGCTGGGATTCACCGGACTGCACCGCGTGACGTTCTCCGGCGGGCTGGAGGGCCAGGTCGAGATACTCTGGCGGCTGCGGCACGACGCCTGGGGCCAGGGTTACGCCACCGAGGCGGCCCGGGCATGCATCGCACACGCCGCGAAACTCGGCATTCCGGAACTGGTCGCCTTCACGTTCGTCGGAAACGGGCGTTCCCGGCGCGTGATGCAGAAGCTCGGCATGACGTGCGTCGGAGAGTTCGACCACCCCGCCCTGCCCGAGGGGCATCCCCTGCGCAGGCACGCCCTCTATCGCATCCGGACCGAACAATGAAAAAGTCCGCGACCTGTCAGAGGTCGCGGACTTCTCCTTTCCGGCTGCGGAATCATTTCAACTCGAATTCCACCGTGCCGCGAATATCGTCCGACGCGGCGCCCACATAGGCCGTGAACGCGCCCGGCTCGGCCACCCACGCACCCTTTGCGTCGTCGTAGTACTGCAACATCCCGGAGGTGATCTCGAAAGTCACGGTCCGCGTCTGCCCGGGATTCAGCGAAACTTTCTGAAAACCTTTCAGCTCCTTCACGGGACGCGGCAGCGACGACTGCTCGTCGCCGATGTAAAGCTGCACGACCTCGGCGCCCGCACGGTCGCCCGTGTTGGTCACGTCGGCCGAAATACGGATGCTGCCGTTCGGGGCGAGCGTCGTACGGTCGGCCTTCACGTTGCCGACGGCGAAGGCGGTGTAGCTCAACCCGTGGCCGAAGGCGAACAGCGGCTTGAGCTGCTCCTTGTCGTGCCAGCGGTAACCGACGAAGATGCTCTCGTTATACTTCACCTTGTCCGAGCCCGGGTATTCGCCCAGCGCATGCGCGCCGTTGTCCTCCAGCCGCACGGGGAACGTGAAGGGCAGCTTGCCCGAAGGGTTCACCGCACCGAACACCACGTCGGCAAGCGCATTGCCCGCCTCGGAACCCGAGAACCACGCCTCCAGCACCGCCGGAACACGGTCGATCCACGGCATCGCCACGGCGTTGCCCGAGACGATCACCACCGCCAGATTGGGATTGGCTTCGGCCAGCGCCCCGATCACTTTGTCCTGCGCATACGGCAGGCCGTATTGCAGGCGGTCGTCGCCTTCGCAGTCCTGGTGGTTGCTCTTGTTCAGCCCCCCGACGAAGATCACCGCGTCGGCCTTGCGGGCCGCGGCCGCGGCATCGGCGATCAGCTGCGCCTCGGAACGGCTCTCGCTCAAATCCTGCCCGGTCTTCACCCCGTTGTAGTCGCCCGTCACGTCGCCGACGTAGCCGCGTTCGTAGATCACCTCGGCTTTGCCGGCCGCAGCGGCGCGGATGCCTTCGAGCGGCGTATATTCGTGCCGCACCTTGAGCGACGAGGAACCGCCGCCCACGGTCATCATCTTGATCGCATTCTCGCCCACGACGGCGATGGTCTTCGCACGCCCGAGGTCGATGGGCAGCACCCCGCCCTCGTTTTTCAGCAGCACCATGCCCTCGCCGGCGATACGGCGTGCAGCGGCCAGATGTTCGGGCGAATTGAGCGACCCGAACGGTTTGCGGGTGTTCATCGCCGTGCGGAAAATCAGCCGCAGCACCCGGCGCGCCTTGTCGTCGAGCGTCGCCGTCGAAGCCTCGCCCTTGCGGAGCATATCGAGGTAGGGGGCGGCGAGGTAATAGTTGTCGTAGGCGTTGCTGGCACCCCAGCTCAAACCGTCGGTCCACGAACCGAACTCCATGTCGAGACCGTTCTCGGCGGCCTGCTTCGTGTCGTGCGTGCCGCCCCAGTCGGAGACGACCACGCCGTCGAAGGCCCAGTCGCGTTTCAGAATGTCGTTCAGCAGGTAGCGGTTGTGGCAGCAATGCTCTCCCTTGTATTTATTGTAGGCGCCCATGACGGCCCATGCGCCGCCCTCCTGAACGGCGGCTTTAAACGCCGGGAGGTAGATCTCGTTCAACGCACGGTCGTCGACCTCGACGTCGATGCCGTGACGGTGGGCCTCCTGGTTATTGAGTGCGAAATGTTTCACGCAGGCGGCAACGCCGTTCTTCTGCACCTCCTCGATGTAGGGAACGACCATCCGCGAGGAGAGGTAGGGATCCTCGCCCATGTACTCGAAATTGCGGCCGTTGAGCGGCGTGCGGTAGATGTTCACGCCGGGTCCCAGCAGGATGTCCTTCTCGCGGTAGCGCGCCTCCTCGCCGATGGATTTGCCATACAGCGCCGACATTTCGGGATTCCACGTCGCGGCAAGGCACGTCAGCGCCGGGAAAGCCGTGCAGGAGTCGTTCGTCCAGCCGGCCTGGTCCCATTCGTCCCACAGGACCTCGGGGCGGATGCCGTGAGGGCCGTCGGTGCACCACACCTCGGGAATGCCCAGGCGCGGAACGCCCGCCGACGAGAATTTCGACTGCGCATGCAGGATGGCGACCTTCTCTTCGAGGGTCATGCGCGAAAGGGCGTCTTCGACCCGCTTTTCGATCGGCTGCGACTCGTCGAGGTAGACGGCGACGCTGCCCTGCGGCCCCGGCCCGCCTCCGCAGGCGACCGCCGCCAGGGCGCACAGCCCGGCGAGACTCTTCAACAGAATTTTATTTTTCATGTCTGGAATGGATTAGTGCATATTCACAAACGGAGTGCACAGTCGAGAGGCCGCGCACTCCGTTTGCAAAATTAACGATTATTTCTTAACCAGCGACAAAACGGGGTTGTCTTTTCCCGCCGTCACGTCGAGTGTCAGACGATAGGTCGCGCCCTCCTCAAGGGTGACTCCCGAGGCGATCTCGATGTTGCCGTCCCCGGCGATCGAGAAGAACGCCTCGGCGCCCGGCGCCAGCGTGAAGGCTCCCAGACCGTCCCAGCCGCGGTTCCGGAAGAACTTGCCGCTCCAGCCGCTTACGCGGAAACGCTGTCCAAGGGTCGTGCTGCCTTCCAGACCCGCCTGGGCCGTCATCGTGTAGATGCCGGGAGCGGATTCGGGCACGCAGACGCCCTTTTCGGTGGTCCAGCCCGGTTCGTTCACGGCCGCGGGCGAACCGATGCCGTAGCCGATGAAATAGACCGCCCCGTGACCGTCGTCGCTCAACGTGGCAAGCCCCGAACCGTCGGCGTTGAGCACCAGCGCATCAATCACCCGGGTCGCCAGATTGGCCGTGATGCGGTATTTGCCCGTGACGGGGACCAGCTTGACGCTCGTCGCGGAGGCCGCCTCGAAGAAGTCGGGATTGATCCACGCCGGCGTGAAGGCGTCGGCGCCGCCCAGCGTCAGCGTCTGGCCCTGCGTCAGGTCGAGGTCCAGCTGGTAGTTGTCCACGTCGAGCTGGGCCATCGGCGTTCCGTTGACGGTGATGTCGGCCGGCGGAAGCTGTTGCTCGCCCACCTTCTCGACGGTCAGCACGGCCGCCGTATTGCCGCCCGTGATGTCCACCGTGAAGCGGTAGATGCCGCCCAGGTCGAGCGTCTTGCCCTCGGCAAGCCCCAAGTTGCCACCGTCGGAAATCTCGATCAAATCGCTGGTAGTGGTCAGGACCCCGTAGGGATTGGCAAACGAGGCATCCGTCTTACCCAGGAATTCGCCCTTGTCCCAGTCCTTCGGCCAGAAGAACTTGAAGTCGAAGTTCGAAGCGTTGATCGAAACGCCGGCCACCAGCGAGATCTGGAATTTCTTGTCCGCAACGCGAGCCAGACACAAGCCCGTGGAGCCCATATCCCAACCGTCGCCGTTCTTAATGACGGGTTTGCCGATACCGGCTCCGACCGTCCAGATCGCATTGCCCGAACCGTCGGCGGCGAGCGACGCATACTCCGTGGCCGACTTCATGGCCTCGATACGCAGGTAGCTGTGTTTGAAATTGGCCGTCACCTTGTACATGCCCGACATCGGCAGGAAGGTCAGGGCCTCGGGATTCGAAGCGTCGGCCCGTTCGAAGAAGTCGCGGTCGATGTCCCAGTCGGCGAAGTCCGAAACGCCCGTCAGCTTGTAGGTCCGGCCCTCGGTCAGCGTGGTGACGATGCTGTAATTGTCATTGTCGACCATCGTCATCTCCGTCTCGCCGAAGAGCAGTTTGATGAAAGGAGAACCCTCGAAGGTCAGCAGGTTGAAGGTGATCGTGAACTCTCCGGCATTCGAATTGGCGAAGGGAATGGCGTCGGTGGAATCGGAGACGATGCCGCCGGCTCCAGAGTCGTAGCCGAAGGTCACCACCGAGCCAGCGGCGTCGAGTTCGGGCGTCGCGATATAGCCCTGCGGCTTCTGCGGGAACTCGTCCGTCACGGCGTATTCGTAGTCGTTACCCGTAGGCTCCATGCGGTACTCCGCGTCATCGAGGAAGAACGTCAGGTAGGCGGGCTTGGGACGCGATACGGCGAGCGGCCGGTCGACGGTCGTCGTTCCGAAGCGCACGTTCTGCCCCACGAAGCGCAGCGTGGCCTCGCCGTCGGGAATGTTCTTGTAGAAGGGAAGCGTCACAGCCCCCGTGTAGGTTCCGTCGCTTTTGGTGCGGATCACCTCCTCGGCGACCATCTCGTCGTCGAAGAATACCTGCGCCTTGAGCGTCGAGAGCGCATAGCGGTCGGTCATCGTCACCTCGAAGTCGACCTTGCCGCCGTAGACGCCCGACGCATCGGCCGAAACGACGGTCATCTCGGGACCGACGTCGGTGGTGAGCAGTTCGGGATCGTCCTTGCACGCCGTCGTCGAGGCAGCGACGAGCAGCGACAGTGCGATGTATTTCAGCGTTTTCATGTTCTGCGAATTTTAAAGGTTAGTTTTCGGCTCCGGCGCCCCAGCGGAACGAGGCGATCGACTTGGCCGGGATGGTGTATTTGAACGAACGGTCGGCGTTTTCATACACGGCGACGGTCTGTTCGCCGGCGCTCCTGTTGAGCGCCACGAAGGCTTTCGATCCGTCGGGATTCCGGAAGGCCAGGTAGGTCAGCCCCGACGCCGTGTAACCCGACGCGCCGATGCGCACGGCACCCGGCCGGATGACCTTGGCGCACTGGGCCAGGTCGTAATAGTGGCTGTTGTACTTGAGCGTCTTGTAATCCGACGAACTGATCTCGATGGCCCCGTAGCAAGTCGTACAGCCTCCGGGGCGGTTCGGAGCGCCCTTGTCGTCGAGCATCAGGTTCCACAGCAGAACCCCTTTGCCGTAGCGGCTCAGCGTCCCCAGGAAGATCGACTCGAAGTCGTCGATCACGCAGCTCTCGAAATTGTAGTTCCACGTGCCGATCGAAGCCTCGGTGAAGTAGATCGTCTTATCGGGCGCGGCGGCGCGGATGTTGTCCAGCTCGCTCACGCTGCCCCCGTAGTTGTGCCAGGCCGAGCCATCGACCCACTGCGCAGCATCGGCGTCGGCGTAGATGTTGAGCGGGTAGTTCTGCTGGCCGGCGACGTTATCGTAGTTGTAGTTGTGGTCGTAGCAGAGGATCTTGGTGTCGATGCCCGCCTTGCGGAATGCCGGGCCGAGCTTCTTGACGAAGGCCAGCTGGTCCTCCCACGGCATGTAGAGCGACATCGAATTGCCCTTGTTCAGCGGCTCGTTCTGCATCGTGATGGCATAGATCGGGAATCCGTACTCCTCCATCTCGGTCACCCACTGCACGAAATACTCGGCGTAATCGTCGTAATAGGCGGGATTGAGACGACCGCCGGTCCACGAATCGTAGGGTTTCGAGGGGTCGGCGACCGTGCCCTTCATCCATTTGGGGCACGACCACGGCGAACCCATGATCTTGATTTCGGGATTGATCTCCAGAATCTCTTTCAGCACCGGAAAGATGCCCTCCTTCTCCACGGCGGGAATGGCGAAGAATTCGATGCCCTCCCGGTCGCAGCAGGTGTATTCGTCCATCGAGAAGTCCGAGCCGCCGATATGCACGCGGATAAAGCTGAAACCGGCTCCGGTCTCGGGGTCGAAGCACTTCCGGAGGATCGCCGTGCGGTCGGCCTGCGACATTTGCAGCAGGTTGTAGCACGTGGCGCCGGTGATGGCCGGGCCGAAACCGTCGACGGTCTGGTAGGTCGTCGAGGGGTCGATCGTGACCCGGTAGGGCGACATCGAGACCTTCGAGTAGTCGAGTCCCTCCTCCGTGAACAGGCGGTTGCCGTCGGCCGAGGTGACGTAGGCGAGAACATCGCCCGTCACGGGCGAGGGATCGGGGCCAGGACCGGGAGCCGGCGTGTCGCCATCGTTCCCGCTGGAACAGCATACGGCTCCGGCGAGCAGCAGCGGGCAGGTCAGCAGGCGCAGGTTGTTATTGATCGTAAATTTCATGGCAGAATCGCAATTTTAAGGTTAATAGCCCAGGTTTTGTTCGATGTTGGTGTTATCCTCCAGCACTGAAGTCGGCACCGGCATCAGCACGCGGTTGTCGTTCATCGCGCGGCGGGTCTGGAAGTAGGAGTCGTAGGACGCCGAGCCTTTGATGTTGACGCCGTCGCAGATTTCGAACAGTTTCGAATAGTCGTCGCCGTAACGCATCAGGTCGAACCAGCGGAAGCCCTCCATGGCCAGTTCCAGACGGCGTTCGTGGAGCACGGCTTCACGCATCAGGTCGGCCGACGCGCGCTGCGCCGCAGTCAGCTTGCCAATGCCGGCGCGGCCGCGGATCTCGTCCACGATGTCGGCGGCGCCTCCCGGATCGTCCGTATTGGCCAGCGCTTCGGCATGCAGGAGCCGGATCTCGGCCAGACGCATCAGGTAAACCGGGGTCACGTTGGTCGGGAACTTGTGCATGAAAGCGTATTCGTCGCTCGGATAGTGGTACGACCAACCGCATTCGTCGTAGACGACCGACGCATTCTTGCGCTCGGTGTCGCCCTCGGCGTCGTAAGCCTTCGTCAGGTTACGCGACGGCGTGCACCACTTGGCCCACGAGAAACTGTCGCCCGGGACATAGGCGTTGCGGTGGAACATCATCCACATCCACGAACCCGAGGTCTGGCTGGTCCACTGCACCTCGAAAATCGACTCGCGGGTGTTCATCGCAGCCATGCCCGTATCGCCGGTGGTGTAGGCCCACAGGTCGCCGTACTTGTCGCAAAGGCTGTACCCCATCCCTTCGACCGCTTCGCAGGCCGAGACGACCTTCGACCAGTCGCGGAACTCGCGCATGGAGTAGAAACGGGCCATCAGGCCGTAGGCGAAGCCCTTGGTGATGCGGAACTTGTTCGAAGCGTCCATGTCGGGGGCGTATTTGCAGGCATACTCCTCGATGTCCTTGACGATCTGCTCGCCGACGGTCTGCTTCGACACGCGGGCCGGGAAATAGAGCGGATAGACCTCCTCGACGTTCCCGGCGTTGATGGCGGGCGGGATTTCGGTCAGCATCGGGATTTCTCCGAAAAGCTGCATCATGTTCATCCAGATATAGGCACGCCAGCAGAGCGCTTCGGAGAGCCACTCCTGGTACTCCTTGTCGGTGAGCGACGGATCGTTCTCCTTCACCAGATCGATGTTGCAGATGACCTGGTTGGCATAGTCCACGGCGTTCATCGAATAGTTCCACAGGTTCGAGGCGAATTCGTTGTCGCTGTCGATGTGGTTCGACTCGACGCTGACGACCTTCGTCTCGGCCATGTTGCCGCCGTAGGCATTGTCGGCGCGCGCCTCGGCGAGCGTGGTCAGCTGATACCAGTAGGTCTGGAGGTCGCCCTTCATGTAGTTGTACATGGCCGTAAGCTGGCCTTCGAGCAGTTCGCGGGTGTTGATGGCCGTCTCGCTGTCGCCCGTGCCGGAGGTGTTGTTCTCGGCATACATCGTCTCGGGGAATTTCTCAAGGCTGCACGACGTGGTGGCAACCCCCAGCGAGAGACCTGCGGCAATTAAAAATATCTTTTTCATAATCGGTTCTTTTTTCAGCGGTTAGAAAGTAAGATTCAGACCCACGACGACCGTGCGCACGTTGGGATAGGTTCCCCAGTCGATGCCCATTTGCGTGGCGCTTTCCGACTGGCTCACCTCGGGATCGTAGCCCGAATAGCCGGTCCAGGTGATGAAGTTCTGGAGCGAAATGTAAGGCTGGATGCGCGTGATGTTGATGCGCTTGAGCTTCGGCGAGGTGATGTCGTACGACAGGGTGATGTTCTTCACCTTGAGGTAGGAGCCGTCCTCGACCCAGTAGGACGAATTCTTCACGTTCCAGGCGGGGTTGTCCGAGCGGAACACGTCGGTCTGCTGGCCCGGAATGCGCCAGCGCCGCAGGACCGTGGTGGTCTGGTTGTTGGCCGAAGCCATGCCCTCGGTCTCGATGCGCGAGGCGTTGAAAATGTCGTTGCCGTAGGAGCCCGTGATCAGAATGTTCAGGTTAAGCCCCTTCCACGAGAAGTTGTTGGTCATGCCGAAGGTGAACTTGGGATTGGCGTTGCCGATCCAGGTCTTGTCCAGCGGCGTGATCTCGCCGTCGCCGTTGCGGTCCTCGTAAACCAGGTCGCCCGTCTCGGGATCGACCCCCTTGGAGACATAGCCCCAGAACATCGAAAGCGGGTGGCCCGGGGTCATGCGCACGACGTTGTCGTTGGTCGCGTCGGAGGTCGTGGCGTAGTAGTATACCTGCTTCAGGTTGAGTTTTTCGACCTTGTTGCGGTTGAGCGAAACGTTCAGGTCGGTCGACCAGTTGAAATCCTTCCGGGCGATGTTGACCGAGGAAAGGGTGATCTCGAAGCCCTGGTTCGACATCTCGCCGTCGTTGCGCGTGATGTTGGGATAGGGCGAGGGCAGAGGCACGCTCATCAGCATGTCCTTGGTGTACTTGTAGTAATAGTCGAGCGAGAGGCTCAAACGGTTGTTCAGCAGCGCGAAATCGAGTCCGACGTTGGTCTGCGAGGAGGTCTCCCACGTAAGGTCCTCGTTCTTGATGTTGCTGCGACCGCCGACCGTCGGCACGGCCTGCGCATTCTCGGTCAGCGTCCAGTCGTAGTAGTTGGTGCTGTACTGCTGCATCCAGCCGTACTCCGCCAGACCCGCCTGGTTACCGGTCTGTCCCCAGCCGGCGCGCAGTTTCAGGTCGTTGATCCACGACACGTCGCGCAGGAACTTCTCGCCCGAGATACGCCACGCGGCCGAGAACGAGGGGAAGTAACCCCAGCGGTGGCCGGGAGCCAGCTTCGAGGAACCGTCGGCGCGGAAATTGGCCGTCACAAGGTACTTGCTGTCGTAGTTGTACGACACGCGCGCCAGATAGGACATGATCGACCACTCCGATTTGCCGTAGCTCTGGCCGCGGACGCCGCCGTTGTTACCGCCGTTCAGGTTGGGAATGGCGTTGTTGTTGGTCGAGGAGAAATAGGAGCGCGAGCCGCTCAACTGCTCCCACACGGAGGTCGTGGCCGACGTGCCGGCCATCACTTCGAGGCTGTGGCGGTCGAACGATTTGTTCCAGGTCAGGATGTTGTCGTAAATCATGCGCATATCGTCGGAACGGGTGTCCGAGGCGGTTCCGTGCTGCGTCCGTCCGTAGGAGGTGCGGATCGGGTCGAGGAACGACGACGAGTGGACCCAGCGGCGGTCCATCGAAACCGTCGACTTGAAGGTCAGATCCTTGGCCAGGTAGAACGTCAGGCCGCCGGAGAGCAGCAGGCGGTCGGTGACATCCTGGTTGTAATCCGTGCGGGCCATGTTCTCACGCGGCGAGGTGAGGTTGGCGCCGTAAAAATTATTGTAGAACTGCTGGGGATTCTCGGGGTCCCAGATCGGCGCGTAGGTCGGGGTCGTGATGGCCGACACCACCACGCCGGCGCGGTTGGCGCCCTGACCCGAGATGATCGTGCCCTTGGTGGTGTAGTGCGAGAAAGTCGTCGAGGCGTTGGCCGAAACCCATTTGAAAATCTTCTTGTCGAAGCTGGCCTTCACGTTGTAACGGTCCGAAGAGGTGGTGTTGATGATGCCCTTTTCGTTGGTGTAGCCGCCGCCGAGGTAATAGGACGAGTTTTCATCGCCGTTGGAGACCGAGAACTGGTAGTTCTGGTTGACGCCCGTCGAGTAGGTTTCGTCGAACCAGTCGGTCCGGTCGGTCAGATCGGCCGGAAGCCCCGACACGGCGCCGTTCTCCTTCATCAGGTCGCGGTACTGCCGGGCATTGAGCACGTCGTAGCTCTTGGTCACCTTCGAAATGCCGACGAAGGTCGAGAACGAAATCTCGGGGCCCCGTTTCCGGCTGCCCTGCTTGGTGGTGATGAGCACCACGCCGTTGGCGGCGCGCGAACCGTAGATGGCGGCCGACGAGGCGTCCTTCAGCACCTGCATCGACTCGATTTCGTTGGGAGAGAGGTAAGCGATGGCGTAGTTTCCTTCGCCCACGGGAACGCCGTCGACCACATAGAGCGGGTCGTTGCTCGACGAGATGGACGAAGCGCCGCGGACGCGGACCACCATGCCCTGTCCGGGCGAGCCGTTGGGCTGGATGACCTGCACGCCGGCGGCTTTGCCCTGAAGGGCGCCCGAGGCCGAGGTGATCGGGCGGCGGGCCAGGTCGTCGGTCTTGACGACCGAAACGGCCGTCGTGAGGTCCTTCTGCTTGACCGTGCCGTAACCGATCGCCACCACGGCGTCGAGGGCCACGGCGTCTTCGGCGAGTTTCACGTCGATCTTCGTGCGGCCGTTCACGGCGACCGTCTGCGAAACGAATCCGAGCGACTGGAAAATCAGGTTAGCAGAATTCCCCCCCCCTCGCAGTTTGAGGGAATAAGAGCCGTCCACGCCCGTCGTAGCGCCGTTCGTAGTTCCCTGCTCGATGATCGTGGCTCCGATAACGGGCTGTCCCGACTGGTCGGTGACCGTTCCCGTCACTGTCGGCGCCGACTGGGCGAAGGCCGCCGGCGCAAAGACGATCAGCATCGCCGTCAGTGCCAGCATCCACCCTCTCCGGCAGTCCGCTTGCAGTTTCTTGCAAAAATGTGCCATAGGAATTTAAGGTTTTTAAGTTTTAAGTTAATATTATAAATAGGTAAGGCGCAGTTCTTAAAAAATCGACACTTCATCGCCTTATTTCCGTTTAAATAAAAGTAACTATCCTCCGCGACATGAAAAAATTTAAACAGCAAATTGTAAACTCAAAACCCGTTTATAAAAATATAACTACTTGATATTCAATATATTAATTATTTGACGATTGCAAAAAAAAGTAGATTGATCGGAATTTTCACAACCGCCTCGGAACCCTGGAAACGGCATATAATAAAATATTTTAAATAAATCCGGCTCCCGGAGCACGTTCCGTTCGCCGGGCCGGCCGCCTGTCCTGCCGGGAAAAACGGCCGGACGGTCCGATCGGCGGAAAGCGCGCCGCCCAGCATTGATTTTCCCGGGATTATTCCTATCTTTGGTGCCGTAACGACACTTTTATCAGCCGGAAAGTACCGCACCGTACCCGATTCGGTCTTGGAACCATCCGTCCTTTTTCCGATCTTTGTCAGGAACAAACCGTGAACCGTCCGCACATGAGAAACCTTCTGTCAACCGTACTGCTGCTCGCCGCAACGCTCGCCGCCTCGGCCCAAAACGACCTGAAAAGCGTGCTTTCACAGCTCGACGCCACCCTTTCGCACCGGGACTCCTACATCGCCGGACGCGAACAGCGGATCGAATCGCTGAAAAACATCCTCCGGAAATCGGATTTCTCGGACGCCCAGCGCTACATCCTCAACCAGCAGCTGATCGACGAATACACCCCCTACCAGGCCGATTCGACCATCGACTACCTCTACCGCAACATCGCCCTGGCGACACGCATGAACGACGCGGGGCACCTCAACGAGAGCCGTATCCAGCTGGCATACCTGTACAGTTCGGCGGGTATCTACCTCGAAGCGGCGAACATGCTGAAACTGGTCGACACCACGGCGCTGGACCGCAGGCAGCTGGTCGACTACTACATCGCCCGCCACAAACTCAACGACGAACTCCAGCTCTACTCCCACGACTCGGCGCAGGGACACGAATCGTGGCGGCTTACGGTGATCTACGCCCAGCTGATCGTGGAGAACACCGAACCGGAGTCGGTCACGCACCTCAACTTCCGGCTCCGCCAGGCGATCGGCGCCCGCGACTACCCGCAGGCCGTGGAGATTTCCGAACGGCTGTGCAGCACCCTGCAACCCCTTTCGCGCGAATATGCCGAGGCGTCGTACATGCGCGCCCTCGTGGCGGACCTGATGGACGACACGCCCACGGCGCAGGTATGGTTCGCACGCTCGGCGATGACCGACATCCAGCTGGCGATCCGCGACAACGCCGCACTGAAAAGCCTCGCCAACACGCTGCTCGACGACGACAACATCCAGCGCGCCATGCGTTACATGCGGATCGTGATGGACGACGCACGGTTCTTCAATTCGCGGCTCCGCCCGTGGCAGGACGCACTGGCGCTGCACGTCATCGAAGAGGCCTACCGGGTCCGGCGGCAGCGGATGGACGCCATGTACAACATCTTCGTCGTGTCGATCGGCTGCTTCATGCTGCTGGCCCTCGGGGGCGTGGTCTTCGTCCTGCGGCAGAACCGCAAGCTGAACCTCGCGCGGCTCGAATTGCAGCAGGCCAACAACCGGCTCAACATCTCGAACAAAGACCTCCAGCACATCAACAAGCGACTGGCAGGACTGAACAGCCAGATTTCAGAGGCCAACGAAGTGAAGGAGGAGTATATCGGCATCTTCCTGACGATGTGCTCGGAGTACATCGACAAGATCATCGACTCGCGCCGCCACGTACGCCGCCTGCTGCGCGACGGCCGCGTCGACGAACTGCGGAAGGAGTACTCCCCGACCGACGGCGACAGCCGCGAACTGGAGGAGTTTTACCGCAACTTCGACACGACGTTCCTGCAACTCTACCCCACGTTCATCGAGGATTTCAACTCCCTGCTGGACAAGGAGGCGCGCATCGAGCCGAAAAAGGGCGAGCTGCTGACGACCGAGCTGCGCATCTTCGCGCTGATCCGGCTGGGCATCAACGACTCGTCGAAAATCGCCGCGCTGCTGCGTTACTCCGTGAGCACGATCTACAACTACCGGTCGAAGATCAAGGGGCACACGCTCGTCTCGCGCGACGATTTCGAGGAGCGGATCAAGACCATCGGGGCTTTCAGTCCGCAGCATCTCTGACCGTTTTCGCCCAAGGGGGGGGGCACCCTCCCGGAGCGATTCGAAGCGGCACAAAAAAAGCCCGCGGAGCATCCCGCAGGCTTTTCCAATACATGAATCGGAGAGGTTCCGGCCGGGCGCAAAACACGGGCGGGAATTCACCGTCCCGTTCCGGGAGGCAAACAACCTCAGAATTTCCATTGCAAGGCGCCCCTCCGGGGTCTCTGCTGCGGGACCGTTCCGGCCCCCCCCGATGAATCGTCCCATGCGGGACCTCCTCCGGACGGGCGAAAAAAAGACCGCGGAAAGAATCCACGGTCTTCTATAACGGCGAGGTCTCCCCCCCCCTCCGGCGTTTCCGGACGGAGCGCGGAGGCTACTCGGCCTGCTGCTCGGTCTGTCCGGCAGAGGGAATCTCGGCCTGCGGCATCGTAGCGGCGGCCTCGGATTCGATGACCCGCTCCTGAAGCGCCTTGGCGTCCTTCGAAATCTCCAAATTGCTGTCGGCGACCAGACCGCGGTCCATGGCCAGCGTAGCCGCAAGGCTCAAAACCACGATGGCAATAGCCATCGACCAGGTGAATTTCTCCAGGAAGTTCGTAGTCTCGCGCACCCCCATCACCTGGTTCGACGCGCCGAAATTGGCGGCCATGCCGCTCTTGGGGTTCTGCACCAATACCGCCAGGATCACCAGTACGCTCGCAACGAGTATCAGGGCAATGCAAATCGTGTATAACATATTACCTTAAATTTTAATATTGTTTTCTATTTTGCCAATAAGTTCGGCAAAGTAAACACTTTTTTCGGGATTTCGCAAACTTAATTTGCGATAAATCGCCACGGACTTGTCCCGAAGGCCTTGAGCGAGATAGATTTCGGCCAGCTCCTCGGTGACCACCTCGTCGTCGTCGTCCAGTTCGGGCTGCAGAACGACCTCCTCCTCGGGTTCGCCCTCGCCGGCGACGATGCGCAGGTCCTCTTCCTGAAGGAAACGGTCGATGATCTCCTCCGAGGAGAGCTGCGTGAGCGCCGAGGCGTCGACGGCGGCCCTGCGCAACGAACTCTCGGCCCGCCACGGGGCCGTCAGCGCCACCCGCGGATCGGATTCGCCCGTAAGCGTCTCGCGCAGGATACGCCCCGGAAGGAACCACGGGAAGCGCACCGCAAGGTCCCCGGCTTCGGCAGCGGAAGGCGTCTCCGCCCGGCCGGGCGCCGCAAAGTATGTTTTCAGGTCGGACATCGCGCGTCGGAATTACCAGTTGGAGGCCGCGGCCTGGAAAATGTCGGTCACGATCTTGTCGACGATCTGGGGGATCAGCTCGCCTTCGACCTCCGTAAGCAGTTTCGTGGAGTCGTAGTCCTCGTAGGCCTGGAAAGTGCGGTTGAACGACATCTTCTCGTCGAGGGCATTGGTGAAGCGCACCTTGACGGTGATCGTCAGGCGGTTGAGCAGGGCGTAGTCGTCACTCGAAACCGAAGCCGTCGTCGAGGTATAGTTGACGATCTCGCCCTCGAAGGCGAAGTCGCCGCCCTCGTCGACCTGCATCAGGCGCGTGCGGCGCGTGAACATGTCGACCAGCGCCTCGGTGAGCGTGGAACTCAAAATCGGCGACACCATCGTGGCGTTGTTGGGGAAGTAGGCCACCGAAAAGGTCTTGGCGTCGGGCGGAATCGAGGCGCCCGACAGCGAGTATTTGATGGACACGCCGCAACCGGTCATCACCGCGGCGATAGCCAGCAATGAAAAACGGAAAATGAAAAATGAAAAATTATCTCGGAATCTGCGCATTCTTTTAATTCTTAATTTTTAATTGGAGTCAGGAATTGTCTTCAATTCCTAACTCCTTTATCTTGCGGTATAGTGTGCGCTCCGACATGAAAAGTTCGGCAGCGGCCTCGCGGCGGCGGCCGTTGTTGCGGCGCAGGGCGCGGATGATCTGCTCGCGCTGCATGTCGGCCTTGGTCATCTCGCGGGGCGGCTCGTCGGTCACCTCCTCGCTCTCGGCATAGACCGGAGGCTGGGGATAGGAAGCGACGGCCGGAACGTAGCTGCTCTGCGCCGTGGTCGGCAGCAGGGCCTTGACGTCACGGACCGGCTCGGGGCACGGCACGCCGCCCTTCATCAGTTCGGAGATCATCCGCTTGAGGTCGTTGATGTCGGCGCGCATGTCGAACAGCACCTTGTAGAGCAGTTCGCGCTCGGTCGACATCGTGTCGTCCATGCGCATCGTCCCGGCGGCCATCGGCGCGCCCCCGCCCTGCGGGGGCAGGTATTTCGCCAGCACCTCGGAGGTGATCACCCGGGTCTGCTCGATGGCCGAAATCTGCTCGGCGACGTTCTTCAGCTGGCGGATGTTACCCCGCCAGTAGTAGTTCTTCAGCATCTCGCGCGCCGCATCGTCGAGCGTCACGGCGGGCATGCGGTACTGCACGGCCACGTCGGCGGCGAACTTGCGGAACAGCAGCGGAATGTCCTCCGGGCGTTCGCGCAGCGAGGGAACCGTGATGGGGACCGTCCCCAGACGGTAGTAAAGGTCCTCGCGGAAACGCCCCTGGGCGATGGCCTCCTGGAGGTTCATGTTCGTGGCGGCGACCACGCGGACGTTGGTCTTCTGCACCTTCGACGAACCGACGCGGATATACTCGCCCGTCTGAAGCACGCGCAGCAGGCGCGCCTGCGTCGGATGCGGCAGTTCGGCCACCTCGTCCAGGAAGATCGTACCGCCGTCAGCCTCCTCGAAATACCCCTTGCGGGCCTCCACGGCGCCGGTAAAGGAGCCTTTCTCGTGGCCGAACAGTTCGGAGTCGATCGTACCCTCGGGAATCGCCGCGCAGTTGACGGCGATGTATTTGCTGTGCTTGCGCGCGGAATAGGCGTGGATAACCTGCGGAAAAAACTCCTTGCCCACACCGCTCTCGCCCGTAACGAGCACCGTCAGGTCGGTAGGGGCCACACGCAGGGCCACCTCCAGCGCCCTGTCCAGAAGCGGGGAGTTGCCGATGATGCCGAAGCGTTGTTTTACGGTGGTGATCTCTGTCATTTATTCGAGTTGTTCGGGTTGGGACGCGGCGGACGGGAGTTCCGCCGCCTGCGGAAGTTCGATGTATTCGTTTTCGGCCTGCTTCTCCCGGGCGTCGCGCCAAAGTCCGAAGGCGATGGCCGCCACGGCCAGCAGGGCGGCGATCACGGCGATCCAGATGAACCGGTCGGCGCGGCGGCGCGGCACGCGGTCGACGTAGCGGTAGGCATCGGTGTTCTTCGGCGGCTTGCCGTAGCGCAGCCCCCGCACCGAAGGATCGGGATTCATCTTCGCCGAAGTCGACACGCGCGGCTCCGTGAAAGCCGTCTTGACGGCCTCGGCCACCTTCTCGGGTTGCAGCGGCTGACGTTTCCCGGCAGCCGGTTCTTGCGCGGGGGATTCCGACGCGGGTTGCGGCTCGTAGACGAAGGCGATGGTCGCATTGGGACCGGGTTTCATCACCCCGAAGCCCTCCAGGCGGTACTCCGAGCCATGCTCCACGGCGTGGCGGATCTCGAAAACGAAGCGGTCGATCTCGCCCGCGGCCTCCAGTTCGCCCATCCCCCCGGCGCGGAGAAGCCCCCGCAGCACGCCGTCGTCGCGCTTGAGCAGTTCCGAAAAGACGACGCTCCGGCCCGGCTCCTTGACGATGAACGTTCCGAGTTGGGGTACGACGAGCCGCCTGTGCGACTCCAGATATTGTATCAGGGTATGAATCAGCACGGTTGAAAATCCTTTAAATCCGGGTTCAAAATTACCCTTTTTCAGCGGAAAAAGCAATATTCCGGAGGGCTTTTTCAAAATAATCGGGCAAAGTGTTGGTTATCCGAAAAATATTCGCCTATTTTGCATCCCGATTTTTTCCAAAATCCGGGCGAGCTACTTTCGCCCGAAAATTGCAAAGTAACCGGGCCGGATTGTAAAAACTTTACCGAACGAGCCATGAAAGACAAGTACATCGACCTGATCGAACAATCGTTCGATTTCCCGCAGGATGAGTTCTCCGTCGAGGACAACGAGCTGAATTTCCACGACATTCCGCTGATGGAACTGATCAAACAGTACGGAACTCCGCTCAAAATCACCTACCTGCCGAAGATCTCCCAGCAGATCAACCGCGCCAAGCGCATGTTCAACGTGGCGATGGCGAAGGTCGACTACAAGGGTTCGTACAACTATTGCTACTGCACCAAGTCGAGCCACTTCTCGTTCGTGCTGGAAGAGGCCATGAAGAACGACATCCATCTGGAAACCTCGTCGGCCTACGACATCCACATCATCAACGCCCTCTACGACGGCGGCATCATCGACAAGGACCGCTACATCATCTGCAACGGTTTCAAACGCCCGCAGTACGTCGAGAATATCGCCCAGCTCGTCAACGACGGTTTCTCGAACACGATCCCCGTGCTGGACAACAAGGAGGAGCTGGAGCTGTTCGAGGACTCGTTCACCAAGAAGTGCAAGGTCGGCATCCGCATCGCCTGCGAGGAGGAACCCAAGTTCGACTTCTACACCTCGCGGCTGGGAATCCGCTACAACGACATCGTCGATTTCTACAAGGCAAAACTCCGCAACAGCAAGAAATTCCAGCTCAAGATGCTGCATTTCTTCATCAACACCGGCATCAAGGACACGGCCTACTACTGGAACGAGCTGTCGAAGTGCATGAACGTCTACTGCGAGCTGAAGGCCATCTGTCCCGAGCTGGACAGCCTCAACATCGGCGGCGGTTTCCCGATCAAGAACTCGCTCAACTTCGAATACGACTACGAGTACCTCACCGAGGAGATCGTGGCGCAGATCAAGAACATCTGCCAACGCAACGGCGTCGAGGAACCCAACATCTTCACCGAATTCGGCTCGTTCACCGTGGGCGAAAGCGGCGCGGTGCTCTACTCGATCGTCAACCAGAAACAGCAGAACGACCGCGAGAACTGGTACATGATCGACTCGTCGTTCATCACCACCCTGCCCGACACGTGGGGCATCAACCAGCGTTACATCATGCT
>ENA-UEPV01000525-UEPV01000525.1-human-gut-metagenome-genome-assembly--contig:-NODE-525-length-26213-cov-6.284780_pt1 | contig 26213 bp, 27 predicted proteins | sample MGYA00242942_ERZ507925 | MGnify/ENA primary metagenome ERZ507925 (study PRJEB26167, sample SAMN06115453) | human gut metagenome | host: Homo sapiens | place: China:Fujian | collected 2015-08-26... | reverse complement strand
CCCGATAAAGTAAGTTTGAATCCACAGGTACTTGCCCTAATTCCAGACCAGAACAAAAGAGCTTATTTCCAAAACTCTATGTATAGATTGGTTTTAAACACGGAGAGCCATTTGCAGGAAGCCGTACAAGGAGCACCGGAGATGAGTTTCTTTAGTCATCTTACCGTTGAGGAAAAACAACGTACAGCCAGAGATGTCTTGTGTTTTATGTATTGTGTTAATCCAGCTCATGTGTTGGCTCACCTTCCCAATGCACGGAAAGAATTAGATAATTGGATGGCAAGTATAGGATGAGCAAATAACAAAAAGTTTCAATTAGATGCCAAAAGTCGTTGAATTCAGCGGAATTGGCAGCTTCTTATTACAGTATGTCGAGGATAAACCCCACGAGAACACAGAAGAAGGTGAAGTTGAGGTGAAAACAAATGGCCCAGAGTGATAAAATCCAACTGTTCGAGGACAAGCGCATTCGCACTGCGTGGGATGCGGAAAAGGAAGAATGGTACTTCTCCATTGTCGATGTGGTGGCTGTACTGACTGACAGTCCAAATCCTCAAACCTACTGGCGCGTACTTAAAAAGCGTTTAAAGGACGAGGGAAATGAAACCGTTACAAGTTGTAACGCTTTGAAAATGACCGCTGCAGACGGCAAACGCCGTCTGACCGATGTGGCTGACACCGAGCAGCTCCTCCGCATCATCCAGTCCATTCCTTCGCCGAAGGCAGAGCCGTTCAAGCTATGGTTGGCACAGGTTGGCCGGGAGCGTATCGAAGAAACCATCGACCCTGAGTTAACCATTGACCGGGCTTTAGAAACCTACCTCAAGAAAGGTTACACCCGCGAGTGGATCAACCAACGGCTGCAGGCCATCCAAGTCCGCAAAGAGCTAACAGATGAGTGGGATGCCCGTGGTGTACAAAAAGGCGTGGAGTACGCTATCCTCACGGACGAGATTTCCCGCGCATGGTCGGGGATGTCTACCCGCCAGTACAAAAACCTGAAAGGCTTGAAAAAGGAAAACCTTCGTGACAACATGACCACGCTGGAGTTGGTGTTGAATATGCTGGCGGAAGCAACAACCACACAGTTCTCAAAAGATCGCAAGCCAACGACTTTCCAAGAAAATCTGGCAGTTGCCAAAGCTGGCGGTCAGGTTGCCGGACGGACAAGAAAAGATATTGAGTCACAGTCAAATATGCCGATCATCTCCCCTAAGAATGCAGTACAACTCAATCAAGTAATAACTGATTTGCTGGAGGATGCGACTTCGGATTTGCCGAAAAAAGCGGACGATAAGTAAACTTTGGCGTTCTTTGTAGTACATAGATATTTTCAAATGGCAAAAACAAAAATATCCGAATTGAAGCCGCCTGACAAAAGAAATGGACATGACTTTTCGTCATGTCCATTTCTTTTGGTGGTAGAGTTTTTTCGCACATCCCCCATCCTCGCAAAAGAGCGGTCCCGGGTGTCATACCCGGGACCGCTGTTGTTTGAAACTGATTTTACACGTTGAAGCGGAAGTAGATCATGTCGCCGTCCTGGACCACATACTCCTTGCCCTCGCTGCGGAGCTGGCCCTTTTCCTTGGCAGCGTTGACGCTGCCGTACTTGATCATATCGTCGTAGGCAATGACCTCCGCCCGGATGAAGCCCCGCTCGATGTCGGAGTGGATCTTGCCGGCGGCCTGGGGGGCCTTGGTGCCCTTTTTGATGGTCCAGGCGCGGCACTCATCCTTGCCGTAGGTCAGGAAAGAGATAAGGCCCAGCAGGGAGTAGCTGCACTTGATGAGCCGATCCAGACCGGATTCTGCGATGCCCAGCTCGTCCAAGAACATCTGCCGGTCCTCGCCCTCCAGCTCAGCGATGTCCTGCTCCAGCTTGGCACAGATGGGCAGCACCTCGCTGCCCTCGGCTTCTGCCAGCGCACGGACCTTCTTCAGATACTCGTTGCCCTCCTGATTGGCAAAGCCGTCCTCGTCCATGTTGGCGGCGTAGATGATGGGCTTGAGGGTCAGCAGGTCGGAGGTGGAGATCAGGGCCTTGTCATCATCGGAGCAGTCAAAGGTCCGGGCAGACTTGCCGCCGTCCAGATGCTCCGCCAGAGCCTTGAATACATCCACCTCATGGAGGAACTTCTTGTCGCCCTTGGCGGCCTTTTGGGCCTTGTCAACACGGCGCTGGACCATGTCCAGATCCGCCATGATCAGCTCCATATCGATGGCCTCAATATCCCCCACGGGGTCCACGGGCACATTGGTGCCGGCATCCGCCACCACGTGCATGATATTCTCGTCGTCAAAGCAGCGGACCACATGGACGATGGCATCGGTCTCGCGAATATTGGCCAGGAACTTGTTGCCAAGGCCTGCACCCTGACTGGCACCTTTCACCAGACCGGCGATGTCCACGAACTCGATGACCGCCGGGGTCTTTTTGTCCGGCTCATAGATCTCTGCCAGCTTGTCCAGCCGTGCATCCGGCACTGCTACCATGCCCACGTTGGGGTCAATGGTGCAGAAGGGGTAATTGGCGCTCTCGGCACCGGCGTTGGTGATGGCGTTGAACAGGGTGGACTTGCCAACATTCGGCAGTCCCACGATACCTAATTTCATAAAGCAAATTCTCCTTTTGCTGTTGTTTGGCGTTTTCTAACAACATATTCTATCATCCTATTGGGAAAAGCGCAAGTAGGGCAGGGAGAAAAGACTATTGCTGATGACGTTGAAACGGTAGCTATATCATCGGGGACAGCCAACCGGTAAGGCTTTGCAGCGCTGCGTTGGAACGCGCCGCCTACGGCTGCCGACCTTATGGAACATGACCGGCGAAACAGTCTGGTTGGCGTAAAGCTCAATAAAGGTGCAAAGGGCATGACAAAACCCTGTAACCGTTGAGATTACAGGGTTTTGTGTGGCGGAGAAGGAGGGATTCGAACCCTCGAGACCCTTTAGGAGCCTACATGATTTCCAATCATGCGCCCTCGACCAACTAGGCGACTTCTCCATAGCTGTGTCCAGCGCTTTTCCGCTATGCACTTGTTGTCTTGAACAGACAGCGATATTATTATAACAGAGACTTTAAAAAAGTCAAGCCCTTTTCTGTATTTCTCTTGAGAAATTTGCGCTTTTTGCCGGAACTCTTGCGGCGAGCGGTTTTGCGCCTGCCAAGAAAGCGACAGATTTTCCACAGCGGTGAGGAAGCGTGTGCGCGGCCACCCCAAAAAGGGTGCTGCGCTATTGAAATCAAAAAGCTTCAGAACAGTTGTAAAGCTCTGAAAATAGACTCAGCAGAGAGAAAAGACTTTTTCTACACGCTGAAGCGGCATGGCAGAACGCCATGCCGCTTCATGATGCTTGAAAACTTACTTGTGGTCAACGGCAGACATGTGACGGATCAGCTCCACCATCTTGTTGGAGTAGCCGCACTCGTTGTCGTACCAGGAAACGACCTTCACAAAGGTGTCGGTCAGAGCGATACCGGCCTTCTTGTCGAAGATGGAGGTGCGGGAATCGCCCAGGAAGTCAGAGGAAACAACTTCCTCATCGGTGTAACCCAAAACGCCCTTCAGCTCGCCCTCGGAAGCGTCCTTCATGGCCTTGCAGATATCCTCATAGGTGGCGGGCTTAGCCAGCTTGACGGTCAGGTCCACAACGGAAACGTCCAGAGTGGGAACACGCATGGACATACCGGTGAGCTTGCCGTTCAGCTCGGGGATGACCTTGCCGACAGCCTTGGCAGCGCCGGTGGAGGAGGGGATGATGTTGCCGGTAGCAGCACGGCCGCCGCGCCAATCCTTCAGGGAAGCGCCGTCCAGCAGCTTCTGAGTGGGAGTGACAGAGTGAACGGTGGTCATCAGGCCTTCCACGATGCCGAACTTGTCATTCAGGACCTTGGCAATGGGAGCCAGGCAGTTGGTGGTGCAGGAAGCGTTGGAGACGAAGGTCATGTCGCTGGTGTACTTATCCAGGTTGACGCCGCAGACGAACATGGGGGTGTCATCCTTGGAGGGAGCGCCCATGATGACGTGCTTGGCACCAGCGTCGATGTGGCCCTGGCAGAGCTCCTTGGTCAGGTGTTTGCCGGTGCACTCGCAGATGTACTCAGCACCCACGGAAGCCCAGGGAATGTCCTTGACCTCCATAGAGGTGAAGACGGGGTACTTCTTGCCGTTGACGATCAGACCGCCGTCATAAGCCTCGACAGTGCCGGGGAACTTGCCGTGAACAGAGTCATACTTGAGCATGTAAGCCATGTACTCGGGGTTCATGAAGGGGTCGTTCAGAGCGACGACCTCAACATCGTCATGAGTCAGGGCAGCGCGGAAAGTGAGACGGCCAATGCGGCCAAAGCCATTGATACCAATTTTCGTGAGCATGGGAAAACTCCTTTCAATATTGAAAAAACTTTAAAAGATTAAAGAATCGTTTGCGCAAACGATTATTTCTTTGCTTTTACTATCTTATCATGGACGATAAAAAATGGCAATCAGCATTTTGCATAACATTCTGAGAGCATATTGGGCAAAATGGCGAGGATTTGGTTGGAATTTGATAAAAAAGCGAAAAAGTAGAAGAAAGGAGCCAAAAAAGACTTGACGTTATATGAAGCGGGGGCGTATACTGTAAAATGCAAATGATTACGCAAACGCAGAAAAATTGCGTAAAGAGGTGAACGATCATGAAGGTGACCATCAGCGATGTGGCAAGGTTGGCAGGTGTTTCCACCGCCACGGTTTCCCACACCATCAACTCGACCCGCTACGTCTCCGGCGAGACCAAGGAGAAGGTCTACCGGGCTATCGCGGAGCTGGGCTACACGCCGGACGCCTCGGCCAGAAGCTTCCGGACCGGAAAGAAAAAAACCATTGGATTTATCGTTCCGGATATTTCCAATAAGTTTTTCGCAACAATGATCGAATCCGTGGAGAATTATCTCTCTGCCCACGGATACCATCTGATCATTGCCAATACAAAGGAGAATCCGGAGCGGGAGGAGACCAATATCCGCCTGCTTTCTGCGGGACTGGTGGACGGGCTGCTCATCGCCAGCACCATGGAGGATTTCAGCCGGTTTGAGTCCCTGATCCCCGCCGGATTTCCTGTGGTGCTGGTGGACCGGACCTTTGACACAAAGCGGTTCCCGTCGGTGAGCGTGTCCAATTTCCAACCGATCTACCGCAGCGTCTGCCGTCTGGCGGGCAAGGGCGACAAGCGGATCGGCATGATCGGCGGCCTGCCCCGGCTGTCCTCCACCAAGGAGCGGATCGCTGCCTATCAGGAGGCTGTGGCGGACTGCGGCCTGCCTCAGGATGACCTGCTGATCCGCTACGGCAACTCTATGGAGAACAGCGCCCAGTCCTGTCTGGATGAGTTGCTGGAGCAGAAGTGTGACGCGCTGGTGGTGGCCCAGGGCCTGATGGCCTCGGAGACGGTGATCTACCTCCACAAGAAGGGCCTTAAGCTGGGAGAGGACATCGATCTGGTCACCTTCGTGGATTACGATTCGGATATCAACTATCTGTATTCAAAGCAGATGGACTGCATCATCCAGCCGGTGGAAAAGCTGGGCGAGACTGCCGGCGAACTGATCCTCCGGCGGATCGAAACGCCGGATGCCCCGGCCTTTGAACAGGTGCTGACTTCTACCTATCAGCCCTGCGGCATGTAATAAGAAAAACGTTTATGCCCCGTCCCGGATCATTCCGGGGCGGGGCTTCGTCTTGACAGGACCATACGGGTATGTTATGGTTGGAGCGTCTCCGGAAAGTGTTTCTGACCGGCGACACCATGCCCGCATACCGTTCTGCCGGTGAGGATGCTCCGAACCGAAAGATGAGGAAGGACAAGATCGCTGTACATTTGTCATCCCCTCTGCTGAACGGCAGGGGGGATGTATTACTTTTTGAAAAGGAGAGACCGCTGTGGAAGCTGTGGAAACGCGGGTGGCCGTCATTGCCATCATTGTCCGGGAGGGCACGCAGGTCGCGGCACTGAATGACCTGCTGCACCAGTACGGACCGTATATCGTGGGCCGCATGGGCGTACCCTACCGGGAGAAGGGCGTGAACATCATCAGCGTGGCCATGGATGCCCCCGGTGACGTCATCTCCGCCCTGTCTGGAAAGCTGGGCCGCTTGGAGGGCGTTACCGCCAAGACCGTCTATGCCCCGGCAGGGAGCGTATGAAAGGAAGAAAAGCCATGAACTGGAAGAAAAAACTGTTGGCGCTGGGCCTGTCTCTGGCCCTGACCCTGTCCCTGACTGCCTGCGGCCAGAAGGCCGCCGAATCGGAGCAGCCGGAGGAACCTGCCCAAACGGAAGAACCGGCGGTCGAAGCGCCGGATGGTACAGAGGCAGACACTGCCCATTTCAGAATTGCCGCACTGAAAGGCCCGACTGCTATGGGCCTTGTGAAGCTGATGAAGGACAATGATGAAACGATCGGCGCCCTGCTGAGCTCTGCCAAACCCTACGAGGGTGAGGTGGGCAATCTTTACACCTTCACGCTGGCCGGCTCTGCCGACGAGGTGACCCCGGCCCTCATCAAGGGGGACCTGGACATGGCCTGCGTCCCCGCCAATCTGGCCGCCGTGCTGTACGGCAAGACCAACGGTGCCGTGGAGGTGTTGGCGGTGAACACCCTTGGTGTGCTGTATATCGTGGAAAACGGGGGAACGGTGCAGTCTATGGCGGACTTAAAGGGCCAGACCATCGTGGCCGCCGGTAAGGGCAGCACCCCGGAATACGCTCTGCGGTATCTGCTGACGGAAAACGGCATTGACCCGGACAAGGATGTGACCATCGACTGGAAGAGCGAGCACAGCGAGTGCGTGGCGGCGCTGGCCTCCGGGCAGGCGTCGATTGCCCTGCTGCCTCAGCCTTTTGTCACCGTGGCGCAAAACAAGATCGAGGGCCTGCGGATGGCCTTGGACCTGACGGCGGAGTGGGACAAGCTGGACAACGGCTCCGGCCTCATCACCGGCGTCATCGTGGCCCGGCGGGATGTGGTGGAGGCCAATCCCGGCGCGGTGGACAGCTTCCTCCAGGATTACGCCGCCAGCGTGGAGTGGGTCAACGCCAACAACGCGGACGCCGCCCAGCTGATCGCGGAGTACGGCATCATCGAGGCCGCCCCTGTGGCGGAAATGGCCCTGCCCTACTGCAACATCGTCTGTCTCACCGGCGGTGAGATGAAGGACAAGCTCTCCGGCTATCTGAAGGTGCTTTCCGAGGCGGAGCCTTCCTCCGTGGGCGGCACTTTGCCCGGGGATGATTTTTACTACGGCGGATAAAACCGAAAAATCCGCGCAGGCAGAGCTACACTTGGCCTATATCTGAATTTACGATAGAAAGGAGCGCCGCCTATGGACAGGAAAACAGACCTCCGCCTGTGGGCGGTGCTTTTCTGGCTGGCGGCCTGGCAGATCGCGGCCATGGCGCTGGCGGCGGTCTATCCCCACGGTGAGCTGCTGCTGGCCTCGCCCGTTGATGTGCTGCTGCGGCTGGGGCAGCTGGCCGTTACCGCCGCCTTCTGGCGGACGGTGGCCTGGTCCGCCGTCCGCATCTTCGGCGGATTTCTGCTCGCCACGGTGTTGGCGGTGGTGCTGGCGGCACTGGCGGCGTGGAAACAGTGGCTCCGGGGGCTGATGGCCCCGCTGGTGGCGGCGGTCAAGACGGTGCCGGTGGCGTCCTTCATCATTCTGGCCCTGGTGTGGCTCAACAGCCGGAGCCTGTCCCTGTTCATTTCGGCGCTGATGGTGTTCCCGCCGGTGTACCTGAATGTGCTGGAGGGCATCTGCCGCACGGACCGTCGGCTTCTGGAAATGACCCGGGTGTTCCGGGTCCCCCTTGGGCGGCGGCTCCGGGGCATCTATCTGCCGCAGGTGATGCCCTATTTCCGCACGGCGGCATCTTTGGGCCTGGGGCTTTGCTGGAAAGCCGGGGCAGCGGCGGAGATCATCGGCCTGCCCGCCGGGTCCATGGGAGAGCGGCTGTACACCGCCAAGGTCTACTTCCAGACGGCAGATCTGTTTGCATGGACCGTCACCATCGTGGCGGTGTCAGTGGTATTTGAGCGGCTGTTTTTGGCGCTGGTGGACCGACTGATGGGAAAGGCGGGGCTGTGATGGAAATCAAAAACCTATGCAAAGCCTACGGAGACCGTCCGGTGCTGGAAAACGTGTCCTTTACCGCCGGTGTGGGAGTCACGGCCCTGTGGGGGCCGTCAGGCGTGGGAAAGACCACCCTGCTGCGGATCCTGTTGGGTCTGGAAAAGCCAGACAGCGGCGAACTGATGGGAATGGCCGTCCGTTGGAGCGCCGTTTTTCAGGAGGACCGCCTGTTAGAGGGACTGGACGCCTTGGGAAATCTCCGGTTTGCGCTGGGGACGGACTACGAGGAAGCGAAAGCGGCGGCCATGCTCACGGCGCTGGGCCTGACCTGGGAGACGGGCAAGCCGGTGCGAGAGTGGTCCGGCGGCATGAAGCGCCGTCTGGCCTTGGCCCGGGCGCTGCTGGCCCCGTCGGAGGCTATTGCCCTGGACGAGCCATTTACGGGACTGGATGATGAAAACCGGCAGCGGGCCATCCGGGCCATCCGCCGGGTGGCGGAAACAAAGCCGGTGCTGCTGGTGACCCATGACCGGACGGAGCTGAACCTCCTGCGGGCGAATATTGTAAATCTATAAGTAAGAAACCCGCCGCTGACTTTTGTCAGCGGCGGGTTTTTGCTGGATTCAATTTCCAAAACCGTTTTGCTTAAGGTGGCGGCGCATATCGGCAAGGGCCCACACCAGACTGGCGCCCAGTGCGATCCCAAGGGCATAAAGAGCGGTCTGGCGGGCAAAGTCCGCCGACAGATCCATGTCCTGCTGAACGGCATAGTACATGGCGTAATAGAGGGGCCGCCCCGGCACCAGCGGGATCAGCAGCGCGGGGATCAGAAACAGCGTGGCGGGCGCACCCATAAACCAAGCCAGAAACTCCGCATACAACGCGGCAAAGGCGGCGGCGGTCAGGGTGGGGAGCAGGATACCGGACCAGATCGAGGCGGCCGCCAGATAGACGCCGCAGGTCAGCAGACCCCCCAGAGAAGCGGCGAACATATACCGCCGACGCAGGTGGAACACCAGACAAAAACCCAGCGCCCCGGTAAAAGATGTGAGAAGCTGCACGATCACAGTCCGATCCCTCCCATCAGTAAAAAGGCGCTCATGAAGCCCATAGCCAGTGCCCCGGCCCACAGCAGCGTTTCGATGAGCCGCATGGCGCCGGAGATCGGGGAGCCTACCATGGTGTCCCGGACGGCGTTGGTCATGGCCAGACCGGGGATCAGCAGCATGATGTCACCGATCAGGATTTTGTCGGCGTGGAGCTCCGGCAGGAAAAAGGCGCACAGGGTAATGCTGATGCCAACAGCCAGAGCGGAGAGCAGATTGAATACCAAGCGGTTGGGGCACTGAGGGCCAAAATGCCGCTGGAGGCGACAGATCACCAAGCCAAACAGGGCAGCCACCAGACCATCCGTCATGGAACCGCCGAAAAACAGGGCGCAGCTTCCTGCGGCCAGCGCGCTGCCCAGGTAGACCAGCAGTGGCTTGGGGGCTTTTGCCGTGATCTGGGCAACTTCCCGGCGCAGCTCATCCAGCGGAATAGGATCGGCGCAGCACCGGCGGCTCAGATCGTTCAGCGCTTCCAGAACGGTGAAATCCGTGCCGCCGGGAGTCAGGATCCGGCGGGTCTGGGTGATGTCCCGCCCGCTGGGCAGCGTCATGGTCACCACGATGCTGGAGGTGATGACAAAGGCGTTCATCCGCACTGCCCCGTAAGCTGTGCCCATGCGGGTCAGAGTGTCCTCCACCCGGTTTACCTCTGCCCCTACGGCCAGAAGCGCTTCCGCAATGTCCATGAGACAGTGCAGCAGGACCTCCGGCTGCGCCGGGACAGGGATCTTATCTGCGTTCACGTCACTCAAAAGCCGAAGAGCATAGAGCGATCAATGTCGGCCAGGCTGTGAGCACCGCACATGGCCATGGTGTCCGCAAGCTCTGCCTGAAGCTTGTCCACATAGGCCTGCACGCCTTCCTGAGCGCCGCCGTAGACCGCGGTGACGAAGGGGCGGGCGATGAGCACCGCATCGGCACCCAGAGCCAGAGCCTTGAACACGTCCATGCCGGAGCGGATGCCGCCGTCCACAAAGACCTTCATCTTGCCGCCCACAGCGTCCACAATGGCGGGCAGGACCTCGGCGGTGGCGGGGCACTGATCCAGCACACGGCCGCCGTGGTTGGAGACGATGATACCAGCGGCACCGGCTTCCAGTGCCTTTTCCGCACCCTTCACCGTCATGATGCCCTTGAGGATAAAGGGCTTGCCTGCCATGGCAGCGATCTCCTTCAGCTGATCCATGGTCTTGCTGCCGGCGGGGGGAGTCATCCCCTTCAGGAAGGGCAGACCGGCGGCGTCAATGTCCATGGCGATGGCGCAGGGATCAGCGGCCTTTACCAGGTCCATCTTCTGCCGGACGGTTTCCAGATTCCAGGGCTTCACAGTGGGAACACCGCAGCCGCCGTTGGCTTTCAGGGCATCCGCGGCGCCTTCCATGACGGCGGGATTGGTGCCGTCACCGGTGAAGGCGAGGATACCGGCTTTGGCGCAGCCCTCCACCAGTACATTGTTATAGCGCAGGTCGTCATATTTGTCGCTGTAATGCATAGCCACGGCACCAACGGGGCCGGCCATTACGGGGATCGTCAGCTTGTGGCCGAAGAAATCATAAGAGGTGTCCACATCACCGTTTTCGCAGATGGTGTCCATATTGACGCACAGTTCCTGCCATTTCTGGTAGTTGCGGATGGCGCCGGTGCCCAGACCCTTGGCGCCGGGACCAGGGACCGTGTTTTTGCAGGCGAGGCCGTTGCACACAGGGCAGGCGTGGCATTTGCCCATGCAGGTCCGGGCCTGCTCCAAAACTTCCTGATAAGTCATTGCAGTTTCCTCCTGAATCGTATAGCTTTGTAAAAATCCCGTTAAAGATCAAACATATTCCCGATTGGCCTCATTTTACAGCAGGCGGCAGAAAAATACAAGTCGGTAAAATGTTGAGAGCGGCGGAACTTTTTGGCGGGAATTTCGTCTATATAAGTAGAAGAGCGGCACGACCGCTGAAAAGGAGGAAGCGCTATGAAAAGAAGGTTATTTGTCTGTTTTCTTGCACTGACCATGCTCCTGAGCCTGACTGCCTGCGGAGCCGCCAGCAAAACTGCGGCTTCCAGCGCCAACAGCCGCCCTGCGGATACCGTCTCCGCGACAGAGGAGAAAGGGGATTTCGACGCTGACACCAACGGTTATGATGACGAGGGCCGGGACAGCGGAGGAAGTGTTCTGGAAAACCAGAAGATCATCTACACCGGAGACATCAATCTGGAGACCACGGCGTTTGACGAGACCGTTAAGGCGGTGGCAGCGCTGGCGGAGGCCAAGGGCGGCTACCTGGAGAGCAGCACCGTAGGCGGCGGGAGCCGGGGCTACCGGTGGGCGGATTATACCGTCCGGGTGCCCTCCGCTCAGTTTCAGAGCTTTCTGGATCAGGCCGGGGAGCTTGCCCATGTGACGTGGCGGAACACCAATTTGGAAAATATCACAGAGACCTATTATGACACGGCGGGCCGCCTGAAGACCCAGCAGATCAAGCTGGAGCGGCTGCAAAAGCTGCTGTCCCAGGCGGAAAACATGGAGGACATCATCACCATTGAGTCCGCCATTTCCGAAACAGAGTGGAATATCGAGGACCTTTCCGGCACCCTGCGGCACTATGACGCGCTGGTGGACTTCGCCACCATCAACGTCCATGTGTCGGAGGTCTATAAGTATTCCGACACGGAGGAACTGCCGGAGAATTTCGGAGATCGCCTGAGCAGCGCTATGAGCCGGGGCTGGCATTCCTTTGTGAACGGTATGGAGGACTTCGCCGTGGCGCTGGCGTACAGCTGGATGTGGCTGGTCCTGTGGGCGGTCATCATCGTGACGGCGGTGGTCATCCTGCGGAAGATCCGGCGGCGGAACGGGACGAAAAAACCGCTGTTCAAGAAGAAAAACGATGTAAAACCGGATGACAAGTCCGGTGATACCTGATAGACTAAAGGCAGCGGGAGACCGCTGCCTTTTCTGATATTTTAGGAGGGATCGTTATGAAGCTGACCTGGCTGGGACACGCCTGTTTTCTTTTGGAGGAGGACGGCTATCGCATTGTACTGGATCCGTATACCGGCGTGGCGGGGTACCCGCCTTTGCACATACAGGCCCACGCCGTTTTTTGCAGCCATGGCCATTTTGATCATCACGCCACAGACTGTGTGGAGCTGCTGCCGGAGCGGGAAAGCCCGTTTACGGTCCGGGAGGTAGAGACCTTTCATGATGACCGGGGCGGCGCGCTGCGGGGGACCAACACGGTCCGGATTTTTACAGCCGGCGGCCTGTCTGCGGTCCATCTGGGCGATCTGGGGCACCAGCTGACGGCGGAGCAGGCGGCGGCCATCGGCCCGGTGGACGCCGTGCTGGTGCCGGTCGGGGGTGTTTACACAGTGGATGCCGCCGGAGCAAAGGCGGTGTGCGATGCGCTGCATCCTCGCTGCGTGGTGCCCATGCACTACCACCACGCGCCCTACGGCCTGACGGAGGTGGACAGCGTGGAGCCGTTTCTGGAGCTGTGGCCCGCAGAGGCGGTCCACCACCTGCAAGGAGCGGCGTTTGAGCTGACCGAGCAGACTGCCGGGGTCATGGTTCCTTCGTTTTGAAGAATAGCTCTTGACAAAACGATGAATACTATGTAATATAGTTTTGAAAACTATATTACACGGCAATGAGGTGATCGTATGGTACAGAACAGACAGGTGACCCTGTTAGGGGATTCCATCTTGAAGGGGATCCAGGTTGATCTGGGTGACCGGCGCTACCGTACTCATAATGAGATCAATGTGGAGGCACTGGAATCGGAATTTCAGCTTTCCATTCATAATGACGCGCACTTTGGAGCCACGGTCCGCAAGGGCAGCCGCTTGCTGGACCGGATGCTGGCCCGGAAGCTGCCCTGCGACATGATGGTGATGGACTTCGGCGGCAATGACTGCGACTTCCGTTGGAAGGAGATCGCGGAGGACCCCACGGGGGACCATCAGCCCAACGTGCCGCTGCCAGAGTTTGTGGAGCTGTACCGGGAGATGATCCGGCGGGTACGGAGCCACGGTATCCGGCCCATCCTTACCAACCTGCCGCCGCTGGACAGCGAGCGCTTTTTCAACTGGTGGTGCGGAGATCTGGACAAAGAGGCTGTGATGCGCTGGCTGGGAGACGTGGGCAACATCTACGTCTGGCAGGAGCGGTATTCCCGTGCGGTGGAGCGTTTGGCCCGGGAGGAAAATGTGCCGCTGGTGGATGTCCGTGGAGCCTTTTTGGACTACGGCCATCTGGAGCAGACTCTCTGCGCCGATGGTACCCACCCCAACACCGTTGGTCAGGGCTTGATCACAAAGGCGTTTCAGGATTTTGGCCGGGGGCTGCGGCTGGCCGGTCAGACCGTCTGACAGAAGGACAAAAATACGGGTCGGTTTTCAAAACCGGCCCGTATTTTTTACAGCTTTTTGAAGATGTGGATGCGGAAGGATGCCTGACAGTCCAGATTTTCCAACGCTTCCATCCGCTCTACGCCCGCCTTGGGGGTTTTCCAGCAGTAGGGCGTCATACGGAAGAGGGCTTGGATATCCGCCTGATCTGCCAGATGGAGGGTGAAATCCACCGGAACGATGGCCTCATAGGTGAAGCCCTCGTAGGGAGTTTCTTTTTCCTCGTTGGGGTAGGGCGCATCGTAGAGGACCCGCTTCAGCTCCCACAGATGGTCGGCGCCGGGTACCACATAGAGAAAATGGCCTCCGGGCTTCAGGACCCGGCGGAATTCGTCAATGGCCAAGGGGGAGAAGCAGTCCAGCAGCAGGTCTGCTGTTTCATCCGCAAAGGGAAGATGATAGCAGGAGGCCACCGCGAACTCCACCTGCTTTTCCCGTTTGGCGGCCAGCCGGAGGATAGATTTGGAGATGTCGATACCGGCTATAGCGGGCGTTTTCCCGGCGGCAGTCAGGGCTGCCCGGATGCCGGCAGTGTAGTACCCCTCTCCGCAGCCGGCATCCAAAATCACCGGATGCTCGCCCACAAGCGGCAAAATCCGGCTACAAAGCGTATTTAAGAGCGGCATATAATACTCTTTGGATAGGAAATCCCGGCGAGCTGCCGACATAGCCTTGTCATCGCCGGGATCGGCGGAGTGCTTCTGATTGGGGGGCAGCAGATAGGTGTAGCCCTCCTTGGCGATGTCATAGCTGTGTCGGTCAGCGCAGCGGTAGACCCGTTCCTCCCGGTCCAGCGGACCGCCGCAGACAGGACAGCGGAACAGAGATTTCATACGATCCCTCCTATGCGTTCAGATCTTGGGTCACGTCATGGATCCACTTGCCGCTGCGGATCCGGTGCAGGCCGAAGGGAACCTTCAAAGCGGATTCCGTGGCCATGATGAAGCAGAAGATGGCGATGGGAGCGTGGAGTACCAGCCCCAGCAGCACCAGCAGCGGCAGGGTGAAGCACCACAGGGGGAGAACGTCGATCAGCATGGCGATCCGCACATCGCCGCCTCCCCGGAGAACGCCCACGATGCCGGTGGTGGCAAAGGCGTGGAGCGGGGCAGAGATGGAGTAGCAGATCATCATGGTCACGCAGAGAGACGCTGAGGCGGCGGTCATGGAGAACAGAGGCAGCACGTGGGGCTTCAGCACGAGCCAGAACAGCAGCTGCTCCGCTATTGCGACACCAAAGCCGGTGCAAAAGGCCACAAAGGTCAGGGCCTGACCAATGGGATAGGCGTTTTTGCCGCCCATGCCCACCTCCTTGCCGACGATCACGGCGGCCGCCGCTGCCACGCCGAAGATGGCTACCGTCACCATCTTGTCGATGTTGCCCGCCACGGTGTAGGCGGAGATCAGGTCTGTGCTGCCCGCCATGTGGCCCATGATGACGGTGTAGAGTGAGGTGCCGGTACCCCAGAGAGTCTCGTTCAGCAGCACCGGCGTGGAGAACTTCACAAAGCTGCGGAAGGTGGCCTTGCCGGGCCGGAGAATACAGGCGGGCAACAGAGGCATCTGCTTGCAGTGCAGGGCGTAGACGAGGGAAATGACAAATTCCACCACACGGGAGGAGAAGGTGGCGATGGCGGCGCCGGTGATCCCCAGTGCGGGCAGACCCAGCTTGCCGAAGATCAGGATGTAGTTGCCTACGGTGTTGCAGACGGTGGAAATGGCGAATACCGTCATGCCGAAGCGGGGATTCTCAATGCTCTGCTGCATACCGATGTAGATGGAGGAGAGGGAGTTGAGAATATAGGAGAAGCCCACGATGCGGATGTAGGAGGTGCCCAACTCCACCAGACGGGCATTGTCGGTAATGAGCATCAGCACCTGTCGGGGGAACAGCCCCATGGTCAGAGCGCAGAGGGTGGAAATGCCTCCTGCCACAAAGAAGCCGATACCCATGACCCGGTTGATGGATTCCCGATCTCCCCGGCCCCAGAACTGGCTGATGAGCACGCGGGAGCCGCTTTGCAGACCGAAAATGATGAGCTGGATGATATAGATGGGTACATTGGCCACGGTGACGGCGGACATCTGCTCCTGACCGACCAGACCCACCATGAAGGTATCCATGAAGCCAAGAGAGGTGGTGATGAGGTTCTGAAGGACCACTGGCAGAGCCAGTGTAAAGACCCGGCGGTAGAAGCCGGGCTCCCGGCGAAGATAGCTGAAATTCATAAAATGAAATTCCTTATTCAGAATAATAAATGGAATCCATGTTTTGTCAGGGCGTGTACCTGACAAAACATACTTTGCGGTTCACAAGTGTGCGAGCGTAGCGAGCTCTCCAGAGGGGCGTCTCTTGCAGCTTTGCGGCAATTCACCTTCTGCATAGCAGTGAACCGTGTGGGGAATTCTCAAGGGGGAGCCTGCTCCCCCTTGACAGTTTACAGCATGGGCATCCGGCGGTCGTGGTGGTTCCGCAGAGCCTCCGCGCAGGCGTCGATCTCGGCGAAGGTGGTCTCGGGGCCGAAGCTCAGCCGGATGACCCCGACGGCCACCCGCTTGGGCAGATGCAGTGCCGCCACCACCTGGCTGGACTTGCCCTGGTGACAGGCGGACCCGGCGGAAATGCAGATGCCCTGACTGCCCAGATCGTTCACCACGTTCTGACTGGGCCAGCCCGCCATGGAAACGGACAGGACATGGGGGGCCTTGCCGTCCCCGATAATCTGGAGGTCCGGAATGGCCGTCAGCTTTTCCACGGCGTAGGCCTTGACCTCTGCCATGTGCCGGAGCTTGTCCTCCAGATGATCCCAGCGGAGCTCCACCGCCTGGGCAAAGCCTGCGATCTGGGCAGTGGCCTCCGTACCGGAGCGCAGGCCCATTTCCTGACCGCCGCCGGGCAGCAAGGGCCGGGGATTCCGCACCCGGGGGCCGATGTAAAGAGCTCCGATGCCCTTGGGCGCGCCGATCTTGTGGCCGGAGATGGCGATGAAGTCCGCTCCCAGAGCTTTGGCAGAGAAGGGGACTTTCAAAAAGCCTTGGACCGCGTCGGTGTGGAGCAGGGTTTTTTCGTTGACGGCCTTCAAACCCTTGGCGATGTCTGCAATGGGATAGATGCTGCCCAGCTCGTTGTTCACCATCATCACGGACACCAGCGCCGTGTCCGGCCGCACCGCCGCCAGAACGGATTCGGCGGAAATGTCGCCGTTTTGATCCGGTAGGATGGTCGTGACCTCCCAGCCCTCCTGCTCCAGCTGCTGGCAGCAGTTGAGGACGGCGTGGTGCTCCACGGCGGTGGTGACGATGTGGCGGCCCACATGGCGGTTCTGCCAGCAGGCGGCCCGGATGGCCCAGTTGTCACCCTCGGTGCCGCAGGAGGTAAAGAAAAGCTGGTTTGCTTCGCAGCCTACGGCTTTGGCGATCACAGCCCGCCAATCCTCCACGCTGCGGCGCATTTCCTGTCCGAAGGGATATTGTGCGTTGGGGTTGGCGTACTGTTCTGTCAGCACGGTGTACATGGCGTCCGCCACAGCCTTGGGGACCGGCGTGGTGGCGGCGTGGTCCAGATAGATCATAAAAAATCCTCCTCTTGCCCTATTCCGAAAATAAACGTATAATGGGAGGGAAATCACGGGAATCCCCCCGGAAATCTCTTTCAATAGCGTAATTATTTATTATATAAGAACGATTCTGAAAACGCAAGGAGAACCTATGAAAGTTGCCATTTACACCCTTGGCTGCAAGGTGAATCAATATGAGACGCAGGCTATGGAGCAGACCCTCCGGGCAAAAGGACATCAGGTAGTGGAATTTTCCGACGAGGCCGACGCCTATGTGGTGAATACCTGCTCCGTCACTGCCGTCAGCGACCAGAAGTCCCGGCAGGTGATCCACCGGGTACAGAAGCAGCATCCGGCGGCGGTGGTGGCGGTGTGCGGCTGCTATCCCCAGACCCATCCGGAGGATGTGCGGAAGCTGGGAGCGGATCTCATCGCCGGTACTGGTGACCGGGAGGGGTTCATTTCCCTGCTTGAGGAGGCTGCCGCCGGAAAGAAAAATCTGGAGGCCATTGACAAGTCCTTTGAGCGGCGGGTGTTTGAGGTGCTGCCTGCCGGCGGCATGGAGGGCCGCACCCGCGCCATGCTGAAAATCGAGGACGGCTGCGTGAACTTCTGCACCTACTGTATCATCCCCTACGCCCGGGGACCAGTGCGCTCCCTTTCGCTGGAACAGGCGGTGGAGCAGACGCGGCAGTTGGCAGCAGAGGGTTACCGGGAGATCGTGCTGACAGGCATCGAAATCTCCTCCTGGGGCCACGACTTCAAAAACGGCCAAAGCCTTATCGACCTGCTGGAGGCCCTGTCCGCCGCAGCGCCGGAGGTGCGCCTGCGGCTGGGCAGTCTGGAGCCCCGCACTGTGACGGAGGACTTCTGCCGCCGGGCAGCGGCTCTGCCGAACCTGTGCCCCCAGTTCCACCTGTCTATGCAGAGCGGGTGCGATGCCACCTTGAAGCGGATGAACCGGAAGTACGATACCGCCCGGTATCTGGAATCAGTAGAGCTGCTGAACCGCTGGTTTGACCGCCCCGCCGTCACCACAGACCTCATCACCGGCTTCCCGGAGGAGACGGAGGAGGAGTTTGCGCAGACCTTAGACTTCATCCGGAAGTGCCGCTTTGCCCAGATGCACATTTTCCCCTACTCCATCCGTCCCGGCACTCCGGCGGCGCAGATGGAGCAGGTGTCCAAGGCTGTCAAGGAGGAGCGGGCCCACCGGGCGGCGGCGGTGGCGGAGGAAATGCACAGGAGCTATTTGGAGGGCTGCGTGGGCCGGACGTATCCGGTGCTGTTTGAGCAGCCGAAAAACGGGAAATTCTTCGGCCACGCCCCGAATTATATGGAAGTTTTGGTGGACGGTGCGGAATTGCATAATGCGCTGAAAAATGTGCGGATCATCGATGTGGACGGCGAGGCCCTGTTGGGAGAAATCGTGGAACAGGAGGCAGAAACATGAGGATCGGCAGTCACTTTTTCGCCTATCTCTCCCGGATGCGCTTCATCCAACGCTGGGCGCTGATGCGGAACACAGCCCCGGAAAACGTGCAGGAGCACAGCCATCAGGTGGCGGTGCTGGCCCACGCCCTGGCGGTGATCCGCAACGAAAAATTCGGCGGCCATGCGGACGCCGGAGCGGTGGCGGTGGCGGCGCTGTATCATGACGCCAGCGAGATTCTGACCGGCGATATGCCTACGCCCATCAAGTACGACAACCCCGCCATCCGCAAAGCCTACAAGGAGGTGGAAGCGGTGGCGGAGGAAAAGCTGCTGCATATGCTGCCGGAGGAATTTCAGCCGGTGTACGCCCCCATCCTCACGGTGACGGACCCGGAGACGGAGCGGCTGGTGAAGGCGGCGGACAAGCTGTCCGCCTACATCAAATGCGTGGAGGAATTGAAGGCCGGGAACAGTGAGTTCCGGGACGCCGCCGTACAGACCCGCGCGGCGCTGGAGGAATACGAGCTGCCGGAGGTGACGTATTTTCTGGAGACCTTCATGCCCAGCTTTTCTCTCACGCTGGACCAGTTGAAATAGCGGGAAAGCTGGCGGAACGGCCCCGTGGAGGCGAATTCTGTGAAGATAACGATCGATTTCGGACATCCGTATTTTGAGGAGAACGTCTTATTGGGGCTCACACCGGATGACCTGAATTGCTTTTACGGGGACGCAAGTGAAGTAGACCGGCTCAACCTGTTCTTCGTTTTGGAGGCGTCACTGCATAGGTTTCAAGGGAAAGAACGCATGAAAACCGCTGCCTACTGTGCGTTTTTGATGGCGTATTATCTTTTTATCGCATTGACGCCGCCCGCGTCTTTTGAGCTTGCAGAGTTCTATATAGCTAGAGCGCTGGAGTGGGATGAAACCCCGGAGTACCGCCGGTGGAAAGCGATCATAGATGAGGGAAATTGACGGAGCGAGGGCGTCCCCTCCCGCGTGGTATCCGCCTCTTGCCACAAAATCAAAAAGACCGCAAAAAGCCAAGCCGCGGAACGCGGCTTGGCTTTTTTGCCAGTTATATGGAACTGCTTTCTTATTTCTTGGGCGGTTCCCGCCACTTTTCGGCGGGGACGCGCCGCTGCTTCAGCCGATGGACCGTGAGCTGCCGCAGCAGGGCGTACAGTACGCTGCACAGGGGAATAAACACCAGCATTCCCAGAATGCCCATGAGACTGCCGCCCACCGTCACGGCTGCCAGCACCCAGATGGAGGGCAGTCCCACGGAAGAGCCCACCACATGGGGATAGATGAGGTTGCCCTCGATCTGTTGGAGCACCAGAAACAGGACAATGAACCACAGCGCCTGCCAGGGATCGTTCACCAGCATCAAAAGCGCACCCACGGCGCAGCCGATGAACGCCCCTACAATGGGGATCAGGGCGGTCAGTGCGATCAGAACGCCCACCAGCAGCGCGTAGGGGAAATGGAGCAGGGTCATGGATACAAAAAACATGGTGCCAAGGATTACGGCCTCCAGACATTGACCGGAGAGAAAGCTGGAAAAGGTTCGCTCACTGAGCCGCAGAATATTCAGAAGCTGATCCGCGGCGGCTTCCGGCAGAAAGGCGTAGCAAAGCTGACGGCCCTGCCGGGCCAGCTTTTCCTTTTGCAGCAGGATGTACAGAGAAAAGATCAGGCCGATGAAAAAGGTAGTGACGCCGCTGACGATGCCGCTGACCAGTCCACCGCCGGAGATCAGAAGGCCCTTGCCCCAGTTCTGGACCAGCCCCACGGCTTTCTGAGAAAGACCGGCCCAGTCGATAGACAGCCCTTCGATCTGGTTTGCCAGAAGGGGCAGATATTCCTGAAAGCGGGCGGTGCTTTCCTGCAAGCGCTCAAAGGCTTCCGGTACCTGCGCCGCGATGGAGGTGACAGCGTCCCTCACGCCGGGGACGATCACCATTCCCGCCAGCGCCAGCACTGCGGATACTGCCGCAACGGTGAGCAGCAGCGCCAGCGGGCGGCGGAGCTTATTGGCCTTTTTTGCATGGGGAAACAGGCAGCGCTCCAGCGCCCGCATGGGGACATTGAGAATAAAGGCGATGGCACAGCCCAGCAGCAGCGGGGACAAAATGCCCAGCAGCCACCCGGCGGCGCCTGCCACCACATCCAGATGCAGCAGCGCCGCGGCGAAGGCAATGCCGCCGCAGACAACGCCCAACAGGGCTTTCACGGTCTGCTTGTTGAATTCCATATGTCAGGTTCCTTTCGTTGAATCAGACACCAGCCGGGTTTCCTTCCACTTGCCGCTCCGGAAACGGATCGTAAACAGCGCGCCCCGGAGACATTCGTCGCAGGCCATGGCGATCCAGATGCCCACAAGACCCCAGTTCAGCGCGTGTCCCAGCAGCCAGCTTCCGCCTACGGCCACAATCCACATGCTGAAAATGCCCACGCCCACAGGGTACCAGACATCTCCGGCGGTGGTGAGGCAGCGGGTCATGACGATATTGATGGACCGCCCGATCTCCAGACCGAACTCTACATAAAGGATCTGCCGGCCCAGCGCGTGGATCACAGGATCATCGGTGAAGATGTTGTAAATGGGATCGCAGAAAATGAGAATCAGCAGTGTCAGCAGCTCGGAGGCCGCCAGAGCGATGCGGATGGTGGACCAGACACGGCCGCTGACCTCGTCCAGCTTCCGGCCGCCGATCATGTAGCCCAGAATGATCTGGGTGGCCTGCCCCACGGCGATGGAGTACACATAGGCCACGTTGGCCAGCATACTGCCATAGACCTTGGCGCTGACCACCGCCGCACCCATCAGATTGATGAAGCGGAGGATGAAGGTTTGGGACACGTTGTAGGACAGGGCCTCCGTACCGGAGGGCAGGGCGATGCCCAGCAGGGCGCGGAAGGTCTTTGCGGGGAAGGGGTGCAGATATTGCAGGGAAAAACGGACGGTGCATTTGCGTTTCAGGGTGATGCAGGCCAGCGTCAGGCCCACAGCCTTGGAGATCACGGTGGATACGGCGGCGCCAGCCACGCCCATTTGCGGGAAGCCGAAGAAGCCGTTGATCAGAATGGCGTTGCCTGCCACATTCAGAAGGTTCATGGAAACGGAGAGCACCACCACCTCTTTCAGCAGGGTGTAGCTCCGCAGTACGGCGCAGAGCTGGATATACAGCCCCTGAAGCAGTACCGTACCGCCTACGATGCGGGTGTAAAGGCAGGCACCGTCAAAGGCGTCCTCCGGCGTCCGCAGGAGCTGAAAGACCAGTTCCGGCTCTAAAAGCAAGAACAGGCCCACCAGAAAGCTGAATACGGCGCTGACCGTAACGGCCACGGTGACGATCTCGCTGCATTCCTTACCGACCCGGCCTGCGCCGATGTGCTGGGTCAGGAGAATGGTGGCGGCGGTGCTCATGGTGGTGAGCACGATGATGACCACGTTCATCACCTGATTGCCGTTGCCGATGGCGGCCACGGCGGCGGAGCCGAAGTGGGAGATCATGAATTGGTCCATATTGCCCACCAGAAGCTGTAGGAGAAGCTCTGCGAAGATGGGCAGCGAGAGGTGAAAGACCCGTTTGGTCTGAGGCGAAACCTGCAATGTCATATAAATTGCTCCTTGTTTTGGAAGTAATCGTTTAATATCGGAGCAAGTATATGCGCACGGCGGTTTGGTTGCAAGCGGCAAAGCGCCGAAAGAAGTGTGAAATTCCGGACTTCTTTCAGCATTTTCCCTATTTTTGGCGCAAATCAGTCCTCGCGGTACCGGTCTGCCTGATGACAGTATTCCCGGGCGGATTCCCGGTTGCTCTCGATCTCGGCCTCCGTCAGGGGACGGACCACCTTGGCGGGGCTGCCCAGGATCATGGAGCCGGCGGGAGCGTCCATTTTGCCGGTGACCAGCGCTCCGGCGCCTACGATGCAGTTATCGCCGATCTTTGCACCGTTGAGAACGGTGGCGCCCATGCCGATGAGCACGTTGTTGCCCACGGTGCAGCCGTGGACAGTGGCCCCGTGGCCGATGGTGCAGCCGGAACCGACCGTGGTCTCCTCGTGCAGCACCGCGCAGTCCTGAATGTTGGTGTTGTCACCCACTTTGATGGCGCCGTCATCTCCGCGGAGGACGGCGTTGTACCACACGTTGACATTCTTTCCCAGAGTGACGTCCCCCACGATGGCGGCACCGGGGCAGACAAAAACGGATTCGTCAAATTTCGGTTTTGTGATCATAAACTTCTCTCTTTCTTGTTAGGCCTGCCGCATCAGATGGCAAAGTTTCCGTTGATAAAGACGGGGATCTCCCGGCCGTCATGGGTGGTGCCCACGATGGAGAGGTCGGCGGTGCCAACCATGAAGTCCACATGGGTCAGCGAATAGTTCAGGCCGTGGGCCTGTACCTCCTCCCGGGTCATGGACTCGCCGCCTTCAATGCACTCGGGATATGCCTCGCCGAAGGCCAGATGGCAGGAAGCGTTTTCGTCAAACAGGGTGTTGTAGAACAGAATCTTCTGATTGGAAATGGGGCTGTCATAGGGGACCAGAGCCACTTCTCCGAAGTAGCTGGCACCCTCGTCTACACTGATGGCGGCTTTCAGGAATTCCTCACCCTTTTCGGCGTGAGCCTCAACAATCTTGCCCTCCCGGATGACGAAATGGAACTTGTCGATGATGTTGCCGTCGTTCACCAGGGGCAGGGCGGAGTAGACCACGCCGTTGATGCCGACTTTCAGAGGGGCGGTGAAGATCTCCTCCGTGGGCATATTGGCCACGAATTCCACACCGTTTTTCATCACGGAGTTGCCGGCGGCCCAGAGATGGTCCTCCGGCAGCTGGATGGTGAGGTCAGTGCCCAGAGAATTGGTGTAGTGCAGGTATTTGAAGTGGTACTCGTTCAGCAGCTTTTTCCGGCGGCCCAGGGTGTCCAGATGCTGGCGCCAGGCGGCCACGGCGGTGTTGTCCCCCTTGATGCGGACCGTTTCGAAAATGGCATCCCACAGCTTTTCCATGGCCTGATCCTCCGGCAGCTCCGGAAACACGGTGGCGGCCCAGGAGGGGATGGGCACCGAGGCAATGCACCAGGGGAAGCCGTTGCTCATCTGGAGCCGGTCAAAGGTCTTGCGGAGCACGGAACCGGATTTCTGAGACCGGACCAGCCGGTCGGGGTCCACGCCCTTCAGCGTTTCCGGATCGCTGGCGGCAATGGCCAGATAGGCGGCTCCCATTTCCGCATAGCTGGTGAAAAACTTTTCGCGCCACTCCGGCGTGTCATCGAAAACGGAGGCGTCCGCCCGGAGGAACTTCTGCCGACTAAGATAGTCGTCACTCCAGTTCATGATGACCTCCCGGCAGCCTGCGTCATAGGCCGCGTCAGCACACAGCCGGGCGAAGGAGGCGCACTCCACCGGCGATGAAATGATGAGGGTCTGGCCCTTTTGAACATTCAGGCCTACTTCAATCAGTAATTTTGCATATTCCTGCAATTTTGTATCCATAAAACAGCTTCCTTTCCCGCAGCGAGGCCGCGGCTGAGATTTGACAGACGATTTATGCCTTGGGTACATTGGTGTCCTGCTCCAGACGGTCCTTCCGCATACTGATGAGCACACCGTTCATCTCCGCACCCAGAATCAATGTGAATGCCGAGAGGTTCAGCCAGATCAGCACCACAATGACGGCGCCGATGGAGCCATAGAGCACAGAGTAGTGGGAGAAGTGGTTGACGTAGTAGGAATAGAGCCAGCTGAACGCCATCCACGCTGCCAGAGAGAACAGAACGCCGGGACAGATATTTTTCAGGGGTTGGATGGTATCCTGGGCCAGGGCATAGAGCAGGAACAGTGCCAGAAAGCTGACGGCCCCGGCTACGGGGAACCGCAGCGTTACCCACAGCTTCGCCAGAAATTCCGGCAGGTGAAAATGCTCCACGGTGTACCACAGCGCCCGCTCTCCGAAGGTCATCAGAGACAAGGTCAGGGCGATGGTGACAATGAGGGTCACGGTATAGAGCAGCACCTTGATCCATTGGGTGATAAAGCCCTTGGGCGGGCCTAAATGGTAGGCTGTCCGCACGGCGGCCATCAGAGAGTTGGTGGCCCGCATGGGGAAGTAGATGGAAAAGACCAGACCGAATACCATGAGTTGGGGGCTGGGATTGTCGGTGACGTAAGTGAAGTACATCCGGAGCAGGTCCACCACTTCCTCCGGCAGAAAATCCGAGAGGACGGTCATCATGCCGGTGATGTTCAGATCCAGCAGACCCAGCAGGGCACTGATGAAAATGAGGAAGGGAAAGATCATGAACAGCAGGTAAAAGGCCAGCGCCGCGCTCTGCATGGCCACGTTGTGCCGCCCGCAGCGATGGGCCATCAGTACACAGAAGCGGAGAAAACGGTTTTTCGGCAGGGTGTTGGTCCACATAGCAGTGTCTCCCTCCGGGAAGATTTTACTCCCACTTGGCCCAGACGTCCGGGCAGTAGCCCACAGTGGCCTCCTTGCCGTTGCGGACGATGGGGGTGTTGAACAGCTCCGGATATTCCAGCAGCTTTTCCTCTTGGGCGTCCGGGGTGATATAGGCCATGTAAAGCTCCTCGTACGCCCGGCATTTTGTATTCACCAGCGCCTCAAAGCCAACTTTCTGCTTGACGGATTGGTACTCCCGGGGGGATAATCCCTTTGAGGGAACGTCGATATACTGATACTTGATGCGGCGCTCCTTGAACCAGCGCTCCGCCTTCTTCGTATCGAAGGATTTGGAGGAGCCGAAGATCTGAATGTTCATAGATAACTTCCTTATTATACAGACTGGAGGGGTATTTTTATGACGGATGCGGTCAGAACATTAAAAGAATGGACCGACGCGGCCCGGAAAATCGTCTTTTTCGGCGGGGCGGGGGTGTCCACGGAGTCCGGCATCCCGGATTTCCGCAGCACCGGCGGATTGTACCATCAGGAGTGGAAATACCCTCCGGAGACTATTTTAAGCCATACGTTTTATAAAAGCAATCCCGAAGAATTTTTCCGCTTTTACCGGGCGAAAATGCTTTGCCCTGACGCAAAGCCCAACGCCGCCCACAAAAAGCTGGCAGAATGGGAGCGGGAGGGGAAGCTGCTGGCAGTGGTGACCCAGAACATCGACGGACTTCATCAGGCCGCTGGCAGCAAACAGGTCTATGAGCTGCACGGCAGCGTACACAGGAATTACTGCGAAAAATGTGGAAAATTCTACGATCTGGACCATATTCTCCACACTACCGGGGTTCCCCGGTGCGATTGCGGCGGCGTCATCAAGCCGGACGTGGTGCTCTATGAGGAGGCCCTGAATGACCGGGTCATCGACGGCGCGGTGAACGCTATCGCGCAGGCGGATCTGCTGATCGTGGGCGGCACCTCCCTGAATGTGTGGCCTGCGGCGGGACTTATCAACTATTTCCGTGGGGACCGGCTGGCCCTCATCAACAAATCCCCGGTGGCGCGGGATTTGGCGGCGGGGCTGGTCATTACGGACCCCATCGGCGAGGTTTTGTCCCAGCTTTGAGGCCCTGTTTTCCGGGCGGCTTTGCCGCCCGGAAAATTTTTTTAGAAAAACCG
>ENA-UEPV01000518-UEPV01000518.1-human-gut-metagenome-genome-assembly--contig:-NODE-518-length-26281-cov-8.835369_pt1 | contig 26281 bp, 25 predicted proteins | sample MGYA00242942_ERZ507925 | MGnify/ENA primary metagenome ERZ507925 (study PRJEB26167, sample SAMN06115453) | human gut metagenome | host: Homo sapiens | place: China:Fujian | collected 2015-08-26... | reverse complement strand
TTCTTGGTCTTGACCAGCTGCAGAGCGGGACGGATGGTGTCGGCGGTGGAGTAGGTAGCGCCGCCCAGCAGGCAGTCTGCCTTGCCCATCTTCACCAGCATGGTGCCGAAGTAGTTGGACTTTTTCAGCAGGGCTGTGCACTCCTCTGCGGACTGCTTGCCCTTGCGCAGCTCCACCATGGTGCTGACCATCTCATCGAAACCGGCGTAGTTCTCCGGGTCGATGATCTCGGCAGCGGAAATATCAAAGTTACCGGCGGCGGCAGCAGCCTTGCACTCTGCCTCGTTGCCCACCATAACGACCTTCAGCACGCCCTCGGCCAGCAGCTTGCTTGCGGCCTCCAGAATGCGGGGGTCATTGCCCTCGGTGAACACGATCGTCTTGGGATTTGCCTTCAGCTGTGCTACCAGCGGTGCAAACATATCAGCCATTGTGATTACCTCCGAAAATGCTTTCCAAAATTTGCATTCCGTGTCTGTTGGACACAAGGATGCCTTTCTTCTTTATTCTAGCACAGACGGCAAAAAGTTCAAGACAAAATTGTGTTTTTGTGCTATATTTTAGGGGAGAAACCTTTGTTTTATTTGTGAATAAAATATCATACCAGTTTTAAAGGAGATGTTCTCCATGGATATGGATACTTTAAAGGCTGAATGCCTTGCCTGCACCCGGTGCGAGCTATGCGCCACCCGGACGAACGTAGTGTTCGGGCAGGGCGTGCTAGACGCCGAGGTGCTGTTTGTGGGCGAGGGACCCGGCCAGAGCGAGGATGAGCAGGGTCTGCCCTTTGTGGGGCGCAGCGGCCAGCTGCTGGACAAATACCTGTTTGCCATCGACCTTGACCGCAGCAAAAACTGCTATATCGCCAACATCGTCAAGTGCCGCCCGCCCCAGAACCGTGACCCGCTGCCCGCCGAGAGCGAAGCCTGTATGCCGTGGCTGCGGGAGCAGTTCCGGCTGCTGCATCCCAAGATCGTGGTCTGCCTTGGGCGCATTGCCGCCCAGCGGATGATCCGGCAGGATTTTTCCGTCACCCGGGAGCACGGGCAGATCATTGAAAAAAGCGGCATCCTGTTTATGGGTACCTTCCACCCCGCCGCCCTGCTGCGCCAACCTCAGAACAAGCCCGAAGCCTTTGCGGATTTTACCGTGCTGCGGGACACCATTGCCGCCGTGTGTGAGCATACCTATAATAGGTAAGGACAGGAACCAACCGCACCGCTTTTGCATACTGTAAAGCAAAAGCGAGGTGTTTTTGTATGGAAAGTTCCGTGCATCCTTCTGTGGATTTCTTTCTGGGCGCTACAACGCCCGCCGGGTTCAAGGGCTACTTTGCGCCGCTGCGCCGGGAGCCCGGGATGCAGCTTGTGCTGCTCAAAAGCGGGCCGGGCTGCGGCAAGTCTACCCTGATGAAGCGTCTGGCGCGCGCCGCACAGGATAAAGGCGAACCCATCCAGCGCATCCACTGCGCCAGCGACCCCGACAGTCTGGACGGGGTGGTGTTCCTGCGGCAGAAACGCGCCATTATCGATGCCACCGCGCCCCATGTGGTGGAGCCGGAAGCCCCCGGCGCAGACGAGCGGGTGTTGAGTTTGTATCACACCATTGACGCCGATGCCCTGCATCCCCACAAGGACGAGGTGACCGCCCTGTTTGCCCGCAACCAGCTGCTGCGCAGCCGGGCGGCGCGGTATGTGGCCTCGGCGGGCAGCCTGCTGCTGGACAGCCGCCGCGCCGAAGCGTGCAGCGCCAACTTTGAAAAAGTGCGCCGCTACGTCAAGCGGCTGTGCATCCGCCTGTTGCCCCGCACCGAGGAGATGGGCTCTGAAGAGCTGCGGCTGCTCTCGGCCATCACGCCCAAGGGCGAGGTGTTCTATCAGGGCACGGTGCAGGCACTGGCAGACAAATGCATCCTCTTCCGGGACGACTACGGGGCAGTCTCCCGCCTGCTGCTGGAACTCATCCGCGCCGAGGCACTGGCGCGGGGCTACCACATCATCACTTGCCCCTGCGCCATGCACCCGGAGGATAAAATCGACCACATTATCATCCCCTCCCTGCGGCTGGCGTTTCTGACCGACAACCGCTGGCATCCGGTGCGGCTGTCTGCGGCGCAGACCGTGCGGTGCAGCCGTTTTGTGGACAGGGAGAACCTTTCTGCCTGCCGGGCACGGCTGCGCTTCAACGAGCGCGCCGCTGCCGAACTTCTGGAACAGGCCTGTGCCCTGATGGCGCAGGCAAAAAGCTGCCATGACGAACTGGAGACCTACTACCGCACCGCCGTGGATTTTGCACAGGTGGATGCCGCAGCCGCCCAGTGCATGGAGCTGTTCGGGGTAGGATAAAGTAAACTGCAACGGAGGTGAAACGCCTTGGCAAGCATCCATCTGCCCATCCGGCAGCTGGTGGAGTTTTTGTTGCGCACCGGCAGCATCGACAGCCGCTTTGCCGGCTTCGACCGCGCCAACGAGGGTGCACGCATCCACCGCAAGCTGCAAAAGGCCGCCGGGGAGGGCTATCAGGCCGAGGTGTTTCTCAGCGCGGAGCGGGAAGCCTGCGGCATTGCCTTTACGCTGGAAGGCCGGGCAGACGGCATTTTCACCGATGAAAACGGCACCGTGACCATTGATGAGATCAAGACCACCACGGTTCCCTATGAGGAGATCGCCGAGGAACTGAACCCCTGCCACTGGGCGCAGGGCATGGTGTATGCCGCCATTTACAGCAGCCAGCAGGGACTGGAAACGCTGGCCGTACGGCTGACCTATTATCAGGTCGATACCGATCAGATTCAGCGCTTTACCCGGCAGTTCACTCAGCAGCAGCTGGAGCAGTTTTTGCGGCAGCTTTTAATGCAGTATGCCCCGTGGGCGCGGCGGCAGATGGACTGGGACACCCGGCGCAGCCAAAGCCTTGCGGCGCTGCAATTTCCCTTTGCGGAGTACCGCCCCGGGCAGCGGGCGCTGGCGGGTGAAGTGTACCGCGCCTGCCGCGCTGGAAAAAGCACCGACCGCAAGGGCGGCACCCGCGTTTTTTGTCAGGCACCTACCGGCATCGGCAAGACCATGAGCGCGCTCTTCCCTGCCTTAAAGGCCATGGGCGAGGGCTGCGGCGCAAAGCTGTTCTATCTGACCGCCCGCAACACCACCCAAGCCGCCGCCGAGGATGCGGTGGCGCGGCTGCGTGCCGCACAACCCGGTCTCGCCTTGCGCAGCGTGACCCTGACCGCCAAGGAAAAGGCTTGTCTGCACCCGGACGCCGAAGGGCACCCCGCCTGTCTGCCGGAGGTGTGCCCCTTTGCCAACGGCTACTACGACCGCCGCAAGGATGCGCTGGCGGCTCTGCTGGACGGCAGCGGCAGTTTCAGCCGTGCCGCGCTGGCGGACACCGCCCGGCAGTTCTCAGTGTGTCCCTTTGAGCTGGGGCTGGATCTGAGCGAGTGGTGTGATGTGGTCATCGGGGACTACAACTATCTGTTTGACCCGGTGGTGCACCTCAAGCGCTTTTTCGATGCCGCCGGGGACTGGCTGTTCCTCATTGACGAGGCGCACAACCTGCCGGACAGAGCCCGCGCCATGTACTCGGCGCAGTTTGCCAAAAGCAGCCTGACCGAGGCAAAGCGGGCGCTGGGCAAGGGCAAAAGCAGCCTGAAAACCGCGCTGACCAAGGCGGATAAAGTCTTTCTGGCAGCGCGCAAAGCCTGCGCACAGGCTGCGCCCCGCACAGGCGCAGAACCTGCCGGGGAGACAGAGCCCGCACAGATAAGCCTTTTACCCGCTGAAGCTGCCCCGGATTTTGCCCTGCCACAGCCGCTGTACGCCCGGGACGGCACTGTGTTTTTGCAGCAGCTGCCCGCCGCTTTGCCCGCTGCCCTGCGGGCAGTGCACACCCCGTTACAGGACTGGCTGGAACAGAACCCCGAGGACCCCGCCCACGCCCAGCTGCTGGAACTCTACTTTGCCTTGCAGGATATCGCCCGCGCGGCCGACCGGTACGACAGCCATTTTGTCACCCAGCTTACCGCCCGGGGCAGCGAGCTGGAGCTGCATCTGCTCTGCTTAGACCCCGCGCCTTTTGTGGACGCCAGTCTGGCGGCAGGGCGCAGCGCGGCGCTGTTCAGTGCCACATTGACCCCGCCTGCCTTTTACCGCAGCGTGCTGGGCTGCGCCGATGCCCGGGCGGTGGCGCTGCCCAGCCCTTTCCCGCCGGAAAATCTGGGGCTGTTCTGCCTGCCGGGCATCTCCACCCGCTACCGCCAACGGGAAGCCAGTGTGCCCGCCGTAGCGGATGCGCTGGCGGCGCTGGCGCGGGGCAAGACCGGCAACTATCTGGCGTTTTTCCCCAGCTACGCCTATTTGCAGCAGGTGTACGAAGCCTTTGCCGCCCGCTGGCCGGACATTCCCACCCTTGTGCAGCAGCGCAGCTTGGACGATGCCGGGCGCGCGGAGTTTCTGGCACAGTTCGCTCCCCACCCTGCCAACACGCTGCTGGGCTTTGCCGTGATGGGCGGCATCTTCGGCGAGGGGGTAGACCTTGTGGGCGACCGGCTCATCGGCTGCGCCATCGTGGGGGTGGGTCTGCCGCAGGTGAACCCCCGGCAGGAGATGCTGCGCCGGTATTACGAGGAGCAGTCCGGCTGCGGCTTCGACTACGCCTACCGCTACCCGGGCATGAACAAGGTGCTGCAAGCCGCCGGGCGGGTGGTGCGCACCCCACAGGACAAAGGCGTGGTGCTGCTTTTGGACGACCGCTTTGCGCAGCCCGACACCGCCCGTCTGTTCCCGCCGCACTGGCAGCACATCCAGTATCTGCCCGGTACCGCCGCGCTGGAAACGGCGCTGGCAGCGTTTTGGGACGTATAAAACTGCAAAAGGAGTTGTTGCATCATGCGCAACAACTCCTTTTGCTATAACCTTAATACTCCACGCCTTTCCGTGCGGCAATACCCTTCTGGTAGGGGTGGCGACGGCAGCACATCTCTGTGAGGTAATCTGCGGCGTCCAGCATCCACGCGGGGGCTGCGTGGGCGGTCAGCACGCACTCCTGCCCGGCGGGGCGGTGCAGCACTGCCTGCTGCAGCAGGGCTTTATCCACCATGTCCAGTTCCCACGCGCTGCCGGCTTCGTCCAGCACCAGCATATCACAGGGCTGCGCCAGCGCCGCCGCAAGATTTTGGTTCTGCAAAGCGCGGGTAGCGGCCTTTTCGGCTTCATTCATCTGAAAGACGAATTTCTGCCCGGCCTTGCCCCGGTAAACGGTGGCGCCCAGCTGTTCCAGCAGCGGTATCTCGCCGCTTTGCCCGCCCTTTAAAAACTGCACGATGACCACACGTTTTCCGCTGCCCAGCGCCCGCAGAGCAAGCCCCATGGCGGCCGTAGTCTTACCCTTTCCGTCGCCGTAATACAGATGCAAAAGGCCTAAACTTTCCATCGTCTTTCTCCTTTTTTGGCTCTCCCGGTTTTGTAATAAAAGGCACCCGCAGCCCTGTATGCTTAGCAGAACGGCTGCGGATGCCTTGTTATTTATTTATGGTTTGCTTTTACTGATACAGCGGGAACTCCCGGGTCAGGCGCAGGACACGCTCGCTGATCTCGTCCTTCTTTTCCTCATAGTGCCAGATGCAGTCTGCAATGCAGTCCGCGATCACCTGCATCTCGGCTGCGTCCATGCCGCGGGTGGTGACAGCCGGGGTGCCCAGACGCACGCCAGAGGTCACAAAGGGGCTGCGGGTCTCGCCGGGGACGGTGTTCTTGTTGGCGGTGATGTGCACGCTGTCCAGACGCTGCTCCAAGTCCTTGCCGGTGCACTCTTCGTCCCGCAGGTCAATGAGCATCAGGTGGTTGTCGGTGCCGCCGGATACCAGCTTGACGCCGCGCTGCTGCAAAGCCGCAGCCAGTGCCTGTGCATTTTCTACGATCTTGCGGGCATATTCCTTGAACTCCGGCTTCAGTGCCTCGCCAAAGCAGACGGCCTTGGCTGCAATCACGTGCTCCAGCGGGCCGCCCTGCGTGCCGGGGAACACTGCCGAGTTGATGCGCTTGGCAATGATGGGGTTGTTGGTCAAAATCAGGCCGCCGCGGGGCCCGCGCAGGGTCTTGTGGGTGGTGGTGGTCACCACGTCGGCATAGGGCACGGGGCTCTGGTGCTGACCGCCCGCCACCAGACCGGCAATGTGCGCCATATCCACCATCAGATATGCACCGTAGCCGTGGGCGATCTCGGCCAGCTTTTCAAAGTCGATGGCGCGGGGGTAGGCAGAAGCGCCCGCCACCAGCATCTTGGGGCGCACCTTGCGCACCTGCTTTTCCAGCTCGGCGTAGTCGATCACGCCGTCTGCGCCGACGCCGTAGGAGATGAAGTGGTAGTTTTTACCGGACATATTCACCGGAGAACCGTGGGTCAGGTGACCGCCCTGCGAAAGGTCCATGCCCATAACAGTATCGCCCAACTCCAGTAGGGCAAAATACACGGCAAGGTTGGCCTGTGCGCCGGAATGGGGCTGGACGTTGGCATACTTTGCCCCGAACAGCTGGCAGGCGCGCTGGATGGCAATATTCTCCACCTCGTCCACATAGACGCAGCCGCCGTAGTAGCGCTTGCCGGGCAGACCCTCGGCGTACTTATTGGTCAGCACGCTGCCCATGGCTGCCATCACGGCGGGCGAAACGATATTCTCGCTGGCGATCAATTCAATATTCTCGCGCTGACGGGTCAGTTCCCGCTCCATGGCTGCGCCCAGTTCCGGGTCGGCTGCATTGACCATGCCGATGGTGTCCATCATATCCTTGTACATTTTACTTGCCCCTCTCCACAAAATGTTGCAGGTTCTCTCAGCGCAGCGCCCGCGCGGCGCTTGCTGCTGTAACATAATCATAGCAGAAAGCGGCGGCGGCTTCAATCCTCTTTTCGCCAAAAGGCTTGCTTTTTTTGTCTGAAGTGTTTATTATGTTTGTATAAAAATGTGCTGTCGATTTTGTATATTTTTCAAGTATCCCCTTTCACAGGTGAAGCGAGGTGTTTTGTATGACCATTGCCGAGGAAAAACAGGCGCAGCGTACCGCCGCCCGTGCCGCCCGCAAGGCGCTGGATGCGCCGCAGCGCGCCGCCGCCAACGCGGCGCTGTGCCGCCGGGTGCTGGAACTGGACGCCTACCGCACTGCCCATACCCTTTTGCTCTACGCAGCCTTTGGGGGCGAAGCCGACCTTACCGCTGTGGCTGCCGAAGCCGCACGGCAGGGCAAGACGGTGGCCTACCCGGTGTGCGGCGAGGGCTTTGCCCTTACCGCTGCCGTGCCGGGCGCGGACGGCTGGGCGGTGGGTCAGTACGGCATCCGCACGCCGGTGCCGGAGTGCTCCACCCTTTTGCAGCCGGAGCAGCTGGATCTGGTGCTGGTGCCCTGCACCGCCTTTGACGCAGACTGCTACCGGGTGGGCATGGGCAAGGGCTACTACGACCGCTACCTGCCCCGCTGCACCCAAGCGGTGAAGATCGGCGTTGCATTGGAAGTTCAGCGCGTCCCCCGCGCCGCCGTGGACGGCCACGACCAGCGGCTGGACGCCTTTGTAACAGAGAGAGGTATCTACACATGGAAATGAACGATTTAAGCTGCGCACAGTTTCTGGCACAGCTTGCCAGCAAAGCGCCCACGCCGGGCGGCGGCGGCACGGCCGCGCTGGTAGGCGCTGCCGGTGTGGCGCTGGGCAACATGGTGGGCTGCCTGACCACCGGCAAAAAAAAGTACGCCATCGTGGAAGCGGACATTCAGGCACTGAACGCCCGGGCTGAAGCCCTGCGGCTGGAGCTGGAAGCGCTGGTACAGGCCGATGCCGATGCCTTTGCGCCGCTGGCTGCCGCCTACGGCCTGCCCAAGGATACCCCGGAGCAGGCCGCGCACAAGGCCGCTGTGCTGGAAACCGCCCTGAACAGTGCAAGCGCCGTGCCGCTGCAGATCATGGAAAAGTGCGCCGAGGGTATCACGCTGGCGGGGCAGTACGCCGCCAAAGGCAGCGTGCTGGCGGTATCGGATGCAGGCTGCGCCGCCGTGCTGTGCAAGGCGGCATTGCAGGCCGCAAGCCTGAATGTGTTTATTAACACCAAGCTGATGGCAGACCGCAGCCGCGCAGCCGCGCTGGACGCCCGGGCAGACGCATTGCTGGCAGAGTTTGTGCCCCGGGCAGACGAAACCTTCACCGCCGTCAGCGGGAAACTCCGCAATAAATAATATCACAAATGAGGGAAAGTATATGGCAACGATTTTAAAGGGCGCGCCGGTGGTGGCCGCCATGAACGAGCGCAACGCTTTGCTCTGCGAGCAGTTGAAAGCTAAGGGCATCACCCCCACGCTGGCCGTGGTGCGGGTGGGCGAGCGGGAGGATGACCTCTCCTACGAGCGGGGCGTGATGACCCGCTGCGGCAAGGTGGGCGTCGCAGTCCGGCAGTTCGTGCTGCCCGCCGACGCCACGCAGGAGCAGCTGCTTCGGGTATTGGACGAGGTGAACACTGACGACGGCATCCACGGCTGTCTTTTGTTCCGTCCCCTGCCCAAGCAGTTCGATGACCGCACCGTCCGCGCCGCCCTGCGCCCGGAAAAGGACGTTGACGGCATCACGGACGGTTCGCTGGCCGGGGTGTTCACGAACACAGAGCTGGGCTACGCCCCCTGCACCGCGCAGGCCTGCATGGAGATTTTGAAGTATTATAACGTTCCTCTTTCCGGCAAGCGTGCCGTGGTGGTGGGACGCAGCCTTGTGGTGGGCAAGCCAGCCGCCATGATGCTGGACCGGGAAAATGCCACCGTGACCCTGTGCAACTCCCGTACCCGGAGCCTGCCGGAAGTGTGCAGACAGGCCGACATCGTGGTGGTGGCCATGGGCAAAATGGCGGCTGTGGGCGCGGACTGCCTGCGGGCAGGCCAGACGGTCGTGGACGTAGGCATCCATGTGAACGAGGAGGGCAAGCTGTGCGGTGACGTGCAGTTTGCCGCCGCTGAATCGGTGGTAGACGCCATCACCCCCGTGCCCGGCGGCGTGGGCACCGTGACCACCTCGGTGCTGGTAGGGCATGTGGTGCAGGCGGCGTGCAAAAAAGCCGGAGTAGAATGCTGAGAAGATCATTTTAAGGCAGAGCAAGCCCGGAAAGTCCGCAGACTTTCCGGGCTTGCATTTTTACGGGCGGAATTGTAACGGGTATCAGCCCCGCACAAGGAGCAGCAGCAGAGCCGAAGCCACACACTGCAGAATGAGCCAGCGGGCTACCACCTGCTCATCACTCCAGCCCTTGCGCTTGCGCACATGGTCGTGGAGAGGGGTCAGGGTATTTTTCAAGATCCAGATGTGCAGAAAACGCTTCAGGCTGATCTTCAAAATGCCCAAGCTGCCGTCTGCGATGAACACGATAGCCGCCAGCAGGAAGGCGAAGGGGTGGCCGCACTTGAGCGACAGCATGGCGATGAAAAAGCCCATGGCACGGCTGCCGGCATCGCCCATCAGCAGGCTGGAGGGCTTGGCGTTGAGCCACAGGTAGGCCAGAAGCGCACCGATGAACACCACGCCGGCGGTGGCGTAGGTGCCCAACTCGGTCTTATAGGCCAGCAGGTAGGTGCCAATGGTCACCACTGCCAGACTGGCGGAAAGGCCGTCCACACCATCGGTGCAGTTGACCACGTTGATGCTTGCCCAGATAAGGATGACGATGAGCAGCAGATACACCGCATAGGGCAGGGTGAAGCTCCACTGCAAAAAGTGCACCCCGCAGCCGTTGAAGTTCAGGTAGGTCACGCCCGCCAGCACCGCGATGACAAAATCAATGATGCCTTTTTTGTACTCATTCCAGGCAGTTTCGGCGGCATCGTCCAGATAACCGGAGAGCATGGAAGCAATGAGCAGCACATTGTACACCACATACTCGGTGGTGAAGGGCAAAAACGCCAGCGACACCAGTGCGATGCACAGCACAAAGATCAATCCGGAGCCTCGCGCCTTGCCCTTGGAAAGCTCGCCGTTCACCGCAAAGGCGCGGCCGTGGTCGTGGGGCAGTTTATCGCGGAAAATGGAATCCGTCAGGGCGGTCAGGACAAATGCCAGCAAAAACGCCATGGCATCCACGCCCCGCTGCCCGATGACAGAGGTCAGCATTTGGATCATAAGATAACATTCCTCTTTCTTTCTGTATAGTCCTTTGTGAGTGTATCACGCCCTTGCCCAAAAATCAATCCCGGCGGCAAAATTCACTTCGGATTGACTTTTCTCCCGCAGCTCTCTATAATAATGTATTAGTCTGTAATTTTCACCCACAACGCAGGAGGTTCCATGTCCATTACACTTGAGCAGCTCTCTGCCCGGATGCGGCAGGGCGAGCAGGTGCCGCTGCGCCACACCGCACAGGTGGCGCTGACGCTGAGCATCCCTTCCATTTTGCAGCAGATCGTGGTTACCGCCATGGAGTACATCGATGCCGCCATGGTGGGGCATATCGGCGCCGCCGCAACAGCCTCCATTGGCATCGTCAGCTCCAGCACATGGCTGCTGCACGGGATGCTGGCCGGGCTGTGCATGGCGTTTTCCATTCAGGTGGCACAGTATCTGGGCGCAGACCGTCAGCAGGACGCCCGTGGCGTTTTGCGGCAGTCCATGCTGTTCAATCTGGCGGTGGGTCTGGCGGCAGCGGCCTTTGGCGTGGGCATCAGCCGGTTTCTGCCCGGGTGGCTGGGCGCAGACACGGCACTGCAGGCAAACGCTTCGGCCTATTTTGCCATCTGGTCGGCTTCCCTGCCCTTTATCATGGCTATGGGCACCTATGCCGCCATGTTGCGCTCTACGGGTGATGCGCTTACCCCGGGCCTCATCAGCATCTTCACCTGCGTACTGGACATCATCTTCAACTTTTTCCTCATTAACCCCACCCGGGAGATGACGGCATTCGGCCAGAACCTCACGGTCTGGGGTCTGGGCTGGGGCGTACCGGGCGCAGCACTGGGCACAGCCCTTGCCAACGCCGTGGGCGGCACGCTGGCGCTGGGCGTTCTGCTGCTGCGGGACGGCCCACTGTGCATCCGCAAGCACGGCTCTTGGCGCATCACCCGCGCCTGCCTGCACAACGTATGGAAGGTGGGCGCACCGCTGGCGGCAGAGCGCGCTGCCCTGTCCTCGGCACAGGTGCTGCTGGTGCGCATCGTGTCCGGGCTGGGCACCACCGCCATTGCCGCCAACAGTCTGGGGGTCAGCGCCGAGAGCCTGTGCTACATGGCGGGCTACGGCATTCAGGACGCCGCCCTTGCGCTGGTGGGACAGGCCGTGGGCGCAAATCGCCGGGACATGGCCAAGCGCTTTGCATGGCTGTGCACCGCCATGGGCATGGGCATCATGGCACTGACCGGCGTGGGACTGTATGTGTTTGCCCCGCAGCTGATGGGCATTTTTACCGCCGACGCCGCCGTTATTGCGCTGGGTGCGCGGGTGCTGCGCATCGAAGCCTTTGCCGAACCGATGTTCGGGGCAAGCATCGTGGCCAGCGGCTCCATGCAGGGCGCAGGCGACAGCACCGGCTGCTTTATCCTGAATCTTATCAGCATGTGGGGCGTGCGGCTGACCTTGGCTGTTCTGCTGGCTCCCCACTTTGGGCTGGTGGGCGTATGGGTAGCCATGTGCGCCGAGCTATGCACCCGCGGCGTACTGTTTTTGCTGCGCATGGCGCGGGGCAAATGGCTGGATAAGGGCGCGCTGGCGTAAATCAACCGTCGGGCGGGAAGCTTCCTCCTCGGACACGACTCGGGCCATTCCATCGCCCGCCCTACCGCCTGCGGCGGCAGGGGCCCACCCCAGCGGACGGTCCTCGGAGAAACTTCCCGCCTAACGGCTGTCTATACAATCAAAAAAGCCGAAACAACCTTGCAGTTGTTTCGGCTTTTTCTATGCCTAAAGAACTAAGAAAAATCACTTGCGGCCGTGCAGGATGGGAGACAGGGGCTTATAGATCAGCAGGCACAGCACTGCATCCAGCAGACCCTTGACCAGCGTGAAGGGCATGTTAAAGATCACAAGGCACTTGATCAGGCTGTCGGCAGAGGGCAGAATGGCCTGATACATCCCCAGAATGGCTTCCAGCGGCATGTGGTAGAACTGTACATAGGCCGGGTAGGTGATAAAGTAGTTGGAGGGCACGCTGAACACGGCCATGACGGCTGCACCGGCAATGGCACCCAGAATGGCGGTCTTGCGGCTCTTGTGGCGCTTGTAGACAAAGCCCGCCACAGCGGAGAACACCGCGCCCAGCATAAAGTTGCACAGCTCGCCCACGCAGGCGGTGGAGGTGCCCTTGATGATGATGTGCAGCAGGTTCTTCATAAAGCTGATGACCACGCCGTACACCGGGCCCAGTGCAAAGGCACCCAGCAGGGCGGGCAGGTCGGAGAAGTCCATCTTGACAAAGGACGGGATGAGCATCGGCAGCGGGAACTCGATGAACATCAGGATAAAGGCGACCGCGCTGAGCATGGCGGCAACGGTCAGGTTGTGGGTGGTATTCTTTTTCATGGTAGTTGTCCTCCCCGGGGTGTACTCCCCGTTCAAATTTGTTCGGAAAGCCCTTTTCGCGCTGGATCGAACCGGAAAGACAAACCAAAAAGCGCCCTGCTGCAACCAAAAACTGCAACAGGGCGCACAGACGCAATTTGCCTGCCGTTTCTTGCATCCGGACTATACCGTTGGTCCCGGAGTTGCACCGGGTCAGCACCCTTGCGGGTGGTCGCGGACTTTACCGCCAGTGGGGAATTGCACCCCGCCCTGAAACGAACTTTCTGACCAAGAGTATAGCGCGGTACTGCGGCGCTGTCAAGCCCCCTTTCCAAAAAGTTTGCACATTTTTTGTCAAAGTGCGTTTTCACCTTTCTTTCCTTGCCCCGGGCGGCAGAGTATGCTATCATAATATGCGTTGTGAAAAAACACAGGAGGTTTTCCATGATTTTCTCGATCCGTAACCTTGGCTTCGAGCTTGGCTCGCTGCTGCTGGAAGGCTGGGCAGCCTTTGCCGCCCGCGTGGTGTGCGCGGCGCTGCTGCTGGCGCTTGGCTGGCTGGCGCGGCGGCTTTTGTCCCGCAGGGTGTTCCCTGCCCTGCTGCGCCGCAGCTGGCGGCTGGCCGGTACGCCCATTCTGCTGCGCAGCTTTGCCGTGCCGCTGCAGCGTCTTACGCTTGCGGCGTTCATCTATGCCGCAGCAGCCAGCCTGCCATGGGCCATTCCCGGCGTAAGTAAATTTCTGCTTACAGTCTTTGAACTTGCCGCCACCTTTTTTGTGTGTCAGGGACTGTACGCCGCCGCCGACCTTACCGACCTTTTGCTGGAAAACTGCGGCGAGGAGGTGCGCGCCAACCGCACCCTGACCACCCTGCTGAACAAGGTGTACAAAGTTCTCATCGTGGTTCTGGGCATTATGACCATGGCGCAGGAGACCGGCCTGCCGGTGGGCAGCATCGTAGCCAGTGCGGGTCTTGTCGGTCTGACTATCTCTCTGGCCGCACAGGACAGCGCCAAAAACCTGTTCAGCGGGCTGGTCATCCTACTGGACCGGCCCTTTTCCATCGGCGACTGGATCTCCGTGGGCGATGTTTCCGGCGAGGTTGTGGACATCAACTTCCGCTCCACCAAGGTCCGCGCACTGGACAACTCGGTGTACATCCTGACCAACAGCACGGTCAGCTCTGCCACCATCAACAACGGTACTTTGCGTAACAAGCGGCTGTACCGCTTCACCCTCGGGGTCACCTACGACACCACCCGTCCCCAACTGGAACAGCTGATGACCGACCTGACCGCCATGCTCAAGGCCAGCCCCTACACCTACGAGGACTCGGTGCTGGTCAAGCTGAACGGCTTTGGAGCTTCCAGCATCGACCTGCTGGTGTCTGCCTACCTGCGCACCGCCGACATGACCCGCTTTTTGCAGATGCAGAACGATTTGAATCTCGACCTGATGGACGTGATGCAGAAAAACGGCGTGGACTTCGCCTTCCCCTCCACCACCGTGTATCTGGAAAAGAACAGCGAAAACTAAAAGACGATCCAGAATGGCCGCCGCTTGCGCTTTGGCCATCTTCAGCGGAAGTCTATTTATACTTCACGTTTGCCGCGGCCTGTGGGTTGCGGCAAACGCATTTTCACGGATCAAACCAAAAAGCGCCTGTTTTGTTGTAAAAAGCAGGCGCTTTTGCCCTATGATTTCCCATCCGGTCATGTTATTCTTATAGCGCACCCGCATACACTGCGGCGCACGCCATCAAATCATCTGTGGAGGAACTTTTCCTATGACACAGCTTTTGCTGCCTATTATTTACTTAGCCTTTATCAGCCTTGGCCTGCCGGATTCCCTGCTGGGGTCTGCATGGCCCACCATGTACCCCCAGCTGGGCGTCCCCTTTTCCTATGCGGGCATCCTGTCCATGATCATCTCGCTGGGCACCATCGTTTCCAGCCTGAACAGCGACCGACTCACTCGGGCACTGGGCACGGGCAAGGTGACCGCCCTCAGTGTGGGCATGACCGCCGCGGCGCTGTTCGGTTTCTCGGTCTCCGGCCAGTTCTGGATGCTCTGCCTGTGGGCTGTCCCCTACGGTCTGGGTGCGGGCAGCGTAGATGCCGCCCTGAACAACTACGTTGCCCTGCATTACGAGAGCCGCCACATGAGCTGGCTGCACTGTATGTGGGGCGTGGGCACCACCATCGGCCCTGTGGTGATGGGCGCGGCGCTTTCCGGCGGGCTGAGTTGGAACAGCGGTTACCGGTATATCGCTCTGTTCCAGATCGCACTGACTGCCGTGCTTTTTTGCAGCCTGCCCCTGTGGCACAAACGCTCCGACGCCGCCCCGGACGGCACCGTGCCCAAGGCGCTGACCCTGCCGCAGGTGTTCGCGCTGCCGGGCGCGAAGGAAGTGATGCTCTGCTTTTTCTGTTACTGCGCACTGGAGACCACCGCCGGGCTTTGGGCCAGCAGCTACCTGACCCTTGTGCGGCAGGTGCCCGCCCAGACGGCTGCCAGCTTTGCCAGCCTGTTCTATATCGGCATCACGGTGGGGCGGGGCGTCTGCGGCTTTTTGACCTTAAAACTGAGCGACGATCAGATGATCCGTCTGGGGTTTGCAGTGCTGGGCGTGGGCATTGCCGCCCTGCTGCTGCCCGGGGCGCAGGTCTTTGCGCTGGCAGGGCTTGTGCTGGTAGGGCTGGGCTGTGCGCCCATCTACCCCAGCGTCATCCACTCCACCCCGGCGCACTTCGGCGTACAGAATTCTCAGGCCGTCATCGGTATCCAAATGAGCAGCGCCTATGTGGGCAATCTGGCCATGCCGCCGCTGTTCGGCGTGCTTGCCAACAACATCACCCCGGCGCTGTTCCCCTTCTACCTGCTGGTATTTCTGGTGCTGATGGCGCTGATGCACCGGCAGCTGGTACGCAAAACCAGCTGCTGAGCTTTTACCCTTTTTCAAAACCGCCATTCTCTTTTTTCGTATACAGCAACACCAGAAAGGCCCGCGCTGTTTGGAGCAGCACGGGCCTTTCTGGTTTCTATGGACTTCCCGGGGATCGAAAGATGTGGAGAATGGCGTCTCCTTATGCCTGCAGCACTTTACCGGCGTATTTCAGCGCTTCGCGGCAGGTCTCTTTCCAGGTCGTCCAAGCGTGGATGCCGCCCTCATAGGGCACATATTCCACTTCTGCTACCTGGCTCAGTTTTTCGACAAATGCTTCCACATCAGCCGGGGGCACCACCGTGTCCTCAGTGCCATGGATGGCATAGAACTTTACCGGGCTGTTGGCAACGGTATAGGAAGCAAGGAAGGCTACCGGATGTTCTGCGTCCCAGGTTGCCTGGTCAAAGTTGTTGAACAGATGCAGCGAAGAGCAGGCATTGCCCTGACTATTGCGCCAGACTGCCGGGGACATCATCAGTGCCGCCGAGAACATCTGCGGATATTTCACTGCAAAGCGGGCTGCACCATAACCACCCATGGAAATGCCGCCGATGATGCGGCCTTCCTTGCTGGCCAACGTGTTGTAAGTTTTGTCGATAAACGGGATCAGATCATGGATGATGGCCGTTTCCATGGCAAGGCCGGGTCCATCGTAATAAAAGGAGTTGTAACCATCAATGAACACTGCAATGCACTCGGGCAGTTCCCCGCTTCCGATCAGATCGTTGAGGATATCCGGTGTGGAGAAACGCTCGATCATATTGAGTTGATGGCCGCCTACGCCGTGCATCAGGTAAATGACCGGATAGGCCTGTGCCTTGTTGTTTTCATCGTAGCTGGCAGGCAGATAAACCGAATAGTTGCAGTCCTGCTTCAGTGTCTCGGAGTACCAGAACAGCGTTTTGCGGGTGCCCGCATAGGTAGTCTTGGGCGTTTTCTGCTTTTTGAACAGGAAATCCAAGCAGTTGGCATCCTCCTGCGGTGCAGCGGCACTGGCGGTGCACACATTAAGTGCCATCATGCCAAGACCAGCAGCACCCGCTTTCAGAAAAGTTTTACGAGAGAATTTGGTAGCCATAAAAAGTTCCTCCTTTAAATCAATCGTTTTCTTATACATCTTTCAGACAGCCTGCTTTTTGTACTGCAGTACTGTGCCGTGTTCTGTTTTCAGAACTTATTGAGCATCTTTTTCAGCTTTGCCAGTTCCTCTGCATCGCGGGTATCATCCAGCAGGGTGAGGGCATCGTTGAAATAGCTGCGGTCCATGTAGGAGTGGGTGGAGTTTGCGTGGGCAGCCATAGCCTCCAGCACAGCATAGCCGGAACGCACCAGCGGGTGGGTGGCAGGCACGCTGCCGCCCTCGGACACCAGCGCAAACTTGCTTTCCGCCATATCCTCCAGCAGGGCGCTGTAAGCGTTGTTGGGGTCGGTGCCGTGGTTCTGCAGACCCTGATACAGCAGCTGTGCCACAAAACCCAGCGTAGAAGCCGTATACCAGTTACCATTGAACTCATTCACATTGGCAGGGTCTGTAATGCGGGAGTTAATCTTGTTGGTCAGGTAGACCACCACCAGATTTTCGCTAGGGTCGATCATGGTCAGCGTGCCCGTCCAGCCCTGGTGTCCAATGGTATTGGGCGAGGACTGCGTGCCGAAATACCAGCAGCGCTGGTTGTCGCCCTCACGCCACCAGCCCAGGCCCCAGTTGGCAGCGTCCTCCTTCTTGGGTGCGGTAAAGGTGTCCATTACGTTGCGGGAGAAGTAGCGGTTCTCTCCGTAGCCGCCGGCAAGCATGACAGAGGCCAGCTTTGCCAGCTCGGTAGCGGTGGAGAACAGGCCTGCATGGCCGGAAATACCGCCCATCGCGTAGTAGCACTTCTCGTCGTGCACCTGGCCCTGAATGGTGGCGGTGCGCACGCCGGTGAAGGAGATGGCACCATCGCGGGTGTTGCCGTTCAGCTCGGTGGCGGCGCAGTCGTTGGCGGCAAAGCCGTTCAGCAGGGGGTTATAGGTGGTGTGGGTCAGACCCATGGGGTCCCAGAAGGTCTCCTTCAGGAAGGCGTCCAAACCCTTGCCGGTGATGGCTTCAATAGCGAAGGCCAGCAGCATATAGTCCACGTCGGAGTAAACGGTCTTGGTGCCCGGCTTATACATCAGCGGGGTCTTGAAGATGGACTTGAGGGTCGCGGCGCGGGTTGCAGCGCTGCCGTCCCAACCGGAGAAGAGCACGTTGGTGGCACCGGGAACGGTCTTTTGAGCGCACTGGTCAAAGGAATCGTTGTGGTACTGGGGGTCTGCAGGGAAGCCTGCCTGATGGCGCAGGATATCGCGCAGGGTCAGTTCTGCTTTCCACTGCTTGTTGACCTTCAGGCCCGGGTTCTCGTAGCCGTTGTAGGTAATGTCGATGGTGTCCTCCACAAAGGCGCTGCCCAGCAGGTCTACCAGACGGCTGTCCAAATTGGCCTTGCCCTGCGTGACGAGGTACTGTAATGCGTAGTTTGCAGTGTACATCTTGGTGTTGGAGGCCAGATCGTACAGGGTATTGTTGGTCACAGCCGGGCTGTCGGTCTTGGGGGTGCCGTCCGGATTATAGGAGTTCACCTTGCCCCATGCGTTCTGATACACCAGCTTGCCGTTTTTCACAATGGCCATCTGTGCGCTGGGGAAGCCGTTGTTCACATCTGCCTGAATGATCTGCTCCAACAGCTCCAGTGCATCGCGGTCGATGCCCACGTCCTGCAGGCTGCCCTCCTGCACGGTGGGGTAGCCCACCCGCACGGTCACCTTTTTGCCGCGGGGACGGATGCCGCCCACCTGAATGGTGTTGCGGCCGTTGATGGTCTGGCCGGAAATGTCCACGTTCCACACGCCGCCTGCCGCCATGGCAGCGGTGTTGATCTGGCGGTTATTGACGAACAGGTTAAAGCCGGTCACGCCCGCCTCGGGCTCCACGCACAGCGTTCCCTGCCCTGCGTAGCCCACAAAGGTGTACATGTGGTTCATGGCCAGCGTATCGTCGGTGTAGCCCTTCCAGTTGGGGAACACCGGCTCGCCCTGCCAGCCGCCGCTCACGCTGCCGCGGCTGGTCACCTTGACCGAGGCCGCCTTTTTAGGGACGAGGTTCAGGGAGTTGGTATCCTCCGCTGCGGCGGCTGCGGGCTCGGCAGCAGAGGCTGCCCCGGCGGTGCACACGTTGAGCGCCATCATGCCCAGACCGGCAACGCTGCCCTTCAGGAACGTTTTACGGGAAAATTTGGTTGACATGGTAAGGTCCTCCCATTCTTTTTGCCGCAATGCGACAATATACCTGTATTCGTGCTTTTTTGTCCCGCAGCAGCGGGACTGCCTTGTGCCCCGAATTGTACGCGAGACGAAACAAAATGTCAATCATGTTTTTATCTTGTGGCACAAAGTTTTGCATTTCTCAGTTTTTCGCCTATTTTGGTACATTGTTTTGCGTTTTGTTTCAAATTTTCATGCGTTTTGTATACAACCAGCCGCAAAAATGCGTAAAAAAAGCCGCCGCACAAACCCTTGTGCAGCGGCTTCGGTTCATAATTTTTCTTACAGGATGCGGGCGCTGATAGCGTTTGCCACCTGAAACAGGTCCTTCTGCCCAATAAAGCCAAACTTGGCCTCGTGGCCGTCCGCAAAGCAGACTGTCAGCTGGGACGCCTGCAGCGGATCGCCAAAACCCGCCGTCTGAATGCCATAGTGCAGCACCTTGCGGTAGGGCAGCACAAAAAGCTGCTGCCGCGTGCCCGTGACCCCCTGCATATCCACCATGATGATGCGGTGGCTGGTGAACACCACCTGATCGCGCACCGTCTTGTATGCGCCCACGATCTGCTCGCCCTCCAGCAGCAGGGCGTTAACATTTTTGCAGATATCCTTCTCCTGCAGGCGCATGAGGTTCTCCATCGGTTTATCGCGGAATTCCATTGTAGCGTTCCCCTTTCAGCGGTTTTATGGCTCTATTGTAGCATTTCCGCCGCCGGTTTGCAAGATGACTGCCCAGTGCAGGACAAAAAGAAAAGACCCGGACCGTTCAAGGTTCAGGTCTTTTGGAGCGGGTAATGGGAATCGAACCCACCTCCTCAGCTTGGAAGGCTGATATACTAGCCGATGTACTATACCCGCAATTGCAGAAAGAATTATACCATAACTTTCCGCAAATGTCCAGCATGAATTTAGCAGCTGCATAGCTGGGCAGACACAACAAAAAAGCACCGCACATTCCTGTGCAGTGCTTTTCTTTCTGGTGGAGATTACCGGGATCGAACCGGTGACCTCTTGCATGCCATGCAAGCGCTCTCCCGAACCACGCACTCACGCACCCCCACACAAAGGTGCGAGGATGAACGATATTCGGCGTTGATTCGTTTTATTTCCACAAAAGTGTAATTTGACCTTGGAATCCAACCAGCAATAAAGACAATTTCAAAGAGCAAAGACTTATTGAATTGTATTCTACAGTCAGATATACTTGCTGTCAAGATGTTTCGTGCAATTTATGGCACTAGAGCAAGGCAATATTTTTCCATTTCTAATTACATAGCGCAATTTCGACCTGCAAAATCGAAGTTGCGCCTTTTTCATTTCTCAATAAAAATTTTTTCAGCGGAGGTTTTACAATGTTTCTGTGTCACTGTCGGTTTCAGCCCTTGACACAACCGTGTAAGACTTTCTGTTAGCTGCAGTAACTTTGAAAATTTCGGCTTGTTTTATCCAAGTGTATCCAATGGATGCAGTTTTCCTTTTCGAATTTTATCTCGCAGCCAGTTTTCAGCCATTTCACTACTGTCCAAAATACAGTTCAGCAGCAAGTTTCCATCCTTTGTTTCCATTTCCTCCGGAACATCTGTGTCTGACAACTCCAAAATATTTTTCTGCCGTTCTATTGGAGCTGGATGGCTTGATAGGTTCACCTCTAAACCTCTCAGTTCTGAATATACATCAAACAGACGAAACATTTCAAACAAGATAGCTGGTGCCAAATACTGACATTCATAGAAAACCCTTAATTGTTCCGGGATTTCTCCTGCCTTCTGCTTCATGATAAGCTTAATAAGTAACTGGTACGCATATCGATCCGCACGAAATTCGGTCTTTTTTCCTTCCTGATCCTCTGGATTCATAAGATGATACAACTCGTGTCCCACAACAAACGTCCAAATTGTCCAGTAATTGTCCATTGCTGTGTGTATCAAATTTTCTGGTAACATCGACATCCGATAAAGTTGTTCCTGATTATGCGTTCCAAACTGGTGCTGTCTCCGCTGAAGATCTTCAATCACGTAAAAATTCTTCATACAGCGTATCGTATTTTCTTCGCTTTGGTCATATGCAAGAGAATACATCGTAAAGAGAAACGAAATAATCGTATACTCAAACAATTCGTCAATCAAAATTCCCGGCTCAGTTGGTCCATATGCTTCAGCATTCATCGTCCTCCTGCACCGTGGTGTATACTGAATTGGTATGTGAATATCAAGTGTCTCAAGAATCAAATGCAGCATTTCTTCATCTACGAAATCTTCTTCTTCGTATGAATGCTTTAACACAGCTCTGTCTACAACATCAATCTGCGCCTGTTCCAGCATATTCACAAAAGTATATACGCTATCTCTTCCCTCATCAATGTTCCGCTTGTGATAGAAAATGAATCGCATATCATGTGCATTTTCCATGTGAAAATACCTTCTTTTTATTTATCGAGCTTTACCAGTTTATCAATCAGCTCACAAATATGATCATTATCCAGTGGTTTATTTACAATGACTTCCCGCTCAATCTGGACTCCTCCATTTTCAAGCGGTGTCTCACGGGTCAAAAGCCTTACATGTGTCTCAGAACTGTTCTCTGTTTTCTGCTTTTCTTTTGCTTTCTTCAATCGAATCAGCACTTCATGGGTGATCTTTTTAAGAAGCTCAACTATCATTTCACTCACAACTGCTGTCGCTACAGGGTCTGCTGTTATCAGAACATAAATGCTTACAATGTCTTCAGCTGTGAAGTTATCCGCAGACATCACCTGATAATCAATTTCTCTACACTCATTCAAGGAACGATATGCCTCTTGATATTCACGAGGGACTTCGAGCATTACAGACGCTTTCATTCTATCCGAATCTTCCTTTCCGACTTCTTAAATTCTATTGATATATCATTTCTTTTTTGAATTTACTTTCTTTCAGAGGCAAACCATATTCTACTATTGCTCTTTTCTATTTTATCATACCACAAATTTTTCTGTTTGTAAGCCGAAAAGCGCAAATTTATCGCAAGGAGGTTCTCTCCAATGTCAATTTCGTATTGCCACTATTTCAAAGTACTGCAACATGACCCTTGATTACTTCTATGGACAAGCCGGAGAGCTTTTCGCTTTCTACCGTATCCCCAAAGCACTGTTTCAGGAGCCACAGTTCCAGACTTTGTCAACCGATGCCAAAACACTGTACGGCATCCTGCTTGACCGCATGAGCCTTTCCGTCAAAAATGGCTGGCTGGACGAGCAGGGCCGGGTGTTCATCATCTTCACCATTGAGGATGTCAAGAGGGCGTTGTGTTGCGCAGACAACAAAGCAACCAAGTTGCTCCGGGAACTTGAAAAGTTTGGTTTGATTGAACGAAAACGCAGAGGTCTGGGAAAGCCAAGTTTGGTGTATGTGAAGAACTTTTCAGCAGAATCGTCAAAATCAATATTCCAGAATCGTGATTTTCACGATTCTGGAGGCTTCAAAAGCGCAAGTCAAGACCCTGCAAAATCACGATGTAATAAGACTAAAGAGAATGATACTGAAATGAGTGAGACTGATCCTTTCTATTCTGAAGAGGCGGATGAGATGAGCAAACGTACCCAACTGGAAGAATATTTTTCGCAGTCTTTGGAAGTGGAACTCCTGCTCCGGCTTTGCCCGGACGATGAGGACACCATCTATCAGATCGTAGATTTGTTGGTGGACACCTGCGCTACCAACCGCAAGCTGTTGCGCATTGCCGGGGACGATAAGCCCGCCGAGGTGGTACGCAGTCGCTTTATGAAGCTGAACGCTGACCATATCCGCTTTGTGCTGAAGTGCCTTGCAGAGAACAGCAGCCCGATCCGAAACATGAAACAATACCTGCTCGCTTCTCTGTACAACGCACCCACCACGATGCAGCTTTCCTACCAGAACCAAACCAACCACGACTTAGCGATGCGGAGGTGATAAAAATTTCAAAGAAAGCAACTACGATTGCCATCGTCAACCAGAAAGGCGGCACCGGCAAGACCACCACCTGTGAAAATTTGGGCGTTGGACTTGCAGCCGAAGGCAAAAAAGTTCTGCTGGTAGATGCTGACCCACAGGGCAGCTTGACCATTAGCATGGGCTGGCAACAGCCCGATGAACTGCCCACCACCCTTTCTACCCTGATGCAGAAAGCCATAAACGACCAGAGCATTCCGCCCGGTGAAGGCGTTCTGCACCATGCGGAGGGCGTTGACCTGATTCCGGCAAACATCGAACTGGCAGGGCTGGAAGTTTCCCTTGTCAACTGCATGAACCGGGAAAAGATGCTGAAACAGGTGCTGGAAGGCGCAAAGCACGAGTACGATTTTATTCTGCTGGATTGCACTCCTTCCCTTGGGATGCTGACCGTGAATGCGCTGACAGCGGCGGACACCACCCTGATTCCGGTGCAGGCGCAGTACCTGTCTGCGAAAGGCTTGGAACAGCTTTTGCAGACCGTCCAGAAAGTCCGGCGGCAGATCAACCCGAAACTAAAAATTGAGGGCATCCTGCTGACCATGACCGACAGCCGCACCAACTACGGACAGCAGATCGACAATTTGATTCGGGGTGCTTACGGCAGCAAGATCAAAGTGTTCGACCAGACCATTCCCCGGTCTGTCCGCGCTGCGGAGATCAGTGCCGTGGGTAAGAGCATTTTCCAGCACGATCCCAAAGGCAAGGTGGCAGAAGCCTATAAATCTCTGACAAGGGAGGTGATGACGAATGCCGAAAAACAGCTTAAACGTGTCGCTGAAAGGGGCAGATGACATTTTCTCCACGGAAGAATCCCGACAGGAGCAGCAGCGAGAGCAGGTGCAGCAGATTCCCATCGGGGAGCTGTTTCCTTTCAAGAATCATCCCTTTAAGGTTTTGGATGATGAGTCCATGCAGCGCACGGTGGAAAGCGTGGAGCAGTACGGTGTGCTGTCTCCGCTGATTGCCCGTCCCCGCCCGGAAGGTGGCTATGAGATCATCTCCGGGCACCGCCGTCAGCACGCTGCACAGCTTGCCGGGCTGGATGCCCTGCCGGTCATTGTCCGTCAGATGGATGATGATGCCGCAGTTTTGCTCATGGTAGACAGCAATCTTCAACGCGAAACCATCTTGCCAAGCGAGAGGGCTTTCGCTTACAAGATGAAGCTGGAAGCCATGAAGCATCAGGCAGGACGTCCTACGCAAGATAATTATTCCCAAGTTGGGAATAATTTCGGTACACTATCTAGTGAGGAGATGGCAGAAGAACTCGGAACTAGTAAGAATCAAATTTTCCGCTATATCCGTCTGACCAACCTTATCCCGGAACTGCTGGACATGGTGGACGAAAAGAAAATTGCCTTTAATCCCGCTGTGGAGTTGTCCTATCTGGACGAAAGCCAACAGCGGGATTTTTTAGAAGCAATGAACGACACCCAGAATGCGCCGTCCCTTTCCCAAGCGCAGCGGCTCAAAAAGCTGGCGCAGGAAGGGCACTTTTCGTATGACGTTGCCTTTGCGGTTATGGGAGAAGAGAAAAAGGACGAGCTGGACAAGGTGGTCATCAAAAACGACACCCTGCGGAAATACTTTCCCCGCAGCTACACCCCGAAACAGATGGAGGACACCATCATCAAGCTGCTGGATCAGTGGCAACGCAAACAGCAGCGGCAGAATGAGCGCTAACACACATTTTGAATGTAAGACCCAACCGGGTCTTTCTTTTTTGCAAAAATTAGGAGAAAAAGCACTATGAACACTACCATTGATCTCAAGACCGCAAAGACCATCGAAGCCATGAACCAGAAAATCAACCACATGGACAATGCTGTGACCGACTTCTTCAACAAGATGAGCGATGTGCTGGAGCGGCAGCTCGGCGATGATGAAGTTTACGCCGCCGTGATTGCCCCGGAGATCGAACTGACCATCACCCCGCTGGCGAACGTTCGCAGTTACCTGCCTTGCTTCGATGAAGCAGATTCCTGCTACAGCATCAGCGAAGATGTGCCGCTGGCACTCTGCTACGATCCTCGTCAGGTCATTACGCTGGCTGGCAAGCGTTACCTGTCCGGCGCAGTCATCTTTGTACGCTACGACACCGATGGCAATTTTGTTGCACTTACCACCGCCGACCTGTACCTGATCCAGTGTTATCTGGGCGAGAACAGTGTTCCTCTGATGGCTGGCCGCGAGAAGATGGTCTGCATCTGCATTGACTGAGAGGTGCAGTATGGATACTGAAATGACCTGCTATGCGAGTTTCGCAGAAGTCACGGAGGACTTTTACTGTTCCGCCGTTGATGTTTTGAAGATTCTGGTTCTCCGTCTGCACGACTACCATGCTTGTTGCTTCCATTCTCTGCGGGATGCTCTGTACGACTATTTTTCTACCGATGCCGCACCGCATACTCATGCCAATGTTTCCACTAAGCATACCGTTATCGCATCTTGCGTTCCTCGTCCTCCCTGAGAGATTTTTTCTCACAGTTCAGTCAATGTAGGAGGGTTGTTATGAATTTTATTTATTCGTTTATCATTTTTGAAGCTGGTGCCCTTTGTGGTTTTTTCATCGCCGCACTGATGAATGCCGCTCGTGCCGGGCAGGAGATCACCATCAAATTCGAGGAGGAAGATAATGGAGCAGAACGAGAACACCTTGTCGGTGCTGAAAATTGCGCCGGGACAGCAACCGCAGCAGGTCGAGATTGACAACGACCTGAAAGCCTTGCAGCAGGCTGTGGGCGGCTCGATTGATGCTGTTTACCCCTTTGCAGACCCGGTGGCTATCATCTGCCATGACGACGGCAAGCTCATGGGACTGCCGTTGAACCGTGCCCTGCGGGACGAGGACGGGCAGATGTACGATGCCGTTGCCGGGACCTTTCTGGTGGTGGGACTGGGCGAGGAGGATTTTGCATCCCTGACCCCGGAACTGGCACAGAAGTACGAGCAGCTTTTCCATCAGCCGGAAGCCTTTCTGAAACTGGGCAACCGCCTGCTGGTGCTGCCGGTGCCCGATGAACCTCCGGCAGAAAAGTCTCGCACCAAGCCTACGGCAGAGCATGACCGCTAAAAGCATCCTGTTGCGTGGGAGGTGACGGCAGTGCAGGAAGAAATCGAACAGAAATCATTCAACATTATGATCTCCACCACAAAGCTGTCCGCCCGGACCGTCCTGCGGGCAGTAAAAGCGGCGTTTCGGCTGTACCAGTCCAAAGCATCCCAAGGTAAGCAAAGCATCCGCACCCTTCTGCGGCAAAACCGGGGTGTGTCCAGCGTGGAGATCAGCAAGACCGGCATCCGTGGGCTGGAACGCTATGCCAAAAAGTACGGCATCGACTATGCTATCCGCAAGGACAATTCCGAGGTGCCGCCCCGGTATCTGGTCTTTTTCAAAGCCCCGGACGCAGAAGCCTTCCATTCGGCGTTCAAGGAATATTCGGCATCCCTGCTCAACAAGGACAAACGCCCCTCGGTGCTGGCAAAACTGCATAAACTGGTGCAGGCGGCGGCAGAACTCCCCGGCAAAGTCCGGCATAAGGAACAGGAGCGTGGACTGTGACCACGAAAA
>ENA-UEPV01000517-UEPV01000517.1-human-gut-metagenome-genome-assembly--contig:-NODE-517-length-26294-cov-4.886600_pt1 | contig 26294 bp, 22 predicted proteins | sample MGYA00242942_ERZ507925 | MGnify/ENA primary metagenome ERZ507925 (study PRJEB26167, sample SAMN06115453) | human gut metagenome | host: Homo sapiens | place: China:Fujian | collected 2015-08-26... | reverse complement strand
ATGAAGAAAAAGGAGGATACTTAATGCCCAAGAAAAAAACGATCCCGCCCCCTGATGATTTCTCCTCAGAGTTCATGGAAACCGAATCCGCCAAAGAACTTTCTGAGCAGCAGGTGGAGGCCGCCGACAGCGACAACACGGAAACTCCGCTGGTAGAACCCCCGGAAGTTGATCTCGGCTCCGGCGATGTGAGCGGCACAGCAGATGTCGGAGAAAACGAGCCGGATGCCGAAAACACCGCCGATGCCGCAGATACTGTCCCTGTTTCCGATGAAAAGGCTGAGGATCCGGAGTACGACAGCATTTTGCAGGAGCTGAACAGCAGCACTCCGGCATCTCTTGACAGCGGCGGCGAAAATGCTCTGGATGCGCTTTTGCTGGAAGGAAATGCGGAAAATGCTCCGCCCGCTGAAGATGAAACGGAATCCGCAGATGGTGAAGCTGCTCCGCAGCCTACTGCGCCTCCCGCACCTGCCGGACGCCGTGACTCCTACATTCTGACCGTTGATGCAAAAGACCGTATCGAAACGGAAGAAGAACGCCGTGAGGTCATCTGGCATGAGATCAAAACCTCGCATATCACCGGGCGCATCTTGACCGGAACGTTGGACGGTGTGGAGCAGACCCCTTCCGGCCACACGATCGTTGTCATTGACTACAAGGGCTATCGCATTGCGATCCCGCTGAAAGAAATGATGCTCTATTCCGGACCCGTTCCGTATGGGGCGAAATACAAGCCGTTTATGGAGCGGATGAACAGTATCCTTGCGACCATGCTCACCGCGGAGATCGATTTCATCGTCCGGGGTCTGGATAACACCGCCCGCAGCGTTGTGGCAAGCCGCAAGGCCGCTATGCTCCGTAAGCGTCAGACCTTCTATCTGGACGCCAATGAAGATGGCGTCCCCATGATTTATGAGGGGCGCGTCGTACAGGCGCGCGTCATTGGCGTTGCGGAAAAAGTCCTGCGAGTAGAAGTGTTCGGCGTGGAGTGTACGATTTTCGCCCGCGATCTGTCTGCCGCATGGTTCGGTGACGCCCGCGAGTATTACAGCGTCGGCGACCGTGTTCTTGTCCGTGTGCTCACCATTGACCGCAGCGACATCAACCATATTTCCATCACAGCAGATATCCGCAGCGTTTCGTCCGCCGCCAACCAGAGCAATCTGGATAAATGCGTCCTGCAGGGCAAATATGCCGGCAGAGTGACCGATGTGCGGCACGGCGTTGTGTTCATCCGGCTCAACAACGGTGTCAACGCGGTTGCCCACACCTGCTATGACCGGCGAATGCCCGGGAAAAAAGACGACGTCAGCTTTGCCGTTACCCGTCTGGATGAGGAACGAGGCATCGCCGTCGGCATCATCACCAGAATCATCAAACAGAATTTGTAAAAAAGGAGAGGCCACCATGAAGAGCTTATCAAAGCTGGCCCTTTGCCTGCTGCTTGCCATGTCGCTGACGGTCAGCGCCTTTGCCGCTCAGGTTCCCGATTCATTGGTAGCGGAAAACCTGAACGGCCAGCAGCGGCTTGTAAAAACCTACACGCTTTCCCCGGAGGTTGACCCAGATGAGCTGAAGGAAGAGAACTTTTCCTACGACGGCTATCTTTATACCTGGGCCTATACCACCAAGGTGGAACACCCGTATCTGGAAAGCAAAACTGTAATGGAAACCGTCACAGTCAATACCGCCAAAAATGACCTTGCGCAGATCCTCGCAGAGCTTTCGCCCAGTATGCCCTATGAAAAGGACGGTTTCTCCGGCGAGTTGGCGCTGGATCATACCACGCTTTCCACGGAGGCGTCCGGCTACACCACCAAATACAGCAAAACCACCGAGACAAAGGTGATCGGCAATCTGGACCGCAACGACATGTCTTATGTGCCGGCCACGACCGTCAAAAACGGAAAAACGCTCTCCCTTGCCAATGTGGAATGGCAGGTCACCGGCACGGCGCTTGTCGGCGAGGCGCTGGTTCCTGCCCAGTATCAGGCGGTCGCTACCTATTCCGCCTCCAACAGTTATCAGGCTGCCACAGGCTATGTCACCACGGCGGAATATCACGGAACCGTTACTGCAGAAGGTGTGGACAGCATCACTTATACCGTGGTTTATACCGGGAGTGAGATCGTCCCCGAGAAAACATATATCTGGGATAACGGAAGCCTTTCCGCTCCGCTGCTGATCCTCACCGCCTTGCTGCTCTGCGCGGGCATCGCCGCCGCTGCACTCATCCTGCTGCGCCGCCGCAAAAATGTCTATGTGTATGTTCCGGACAGCAAGCCCCGAGAGTACCGGCTGATTGCTAAGTTCCGTGTGGAGCCTGACAGCGAGGTTCCCGCTATCGATGCAGGCTCTCTCACACTGAATCCGGGAGATACCGTCGCGGTTGAGGTGAAAAAATCCCTTGCCAGGCATCTGGCTGGGCGCGAGTTCACCGTTTCTTTCCCGCAGAGTGACCATACTTACACGATCCAGTCCAGCAAGCATAATGACTGGCATGAATTTACCGTTCCCGCTGAAGAAGAACAGGAGGCTCCCGTATGAAGAAGTTTTTCTCATTGACTTTGACTCTGGCTGCCATGCTTTCTGCGATGGCGGTCAGCGCCCAGGCTGCCGATTATTCCTTTGAAACCGATGGCACCCCGGAATACTATCCCTCCTCTTCCTATGAGGATGTCTACGGCTCCCGCTACAATTACGGCGGAAAAAATGTGGTGGACTACCAGAACCTCAAACTGGAATACGGTCAGTTCAGCACCACCCAGACCGGCGTGATGGAGAAAATCATGCTGCCCGGTCTTCAGGGCATCTCCGCATCCGGCGGCGGCATTTACGAAATTTCTCCCGGCGGCGGAACTGTTGAGATCCCCGGTTTTCTGCAGGGCGGCTCCACAGCTACTCCTGCGACGCCCGCTTTCACAGAGCTGACACAGGATTTTCTGCTCTCCAACGGCGCCGTCGGAAAGATCTCCATTCCTGCCATCGGAGTTAAGAATTACTATCTCTGGGAAGGTGAAACGACTGCCAGCATGAAAAAGGGGCTGGGACATTTCACCGGCACCAGCGTCTGGAACGGCAATGTGGCTGTCTGCGGTCATAATCGCGGCGCCAAATATGTGATCGGCAGCATCAAGGATCTGGATGTGGGCGACAAAATCGCCTATACCACATCCATGGGTACCCGCACCTATCTGGTGGAGACTGTGACCAAAATCAGCAGCAGCGATTGGAGTTATTTATCCTCGACCGCGGATAACCGGATCACACTCTTCACCTGCGTTGCTGGAGACCCCAGCCAGCGCTGGTGTGTGCAGGCAGTTCAGGCATCTTAAAATTTTCTGTTGAAAAAGTCACCTTATGATCGTAAAAGGGAGTAGATCAAAAAACAGGAGGACTTTTTATGAAGAAGCAAATTTTCACCATGCTTACAGGTCTTCTCATCGGCGCAGTGCTGACCGGCGGCTCTGCCGCGGTCGCCGCCGGGATCATGGCGGAGCGCAGTCACCATCGCATTGTCGTAGATGGAAAAGAAGTGCAGATGGAAGCCTACCGTATCAAAGGCAACAACTACGTCAAGCTCCGTGACATTGGCGAACAGGTCGGTTTCAATGTTTATTGGGACAGCGTTAACGGTTGTGTGCAGGTGGAAAGCGGCAAGCCCTACACCGGGGAAGCGCCTGCAAAGGCAGAACCGGACAAGCCGGTACCGCAGCCAGAATCCACAGCCCCTGCCGATGTGGATGCCATGAAACAGGACATCGTGGAACGCACCAACGCGCTTCGTAAGGAAAACGGCATCACCGCCCTGACCACCAGCGACAAGCTCATGCAGGCGGCGCAGGTGCGAGCCGATGAAATGGCCGCCAACACGGTCTATTCCCACACCAGACCGGATGGTCGGAACTTCAATACGGTCACGGACTGCCCGTACATGGCGGAAAACATCCATCGGATCGCCACACGTTACCTTTCCCAACATGATGTGAGCCTCGCGGAAGCGACAGTCGATGGCTGGGCCAATTCCGAGACACATCTGCGGAATATACGCAATGAACGCCTGAACGCTATCGGTGTTGGCATTGCCAAGGGCGTCAATGCTGCCGGAGAGGAAAGCTGGTACTGCGTTCAGCTCTTTCTCTATGATGGCTGTGTGATCTCACAGGTAGATACACCTATTACGCCCAAGTAAATATCCCTTTTCTGAAAGAGCAGGTCGTGTTATACGGCCTGCTTTTCTATTATGAAAATGTGAAAGGAAATCAGTGTATGAAAACATGGAAAACACGGATCTTGTCAGCGATGTTGGCTCTTTTGACCTTGCTGACACTGCTGCCCACCTCCGCATTGGCGGCAACTGGCAGCGGAACGGGCATCAAAGCAACCACAAACCCCAATCTCTGGTCTACCCGGCTGACCTCCACCGGTCAGCCTTATTCCTACCGCCCGCCTATGGCTGCCGGAAGGCAGCTCTATTGCATGGATCTCGGCTATTCCTATCGGTACGGAACTGCCAGTTTCCTCAATAGTTATTCCTACACCAGCGCCACCGGCGCGGATGCCGATGCCCTGTTGGAAAAGGCGGTTGCCAAGACCGGCTTGGGTGAGATGGACACCATCACCAAGGAAAACGTCAAATGGATGATGACCTATATCACGGACTACAAGGGCGACATCCCCGGCAGCCTGTTTATGGCTCTGCAAACGTACATTTGGGATCATCAAAGCAATAAATCCGCAGGCGGCGATACCTCTGGTGACATTGATGCCGGTGGTTACGCCAATGCCGATACCTACGAAACATATCTTGGGTATGTAAACTGGCTTTTGGCGCAAAAAGCTAAGGAAGACGCGGAATATCAACAGCAAATCGAAGATTACGCCGCCAAAGGCATCATTGCCTCGGTTGTGGAAGACGAAAACGCAAAGTGGGCGGTCTATGCCAAATCCAGTGTGTCCGGCCGCCAGAGTTTTTTCGCGTACTATGCGCCCCGCAAATTGCAAGTCGGTAAGGTCCCTGCCCCGGAGGAACCGGATAATCCGCCTGCCGGTGATGCGGACATCACCCTCAAAAAAGTCATTGCAGGAACGAATACTGGTTTGAATGGTGCTGTGTTCAACATCTACCGGGATGGTCAGATCGTCGGCAGTGATGTGACCAAAAACGGCGGCATTATCGAGGTAAAGGACGTCACCAAGGGCCTGTGGACATTCGTGGAGGTGGAAGCTCCGGAGGGTTATGCTCTGGACCCCACCCCTCACAGCGTCTATGTCGATACCACCGATGGCGACAAGCAGTACACTGTTTCCGCCAGCAACAGTCCTCTGCCCAGCCTGAAAATCACCAAGGCAGATGCCCAGACCTTCGCCAAGGTCAAAGCGACCTTTCTGGTGGAGTCTCTGACCGGCAGCTACTCCACCACCGTCACCGTGGACGGCGAAAAGACACTGCCCGATCTCCAGCCCGGTGTGTACCGCATTACCGAGCAGTCCGTGGAGGAACCGTACATCAAGACCGGCACCCATCAGGACATCGCCCTGCTGGCCGGTGCCGGTACTGTGGAGGCCGCCTTCACCAACTATGTAAAACCCGGTTTGGAGATCCTGAAGAAAAATATTGCCACCGGGGAACCCATTGCCCATGTGACCTACAAAATTGAGCAGATCGACGGCAGCTACTCCACCACCGCGACCACGGACGGCGCGGGACGTATTTTCTTGGCGAATATCCCTGTGGGCAGCTACAAGGTCACGGAGGTCAATGTTCCCTCCGATGTGATCCTCTGCGACATTCCACAGACGATTGCCCTCGGCCCCGGCGAGACCCGCACGGTGACATTCTTCAACGCCATGAAGCCTTCTTTGAAAATCATCAAGCGGTGCGAAGTTACCAAAGCCCCCATCCCCAACACCAAGTTCCACATCTGGTGGGCATCGGACAACACAAGCACCGGCGCCATGAATGACCTCGGCAGCTTTTACACGGATGACCATGGCGAGATCATCTTCACGGGCGATGCCCTCAAGAGCGGCTGGTATAAAGTGACAGAGGAAGCCCCGGCATCCGGATTCGCCCCCGCAGACGAACCGACCCAGGAGTTCTATCTGGCTGGCAACGAAAACGCGGTCAAAATCTGGGAAAACCGCCCTCTCAGTGCGCTGGTGATATTCAAGTATGATGAAAAAACCGGCGCGGCCTTACAGGGAGCGGAGTTCCAGATCCGCTATCTGGGCGGCACTTCCGGCACCGGCGGCACCGTCATTGGCACCTACACCACTTCGGAAAATGGCTCCATCATCCTCACCCGCCTGAAAGCGGGCACCTATATCGTGGAAGAAACCAAAGCCAGTCCGTTTTATTCCATCGACACGCCGCCCCAGACCGTGCTGCTGAGCGGTAAGGATCAGGATGTGGTGACGCTCCGGTTCAGCAACCAGCCTTACGGCTCCGTCCTCATCAAGAAGCTGGCGGATGATGCCAACAAAACGCCGCTGGCAGGCGCAACCTTCCTCGTCACCGACGATAAGGGTACGTTCATCGGCACCGCCAACGGTGAGTTCACCACGGACAAGTCCGGGGCCATCCAGCTCCCTAAGCTGCCTGCCGGTACGACCATCGTGGCAAAGGAAATCCGTCCCCCGGAGGGGTACGCATTGGACGGCACACCCCAGACTATTACGGTACAGGCGGGTGAAAACGCGCCTCTGACATTCTACAATAAGCCCCTCTGCAACCTGACCATTCTGAAGCGGGACGCGCTGACAAAGAAACCTCTGGCAAAGGCGGAGTTCATTGTGAAGGACAGTGAGGGCAAGCCCATTGGAACAGACAACGGACGGTTCGTCACCGGCTCTGACGGTACTGTGACCATTACTGCCCTGAATCCCAATGCCACCATTATTGTGTCTGAGGATAAAGCGCCCATCGGCTATATCAAGGATGAGACGCCAAAAACCATTGTGGTCAGGAGCGGTGTACCCAACAGCCTGACCTTTGACAACGAACCTTCTACCACATTGGTGATCCACAAATATATCGAAGGAACGGAGAACGAGCCGCTTTCTGGCGTTGCCTTCAAGGTAGTAGATGGCAGCGGCGCTGCCGTTGGCCCCGATGACGGCGTTTATTACACGGACAAGGCGGGTGAGATCGTTTTGAACGGTCTGGAACCCGGTACTACCGTAGTTGCCCGTGAGATCAAATCTGTGGATGGATTCGTGCTGGACGGCACACCCCAGGACATTCTCATCAAGGCAGGGACGGTGCAAAATCTGACCTTCTGGAACAAGCGTCAGGGTGCGCTTATTATCAACAAGCTGGACGCTGTGACGAAGAAACCGCTGGAGGGTGTGACCTTCAAAATTACTATGGCGAATGGCGAGTTTATCCCCGACGAAAACGGGAAAATTAGCTCCAACGGTCTGTACTATACCAACGAAAGTGGGCAGATCATCCTCAAGGGCGTCACCGGCACACTGGTGGTGACAGAGGAAAAATCTATCTCCGGTTACACCATCGACGAGAATACGCGCACGCAGACCGTTGTAGTCAACCCCGACGATACGCAGTCCTTGTATTTTTATAACGCCCCCATCGGCGGCGTGGAGCTTATCAAGGTCAATGTGGCGGACGAGACTCAGCGCATCCCCAACACCACCTTCGAGATCCGCCGTGTCAGCGATGGCGGTCTGGTGACCACCGTCACCACCGGGACGGATGGGCGCGTGTATGTGTCGCTGGCAAGCGGCAGCTATTACGCCGTGGAGACTGAGGCAGGCAAGGGATACCAGCTTGACAGCACACCCATTTATTTTACCGTGGAGGATGGCAAGACCACGACCAAAACTGTGACCAACAAGGCCATCTCCGGCATCCTGATCCACAAGGTCAATGCCGTCACCGGCGAGGGCATCTACGGCGTTTCCTTCATCCTGTACGATAACGGCAACACCCCCATCGCGCAGGAAACCAGCGATGACCGGGGCTATGTCCGGTTCGAGGGGCTGGAGGATGGCCGCTACTATCTGCGGGAACTGGAAAACGAGGGCTATATCCCCGACACGCAGAAAAAGACTGTGTATGTAAAGTCCGGCGAAACCACGGAAATCGAGTGGCAGAATACCCCCATCACCGGCCAGATCCAAATCACGAAGCGCTCTGCGGACTACAATCCCACCAATGGTTTGCCTGCCGGGACGCTGCTGGAGGGCGCGGTGTTTGAAATCACCGATAAGGCAGGAAATGTTGTTGATACCATTCGCACCAATAACCGGGGATTGGCCGTCTCCAAGCAGTTGCCCTTGTCGCGGTATTTTGTGCGCGAGGTCAAGGCACCGGAACATTATGGTATCAGCGAAAAGGAACTGACAGTCTACCTTGAACATGAGGGTCAGATCGTCCGCATTGAGGTGCAGGACAGCAATCTTCTGACCGGCGTATCCATCAAGAAAACAGGCCCCGTGCAGGCGGTTCCCGGTCAGCCCATCCGTTATGTGTTCTCGGAAATTAAGAACAGTTCCACCACAACGCTCAATTCCTTTTACTGGCGCGATCAGCTTCCTGCGCAGGTGACGCTGAGCAAAATCGTCACCGGCAGCTACAATCAGCCGCTTTCCTACAAGGTGGTCTATAAGACCAACCTTTCCGGGGACTACCGCACTTTGGCAGATAATCTCTCCACCAGCAAGGTTTATGTACTGGACGCCCGCCCCGCTGTCCTCGGTCTTGTCGCCAATGAGCGTGTAACCGAAGTCATGTTCGTGTTCGGTATCGTTCCGGCAGGCTTTGCACAGGTGGAAACGCCGTACATCTACGCCACCGCCCGCAGCGGTCTTGCCAACAGCTCCGGCATTGTGAATGTGGCGGATGTGGGCGGTCTTTACAATGGGCAGTGGATTCAGGCAGTGTCCCGCTGGCTCACTACCGTCTACACCAAAACAACGGTGAAGCTGCCCAAGACGGGGTACTAAGCCTTGCGGCAGAATGACTTTCGCAGCGCCGCCCCTGTGTGGGCGGCGCTTTCCCCGTTGGTCCTCTGGCTGGCGGCAATCGCCGCCTATGCCTATGAGGACGGCATGAACCTCTTTCAGTGGATGGGGCGTTTCAGCCAAGTGCTGGAGCGCCCCTTTTCCATTGACTGGACGCCCTACACGCTGAAATGTATGCTGGTGGGTCTGCTGCTCTACGGCTGCGGCATCACATTTTACTACTCCAGCCGGGAGAACCGGCGACCGGGCGAGGAGTACGGCAGTGCCAAATGGGGCAGTCCCAAGGAACTGAACCGGAAGTATATGGATCACCAGCATAAGGATGCCAATATCATTTTGACCCAGCGCGTCCGGTTGGGCATGGACGGCTATATCACCCAGCGCAACATGAATGTTCTGGTCATCGGCGGCTCCGGCAGCGGCAAGACCCGCTACTTTTGTAAACCGGGCCTCTATTCGGCCAACTGCTCCTATTTGGTCACCGATCCCAAAGGGGAACTGCTGAAGGCTGCGGGGGGCCTTCTTCTGTCTCTCGGCTATGAAGTGCGGGTATTCAATCTCATCGACCCCGAACAGTCCGACTGCTACAATCCCTTCGTCTATGTGCGGGAGGAGAAGGATGTGCTGTCCCTCATCGACAACCTCATCAAGAACACTACGCCCCGCAACGCCTCCAGCAACGACCCCTTCTGGGAAAAGGCCGAGGTTGCGCTGGACTCCGCGCTCATGCTCTACCTCATCCACGAAGCGCCGCAGGATGAGCAGAACTTTGAAACCATGATCTACATGATGAATTTTGCCGATGTGCGGGAGGAGGACGAACAGTACCGCAGTCCGCTGGATATGCTGTTCCGGGCCTTAGAGGAGGAGCAGCCCGCCCATGTTGCCGTGAAGCAATATAAGGTTTTCAAGCAAGCTGCCGGTAAGACTGCAAAATCCATTCTTGTGACGGCTGCCGTCCGGCTGGCGGCCTTCAATATTCCGCAGTACGCCGCCATGACCTCAATGGACGAGATGGACTTCGGCAGTCTTGGCGAGCGCAAGCGCGCCATCTTCTGCGTCATCCCTGTCAATGACAGCAGCATGAACTACCTTGTGGGTATGCTTTATACGCAATGCTTTCAGGAGCTTTACCGCCGCGCAGATCTGAAATACAACGGGCGGCTGCCTGTTCCCGTGCGGGTGCTTCAGGACGAATGGGCCAATGTCGCCCAGCCGGAGAGCTATCCGAAGATTCTCGCTACCTGCCGCAGCTACAACATCGGGCTGAACATCATCGTGCAGAATGTGCAGCAGATCAAGGCGCTATACGAAAAGGAACACGAGAGCATCATCGGAAACTGCGACACGCTGCTGTTCCTCGGCGGCGGCAATGAGCCGGCCTCGCTGGAATTTATCGTGAAGCTGCTGGGCCGGGAAACGCTGGCTACCCGCACACGGGGACTGACCAAGGGTAGAAACGGCTCCAGCACCACGAACTACCAGCAGACGGGCCGCGACCTGATGACCATTGATGAAGTGCGAAAATTGGACACCCATAAAGCGATCTTGTTTATACGAGGGGAAGATCCTGTACTGGACAAAAAGTACAACATCAAGCGACACCCCAACATTAAGCTGACAACAGACGGTAAGGCAAAGCCTTATATCCACAAGCCGCAGGGCGCGCCGGATTACGCACTGCCTGACCTGCCCTATGCGTTCAAATCACTGGACGATTATGATTTTATTGATGTGGAGGAACCTGAACATGAATTATCTGAAAAAGAAAAAGATTTCAAACCCGACAAGACTGAGTAAGGTGAAAAAATGCTATTGGACGGCGGCTGGGGCTGCTGTTCTCTGTCTTTGCTGTGCTACGCCTGCGATGGCGGCGGGCAGCGATCCGCTGGATATTGTAAATAACCTTTCCGATTTTATTTTCAGCATCATCAAGGCGCTGGGCGTGATCATTCTTGGCTGGGGCATCGTGCAGGTGGGTATGTCGATCCAGTCCCACGACGCCAGCCAGAGAACGCAGGGCTTTCTTTGCCTCTTTGGTGGCTTAATGATCGCCTTTGCAAAGGAAATTCTGACCGCCATCGGCGCGATCTGATGAAAAGAGCTGGGAGATACTGCCTTGCGGCGGATCTCCCGGCTCCTTTGTGGGAGGTGATTTTCATTTGGATAACAACTGGATCGTAGAAAACCTGACCAACGCCTTTGGCGTTTGGAATAGTAAAATGACGGAAATGTGGTCACTGCTGACGGAATCGCCCCAGACCTTCAAGGGCGGCACCATCTGGCAGACCATTGTGACCATCAATGGCGGAATGCAGGCCATCGGCTACGGGCTGCTGGTGCTGTTCTTTGCCATCGGTATCTTTCGCAGCGCCTCCGGCTTCCGGGATTTCCAAAGGCCGGAGCACTTGCTGCGGCACTTCATCTACTTTGTGCTGGCAAAGCTGGGTATCACCTACGGTATGGACTTGCTGGTAGATGTATTTGATGTGTGCAGCGGCATTGTGGCAACGGCGGCGGGCAGCATCGGCGGCTTGACCGGCGCATCCGTGGCACTGCCGCAGGAGATCGCGGATGCCATCGGAGATGTGGGCTTTTTTGCAAGCATCCCCCTTTGGCTGGTAACTCTGTTGGGAAGTCTATTTATTACGGTGCTGGCCTTCATTATGATCCTCACCGTCTATGGGCGCTTTTTTAAGATTTATATGTATGCCGCACTGTCCCCGGTGGCACTGGCGTCCTTTGCCGGAGAAGGGACTTCCCATTTTGGCAAGGCATTCCTCAGAAGCTATGTGGGGGTGTGCATGGAGGGTGCGGTGATCGTTCTGGCCTGCATCATATTTTCGGCTTTTTCCTCCAGCGGTACGCCGGTGGTGGATAGCAGCGCGTCCGTGGTGACGCAGGTGTGGAGCTATTTGGGCGAGGTCATATTCAACCTGCTGGTACTGGTGGGCTTGGTGAAGTCTGCCGACCACATCGTAAAGGAGATGCTGGGATTGTAACTTGAATTGTAGAAAGCTATATGATAAACTTCACAACACAGGAGATGGTATGATGAACATTGAATATTTTAACCCTGAAATTGCAAAAAGCATTGGAATTATTGAAGCAACATTTTTACAAATACTCTATCGCATTATTCAAAATAATCAAGAGATGTGTGTTGTTGAACACAATGCTCGATGGTTTCCCTGCGCGATGAACGAATGGAAAAATTATATTGATTTGTGGAATCCTCGGCAAATTGACCGCATAGTAAAAAATTGCCTACTGAATCACACTTTATTGCTCGAACATTATGATACGGACGAGCGTAGGCGGCGGAGTTGGTATGCAATCAATCCAGCCGTTGTCCCACAGTTAGAAGAAACTGAACATATTTTCCAAGGCAAGTAGTGATGAGCTACTTGCTTTTGCTTTTCAGGAGGACAGTATGGAAATCAAAATCAATAAGGAAATTCGCGCGTACCGCGAAACGCTCTTTTTCGGCCTGTCCGTGCGGCAGTTTGTCTGCTCTGTTTTGGCGGTGGGCGTTGCCGTGGTGCTGTATTTCAGCCTGAGCCGAGTGCTGGACCGGGAAACGGTGAGCTGGGTGTGCATTGTCGGCGCGGCTCCCGTGGCCGCTGCCGGATTCTTTCAGTACAACGGTCTCACGCTGGAGCGATTTTTGTGGGCGTGGCTGAAATCAGAGGTCATCATGGCAGGCAAGCGTGTCTGGAAAGCGGAAAACTACTATGAAGAAGCGATGAAACGCGAGGTGAAGAAACATTGATCTTTTTCAAGCATCGGCGCAGCGCAGAACGGGACGCCTTTTCCGTTCCCCACAGCGTTCAAAAATCTATTCCCATCAAACGTATTTATCAAGACGGCGTGTTTCAGGTAAGCGGCAAGTTTTCAAAAACTTGGCGCTTTTTTGATGTCAATTATGCCGTGGCCTCCCCGGAAAAGCAGCGGGAACTCTTTATGACCTACTGCTCCTTCTTGAACTCACTGCCCATCGGAGCCACGGCAAAGATCACGCTCTTTAACCGTCAGCTCAATCAAAAGGACTTCGGTCGGACGCTGCTCATGCCCATGCAGGGCGACCGTCGCGATCTCTACCGCAACGAATACAATGGGCTGGTGTTAGGCAAGGCGGCGGAGAGCAACAATCTCATTCAGGAAAAGTACATCACCGTTTCGGCGGAGAAGAAAAGCGTGGAGGAGGCCCGCGCGTTCTTCTCCCGTGTTGGAACTGACCTTACCACGGGACTTTCCCGTATGTCCTCCAGCGTCCGGGAGATCACGGTCAATGACCGCCTGCGGCTTCTGCATGACTTCTATCGCCCCGGCGAGGAACAGCTATTCCGGTTTGATTTGGAGGACACCATACGCAAAGGCCATGACTTCCGGGACTGCATCGCCCCTGACTGTATCTCCTTTCAGAAAAATCACTACGAGCTGGGCGATCATGTGGGCCGTACCCTGTTCCTTCGGGAATATGCCAGCTTCATTTCCGACGAAATGATTACGGAGCTGATGGACTATCCCCGGAACATGATGCTCTCCATCGACATTATCCCCGTGGCGATGGACGAAGCGGTGAGCATTAGCCGCAAGCAGATCATGGCGGTGGACTCAGACATTACCCGCTGTCGGCAGCGGCAGAACCAGAATGGCAACTATGACGCCAATATCCCCTATGAACTGGAACTGGCACGGAGCGAAACAAAGGAGTTTATGGATGATCTCATGAGCCGCGACCAGCGCATGATGCTGGCTTTGGTGACGCTGACGCATTTGGCAGATAACCTCGAACAGCTCGACCAGGATACCGAGGCCCTGCAAGCCATTGGGCGGGCACGGGGCTGTCAGTTCAATGTTCTGCGCTATCAACAGGAGGATGCGCTGAACACGGTGCTGCCCCTCGGCCTCAAACGCATTGAGGCTACCCGCACTCTGACCACGGAGTGTACCGCCGTCCTTATGCCATTCAAATCGCAGGAGATCCAGGACGCGGGCGGTATCTATTACGGCGTCAACGCCGTATCGCATAACCTCATCATCTGCAACCGAGGAAACCTTTTGAACGGTAACGGCTTTATTACCGGCGTGTCCGGCTCCGGCAAGTCGATGGCGGCCAAGCAGGAGGTTTCCGCGCTGGCGCTCTCCACCGACCATGATATTATCATCGTGGACCCGGAACGTGAATATGGCGAGCTGGTACGGGCGCTGGGCGGTGAGGTTATCACCATCTCCGCCGCTGACCCAAATGGCTGCCACATCAATGCGCTGGATTTGTCCGAGGGTTATGGCGATGGCAAAGAGCCGTTGGTGATGAAGTCCGAGTTTATTATGTCGCTGTATGAGCAGCTTATGGGTTCGGATAAGATCGAGCCGCAGGAGAAGTCCATCATCGACCGCAGCGTGGGAAACATTTATCGGGAGTATCTGAAAAACTATCAGGGGCAGCCGCCCACGCTGAAGGACCTCTATGACGACCTGATGAAGCAGGTCAACCCGGAGGCGCACCGGATCGCGCTGGCGCTGGAACTGTTCACAGTGGGCAGTCTGAATGTGTTCTCCCACCAGACCAATATCAACACAAAAAGCCGTATCCTCTGCTTTGACATTCAGGACTTGGGCGAGAATCTGAAATCGGTGGGCCTGCTGGTGATGCTGGACGCCATCTACAACCGCGTCATTCAGAACCGAAAGCAGGGTAAGTACACCCATGTCTACATCGACGAGATCTATCTGTTTTTCGCCAACGGGAGCGGCAGCGGACACAGCATTACCAATTACAGCAGCGAATTTCTCTACAAGTGCTGGAAGCGCTTCCGTAAATACGGCGCGACGCTCACCGGCATCACACAGAATGTGGAGGAATGTCTGCTATCCAATACGGCGCGGATGATGTTCGCAAACTCTGAGTTTCTGCTGATGCTCAATCAGGCTACCACCGACCGGGAGCAGCTTGCCCGACTGCTGGGTGCATCGGATACGCAAATGAGCTATGTGGACAATGCCCCTGCTGGCCACGGGCTCATCAAGGTAGGCGGGGCCATCGTGCCTTTCGCCAATGAGCTGCCCAAAAATACAGAACTGTACCGCCTAATGTCAACACGCCCCGGTGAGGACTGACGCCATGCGGGACTTGAAGATCAAACCCGGCATGGATACGCCAAAGGCAAAGCTGAAGAACTCCGCACCCAAGGACGCGGAATCCATTCTGAAAAAGCACATGGATAAGCGGCAGAAAGAGAAAGAGCCGGAAAGCCGCGACCCCGTGCGCTATGCTACCGACCGCGTGGAGAAAACTATGCGCAGGGGTGCGGCTGGGGCGGCGGATGCCTCGCGGCGCATGATAAAGCACTACCGAGGAAAGCTGCGACAGAGTAAAGAAAATGCGGTGGGAGGTCACAGTGCGGCAGATATGGGGATCGGTTCGGAAAATGTTTTCATCGACACGCCGATGGAATATGCCTTTTCTCCGGTACAAACCGCTGCACGAAATGAAGTCGGAAACCAGACCATTTCTCCGCAAAATCGCGGAGGTACAAAAAGCGCAAATGCCGCCCCGCAGGAGCGTGGGCGGCAGAAAGCCATACAGGACGCAAAAGCCGCCTATGGGCGGAACCTTGCCGAGAAAAGAACAGCAGAGCGGCACATTGTACCTCCACCGTCCGACCGTGGAGGCACAATGACCACTCCGCAGAAAGGCAATTCGGGGGCATCGGCCAAGGGCAGTCCTGCCCCCAAGAGCGGACAGGCCATGACCAAGGCCACGCGCACCATGCGTGTTCGACCAACTGACCACGCAGCGCCGAACAATGCAATCATCACGCGCCGCGCAAGGGCGGCGGCGCAGAGAAAGGCGCAGCGGAAGATGCTTCAGGAATCCGCGCAGAGCGGCGGAAGGGCTTCCAAAAAGCTGGGCAGCGTGGCAGTCCAGGCAGTGAAAGAAATCGGAAAAGGAGTGGCGTCTGCGGTCAGCTCGATCCTGTCGGCAGGCGGCGGTGCGGTGGTGCTGGTGCTGATACTGACGGTGATCCTTGTGGCGGCAATCGTGGCGTCCCCCTTCGGTATCCTTTTTTCCAACGAGAGCCGGGAGGCGGGCGTTGTGCCGATCTCTGCTGCGGTGGCGCAGGTCAATTATGATTTCAATGAGCGGCTGGAAACCCTGCAAACGGCAGATGATTATGATTCCATCTCCGTGACCGGCCAGCCTGCCGATTGGATCGAGGTGCTGGCGGTGTTCGCGGTGAAGGTGGCAGGCAGTAACGATGCGGACGCCGCGGACGTGGCCACCATGGATGCCGACCGCATTGCCCGCCTGAAAGCAGTCTTTTGGGATATGACCACCATTACCCACCGCATTGAGGTCATTCACCATCCCGGCAGTGGCGATGATGACGGATGGACGGAGCGAAATCTCTATATCACCATCACCGCAAAAACGGCAGAAGAAATGAAAACAGTTTACCATTTCAACCGCAATCAGATCGCGGCGCTGGACGAGCTGCTGGAACAGCGGGCGCTTCTGCTGGAGTTGTTGGAGGATGTGTACTCCGTCAGCGGGGACACGGCGGCGCTGCTCCGCGATCTGCCGGAGGGTCTGTCGCCGGAGCGCGAGGCGGTGGTACGCACCGCCTGTTCTCTTGTCGGCAAGGTGAATTATTTTTGGGGAGGAAAATCCCTCGTAATTGGCTGGGACGCCCGCTGGGGCGAGCTGCGGCAGGTCACTGCGGCAGGCAGCTCCACCACGGGGACCTACCGTCCCTACGGGACGGATTGCAGTGGATTCGTCGATTGGGTTTTCTACAATCAGTCTGGCGGCGGCTATGTCATCGGACACGGCGGAGGAGCCACCGCACAGCACAGCTATTGCACCGATATTTCGTGGGCGGACGCACAGCCCGGTGACTTGGTGTTCTACCCGGATAATTCCCATGTGGGCATCGTTGGCGGCAGGGACGCAAACGGAGAATTGCTAATCATTCACTGCGCCAGCGGCTATAACAATGTAGTCATTACTGGTAAGGAGGGCTTTACATCTATCAGTAGACCGAGGTACTACACAATATGAGAGATAGCCGGTGCACCGGCTATCTCCCAGCGTGTCGAAAAAGCCTTTTCTCCCCGCTGAGTAAGTTTTCAGAACTTTTGTAAAGTTCTGAAAACTTGGGAGATTTCAATGGCGCAGGACACCCTTCTTGGGTTTCCCGCGCACACCCTTCCTTACCATTGCGGAGAATTTACCACTTAATCGACAGTCTCCAACAACAGGCCGGGCATCCGAATGGATGCCCGGCCTGTTGTTTCGTTTTAAGATTACTCGTCGGAGAGGACATCCTGCCGGCACGTCCAGTCACGGCGGCTCTCCCATCGGTGCATGGCCTCTGCCGCTTCGTTCAGCCATGTGCGCATCTGCTGCGGAGTGATACTGCCAACACAGTAGCCGCCGATCAGAGCCAGCTCCACCGCCTTGTCCAGCGCGGGCAGCTTTTCCGGGCAGCCGTCCTCGCAGGCCAGATACACCTTGCACTCCGGCAGCCTGCGCCGCACCTCGATGGCGATGTCGCAGCGGGCGGAAACGTCCTTGGTATCCTCCGCCGCCGGGGAAAAATCGGTTTCCAGCAGCAAAAGATCCACGTTCTCCGCCTCACACTGCCAGATCACATCCTCGCCGTGGTCGGAGAGGATGCCCAGGGGTCTGCATCCCCCCAGCCGCGCAAGCCAGTCTGCCGCCCGACGGGTCATAGCAGATGTGGTAAAGCATACCGCCGCTCTGGGCGGCGTCGGCTCCGTTCCGCCGCCGGAGGACAGCTCCCGCTTTTGGAAAATGCTCATCCAGACGCCCCCTTTGCTCCCGTCTCTTTAGACAGCCGCGTCCCACATTCGGGACAGTACACCGCAACGTCCGTGACCACCACACCGCAGCCGGGACAGCAGCGATGGCGGGCGCGGTAGAAGTCATAGAGGGTCTCCTTTGGCAGCGCCGCGCCGCAGGAGATACAGTCTGTCCGGTAAGCGCCGTTGCCCCTGCCGCAGGCCGGGCAGATCTTGCGTCCCCGCAGAGTCTCCGGCCCGAAGCCATATTCCAGAAGGGACACCCGGCGCAAGGCCTTTTTGGTTTCCAGGTCATACTCCGTCATTCGGTCCTTCCCTCCTCTTCCTCTGTGCCGCCCACCAGCAGCCGCGCCCCGCAGGCGGGGCAGAAGAAGGCGTCCGGGTCTTTCAGCCTGATGCCGCAGTGGTGGCAGAACACAGGGTATTCGTTCTCCCAGGGGGCGCAGTCCAGACACCGCTCCGCGTTGATGTTGAACATGGCGGAGGACACATACCGGCCGCATTGGGGGCATCGGTCAAAGGCCCACCGCCCCTCCGTCTCCCACGCGATCTCCAGTGCCTCGTCCTCCGTATCCGCCCGAATGGACTTGGTCACGCAGCACAGCTCACCGGAAATGTCGCAGTAGAACCGAAAGACCCGCTTACCGCCGGGACCGGCGATGACCCGGTAGGCGGCCGTTTTCTTCGCCTGAACCATCCGTATTTCCCCCTTCTTTCCCGCTTTTCGCCTTGTAAAAACGCCGTGGGGTGTGCTACAATGAAGTGTATGAATTTGAAGCTGGGCAGCGGCTGCCGCCCCGCTTTGACAAATTTACCTCACTTTTTGTATAGCATGGATCTCTTATTTTGTTAACCCTAATTTCTCCGAATTAGGGTCCTGAAGGCTAAATTTTACCGAAAAGCTTCAAAAATACCGCTGATTTATGAACAACTTCTCGATTTTGGAGGGTTTCCCATGAAAAAGCGTCTGTTTTCCCTGCTGCTGGTATCCGCCCTTGTGTTTACCCTCTCCGGCTGCGGAGAGAAGTCCCTGCTCCGGGAGAGCGACCCGGTGACGCTGAACTTCTGGCACGTTTACGGCGAGCAGTCCGGCTCGCCTATGGATCTGCTGGTGCAGGAATTCAACCGTACCGTGGGGCAGAAAAAGGGCGTCCGGGTACAGGTGACCAATCTCAGCAGTGCCTCCAAGATCGGCGGCTTCCTCAAGGAAGCCCAGAAGGGCGGCAGAGACGCACCGGAAATGCCCGATCTGTTCACCTGCCACATCAGCGACGCCACGGCGCTGGGCTCGGACAATCTGGTAGATTGGAACGCTTGGTTTACGGCGGAGGAGCTCTCCAACTTTGTCCCCGGCTTTCTGGCCGACGGCATGACGGAGGACGGAACCCTGCTGCTCTTCCCTATTTCCAAATCCACCCAGCTTCTGATGTGCAACGGCAGCGGCTTCGCCCGCTTTTCTCAGGCCACCGGCGTCAGTTACGCAGACCTTTCCACATGGGAGGGCTTTTACGATGCTGCCGGAAAGTTCTATGACTGGTCCGGCGGCGAGGCCTTCTGCGCACTGGACTATCCCATCCGTTCTGTAGAATTGAACGCATTGGAGCACGGCAGCGGTGATTTCTACACGAAAAACGGCTGGTATGATACCAATAATGCCGTATTCAAGGAGAGCTGGATGCAGTTCGCCCGCTCTCTGGCTCAGGGCCATGTGGTGGTCTCCGATCTCTATTCCAACACGCAGGTCATGACAGGCGATGTTCTCTCCGGTCTCGGCTCCTCCGCGGCGATCCTCTACTATAACGATACCGTTACCTACCGGGACGGCACGCAGGAGCCCATGGATCTCCATGTACTGCCCATGCCGAAAACGGCAGGTGCAGACGCTCTGATGACGCAGGCAGGCGTGGGCCTTTGTGCCTACAAAACCACCGACCAGAAGGCGGAGGCCGCCGCGCTGTTCGTCCGCTGGCTGACGGAAAGTGAGCGGAATCTGGACTTTGTGGCCCAGACCGGTTATATGCCGGTACGGAACGGTGCCTTTGACGCCATCGAAAATTATGATAAGTTCCCGGAACCGACTGAAAGCTACCGTCAGCTTTACGCAGCCCTGAAAATTATGCAGGAAAGCTACACTCCCTTATCCGAGCCACGCTTTGAGGGCTACTACGGCAAGGTCAGTCAACTTTATGATGGTCTGCGGCAAATGCAGCAGGAGCTTCCCGCCCGTGCTGCTGCCGGTGAAAGCATTGACGCATTGGCAGAGGAGACCTGGGCACTGCTGTGCGCTATCCATTGAGAACACTGTCATGCTGAAAGAGGTGGACGGCCCATGTCCGGGTTTTCTTTTTCCAAACTGAAACAGGCCAAGCCCTCCATGCGCCGGCGGCTGTTCCTCTACATGGGCGCACTGGCGGCGCTGCTGCTGGTAACGCTGTTCGCTGTCCTTCTTCTGCTGGGACAGCTGAAAAGCCCCCGGGAGGAGCTGGCGAAATCGCTGACCTTCCGGATGGAGGCGTTTCAATCGGACATGGAATCCCTGTGGCGGAATGTCTCCGTAATGGGGCTTCATCTCTCCGAGGACATGACCGCCATTCTGGAAAAACAGACAACGGACCTTTCCAACCTGAATGGGGATGCAGATGCTGTGGAGCGGCTGGAGGAGGCCATGCTGGAGCCGCTGTGCCAATATATCCGTCAGGCGGACTGCTCCGGCGCGTTCGTGGTGCTGAACACCTCTCTTGTCAGCAACGCCGGATCCTTCAGCGGTCTATACGTCCAGCGAAGCAACGCGGCCCACACCACAAGTGGGCTGCTGCTCTACCGGGGTATGGCAGACATCGGACGGCAGCATGGTGTAATGCCTCACCGAAAATGGGCGCAGGAGTTTGACCTGTCGGAGTTCCCCGGCTTTGCCGAACATCTGAAAACGGCATCCGTTCCCATTGAGCGTGACTGCCGGACAACCTCACTGCTGACTCTGCCCGACACCTCTGAACGCGCGATCCTTCTGACAGTTCCCATGCTGGGTGGGGATGGTACTGTATACGGTTTGTGCGGCTTTGCAGTAAACCAGACCTACTTCTCCTCTCACCATGTTCAGCCCTCTGGCATCAACCATCTGGCCTGTATCCTGTCGGATTCCGCCGCGGGGCTGGATGTTTCGAAAGGGCTTCTGACCTATCCCGCAGATGGCTTCTGCTTTGTACCGGATGAACTGCTGACGAAAAAAAATCTCCGGGAGGGGCTCACGGCTTTCACCGGAACAGAGCTTTCCTTCGTGGGCCTTTCTCAGCCCTTCATGGCCGCCAGCGGCGATATCGGGCCTCATGCCCTGACGGTTCTAATCCCCAAAAGAGACTATGGTCGGCTCCTGCTGAAAAGCAAATTGGAGATTGGCGGGCTGCTGATGCTGCTGGTATTTTTCGGTGGAGCCTGCTGTCTGTTTTACACGCGGCGTTATTTCAGGCCCATTCTGGAAGACATTGATCATGTCACCGAGATCGGCGGTGATGAGGGACAGCCCTTTTTTGAAGAACTTCTGCCCCTTTCCACCAAACTCCGTGACCACGAACAGACCATTACCGATCTGGAAACAGAAAAACAGGATCTACAGGGGCAGATGGAGCAGGTGGAGGCCAACGCCAAGCGCTTGGCGCAAAAACGAAAGGACGAAATTGACCCGGAAGAGTATCATGTGTTCCTTTCTTCCTATCAAAAGCTGGGGGCCGAATCTCGGGCTGTGATCGATGCAATGGTTGACGGAGTCAGTGCTCAGGTGCTTGCGGAACAGCTCGGAAAAAAGATGAGCACAATCTACTCCTATCGCAGGGATATCTATGGAAAAGTAGGGATTCAAGGTGAAAACAAGCTCCAGCAGCTCCGTGTCCGCGTCTCGCTCATGCGGCGGGAGCAAACAGAATACGGCGGTTCCTCCGCCCCCTCTAACGGCGAAAACGCCGGGCAAGCGGTAAATCGATAAATCCCAACTGTTCACGGGCTGAAAGTGTAAACACTTTCAGCCCGTGTTTTTATATATCCTAATTCCCTTTTGTCTTTCTATGCCCTCTGAAACCATCGAAGATACAAGGCTCTGGCTCCTTTTAGAGTACAAAGTCAAACTGGAACCTTGTTATAAAGGAACCCCGACAGACATCGCAAAGCGATGATCTGTCGGGGTTTTCCCGGATTCAGTTGTTGTCCTGATCAGAGACAGACCGCGCCGGGATTTGATCCGTAGACGGAGTCTTAGGCCTGAGGAGCAGCCTCTTCCGCAGCCTTCTTGGCAGCGGCGGCCTTCTCAGCCTGAGCCTTCTTGATGGCCTTATACTTTTCCTTCTCCTCAGCGGTGGCCTTGGGGAGGATGGCGTCACGGGGGCAGACCTTGGTGCAGAGCTTGCAGCCCACGCACTTGTCATAGTCGATGACAGCCACGCCGTTGACCACATGGATAGCGTCCTTCTTGCACTCCTTCTCGCACAGGCCGCAGCCGATGCAGGAGTTGCCGCAGACGCTCATAGCAGCCTTGCCCTTATCCAGGTTGGCGCAGGCCACGTGGACCTTCTTGCTGACGGGCACGGAGGTGATCAGGCCGCGGGGGCAGGCCTTCATGCAGGCGCCGCAGTTGGTGCACTTCTCGGGGTCCACAACGGCGGTGCCGTTGGGGCCGATGGACATAGCGCCGAACTGGCAGGCGTTCACACAGGAGCCGAAGCCCAGGCAGCCGAAGCGGCACTCCAGAGGACCGGCGGCAACCTTGGTGGCAGAGAGGCAGTCCTGCACGCCCACATACTCAAAGCGCTTTTTAGCAGCCTCGCCGCCGTTGCAGCGGACGAAAGCTACCTGACGCTCACCGGTGGGAGCAGCCATGCCCATGATCTCAGCGATGGCGGCAGCATTGTCGGGGCCTGCGGGAGCGCAAGCGGTGACAGGAGCGTTGCCGGCCAGAATGGCAGCAGCGCAGCCGCCGCAGCCGGGGTAGCCGCAGCCGCCGCAGTTAGCGCCGGCCAGATGGCTGAGGATAGCCTCCTCGCGGGGATCCTTTTTGACCTCAAAGATCTTGGAAGCCACGGACAGGATCAGTCCGAACAGAGCGCCCAGAGCGCCCAGAACTGCGATAGCAGCAATAATATTTCCCATCTTTCCTACCTCCTTACCAAACCTTCAGGCCGGAGAAGCCCATAAAGGCCAGAGCCATCAGGCCGGCGGTGATCAGCGCGATGGGGAAACCGTCCCAGCACTTGGGATAGTCAGCGAACACCAGACGCTCACGGATGCTGGCGAACAGCACGATGGCCAGCAGGAAGCCCAGACCGCCGGTGATGCCGTAGACCACAGACTCAATGAAGTTGTAGCCGTTCTGCACGTTCAGCAGCACAACGCCCAGAACTGCGCAGTTGGTGGTGATCAGGGGCAGATACACGCCCAGAGCGGTATACAGAGCGGGCATGGCCTTCTGGAGGAACATCTCGATGAACTGCACCAGAGAAGCGATGACCAGAATGAATGCCACGGTCTGCATGTAAGCCAGATCCAGGGGGATCAGGATGTACTTGTTCACCACAAAGCACACAGCGGAGGCCAGACCCATAACGAAGGTAACGGCCACGCCCATGCCCACTGCGGTATCCACCTTCTTGGAAACGCCCAGGAAGGGGCAGCAGCCCAGGAACTGGGAGAAGATGAAGTTGTTTGCCAGGATTGCACCCAGCGTAATCGAAAGCAGCTTAAAGATTTCCATTATTTGCTCTCCTCCTTATCCTTCTTGGGACGAGCCAGAGCCCACTGCATGGCAGCGATCAGAGCAGCCAGCACCAGGAAGCCGCCCACAGGCAGGGTCAGCATACCGATACCGTAATCAGCGGGGAAGATCTGGATGCCCACATGCTGACCAGCCTCGTTCACAGCGCCCAGGACGCCGCCGCCGAAGGTGCCGCCGCCCAGGAACTCACGGATGATGCACATGGCCAGCAGGACCCAGGTGTAGCCGATGCCCTGGAAGATGCCGTCAAAGAAAGAGGCAACCATGCCGTTCTTGTAGGAGAAAGCCTCCGCACGGCCCAGGATGATGCAGTTCACCACGATCAGGGGGATGAACACGCCCAGAGAGTTGGCCAGATCCGGCAGGAACGCCTGGATAGACAGGTCCACGCAGGTCACGAAGCCGGCGATCACCACGATGAACATGGCGATACGGATCTTATCAGGGATGATCTTCCGCATAGCGGAAATAATGATGTTGGACAGGGTCAGGATGATGGTAACCGCCACACCCATGCCGATGCCGTTGAAGAAAGAGGTGGTGATGGCCATGGTAGAGCACATGCCCAGCACCTGAACCAGAACGGGGTTCTGCGTCAGCATACCGTCCTTGAATTGTTTACCAAGATTCATACTTCAGTGTCCTCCTCTCTTAACCGATGACGCCGGCAGCAGCCAAAGCGGCATTGACGCCGGTGGTCACACCCTTGGTGGACACGGTAGCGCCGGTGATGGCGTCCACGTTGGAGCCAACGGACAGAACGCCGTCAGCGGCGGACTTGCCGATAAACTGATCCAGAACGCGGGTGCCGTTGGTCAGAGGCTCGTTGCTCATGACCTTGGAGCCGATACCGGAGGTCTCAGAGTTGGTGACAATGGAAACACCGGTGACAGCACCGTCCATGTCAATGCCCACCATCATGGAGATGGTGCCCTGAGAGCCGGAAGCCTCCACGTTGATGGCGTAGCCCACAGGCTGACCGCCGGACTGAGCCTGATAGACGGCAGCCAGAGTGCCGCCCTGAGCGGTGGCAGCGGCGGTCATATCGTCGGTCAGCTCCATAGCGTCGGAGAAATCGTCGGCCTCAATGACCTTCTGCATAGCGGCCACGGTCTTTTCCCAGGTGATCGCGGCGATCTTATCCTTGGTGATGCTGTTGACCCAGCCCAGCAGGCCAGCCACGACCATGCAGGTAAGCAGCAGGGTCACAGTCAGCTTGATGATGTACTTGGGGTCCATATTGACCTTTTCCTTGGTCTTCACTTCATTGCTCATTTCGCGGCTGCCTCCTTCTTGTCGGATTTCACCACGCCGAAACGAACGGGCTTGGTGTACTTGTCGATCAATGCGGTGCAGCAGTTCATGACCATGATGGAGTAGCAAACGCCCTCATTGTAAGAACCGAAGTACCGGATGAACACGGTGAACAGGCCGCAGCCGATACCGTAGATCAGCTGGCCCTTCTTGGTGACGGGGGAGGTGGCATAGTCGGTAGCCATGAAGAAAGCGCCCAGGAACAGGCCGCCGCCGAAGATGCTGTAAAGCATATACTCAGCGCCGCCGGCCTTGGGGAACAGCACGGTCAGAACAGCCACGGTGGCGATGTAGGCCACGGGAGTCTGCCAGTTGATGACCTTGCGCCAGATCAGGTACAGACCGCCGATGAGCAGCATCAGGGCAGAAACCTCACCCATGGAGCCGCCCACCTTGCCCAGGAACATATCACCCACGGAGGCGATCTGCTTCAGGCCCTCCAGATCGCCGGTCTTCAGATAGGCCAGCGGGGTGGCGGCGGACACAACATCCACCGGCATACCGCCGCCGATAGCGGCCTTGGTGCCGTCCTCGTTGAGCTTGATGAGGATGTTGGTCATGACGTGGTGCGTGGAGACCATCTTGCGGTGCATCTTGAGCATCATGTCGATGAAGCCGTAGCCGGTGCCCTTGTAGGTCGGGCCGTAGTCGACCTGCGCGTCCTCGGCGAACACGGTCTTGCCGAGCGGGTTGTCGATGCGGTCGAGCGCGCGGGCGTAAACGTAGTACTGGTCACGGATTGCGTCTTTTTCTACGAGTTTTTCAAGTTCAGTCATTGCTGTTTCCTCCTTTAGTGTTTGGGTGAATATGTTTCTATGATGACAGGCCGGGCGTCACATCTGCGCGATGAGCGCTTCCAGCTCCGCCTTCCTGCCGGTCTGTGTGATGATCTGCATGCCGCCCATCTGTGCGGTGCAGTTGGCCTCGACCATGCACCAGCCGTGTGTGCTGTAGGCAAGGTCCCAGCCGCAATAGTGATTTCCGGGCACCATGTGCGCCGCCGTTGTGACCATGGCAACGGCTTTGTCCCATTCCGGGAGGCGGTAGCCGTTAAAGCGCACGCCGGTGTCCGGATGGGCCGCGTAGCGGCGGCCCTTTTTGTCCGCGCCGTCGGAGCAGATGCACCCGGTCTCGGGGTCGATGAGTGCGCTGATGCCGCCGGCGCTGAAGTTGTCGATGATGCCGTCGCCGCGGCCGACGCGCAGCGTCGGGTGGAACAGCCGCACCTCACCGTCGGCCAGGACGACCGTCGGGATGCGCAGGGTGTTGACCGACTGCGGATGGATGCGCGCTCGCTCCTCCCCCTGCTCGAGGATCTGCTCGAGGATGGCGCCGTGCGCGCTGTAGGCGGCGTGTGCGGCCTCGGGGTAGGGGTAGTCCGCGATCGACTCGGTGTGCA
>ENA-UEPV01000492-UEPV01000492.1-human-gut-metagenome-genome-assembly--contig:-NODE-492-length-26697-cov-5.726559_pt1 | contig 26697 bp, 22 predicted proteins | sample MGYA00242942_ERZ507925 | MGnify/ENA primary metagenome ERZ507925 (study PRJEB26167, sample SAMN06115453) | human gut metagenome | host: Homo sapiens | place: China:Fujian | collected 2015-08-26... | reverse complement strand
GAGTCGGTTGCAAGGACTACGATGACGACATCACGAGTCTGAACAACCGGATCGACGAGCTGACGACGGGGCAGATCGCTTCCGTGGAGAAGCAGATGCAGTCTCTGCAAAATGCGGTCGACCGGTTGGACGGGGTTGATTCGGGCTTGAAGGACGAAATCGAGGCATTGCAGGGCAAAGCCGAGACGCAGGCCGGAGAGATCGGAAAGTTGCAGGAGGAGTTGGGAAAGGCGGCCTCCGCATCGGAAGTCGAAGCGCTGAAAAAACAGATCGAGACGCTCGAAAGCGATAAGGGCAAGCTGGAGAAGCGGATCGAGGCGCTCGAAAGCGCCCGCACGAGTTTGCAGGATGAAATCGACGCCGTGAAGGGTTCGCTGGCGAACTACCTGACCAAGAGCGACGCCGAGGCGACCTACGCCACCAAAACGACGGTCGAGAGTCTGTCGCAGCTGCTCAACCAGATCAAGGCCAACTACGTTTCGGCCGAAGGGCTGGCTTCGACGCTCGAAGGTTACGTGACCGACGCCGAACTGGCCGATTATCCGACGCTGACCGTCTTACAGGAGGCGATCCGCCAGAGCGAGACGGCGATGAAGAACTCGCTGGGCGAAGCGATGAAGCCGATCCTGGCGAAATATAACTTCGTCCAAAAGGATGTGCTCGATCTCGAAATCCAGGATTTGCAGGAGCAGATCGATGCCCTCAGCGGCAAGCCCGACGCCGACGGTTCGCTGGCCAACATCAAGAGCCGGCTCGAAGCGCTCGAAAATGCCGAGATCAAATACGACGAGTCGAACGCCGCCTTCACGAAGGGCGTGGAGGACTGCATCGGCAAGGCGCTCGCCAACGACGGCGCGATCGATCAGGCCATTGCCAATGCGATTAAGGATGTCGCCGGTGAGTATGAGGGGACGATGCAGGATCTGAAAAACCTCATCGACGGCCTGCGCATGGACGTGGATCAGCTCCTGAGCCGTATCCAGAGTCTCGTCTATGTTCCGGCTTACGACGATCACAAGGCGTCGGTCAACGCGCTCTACTATGCCCCCGAGGGCGAGGAGCCCGTTCTGCTGGCGAACGGTACGGTGGAGATGACCTTCCGCGTTACGCCCGTCGAGGCTGCCGGACAGCTCGTGGCCGCCTATGCCGCCGAGCCCGAGATGTTCTCGCTGGAAATGGAACAGGTGAAGACGCGCGCTACGGTGCCTGCGCTGAATATTCAGAAGGTCGAGGCCGACGAGACGGGCAACGGCCGCTTCATCGTGACGGCGCTTCCCGCCGATTTCACCCCCGACTTCTTCACGGGTAAGGTTTCGTACAGCATTGCGCTGCGCGTACAGAAAGCCTACGACGCGGAGGCCGGGAACGACTATTCGGCCAATGTGGTTTCGGATTACGTGAACCTCGTGCCGGCGCGCGCCGACGTGAAGGCCGTCGTGCTGGCTCCCGCCAAGGAGGACGGTTCGATCGACGCCGACCGGATCGTCGCTGCGGACGGCGAAGTGGCCTACGAGATTCCCTACGACGATACCGACATGGTCGTCGAACTGATGAAGGGCTACAAACTCTGGGCTACCGACGGCGAAGCCTACTACGATCTGGCTCAGCTCGCCGACATGGGTTATTCGCTCGAAGCGCCCGTCGTGGCCTGCACGAGCAAGGCATTCAAGGCCGACGGCACGGAGTTGGAGTCGGCCGACAAGGGTAATTTCGAAGTTGCGAACGGCGGGGAGGAAGTCTGCGACGAGACGGTCAAGCTGATCGCCGCCGACAAGTCGACGCGCAACAACTACCTGCTCACCGAGCACGCCTATACGGTCGCTGCCGCCTACGATGCGCTGAACCCGACCTTCAACAGCCGTGTGACGATCGTCAAGACCAAGCGCGGCGTAACGCTCGACCTGTTGAAGTACGTCTGGAACTACTCCGATTTCCGGACGGTCTACGAAGCCGGCGGCGAGTACGAAGGTGCCGAGCGCGAATTCACGCTCAAAGTAACCGAGTCGACGCTTCCTCAGGACATCACGCCCGAGAACATCGTGACCTACTGGAACCAGGGCGGCAGCGCCGTGGTGAAGGCCGTCGAGCTCGACGCGGAGGGCAAGCCGACCGAGACCGTCGACGACAATGTGAAGGTGGTTCCCGTGGCTTACGATGCCGACGAGGGCTATACGCTGCGCGTTTCGGGATACACCTTCGGCAAGCGCTATGCCGTCGAAGCGTCGAGCGAGTTCGAGAACGTACAGGTGACGATCGCCTTCGAGGCCGAGTTCGTCGCACTGCCCGAGAAGATCGAGGTTACGCTTCCCGACGCTACGCTCGCATACGATGCCACCGAGGAGCTGTTCGTGGCCGAGGATACCTCCATTGTCGGCGAACTCTTCGAGCAGGTGAAGGATCACTTCACGGATGCCGCCGAACTGGCTACGTCGCTTACCCGTCCTTACGATGGAGGCTCGCCCAACAGTGCGAACGCATTCTATACGGCTGTCTGCGGCGACCGGACGTTGGAGAAGAATTACTGGTTCCTCGACGGTTCGAATCCTGCGACGATCACCCGCATCGCCGTGGCCAACGACGGCAAGATGACCTCCCACATGCAGGTCAATCGTGCCGATGTGGAGACCGACGCCGACGTATTCGCCTTCGAGACGAAGCTCGTTCCCAACTACGGCCTGCCGATCTATGTCAAGGGCGAGGCCAGGGTCGAGATTCCCGCCTATGCCGCGCAGCACGTCGACGCATGGGTCTACAACGCGGACGGCAAGTGGCAGTCGGATGTGAAGGGGCTCTGGTCGCCGAGTTTCGGATCGGGTGCGCTCACGGGCTTCTCGGTAGCCGACATCGATCTGGAATCCGCCTTCACGATCGTCAAGAAGGATGCGCAGGGCGTATGGGTACCGGTATCGGACGATGAGATCGCTGCACAGAAACTCGTCTTCGCTTACGAGATTCCCGCGACGGCTCCCGCTCACGACGGCATCGAGATCGCCGGTAACAAACTCTCGTATTACGGCCGCAACGAATCCGTGCCCGTCGTCGGTACGCTTTCGATCGACGGCATCGTCATCGGCAACGCCTTCACGGCCGTGAACGACTATACGTCGTATGAGGTCAACAAGTTCGACCCGATCCGCTCGTTCACGCAGTCGGAGACCGTCGAAATCCCGACCCGCACGGCCGAGGCGACCTATACGAAGAATATCTGCGAGGTACTTTCGCTGCGCGATATGCGCGACGCCGACGATATGAAGGGCTTCGAGCTGATCGATCACGATGCGACGCTGGCCGATCCGTGGATCACGGGCGACGACACCAACGGTTTCGCTACGGGTGTCCGTCCCAACAGCGACGAAGTCTTCGGGCTGGAAGCGATCCGCATCGTCAGCTTCTCGGTGACCTATGCCGACAACGGATTCGACGCTTCGGCGGCACTCGGCGACCGTGTAACTGTCGACGAGACGACCGGTCGGATCACCTTCTCGAACCTCAACAACCTCTCGTTGCAGAAGGATGTCGACGTGACGGTCAACGTCGAGGTGGCTTATCCCTGGGCCGTGAAGAGCGGTAAGGTGACCTACAAGATTCTCAAATAGCGGGGATCGTCTCTCCTCCGTCGCGACGGAGGACGATTCGGGGCAGAGTTTTCACAACTCTGCCCCTTTTCGTTCCCTTGCGGCGGTGTATTCGGAGCAGGGGGCGCCTTGCCGTCGCAATCCCGATTCGGCGCATGCATCGGCATACATGCGCTTTTATCCCGTCGTCGTGCGCTATGTCAGCATGTGTCTCAGTGCGGAGGCATAATATCCGATAGGGTGGAGACGGCGTTCTGCCCTCGCCGTCCTTCGTCGGGCCGTCTTCCGCGGACGTTCGCGCCGTGCGACGGCAGGAACGCACGCAGGCAAAGCGTATTTCGTGGTATTTCGCGCACCTTTTCCGGGAAAACCGTTGCAGGGATACGCTCCTTCGGGGAAAAAGCGCGCGTTTTGCGTCGAAAAACAGACATTTCTCCTGTGTCCGAATGCCGTCAGTGCCGTTCATGCAGATCGGTGCCCGCAGGCCGCTGGAACGCCTGCAAGCCGAACTCCGGCAGAAGGGTGAGCACGCGGTCGGTAAGTGCGCTCTGGAACGCTTCGTAGGGAATCCATTCGAAGTGGCGCGTGAAGCAGTAGAACTCCAAAGGCACGCCTTCGGACGTGGGTTGGAGCGTGCGTACCATCAACATCAGGTCGCTGCGCACGTCGGGGCAGTTGCGCAGGTAATTCGCGAGATACTCCCGCAGCGCTTGCAGGTTGACGATTTCCTGCGATGTATCGGCCGCAAGATACCCCTTTTCGCGGAGCCGCGCCGTCTCTTCCGGCGTGCACCGGTGAATCGTGCGGGCGTCGATGAAGACCGAGCGCTTGATGCGTCGTCCGCCGCATTCGCGCATGCCCCGCCAGTTCTGGAACGAGTCGCTGACCAGCGCATAGGGCGGAATCGTCGTAATCGTCTTGTCGAAATTCTGCACCTTGACCGTCGTCAGCGTCACCTCGATTACATACCCGTCGGCACCGTATTTACTCATCGTTATCCAGTCTCCCGGTCTCAGCATGTCGTTGGCCGAGAGTTGAACGCCGGCGACGAGCCCCAGTATGCTGTCCTTGAAAATCAGCATCAGCACGGCGGCCGATGCACCCAGTCCGGCCAGAATGCTCGTGGCGTTCCGGTCGATGAGAATCCCGATGATCAACACGATGCCGACGCTGACGGTCACGAGTTTGAGCATCTGGTAGATGCCTTTCAACGGCCGGTCGCGCAGCGTTTCGTGTTTGTTCGAAATGTCGTAGAGCGCGCTGAGAAAGGTGTTTAGCAGGGCGACCGTCACGACGATGAGGTAAATTGAGCAGCCTTTGTGCAGCAGTTTCAGCAGCGAGGGGTCGTCGCCGAAGGCCAGCGCAGCAGCAGATATAGGAGGACGGGCGGAATCAGGCGGCAGGCGGCGTGCAGGACTTTGTCGTCGAACAGATGGTCGTCCCACATCGTCCGGGTCTGGGCGCTGATGCGTTGCAGGGCAGGTGTCACCAGATGCCGGAACAATTTCACCGCGAGGTAGCAGACGAGGACGATGCCTGCGACGAGCAGGATGCGCGAGCCCCACTCTCCGCCGGAGTTGTCCAGCCCCGCGCGGCGGAGCAGCGATGTCAGGTCTTGGTTCAGATTGTCCATGCCGGGTCACAGTTTTGAGGGCGGCCGCATGGTGCGGAACCGGTCGTTCCTGTCCGGCCGCCGAAAGCGAGGTCGTTTTCACCGCCAAAGATAGGAAATAAAAACGAGAACGGGAGCGGTTCGTGCGGAGAGTTCGCGCCGGAGGGTTCGGCTGGCGGTTTTCGTCAGAAGGTGCGGATTCAGGTCTTCCCGTGTCGCAATTTGTCCCGCTTGTGAAGCGGGACTGTCTCTGACGGCTCGCGGTGCCTCCTCCCGGTCCGCCGGAACGAAACAGGGATTGCGATACGTGACTGCGCGATTCCGAAACCTTATTTTTCCTGCCGCAGCGTATTATTTTCAAACATTCAGTTACATATGTGGATAGCGAAAAACTTGCCAATGCAATCGATGGTTGTTATAGATATTATAGAGGTGCCGATTGGGGGGCATATTATCAAGTCGATTGATTTACTGAATCCGATGGAGTAGGTGGGATCGAAATTTTCGGATAGCGACCATTTATGTACCACTTGTGTACCACCGCCATTTTCCCGACCATACGGCATAAAAGAAAATCCTCGATATTCGACTGAATATCAAGGATTCTCGGTTAGTCGGGGTGACAAGATTCGAACTTGCGACAACACGCCCCCCAGACGTGTACTCTAACCGGGCTGAGCTACACCCCGATGGCGTATGGTGCAAACCCTCGGTCGGTTTTGCGGTGCAAAGATAATTATTTTCTGAAATATTTACTACTTTTGTCCGAATAATTTTCGTAAAAAGTGAAATCCGCCCTCGAAATCCGCCGAGGAATTCTTTTCGGCCTCCTTGCGATCGTCGTCGTCGTGCTCTTCGCCTTCGATCTCGCATCGGGATCGGTCGGCGTGGGCGGCCGCGAGGTGTGGGCCTTGCTGACGGGCGGGCCGTGCGATCCCATGGCGCGCGACATCATTCTGAAAATCCGGTTGATAAAGGCCGTCGTCGCCGTGCTGGCGGGGTTTTCGCTTGCGGCCAGCGGCCTGTTGATGCAGACGTTGTTCCGCAATCCGCTGGCGGGCCCTTTCGTGCTGGGTATCAGTTCGGGCGCGAGTCTCGGCGTGGCATTGTTCCTGTTGGGGGCGCCGCTGCTGGGCATCGCAGGGCATTCGTTGCTGGCCAGCGTCGGTACGGCGGGCGCCGCATGGATCGGGTCGGCGCTCATCCTGTTGTTGATCATGGCTGTCAGCCGCCGTATCAAGGACATTATGGTAATTCTGATTCTGGGAATGATGTTCGGATCGGCCGTCGGGGCGCTCGTCGAGATTCTCCAATACATGAGCAACGAGGCGGCTCTCAAATCGTTCGTCGTCTGGACGATGGGATCGCTCGGCGACGTGACGATCCCGCAGCTGACGCTGCTCGTGCCGGCCGTGGCGGTCGGTACGGGATTGACGTTTGCCGTACTCAAACCGTTGAATCTGCTGCTGCTGGGCGAACGCTACGCCCGCACGATGGGGCTGAATGTCGGCCGTACACGCACGTTGATCTTTCTGGCCACGACGTTGCTGTCGGGTACCGTGACCGCCTTCTGCGGCCCGATCGGTTTCGTGGGGCTGGCCGTGCCGCACTTGGCGCGGATGCTCTTCGCCAGCGCCGACCACCGCGTGCTCATGCCCGCCTCGATGCTGCTCGGTGCGGCGATGCTGCTCGGCTGCGATCTCTGTTCGAAACAGCTGGCGCTGCCGGTCAATACGCTGACGGCGCTCATGGGCATTCCGATCGTGGTGTGGGTGGTGGTGCGTAATAAGAATATCGTATGACACACGTCGAATTGCAGCATATCACTATCGGCTACGGGCACCGGGTGCTGCTCGAAGATGTTTCGGCGGCTATCGGCGGCGGACGGCTCGTCGCGTTGCTGGGACGCAACGGCACGGGAAAAAGTACGCTGCTGCGTGCGGTCGCGGGGCTCGAGGCGCCGCTGTCGGGCGGGATACGGCTCTGCGGACGCCTGCTGAGTGCGACGCCGGCGCACGAGCTCGCGCAGGTCGTGAGTTTCGTCACCACCGAGAAGGTGCGCATCGCCAACCTCGCCAGCCGCGACGTGGTAGGGTTGGGGCGGGCTCCCTATACCGACTGGCTGGGGCGTCTGCGGCCCGAAGACCGTGCGGTCGTCGACCGTGCCTTGAATCTGGTGGGGATGGGCGGTTTCGCCGACAAGCCGATGGATCGCCTGTCGGACGGCGAGGCGCAGCGCGTGATGATCGCGCGTGCGCTTGCGCAGGACACACCGGTGATCCTGCTCGACGAGCCGACGGCTTTTCTCGACATGCCCAATCGCTACGAGTTGTGCACGCTGCTGCGCCGGCTGGCGCATGACGAGGGGAAGTGCATCTTCTTTTCGACGCACGAACTGGACATCGCGCTGACGCTGTGCGACGCCGTCGCGCTGATCGATCCGCCGCGGCTGCACCTCCTGCCTACCGACGAAATGATTCGCAGTGGCCATATCGAACGGCTTTTCGACAACGGGACGGTGGCCTTCGATGCCTCGACGCGCACGGTAACGGTGCGGAGGTGACTGCGGAATAGATTGCGTTTGTTCTTGCAGAGCGTTGATTATCGGGAGATTGCAGTTTAAAATGCGTTTATTTCGCAATTTTTTTATTCCATTTTTTGTTTCGATCGCTTTTTTGCTTATCTTTGCACCGCTAAAGTACGCTGCGAGGCGGAAATAGCGGTGAGTAGGCCCATTCGTCTATCGGTTAGGACGCAAGATTTTCATTCTTGAAAGAGCAGTTCGATTCTGCTATGGGCTACAAACGAGAGGCCGCGGGGCTGCCGGCGCCGGAAGCGGGACGGAACAGAAGTTTCGCCCGATACGGATCGGCGGGGTGGGCGGCTTTCACGGGTGATACGTTGCAGGAGCGGGTTTTAGCGACCTATCCGAGGGCGGCTACGGCCGTTTTGCTTATTGACGAAAAGTGAAATAAAATAAAAAAACGAAATTATGGCAAACCATAAGTCATCCAAGAAGCGGATTCGCCAGACCGTTACCAAACGTGCGCACAACCGTCTCTATCACAAGACGGCGCGCAATGCGGTGAAGGCGCTGCGCAACACCAGCGAGAAGAGCGCTGCCGAAGCGTTGCTGCCCAAGGTAACGTCGATGCTGGACAAGTTGGCCAAGCACAACATCATCCACAAGAACAAGGCCGGTAACTTGAAAGGCGCGCTCCAACTGCACGTCAACGCGCTCTAAGCCGGATCGGGCGGGATACGCCGCGGAAAAGAAAACGGGAATCGTTTCATAGGAAACGGTTCCCGTTGTTTATCGGGGGGCGTGTGCTCCTTTCGGTATGTCTGTTGCCCTTCGGGATGTCGGGAGGGGCGTGCCGGTCGGAACGGAGCGGGACGGGCGGAAATCTCCTGCTTGAACGAACTTTTCGGGAATTCACGGAGCAACGTGCCATGCAGGCCAGGTTTCGGCCTTGCGAAACCCCACAATCCGGCTTGAAATATTGCGGGCCTTTGCGCCGTGCGGGTTGAAGTCTCCGCCTGCGGAGGCCCGCCACCGTGGGCGTGTCCCGCAGCCTTCGGCCCGCAGATACGACGCAGCCGATCTTGGCGTCGGAATTCTTTCCGAAGAATCGATTTCTTCTGTGGAGCATATTCTTTCTTATGTGCTTTTGTCTTGATCCAAAAGCACCAAAAGATCAAGCACGGCGAAAAGCAGCGGGTGACGACACCTGCGCTCACTGAGCGGGCACAAAAGACTCCGCTTTTGCGGCGCAATCCTTTGCGCCGCTTCGACTGTGGCGGCTCGGCAAAGTCCGCAAGCGGCCTCTGCGTTCGCCTGCTGAACGTCGTTTTGCACACCCACTCTTGGCGTTCACCCGGTGCCGTCACTTCATCCGCTACTTTCGCAGTGCATTCGGGCAGGCCTCCGGCCTGCTAAATTGAGTACGGAGGAATTACATCGAAATAGATCATGGTTGCGCGGAGCACACCATAACTTCCGCATTGTACCGGAGACGGAAACAGATCGGACAAAGGATGGAACGCCCGGAGCGATCGTGCGCAAACGGCGCAGATCTTGTGTGATCGCTCAGTGACAGCCTTTGTCCGATCCCGAGGGAGGTGCCCTGCGGACACTTTTGGTACCACCTTTTGGTGACAAAAGGTGGTAAAAACTGCTCCTCGCAGGAGACGCCGAATCGAAGGTGCGGGATGCTTCCGGATATACATTCAGGATGTTTCCGACGCTTTCACACTCCGATTCTGCTAAAACTAACGATTGTAAAAGATTCGCTCTTCGACTGCGGCCGGAGAGCGGCAGCCCGCAGCCGCCCCATGCGGAGGGCTGCATCGTTCCGCCACAGGCGGTCGAAGCATCCTCCGCCGGCCGCAGGCTGACAGACGATAATACAACTACATATTCCCGACGGTCTGCAATCGGCCCTCGCGTCGGAATCCTCTCGGATTTCCTCCTCGGGATGGCGGGCCGATTGTAAGAACTCGTTCGTATCGTAAATCGGAACCGCCGCCCCGAGAGGGGCGGCGGTTCCATTATCCGGCAGCGATCGGACTATCCGATCAACTCGGTATATTGCTCGGCCGTGAGCAGCGTATCGTACTCAGCGGGATCGCTCACCCGCACCTTTACGAGCCAGCCCTCGCCGTAGGGATCCTTGTTGACGATCGAAGGGTCGGCGTCGACGGCTGCATTGAATTCGACGATCTCGCCCGATACGGGGAGGAATGCGTCCGACACGGTCTTCACCGCCTCGATCGTACCGAAAACCTCGCCTGCCGCGACGGTCTCGCCCTCGGTGGGCACATCGACGAAGACGATGTCGCCCAACTGGCTCTGCGCGAAATCCGTAATGCCGACGTAGGCCGCGTTTCCCTCCATACGGCACCACTCGTGGTCGTTGGAGTACTTCAAATTGGAAGGAACATTCATATTTTATCTTTTTTGCATGGAACTATCCGTTTCCGTCGCAGCGGTGCGATCCCGAAGGCCGTTCCGCCGGTTGCACCGGTCGCGCCGTTCCGGCCTTCTGTCCGGCAGGATGATCCGCGTCCCGAATTCCTGCGGCTTGAAGCGCCGGCGACACAAAGATACGTCTTATTTTTTCATTCCCAACTCCTCCGGCGATTTTTTCACCTCGAACTCGATCTCCCTGAAAAGATAGTCGTGCAACGTGCCGTCGGGGTGTTCGACCTGCAACGCGCCCCCTGCGCGGACACCGCGGATCACGCCCGTGAAACGGGTTCCGTCGGGCAGCCGGAAGGCCTGCGGAGCGTCGATCCGGTACATGCGGCGGCGATACTCCTCCGCAAGCGGCGCCCTGTCGCCCGCTTCGAGCGCGGCATACCGTCGCATGAGTGCGGCGTGGAACCGGTCGAGCACCTCTTCTCGGTCGAACGTGCGTCCCGCTTCGAGCGCCATCGAGGTGGGATTGGGCAGCGCGGGATCGAACTCCGTCTGGTTGACGTTGATGCCGATGCCGGCCACCGTGCGGGCGAGCCGCCCGCCTGCGAGGTGATGCTCGATGAGGATACCCACCAGTTTGCGATCGCCGGCGTAGATGTCGTTCGTCCATTTGATGCAGGCGTCGATTCCGCAGGTGCCGAGGGTGTCGACCAGCGCGAGCGCCACGGCCTGCGAGAGCAGGAACTGCTCGCCTGCGGGAAGGAACGTCGGACAGAGCACGACCGAAAAGAGAAGGTTCACCCCTTCGGGACTCGTCCATGTATGTCCCCGCTGCCCGCGTCCCGCCGTCTGCCGTTCGGCGCAGATCACGTCGCCGTGGCCGTAACGCTCCTCACGCGCGAGGTCGTTGGTCGAAGTCGTCTCCGCAATATGATAGATCATGGCGAAATTGAGAATTTATCCGTTCGTTCTTAGGCTTGGTCGGGGAGAAACACGCCTTCCTTTACACCGCAACGCCGAAATCGCGCAGCGCGTCGTTGAGCGAGGTCTTCTTGTCGGTCGACTCCTTGCGCCGCCCGATGATGAGCGCGCAGGCCACGCTGTACTCTCCGGCCGGAAACTTCTTGGCGTAGCTTCCCGGAATTACGACCGAACGCGGCGGAACGTAGCCCCGGTATTCGACCGGTTCGGCCCCCGTGACGTCGATGATGTGCGTCGAACCGGTGATGACCGTGTTCGAGCCGAGCACCGCCTCGCGGCAGACGTGCGCCCCCTCGACCACGATCGCGCGCGAACCGACGAAGCAGTTGTCCTCGATGATGACGGGCGCTGCCTGCACGGGTTCGAGCACGCCGCCGATCCCCACGCCGCCCGAGAGGTGGACGTGGCTCCCGATCTGGGCGCACGACCCGACGGTGGCCCACGTGTCGACCATCGTCCCTTCGCCCACGTAGGCGCCGATATTGACGTACGAGGGCATGAGAATGGCTCCCGGAGCGATGTAGGCTCCGTAACGGGCTACTGCATGGGGCACGGCGCGCACGCCCAGCCGGTCGTAGTCGTGTTTGATGTCCATCTTGTCGTACCATTCCAGTTCGCCGGCGCGCAGAATGCGCATCTTCTGGATCGGGAAATAGAGGATCACGGCCTTCTTGACCCACTCGTTGACCCGCCACTGGCTGCACGCGAGGTCGACGGGTTCGGCCGTGCGCAGAAGCCCCTTGTCGATGAGTTCCACCACCTCGCGGATGGCGGCTTTGGTCGTATCGTCCTGCAACAGGCTGCGGTCGTCCCACGCCCGTTCGACGGTTGTTCGGAGTTCGTCGTACATAATCTTTACCGTTTTTATGACAGCCAAAGTTACGCAAATCTTCTCTCTTTTCCTACTCTTTGGCTCCGCCTTGAATGCTTTGTTACGGCAGAATCGGACGAACGGTTGCTTCTGCGCTCGACTTTTCGTATCTTCGGCCGATGCCGAAGATACCCGCGTTCGGCAATGTTCAAATGTTCAAATGTTCAAATGTTCAAATAAATTTGACATTGCCCTCGCTTATTCGTATCTTTGTCCGCATAAACGCCGGTCGAAGCGAGACGTTCGTCCGTAGCCCGCACGATTGCGGTAGCGGCGAGACACCCTCTCCGTCCGGCGGCAACAATACAAAAGCAGACCGATGAGACGATTCGTATGGACGGCGGCGACCCTCGCAGTGGTCGCGTTGATGCCCGGTTGTAACAGAAAGATGAAAATAAGCCATTTACCCTATCCCGACACGCGGCGCGACACGACCGTCGTCGACGACTACCACGGTACGCGCGTCGCCGATCCCTACCGCTGGCTGGAATACGACAATTCGGCCGAGACGGCCGCATGGGTCGAAGCCGAAAACGCCGTCACGCGCGACTACCTCGACCGGCTCCCTGCCCGTCAGGCCATTTACGACCGGTTGACGGCGCTCTACGACTATCCGAAGGAGGGCGCGCCCGAGCGGCACGGCGACTATTACTACTATTTCCTCAACGACGGCCTTCAAAACCAGTCGGCGCTGTGGCGCAAGCGCTCGCTCACGGCTCAGGGCGAACTGTTCCTCGATCCGAATACCCTTTCGGCCGACGGTACTACGGCGCTCGTCGACGTCTCGTTCTCCGACGACGGCCGTTGGTGCGCGTATGCCGCCGCCGAAGCCGGTTCGGATTGGGTGCGGATACATGTCGTGGATACCGCGACGGGTCAGTTGACGCAGGATGTGATCGAATGGGTGAAGTTCTCCGGCGCGACATGGGCCCCCGACTCCGAAGGGTTCTATTACAGCGCCTACGACGCGCCGAAGGCGAACGTCTATTCGTCGAAGAACGAATGCCAGAAGGTCTATTACCACCGTCTGGGTACGGCGCAGGCCGACGACATTCTCATATACGGCGATCCGGAGCATCCGCTGCGCTATTTCAGCGGCTGGGAGAGCGACGACGGCCGCTGGCTTTTCGTCCTCGCGTCGGAAGGTACGTCGGGCAGTGAAGTTCTCTTCCGGCCGGCGGACAAGGAGGAGCCGTTCCGTACGTTGCTGGCCGGCTTCGCCAACGACTATGCGCCCGTCGAGTGCCGCGACGACAAACTCTATGTCGTGACCAACGACAGTGCGGCCAACTATCGGCTGGCGCGCATCGATCTGCTCGAACCCCGGGGGTTGGAGACCGTCATCGCGGAGCACCCCGACGATCTGCTCGAAGCGGTCGCTCCGGGCGGGGGATACCTGTGGGTGAAATACCTCCGGAACGCGCAGAACAAGATCTACAAATACGATTACGAGGGCAACCGGCAGGCCGACGTGCCGCTGCCGGCCATCGGCTTGGTGCCGAGTTTCGGCTGCAAGGACAGGGAGCAGGAGATTTTCTTCTCGCTCAACACCTTCACCGCGCCTCCGACCGTCTACCGCTACGACATCCCCACGGGCCGCACTACCTGCTACCATACGCCGCAGGTGGCCTACGATGCGGCGCAGTACACTACCGAACAGCTCTTCTTCGAATCCTCCGACGGCGAGCACGTGCCGATGTTCGTCTCGCATCGCAGGGGTCTGCGGCTCGACGGCAGCAATCCCTGCTACCTCTACGGCTACGGCGGTTTCCAGATCAATATCACCCCTGCGTTCAAGCCCGAGCACATCCTCTTCATGGAGCAGGGCGGCGTGGTGGTGAACGTCAACCTGCGCGGCGGTTCGGAATACGGCGAGCGGTGGCACAAGGCTGGTATGCTCGACCGCAAGCAGCAGGTCTTCGACGATTTCATCGCGGCGGCCGAATTTCTCATCACCGAGAAGTATACCTCGCGCGAAAAGCTGGCCATCGCCGGCGGCTCGAACGGCGGATTGCTGGTGGGTGCCTGCGAAGTGCAGCGCCCCGACCTGTTCGCCGTCTGCCTGCCTGCGGTCGGCGTGATGGACATGTTGCGCTACCACCTTTTCACCATCGGCTGGGGCTGGGCGACCGAATACGGTACGAGCGACGATGCGGCGCAGTTCCGCACGCTCTACGCCTACTCGCCGCTGCACAACATCCGCGAAGGCGTCTGCTACCCCGCGACGCTCGTCACGACGGGCGACCACGACGATCGTGTGGTGCCGGCGCATTCGTTCAAATTCACTGCGACGCTCCAATATGCGCAGGCGTGCGATGCTCCGGTGCTGATCCGCATCGAACGGAATGCCGGTCACGGCGCGGGCAAACCGCTCTCGAAGCGTATCGCCGAATCGGCCGACAGCTACGCTTTCTTGTTCTACAATACGGGAACGACGTACGGACAATCGGCGCCGGAGAATTGAAGGTCGGCGAAGGCTGATTGACCGCCCCTGCTCGTGCTGTACCGGAGCGGGTATCGAACCGTGGATGGTAGGGGCGGATAATATTATTAATAAAATAAAAGGTGCGAACTCCGGAAAGGGGCGCAGTGGTTATGCGCAGCTGGACAGCACGACGGCTCGAATAAGGAAAAACGGGAAACAAGGGTAAGGTACTTTTAAAGAATTAGGAGAGCGTCGGGATACCTGTCGGCTGACTGCCGAGGTGCAGGATGAAACAGGTGAAGGCCGATACGGCGTAAGCCCCTCCCTTTATCAAAGGGAGGGGACAGAGGAGAGGGAATGTTGGTATCCGCGCAGCGGCCATGCGCAGTGGAGCAGCACGACGGCTCGAATAAGGTAAAACGGGAAACAAGGATATGAAGGTCTATAAATTCGGCGGAGCATCGGTCCGCAATGCTGAGGGGGTGCGCAACCTGCGCAATATCATCGACGACGAACAGAACCTCTTCATCATCGTCTCGGCGATGGGCAAGACGACCAATGCGCTGGAACGGGTGTTCGAGGGGGTGCAGCGGGGCGACCGCGAAAAATCCGCTGCCGAGATCGCACGGTTGCGCGAATATCACGCCGCGATCATCGACGACCTCTGGCACGGCCCGACCCGTCTGGAACGGGTCGAGGCGTTGTTCGCCGAACTGGATCGCGTCGCCGCCGAGACGCAGTACCGTGCGGCCGACGCCGAGTTGTGGTACGACACGATCGTCGCCTTCGGCGAACTGCTTTCGACGACCGTCGTCTCGGAGTACCTCGCCTCGGCGGGAGTGGCCAACCATTGGGTCGACATGCGCCGTGCACTGGTCACGCAGCAGCGCCACAAGGACGCTTCGGTCGATATCGACGCCTCGGCATTCCGCCTGCTGGCCGAAGTGGAAGGTGCGGCGGAGACGATCTTCGTGGGACAGGGCTTCATCGGCGGCGCACCCGACGGGACGACTACGACGCTCGGCCGTGAGGGTTCAGACTACTCGGCGGCCGTAGTGGCCAATATTCTCGGCGCGGAGTCGATGTCGGTGTGGAAGGATGTCGACGGTGTGCTCAATGCCGACCCCAAGACCTTCCCCGACGCCGAGCAGATCAAGGAGCTGAACTACCTCGATACGATCGAGCTGGCGTACAGCGGTGCGCAGATCATCCACCCCAAGACGATCAAGCCGTTGCAGAACAAGAATATCCCGCTCTACGTCCGCCCGTTCGGCGACAAGCGCAAGCCCGGAACGGTGATCCGCGGCACGTCGGCGCCCGTGACCGTCCCGATTCTGATTCTCAAAAAGGATCAGGTCTTCCTGACGGTGCGGTCGCGCGATTTTTCGTTCGTGCTGGAAGAGAAGTTCGCCACGATCTTCTCGCTGCTCGAACGCTACCGCATCAAGACCAATCTGATCCACAATTCGGCGGTCAATCTGGGGTTGTGCGTCGACAATTCGTGGCATATCGACGAAGCTGTGGCCGAATTCCGCGACGAGGGCTTCGACGTGATGAAGGTCGAGGATATGGAGCTGCTCACCATCCGGGGCTATACCGACGAGCTGCTGGCCAAGTACGGCTATACGCCGAAAGTCTTCGTCCGCCAGACGACCCAGTCCACCGCGCGCATCGTCCGCAAGAAGTAGGCGTCCGCAACCGTCGCGTGTGATTCCTGCAACGGTTTCTACACCGGTAATCGGCGGCATCTTTACGGGCCGGTCGGCGGTCGTATTCGCGGTCTGTTATCTCTGCGAGGCGAAGCGAAAACGCATCGTCGGATAATACCGCGGAGTACGTTTAATAACATTCGATACGATGGATTTCATCACACAGACGAAAGAGGTTCCGGTCGTGGGTTCGTACGACGTCGTGGTCTGCGGCGGCGGACCGGCCGGCCTGATCGCTGCGATCGCTGCCGCGCGCGGCGGGGCACGTACGGCGCTCGTCGAGCGCTACGGATTCCTCGGCGGCATGGCTACCGCCGGACTGGTGGCGCCAATCAGCGTCTTCAACTACAACGGCCGCCGCATCGTCGGCGGCATCCCGTGGGAGTTCGTCGAACGGCTCTCCGAAATCGGAGGCGCCGAGGAGGAGAAGCCGCTGGGCAATATCACCTTCTCGCCCGAGAAGTACAAGCTCGTCGCCCAGCGGATGCTGCTCGAAGCAGGCGTGACGCTCTATTTTCATTCCTACTTGACCGGCTGCCGGACGAAGGAGGGGCGGATCTCGCACGTCGTCATCGAGAACAAGAACGGCGCCGAGGCGCTCGTCGCCCGTTACTTCATCGACGCCACGGGCGACGCCGACCTGGCGCTGCGGGCGGGCGTCCCGATGCAGCCCGCAGGCACGACGCTGCAACCGGCCTCGCTCATCTTCATGCTCGGCGGCGTAGATACCGACGCGCTGCCGATGCTGCGCCACAGCCGGCAGGGTGTCAACTACCACGACCTCGCCATCCGCGAGGCGCTCGAAGCGCTCCGCGAGCGGGAGGAGGTACCCCTCTTCGGCGGGCCGTGGTACTGCGGCGTGCTGACGCCCGGGGTGGTGCTCGTCAACATGGCGCGCACGCAGGCCGATATGGCCGACAACCGCGAGGCGACGGCCGCGGAGTGCCTGCTGCACGAACACGTCCACCTCTTCACCGAACTGCTCCGCCGGCACGTGCCGGCCTTCCGCAACGCCTCGCTGCTCGCTACCGCCACGCAGACCGGCGTGCGCGAGACGCGCCGCATCAGGGGATTCCACACGCTCACGGGCGAGGAGTATCTCCATGCCGTCGACTTTCCCGACGCTGTTTCGCGGGGATGTCATCCGGTCGACATCCATGCCGCCTCGTCGACCGGACAGCGGTGCGAGTTCCTCAAAGAGGCGGCCTTCATTCCCTACCGCTGCCTGATCGCCCCCGGTTTCCCGAACCTGCTGGTAGCCGGCCGGTCGTTTTCGGCTGATGCGGTCGCGTCGGCATCGGTGCGCGTGCAGGCTTCGGTCATGGGGCTGGGGCAGGCGGCCGGAGCCGCAGCGGCGCAGTGCGTCCGCTCGGGCGTCGGCGTAGCGGAGATCGATGTCGGGCAGCTGCGCAGGACGCTCGTCGAATATGGGGCCAACCTCACGGCCTGAATCTGCATGACGGAAAAAGGCGGCCGTCCCGATCGTCGGGACGGCCGCCTTTTTCCGTGAGCTGTGCCGTTCGCTACTTGATGCGCTCCACGTAGTCGCGGGTGCGGGTGTCGACGCGGATCTTGTCGCCGGTATTGATGAACAGCGGCACGCGCACCGTGGCGCCCGTGTTGACCGTGGCGGGTTTGAGCGAGTTGGTCGACGCCGTGTCGCCCTTGACGCCGGGTTCGGTGTAGGTCACCTCCATGTCTACGATAGGAGGGAGTTCGGCCGAGAGGACGGTCTCCTTCTCCGTGTGGAACATCACCTCGACGATCTGGCCGTCGGCCATCAGGTCGTAGTTGGTGATGAGCGCCTTGTCGATGTTGATCTCCTCGAAGGTCTCGGTGTGCATGAAGTGCGCTCCGAGGTCGTCCTCGTAGGTGAACTGGTAGGGACGGCGCTCCACGCGGACGAACTCCACCTTCGCACCTGCGGAGAAGGTGTTGTCGAGCACGCGGCCGTTTTCCAGATTCTTGAGCTTCGTGCGCACGAAAGCGGGACCTTTGCCGGGCTTGACGTGCTGGAAATCGACGATCTGGAACGTCTTGCCCTCCAACTCGATGCAAGCACCGATTTTGATATCAGCGGTTGTTGCCATAAAAATATCGTTTTTGTTTACGTGATTGATCGATAGCGCACAAAATTACAAAAAAAATCGGAAATACAAGATTCCGGGCCGAAAGTTCCCTGCCGAAGGGGCGTGCGTCCGCGAGCGGAGACATCCGCCCGAACTGCCGGAGGGTTCGGTATCCGCCGCTCGTGCGGAGGGTTCGCTCCGTCGATTCGTATGGCTGCGACCGATGCCGGCCGTCTGCGGCCTAAGACTCCGCCCCCCATTCGTAATGCTCGGCTTCGGGGCAGACGAGCGCGACGATGCGTTCGGTGACCGTGGCGCAGAGTGATTCGATGTCGGCGGGGCGGGCGTAGAACGACGGTGCGGCGGGCAGCACGACGGCGCCGCACTCGGCCAGCGCCGTGAGGTTGCGCAGGTGGATGAGCGACAGGGGCGTCTCGCGCACGACCAGAATCAGCCGCCGCCGCTCTTTGAGCATGACGTCGGCCGCCCGTTCGATGAGCGTCTGCGACACGCCCGAAGCGATCCGGCCGGCCGTACCGACCGAACACGGCACGACGATCATCGCATCGTAGCGCGCCGAACCGCTGGCCGGCGGGGCGAACAGGTCGCGGTTGTCGTAACGGACGAACTTCGGGTGGTCGGGCAGTGCGACGCCTTCGTGCGCCATGACCGTCGGCGCGACGTCGCTGTAAACGAGTGCTACGGATTCCACGCAGTCGAGTGCGGCGAGGCGCTCGGCGGTCTGGCGGGCGTAGACGGCGCCGCTGGCGGCGGTAACGGCAAGGATCAGTTTCATAGGCGGAGACAAAATTAACAAATACGCGGCGAATCCGGACACGATCGTCTCAAAAAGAATATTTTTTTATACATTTGCGGTATAATTTTAACGGTTAGTTAGTATATGAGATTCGAAAAACTTTTGCTGGCAGCGGCTGCCCTCTGCCTCGTCTGCATGACGCCTGCGTGCAGCGACGACGATCCTGCGACCGATCCCGAACAGAACGAAACGCCCGGAACGCCGGGAGAGGGGGAGGGAGATGGAGATGACGACTCCGGAGAACCCGGGGAACCCGATACTCCCGACACACCCGCATTGACGGAGGGTGTAAGGGCCGAAGGATACTACAAGGGCGACTATCACGACGAAGGGACGGGCAACTATTGGATCAACTTCACCGTCGAAGACGAGAACGATCCCGGAGGCTACTATATCCTCTGCCTCGATTTCAACGGTTCGCTGGCGGCCGACCCCGATTTCGCGGCGCTGGACGTCAGAGACTATCCGATGAATGTCGGGAGTGGCTATCCGGCCGGAACGCTCAACGGCGACGGCGACACCTATCTGGCGCGCCACGACGACGAGGGCGATTTCACCTATTCCGAGGCGCAGAGCGGTTCGGCCAAGGTCGAGATGATCGAGGGCCTTTATAAAGTGACCTGCTCGCTTCTGCTCGAAAACGACGAAGTCTGCGACTTCGAATACTACGGGCCGCTGGCGTTCTACAACCGCACGCTGGACGGCAACATGAGCAATCTGACCGAGGACGTGGAGCTCACCTTCACGCAGGGTATGGCGATCTACTACGGCGACATCTACGAGATGGGTTCCGATGCGTGGAACGTCGTGCTGGCCGAGGCGGACTACGATCTGGACATCAACTACGGTCAGGGCGACGCCGTGCAGCTGGCGTTCAACGTCACGCACGGCGCCGGCGACTACATCCCCGACGGGCCTTATACGCTTCTCGACGCCAATACCGCCGAGGAACTGCCCGCGGGAACGATGATCGCCGGCATCTACGACGCCTCCTACGGCGGTTACTGGGGCTGCTGGTTCTATTCGGTGCGGCGCCAGGTCGAAGCGCGCCTCGTTTCGGGAATGGTCGACGTGAGCCGCGAGGGAGACATCTACACGCTGGAACTCAAACTCAAAGACGGTGCGGGGCGCAACGTGACGGCGACCTACACGGGCAAACTGACCTACTATTCGGGCGAATAACCCGTTGCGGCGATAATCCGTACGGGGGCGTTCTCGCTTTGCGAGAACGCCCCCGTAATTTTCAGGATAGAGCGGGGGCTTCGCAGGGCGGGGACTTCCGCACGAGCGCTTCCCGGCGTCCGCCCGCAGCCTGACGGCGCGTGCAGCTTACAGGTCGATCGCCTTGCATTTGAGTCCCATGTCGCGGACGGCTTGAAGCGTGCGCGGCAGGGCGTAGCTCATGTTGCGGAACGACTTTTCGGAATCGTGGAAGACGACGATCGACCCGCCTTCGAGGTAGCGCGTAACGTTGCGCAGGCAGGTGCGGGGCGACAGCGCACGGTTGTAGTCGCGCGAGAGGACGTCCCACATCACCAGCTTGTAGCGTTTGGCCAGCGCACGCGCCTGCGCCGGCGTGATGCGGGCGTAGGGTGGGCGGAACAGTTCGGTGTGGAGCAGGTCGTTGGCGAAGTCGACGTCTTCGATATAGCGTTCGAGGCTCATGCCCCATCCCTTCTGGTGGGAGTAGGTGTGATTGCCGATGCGGTGGCCGGCCTCGACGATGCGGCGGTAGAGGTCGGGATACATCTCCGCGTTCTTGCCCAGCACGAAGAAGGTCGCCTTGGCATCGTACTTGTTCAGCGTCGAGAGAATCCATTCGGTGATGCCGGGCGTGGGGCCGTCGTCGAAGGTGAGGTAGACGGCCGACCGGTCCTTCATCTCCCAGATGAGGTCGGGCATCAGCCAGCGGATGAATTTCGGCGGTTTGAGACGCATGTGCGGTTAGAAGACAATGACCGTGCAAATGTAGACAAAAAATACTATCTTTGCAAGGGCGGAAGCCCGCGTGCAGAGGCGGCGGCGCGGCCGGTCGTGCGGATCGCATCCGACGCCGTGCGGGACTTGCACCATCTTTGCAGCGAACGGATTTCTGTCTGGACGGGGCGGTCTCCGGCACCGGCGTCCGCACGTTCCTCGCACAAAAACGTATAGAACCGATGAAAGGAGTAGTAAAACTGGCCGTCGTGCTTGCCGTCGCAGCGTCGTGTTTCGGCTGCAAGGCGTTCCGCACGCTGGGCGAACAGCGCATCAACGCGCAGGGTGCGCCCTACGAACTGATCGTGGTCTGCGACCAGCCCGAATGGCAGGGTGCGCTGGGCGATACGCTGCGCAGCATTCTGACCGAACCCGTCGCGGGACTCAACCAGCGCGAACCGCTCTTCGACGTGCTGCGCGTGCTGCCGAGCGGATTCGAGAATCTTGTCACGCGTCACCGCAACGTATTGCAGGTACTCGTCGATGCGGAGGTCGAGGAGCCGGCAGCGGCCGTGCAGTACGACCTCTATGCCCAGCCGCAGATCGTCGTGACGTTGCAGGGGCCGACCCAGCAGTCGCTCGTCGACTACCTCGGCGCGCACCGCGAGGAGTTGCTCTACGTGCTGGAAAAGGCCGAACGCGACCGCACGATCGATTTCGGCCGCAAATTCCCCGACAAGTTTCTCGCGGGGCTGGTCAAGGAGCAGTTCGGCGTCGACTTCTCCGTGCCGCAGGGCTACAAGCTCCGTGCGAAGGGCGACGATTTCCTGTGGATCTCCTACGAATTTCCGCAGGCCAGCCAGGGATTTTTCATCTACTCCTACCCCTACACGGGCAGACAGGCGTTGACGGTCGAAGCGCTGACCGAGGCGCGCAACCGGTTCGCGGCTCGCATCCCCGGTCCCTCGGAAGGCTCCTACATGATTACGGCCGACGTCTACGAGCCCGATCTGCGCACCTTCCGGCTCGAAGGGCGGCTGTGGGTCGAGCTGCGCGGATTCTGGGACGTGAAGAACGACTTCATGGGCGGTCCGTTCGTGAGCTACACGACCGTCGATACGACTACGCAGCGCGTCTTCACGATCGACTGCTACGTCTATTCGCCCAAGAACCACAAGCGCAACTACATGCGCGAACTGGAACACCTGCTCTACCTGATCTCCGTGCCTGACAAGACGCCGGCGGACGAATAGCGCCGTTTTCGGAGCCGTCGTTTCCGCGGCCGATGCGCGTCCGGACGACGATTCCCGATCGCCGCCCGCTCCGGTTCGTTCGGGGCCGGACAATTTTTCGTTTTGTTTTTCGTTAAATAATGCGTAACTTTGCACGACTGTGGAGTATTGCACGCGGAAACAAACCAAAGGATGAAAAAAATCTTATTCTACCTGCTCGGCATCGTGGCTCTGAGCGCCTCCCTGAGCGGGTGCAGCGGCATCAACCGCCTCATCAAGGGAGGCGATCCCGAAGCGATCTACGCCAAGGGCGTCGAGTTGTACGATGCCGGAAAATGGAGCAAGGCCATCACGCTTTTGCAGAACGTCGAAAACTACTACTCGGGAACCAGCAAGGCCGACACGCTTTCGTTCTACATCGCCCGCGCCCATTTCAAGAACCGCAGTTACGACACGGCCTCGGAGTTGTTCGACACCTACCGCCGCACCTTCGGCCGCAGTCCTTTCATCGAAGATGCCGAAGGGATGTACGCCATGTGCTTCTACTACCTCTCGCCGTCGCCCCAGCGCGACCAGACGGTCACCGGCCAGGCGATCGTCGCCATTTCGGAGTTCATGTCGCGTTATCCCGACAGCGAGAAGTACGGGCAGTTCGAGCAGATGCGTAACGAGTTGACGGGGCGGCTCCACGACAAGGAGTTCCTGAACGCCTATACCTACTACAAGATCGGCAAGCACAAGTCGGCGATCGTGGCATTGAAAAACGCCCTGCGGAAATACCCCGAGACGCCCCACCGCGAAGAGCTGATGTATCTGATCGTCGGTTCGGGTTACGAGCTGGCGCACAACTCGGTGCAGCGCAAGCAGACCGACCGTTATCTCTCGATGCTCGACTCCTATTATACCTTCATCGCCGAGTTCCCCGAATCGACCCACCGTAAGGAGGTTGACCGCATGGCCAAAGAGGCGAAGGATTATCTGGCTAAGAATCAAAAAAACGATACGCAAGATGGAAATTAAAAAGAACATCCCCAACAACACCATCACGCGCAAGCTGGTGGATCTGGATCGCGAAACGGGCAATATCTACGAGACGGTCAACATCATCGCCCGCCGTGCCAACCAGATCTCGGCCGAGTTGAAGACCGAGCTCAACCGCAAACTCGCCGAGTTCTCGACGACGACCGACACGTTGGAGGAGACCTTCGAGAACCGCGAGCAGATCGAAATCTCGCGCTACTACGAACGCCTGCCCAAACCGGCGATCATCGCCACCGAGGAGTTCCTCGACGGCGAGCTTTTCTTCAAGGAGGGCGCGAAGACGGAGAACTGACCCGAAAGGGCGTAAGCCACCCGCTTCCATGTTGAAGGACAAACACATTCTACTGGGAATCACAGGCAGCATAGCGGCTTACAAGGCGGCTGTGCTGTGTCGTTTATTGAAGACGGCGGGCGCCGACGTGCGCGTGGTGATGACGCCTCTGGCCAAGCAGTTCATCACGCCGCTGACGATGGCCACGCTGTCGAAAAATCCCATTCTGGTCGACTTTTTCGACCCCGAAAACGGCGCGTGGAACTCCCACGTGGCGCTCGGCGAGTGGGCCGACTGTTACCTGATCGCGCCGGCCACGGCCAATACGCTGGCCAAAATGGCCCACGGCGTGGCCGACAACCTGCTGCTGACGACCTACCTCTCGTCGCGGGCGCCGGTGGTCGTCGCCCCGGCGATGGATCTGGATATGTACGCCCACGCCGCGACGCAGGCCAATCTCGACATGCTGCGCCGCACGGGCGTGCAGGTCGTCGAACCGGGCGACGGCGAACTGGCCAGCGGCCTGAGCGGCAAGGGCCGCATGGCCGAGCCGGCCGAGATCGTCGCCTTCGCGGAGCGGCTTCTCGCCGAAAAAAAAAAGACGCTGTGCGGTAAGCGCTTCGTCGTGACGGCGGGCGCGACGATCGAAGCGATCGATCCGGTGCGCTACATCAGCAACCACTCGTCGGGCAAGATGGGCTACGCCATTGCGGGCGAGCTGGCGGCACGCGGCGCCGAGGTCACCCTCGTCACGGGCCGCACGGCCCTGCCGACGCCCGCGGGCGTCACGCGCTGCGACGTGCTCTCGGCCGAGGAGATGTACCGTGCCGCGACTGCGGCCTTCGACCGTGCCGACGGCGCGGTGATGTGCGCCGCCGTGGCGGACTACACTCCCGAGACCTGTGCGGACCGCAAGTTGAAGAAAGGCGACGGCGAGCTGACGATCCGCCTGCGCCGCACGAAGGACATCGCTGCCGAACTGGGCAGCCGCAAGGGCGGCCGCGTGCTGGTGGGATTCGCGCTCGAAACCGACGACGAGGAGGCGCACGCCCGCGAGAAGCTCCGCCGGAAGCACTTCGACTTCGTCGTGCTCAATTCGCTGCGCGACGCCGGAGCGGGTTTCCGCGGCGACACCAACAAGGTGACCTTCGTCTCGGAGGCGGGCAACGAACCGCTGCCGCTGCTCGCCAAACGCGAGGTGGCCGCCCGCATCGCCGATAAAATCGAAACGTTGATAAACGAATAACGCCATGTTACGCCGTCTGTCGGTCAGCAACTACATCCTCATCGATTCGCTCGAAATCGAATTCGATCCCCGCCTGAACATCATCACGGGTGAGACGGGCGCCGGAAAGTCGATCCTGCTGGGGGCGCTGGGGCTGTTGCTTGGCAACAAGAACGAGGGTGCTGCGCTGCGCGACACGCAGCGCAACTGCGTGATCGAAGGGGTGTTCGACATCGCCGCCTACGGTCTGCGCCCCTTTTTCGAGGCCAACGACCTGGACTACGCCGACGAAGCCGTCGTGCGGCGCATCCTAACTCCTGCCGGCAAGAGCCGCGCCTACATCAACGACCTGCCGGTGCAGCTCGCACAGCTGCGCGAGTTCGGCAGCCGGCTCATCGACATCCATTCGCAGCATCAGAACCTGATCCTCGCCTCGGAGGAGTTCCGCACCGAAGCGCTCGATACCGTGGCCGGCAACGGCGAGCTGCGGGCGGCGTATCGCGCCAAATACGAGCGTTTGCAGGAGTTGCAGCGCACCTGCGCCCGCCTGCGTGCGGAGGCCGACGCGGCCCGGCGCGACGAAGAGTGGCTCCGCTACCAGGCGGAGGAGCTGACGGCTGCGCGCCTGCGTGCGGGCGAAGTCGCCGAACTGGAAGCGGAACAGGCCGTGCTGGCCAATGCCGATCGGATCGGCGAGGCGATCACGGCCGTGCGCAACGCCTTCGACGGGGACGAAATCGGGGTGCTGGCGCAGGTCAAGAACGCCGAGGTGGAGATCGGACGGCTGGGCGGGAGTTATCCCCACGCCGCAGACTTGTCCCGACGGCTGCGTTCGGTGCTCGAAGAGCTCAAAGACATCGCCGCGACGCTCGCCGAGGACGGCGAGCTCATCGAGACCAACCCCGAACGGTTGCAGAAGGTGGACGACCGTCTCAATACGCTCTATTCGCTTTGCCAGAAGCACCGTGCGGCCGACGAGGGCGAACTGATTGCGCTCAGAGACCGCTATGCCGCACAGCTCGATGCCATTACGCACTCCGACGAGGAACTGGCCGCCTTGCAAACCGAGATCGGAGCCGCCCGCAACGAGGCCGAATTGCTGGCCTCCGAGTTGCACCGCACGCGCGAGCAGGCAGCTCCGGCCTTTGCCGGGCAGATCGTCGCCACGCTCGTGCGGCTGGGAATGCCCGACGCACGTTTCGAGGCGGCCGTCGTCGACTGCGGTGCGTTGACGGAGGGAGGCCGCGACCGTGTCGAATTCCGCTTCTCGGCGAACCGCACCACGCCGCCCGCCGCCGTCGAACGGATCGCATCGGGCGGTGAGCTGTCGCGTGTCATGCTGGCGCTCAAAGCGCTGCTGGCGCGGCGGATGCAGCTGCCGACCATTCTCTTCGACGAAATCGACACGGGCGTTTCGGGGCGCATCGCCGACGCGATGGGCGAGATCATCTGCGCGCTGGCCGAAACGATGCAGGTCGTAGACATCACCCACCTGCCGCAGGTCGCCTCGAAGGGATCGACGCACTTCGTGGTTTACAAACGCGACGGCGAGACGCATATCGCCCGCCTGACTCCCGACGAACGGACGACCGAGATCGCCAAGATGCTTTCGGGCAGCGAAGTCACCGAGGCAGCGATGACGCAGGCGCGCATTCTGCTCGGCGGGAAATAATCCCCGTCGGTCGCTCCGGCCTTTGTAAAGTAGAGGCGTGATACCGTTGCGGTGTCACGCCTGTCGTTTGTCGGCCGGTTCGGCCGCTGTCACTGCACCGGCGGCAGCTCCACGCCCCGGCGGACGGGCGGCCCGATGGTGACGATGCTGTCGACGATGAATTTCGTAAAGCCCCGCCAGGGCAGCGCTCCGAAATACTCCTTATAGTGCAGTTCGAGCGTCCGGCCCCCTTGGAGCATCAGTTCCCGCGCAAGCGCAGGGTCTTCGACCGAGAACTCGAATTCGTAGGACTGGATCGATCCCGCCTCCTTGGAGCGGATGCCGGTCTGGATGAGTTTGCCTTCGTACGTCTTGAAAAG
>ENA-UEPV01000483-UEPV01000483.1-human-gut-metagenome-genome-assembly--contig:-NODE-483-length-26885-cov-11.761750_pt1 | contig 26885 bp, 27 predicted proteins | sample MGYA00242942_ERZ507925 | MGnify/ENA primary metagenome ERZ507925 (study PRJEB26167, sample SAMN06115453) | human gut metagenome | host: Homo sapiens | place: China:Fujian | collected 2015-08-26... | reverse complement strand
AATTTCGCCTTTATGCTTATCCATAGAGGTGACTTAAAATGAACACAGATTTCTACAAATCCGACATCAACAATTCTATCATCGACGAGGACGAGGGCGAAATGGACTATCCCGTCCGTCCTCCACAGAAGAATTCATCGGATGGAATGGCATAGAACCAGAGGACGATGAAGATGAGGAGGATAACGACGACAGTGACTACTAAGCTATTCTCCTGGCCAACCATACTCCCACAGCCGCCCCCAACGTGTTGAACAACACGTCGTTGACATCTGCCATTCCACGCCCAGTCAAGTACTGGAGCACTTCGCAGAACACAGATAAGGCAAACCCGGCAACGACGATCTTCTTGCCTTCCCGCTTCCACTGCCAGCTTGTTACCCCATACGGCACATAGAGAATCAAATTGAGCAAGTTGCCTGCCCATACACCCGCATTCGGCCATAGCTTAAGCCTGAGTCGAATGCTCTCGTTATATCCCGGCGCACGGCGTAGCAGCGTGATATAGAGGATCAGAAAGACACAGTACACAACTGGGAGCCATTGCTTATCTTTGCGGTTGTGCCACGCAATCGTACCCAGTAGTACCAGAAGCACAAGCTCCGAGGGCGACAGGTTTGCAGATGTGGCGTAGTGGATCTGGCTCAGCAGTTCTCACAAACTCCGTAACCCCGGCTCTTGATGGTCTCCACAACTTCATCTACATACTTCTGGCAGGTGTCGTGGTCAGGTGCTTCCACCATCACACGCACGACCGGTTCAGTGCCGGACTCACGGACAAGGATACGGCCAGTGTCGCCTAGTGCCTCGGCTACGGCCTTGACTGCTGCCTGCACTGCTTCGTCATCCTGTGCGGCCTTCTTGTCAGTCACACGAACGTTCTCCAGCACCTGCGGGTAGATCTTCAGCGGCTCAGCCAGCTTGCTCATGGGCAGCTTTTTGGCCAGCATAACCTCCATCATCTTCAGGCTGGTCAGGATGCCGTCACCGGTACTGGCATACTTGCTGAAAATAATATGACCACTCTGCTCACCGCCGATACGGCAGCCATTTTTTGCCATGTACTCATAGACGTACTTGTCACCCACTGCAGTCTTGGCGTAGCCGATGCCCTTCTCATCAAAGGCCTTGTACAGACCAAAGTTGGACATGACCGTGGTAACGACGGTATTGGTCAGCAGCTTGCCACGCTCCTTCATGTAGCAGCCGTAGATGTACAGAATATGGTCGCCAGTGATGACATTGCCCTTTTCATCCACACACAGGCAACGATCAGCATCGCCATCATAGGCAAAACCGATGTCCAGCCCCTTCTCTACCACGAACTTTTGCAGACCCTCAATATGCGTAGAGCCAGCATTATTGTTAATGTTCAGACCGTTCGGCTTGTTGTTGATGACGTAGGTATCTGCTCCCAGAGCATCAAACACAGACTTGGCAATGTTCCAGCTGGAGCCGTTGGCACAGTCCAGACCGACCTTGACACCCTTAAAGGAGTAGATACCGAGGCTGATCAGATAGCCCATGTAGCGGTTACGACCAGAAACATAGTCCACAGTGCAGCCAATGTGCTCACGGTGAGCAAAGGGCAGCTCCGGCCAGTCCTTGTCGAACACATGGAGCTTTCCGTCGATGTAGTCCTCTACCAGCAACAGGATCTCCTCGGGCATTTTCTCGCCATAGCAGTCGATCAGCTTGATACCGTTGTCGTAGTAGGGATTATGGCTGGCAGAAATCATGATGCCACAGTCGAAGTCGTCCACGCGGGCGATGTAGGCCACACTGGGCGTAGTAGTGACGTGCAGCAGATAGGCGTCTGCGCCGGAAGCGGTCAGACCCGCCACCAGACTATATTCGAACATATAGGAACTACGGCGGGTGTCCTTGCCGATTACAATACGAGCAGGCTCGTTGTTGCCATTGCGCTCGCGCAGGGCGTTGTAATACCAGCCCAGAAAACGGCCAACCTTATAAGCGTGGTCGGCAGTCAGAGTGATTCCTGCCTCACCACGGAAGCCATCAGTTCCAAAATACTTTCCCATTATAGTTTTTTCCTCATCCAAAGAGTGAATTGACGAATATATGCTTTAGCCGGATGGATATCCGTTGCCTGCTGCTCACCACGGAGAGGTAGCATATTTGAGCAGCACAGCCATGCTGATGCATGGCCGTTGTGTAGATAATCAGTATTTTCTCCACACCATCTTATTGACCACATTCACATAGCCCTGAATGATGCGAACTACCTTCATGGACACGGTCTCGTCCACATAGTCGGGGCAGGGTTTGCCCAGAACACCCTTCTGCTTCATCTCGATCGCCATATCGGTGGCATTGAGCAGCTCCCGGGTGGTAATACCAGCCAGAATGAAGTCGCCGGCTTCCAGCGCCTCAGGGCGTTCCGTACTGGTGCGGATGCACACGGCTGCAATGGGATGCCCGATGGACAGATAGAAGCTGCTCTCCTCTGGCAGAGTGCCGGAGTCGGAGACGATCGCCAGAGCGTTCATTTGCAGCTTGTTGTAGTCGTTGAAGCCCAACGGTTCATTGACCCGGACACGAGGGTCCAGCTGGAAGCCGCTCTTTTCCAGACGGTGCTTGCTGCGAGGATGGCAGGAGTAGAGAATGGGCATATCGTACTTTTCTGCCAGTGCGTTGATAGCGGTGAACAGGCTCAGGAAGTTCTTTTCAGAGTCGATGTTCTCCTCACGGTGGGCAGACAGCAGAATGTACTTGTCCTTCTCCAGTCCCAGACGCTCTAACACATCGCTTTTCTGGATTTTCTCCAGATTCATGTGCAGCACCTCCGCCATGGGAGAACCGGTCTGGTAGGTGCGCTCCTTGGGCAGGCCGGTATCTGCCAGATACTTCCGGGCGAACTCGGAATAGCACATATTCACGTCAGAAATTACATCCACGATGCGGCGATTGGTCTCCTCGGGCAGGCACTCATCCTTGCAGCGGTTGCCGGCCTCCATGTGAAACAAAGGAATGTGTAGCCGCTTCGCAGAGATGGCAGACAGGCAGGAGTTGGTATCGCCCAGCACCAGATAGCCCTCCGGCTGCAATTCGCTGAGCAGCTCATAGCTACGTCCCAGAATATTACCGCAGGTCACACCCAGATTCTCACCAACCACCGGCACAAGAATGTCCGGGCCATATTCCCCGAAGGTGTTCTTCAGTTCGAAATCCTCCCAGAACACGGTGGAAAGGTTTCTGTCCCAGTTCTGATTGTAGTAGACCACGCAGCAGTCAAAGTATTCCCGGCAACGCTTGATAACCGCAGCCAGTCGGATAATCTCCGGACGGGTACCGCAACCGATCATGACCTTGGTGCGCCCATCATTTTTCCATTTGAAATCGTGTTCCATAAAATTTTCCTAACCTCAACCAGTATCTTCTCTTATACCGGCTCGAAGAAGGTGTCCGGGTGGTTCGGGTTGAAAATCTCGTTGCAGGTCATCACCGTCACCAGATTCTCTGTTTCCGACAGATTGATGATATTGTGAGTCCAGCCGGGAATCATGTGGACAGCCTCGATCTTATCCCCGGAAACCTCAAACTCCACCGTTTCTCCAGTATTGATGTTCCGTTCTTGGATCAGGCCGTGACCAGCCACCACAATGAACAGTTCCCACTTGGAGTTGTGCCAGTGCTGCCCCTTGGTGATGCCCGGGCGACTGATGTTGATGCTCACCTGACCGCAATCGGCAGTGTGTACAAGCTCAGTGAAAGAACCCCGGTTATCCACGTTCATCTTCAAGGCATACTTAAACCTGTCCGTCGGCAGATAGGTCAGGTACAGAGAATACAGCTTCTTTGCAAAGGAGCCGTCCGGCATTTTCGGCATCATGAGCGTAGTCGGCTGTGCCTTGAACTCCTGCAGCAAGTCAACGATTTCTCCCAGCGTGACCTTGTGGGTCACGGGAACACAGCAGTAGCGACCGTCTGCTTTCAGAACAGTCTCTACACCGTCAAATTCACAGTGCTGCTCCTTGCCTTCCAGCAGGTCGAACATCCCTTCTACCAGGTCATCGATGTACAGCAGTTCCAACTCGGTGCTGCGGTCGTTGACGGTGAAGGGCTCGTCATTAGCAACCGCCCAGCAGAAGGTGCTAACGGCGCTATTGTACTTGGGGCGGCTGTGGCCCATCAGGTTCACAAAGCGGTAAACCGCAACTTTAGCCCCAGTCTCCTGAGCATACTGGAAGAACAGCTCCTCGCCAGCCTTCTTGCTGCGGCCGTACTCGCTGTTGCCGAAGCGACCAGCCAGCGTGGCTTGAATGGAAGAAGACAGCATGATGGTTGCCTTGTTGTTGTGCTTTTTCAGGCAGTTCAGCAAATCAGATGCAAAGCCGAAGTTTCCCTTCATGAAGTCTTCCGGGTTCTCCGGGCGATTCACGCCTGCCAGATTGAACACAAAGTCCGCCTTCTGGCAGTACTCGTCCAGCTCCTCCGGGGTGGAATCCAGATCATACTTGTAGATTTCTTTAATGTCCAGTGCCGGGCGGGTCTTGTTTTTCCCATCCCGGATGTTTTTCAGGTTGTTGCACAGGGCGGTTCCCACCATGCCCTTGGCACCTGTGACTAGAATGTTCATTGTTTCACCTCTGAATGTACTGCGGAGCCGTCCGGAATATCTGTGCCATCCGGCACAGTTGCATGATTGCAGATGGTGCAGTTGCTGCCGATGCGGGCAAAATTTCCCACCGTTGCGCCGGTGCGAACAACGCTGTTGGTGTAAATCAGGGCGTAGTCCCCTACCGCTGCATCACAGTGGATTTCCGTTCCGGCATTCAGCAGAACACCGTTTCCCACAGATGCACCATTCTGAACACAAGCGTTTTGCAGCACCACACAGCCGCATCCCAACTTGGCGTATGGACTGATGTAGGCACTGGGAGCAATGATGTTGGGGAACGCATAGCCAAGGGCTTTTGCCTTCTCATATACATGTGCTCGAAACTGGTTGCTGCCGATGCCCACCACCAGCAAGTCGTACTCCTTCCGCAGCTCCGGCAGATCAGCAAGACCGCCAACCGCCGGAATGCCACAAATTTCAATGCCAGCAGGCTGCCCATCATCTACAAAGGCGCAATCGTATTGAAGCATTGCCTGCTCTGCGACCATTCGCCCAAAGCCACCGGCACCAACCAGCAACAGCCTTTTCTTAGACATTCGGGATGCCCTTCAGTGCATTCTGGACATATTCGGTGGTCAGGATTTTCTTGACAGTGCCTTCCACATCCAGACGCTCGGTGTTGTGGCTGGTGTAAGACTCGTCCGCCATGGTATGTACTTCGCCCTTGACCACGAACTTATCATAGTTCAGGTCGCGATTATCCGCAGCAACACGGAAGTAGTGACCCATATCCTGGCTGCGCAGACGCTCCTCACGAGTCATCAGGGTCTCGAACAGCTTCTCGCCGTGACGGGTGCCGATGATGTTCGTGCCGGTATCGCCGAACAATTGCTGGACAGCCTTAGCCAGATCGCCGATGGTGGAAGCATCAGACTTCTGGATGAACAAATCACCGGGATTTGCATGTTGGAAAGCGAACAAGACCAGATCCACAGCCTCGTCCAGGTTCATCAGGAAGCGGGTCATATTGGGATCGGTGATGGTGATGGGATTGCCAGCCTTGATCTGGTCGATGAACAGAGGGATAACGGAACCGCGGCTGCACATAACGTTGCCGTAACGAGTGCAACAGATGGTAGTGCCACCACGCTCAGCCGCTACACGGGCATTGGCGTAGATGACGTGCTCCATCATGGCCTTAGAGATGCCCATGGCGTTGATGGGGTAAGCTGCCTTATCGGTGGACAGGCATACAACACGCTTAACGCCAGCGTCAATAGCGGCGTGCAACACATTATCAGTACCGATGATGTTGGTCTGGACGGCCTGCATGGGGAAGAACTCGCAGGAAGGAACCTGCTTCAGCGCGGCAGCGTGGAAGATGTAGTCAACACCGGGCATAGCGTCACGGATGGACTGGGGGTTGCGGACATCACCGATGTAGAACTTGACCTTCTTGGCGTTCTCCGGGTGCTTGGCCTGAAGCTCATGGCGCATATCGTCCTGCTTCTTTTCGTCACGGGAGAAGATACGAATCTCCTTCAGGTCAGAATCCAAGAAGTGCTTCAGAACGGTAGAACCAAAAGAACCAGTACCACCAGTGATCATAAGGGTTGCGTTATCAAATGCAGACATTTTAATTTCCTTCTTTCTCAGAATTCATACTTTTTATTACGCCAAAGATATCTTTTTGAACATAAAAGGCACATGGAATCGCGGCTACTGCTGTTGCGACAACTACCGTGATCCAGCCTCTGTAAACACTACATCCCCACATTGTTAAGAGCAAGTTTCCAACACCCGCCACCGTCAACCATATGGAAATGACTTTTGTTCTTCCCATGCCACACGCAAAATTGTAGTTAAGCATCATCCACATATACACGAGATTGTATACGCAGAATAGCAGCCCCGCTACTCGGGAAACTTCAATTGCATTTTCTCCAAGCCAGAGTTTAACAACCATCGGCATTACTGCGACCAAAACAAGCTGTGCTACGCCAAATAACGCAATCAGCTCCATTCCCTTTCGATACAAATCACGAATCCATTGTTCCTTTTTTTCGACAAGTGCTTTCGTTACTGCAGACCATACCGGATTCAGCGCCAGTGAGAATAATCCCCCGATCATTCCAATTAGTTTATAGTAAACTTGGTAATCAACAACGGCTTCGGCTCCTACAAACCACGAAATGTAAAGTTCTTTTACATTAAAAAGAACCATGATGATGATTTGCAGATAGAACAACGCTCCACCTGTTCCTAATACCTCTTGTGCCGCACTCCATGTAAATGCTTTGAAGCGAGGCCACATTCCTCTAAGAATTGTTGCAAAAATCCATACTGTCGCAATCAAGGCAGGAACATTATTTGCGAACGTATTGACATACGCTAACGTAATGATATCCGACTCACTGCCCGTAGGTTTGGAACAAACAAGGTAGAGCATTATCAATGCACTGGATAACAGACTTATAACTCCCGGAAGAACTGCTTTTTGTAGCGCATACAAGATATGGCATACCAACACTGAAAAGAAACGGACACAAACTCCAATTACCAAGATATGGATCATGGTCACCAAGGTATCTTCTGATATCTCGCTCGCCGAAAGTCCTAGAATTTTATACCAATTCAGCCGCCCCACAACAATTTGCTGCAACGCAATTAAAACCAAAACGATTCCTGCAACCGAAAAATATGCAGCAGAAACCAATTCTGTAACTCTTTCTTTATCTCCCTTCTGCAACGGCTCTACGATTTTATTTCGCAGACCTCCTCCGATTCCAAAATCCAAAAGCATGATCCAGTTCAACAACTGGATCAACGTAAACCACATTCCAAGAACTGCCTGCGATTCGAAATATCGCATGTATGCCGGCATCACCAGAAGCGATACCAGCATCGCGCCACCCTTTACCAGATAATTGCCAGCCACGTTAAGCAATAATCTTCGATTATCTTTATTCCCTAAATAACGTGTCAGCACCTTTTTCATTTGAATCATTTTCTATTTTCTCGCTTTTTCACAGTATTCTCGTTTGGTAAAGCAAATCGTGTTTTCCTCCACCTTGCCTGATATTACGGTTCCTGCTCCAATTACTGCTCCATCAGAGATTTCGGCTCCCGCCAAAATCTTGCACCCACAACCAAGCCATACATCTTCTCCAATTTTCGTCGGATGAACCGATAAGGGCTGTTCACGCATATTTTTACCCAGGTGCATTCCATGGTTGCAATCAATGATATAACACTGCGCTGCGATCATAGTGTTTTTGCCAATGATTATATCCTGTGCCGCACATATGATCGTTCCATCCCCGATTGAAACGTTGTCCTCCAACGTCACTTTTCCAGATCCAAAAATATGAACGTTTGGATACAGTGTCACGTTGCGCCCAAATTTAATGTTGGGATTATTTAGATAAACTTTTCCCAAAATATGAACAAATCCATCTGGACGATAGACTACAGCCAATTTGACGTACTTAAATAAACTTACGCATTTTTCAATCAGCAGTTTCATAAACCAACTCGCTCTCACATTTTATCCGTCCTCTCTTGCAAATAATCCACTCGGATCTGAAAAAGATTCAACCGATTCTCTTATCCATTCCTCGTTTTTATCCCACCACTTTTCTTTTTCCATCTCAGAAATCGTTTCATCCGAAAAACGATAGCGCAAAATTTTTGCAGGACATCCGGCCACTACCGCATACGGTGGGACATCTTTCGTAACGACCGATCCAGCGGCAATCACAGCACCATCGCCGATATTCAATGCCTTACTTCCACACACAAGTGTTGCTCCCGTACCGATCCAAACATCGTTTCCGATCTTGCAGAGGTATTTATGGGTTTCGTCGGTATAAAAGAACTCTTGCGTATATAACTGTTTTTTTGTAAAAGAATTTCTGATGGTCGAATACGTGTAGGGGGATGTGCTCACGTAACTCATCGGGTGATTTCCTGCAGCTAACGTTACATGCGCCGCTATTGAACAGAATTTACCGATCTCTGCTTGCGGCAATTCACAGTAATCTCCCATATATGAGAAACTGCTTACCCCTCCCCGTTGAATATTACAATGAGATCCAATTTTTACATTTTTGGCAATTTTTGCCCCTCGAACTTTTGAATCTCGTCCAATTTCAATGCTGCTGCTTAAGTTGAAGCGTAGCCATTGTGCCAAATTTGCAGTTTTCCTTAGCAGAGACTTTGCACCTTCGCGAATAGACATCTTTCAGTCCCTCATCTTTTACCGTTTCCAAAACACATTGTGCTTTACAACACCGCTTGTTGTTATCAAGCAGTGTTTTTCCTGATAAGTTCTTGTTACCGTACTATTTGCTGCAACAATACATCCATCTGGCACTGTACACCCTTTCAGGATCGTTGTTCTGCAGCCCACCCAAACATCATCGCCAATCATAATTGGTCTCGAAACCGGCTTTTCCATTGCTCCTTCTCGAATCGGGTGAAAATCCGAGTCCATCACCAGATCGTCCCAGCTCAACATCACGTTTTCGCCCAAAGCAATATGCTCCATGCAAATCACCTGCGAATTAACATTTATGCTGGAGTTTTTTCCGATTTGAAGCGTTGCGCCCTCAGCACAGCTCAACTTCACACCGGCTGCAATCCGAACGTTCTCTCCTAAGCAGACCGCCCCACCCACATGCCATATTCCTCTTTGATATCTGGAATCGCAAATTCCGGTGCGCTCAAAGCCAATCCGTACATTCGCCGTTTTATAGGACTGAATTTTTACCCCCCCCCGTAAATTTTTCAACATAACATTCTTACTGACCAATACAGGAAGGCGAAATCCCTTGATTCCAAAATAGTGCAAATTAAAACGAAGTGTTTTTAATATCGATATATCCAGCAGAGCTCTCATTCCATCCAGAGGGAAGCAGCCTCGACCTTAACTTCACTAACCCTCTTATTCTTGCTGGCGCTTTAGTTGGTGGTGCTCTTCCATACCTTTTCTCAGGTATGCTTATTGAAGCCGTTGCCAATGCTGCCCGTAAGATGGTTGAAGAGGTAAGAAGACAGTTCAGAGACATTCCTGGTATCCTTGAAGGAAAGGCTAAACCAGACTATAAGACATGTATTGAGATATCATCTCAGGGTGCATTAAAGGAAATGCGTATGCCAGCTATCATCTCAATCATCTTCCCTGTAATTGCCGGATTCCTTTTCGGACCTTACTTCGTAGGCGGTCTTCTTATCGGTGCCACTCTTTCAGCTATCATGCTTGCCATCTTTACAGGTAACGCTGGTGGTGCGTGGGATAACGGTAAAAAGTACATCGAATCAGGTGCTATTGAAGGACAGGGCAAAGGCTCTCCAGCACATGATGCAGCCGTTGTTGGTGATACTGTAGGTGATCCATTAAAGGATACTGTAGGACCATCTCTTGATATCCTTATCAAGATTATGTCTACTGTTTCACTCGTTGCAGCAGTAATGTTCTACAACTACAATCTACTTTACCTTATCTTTGGTATAAGATAATATTCCATATAACGGAGTTGGGGCGACAGACCGATTGGTCTGCCGCCCCTGTTTTTATGTATATTTACTTAACAAGTGCTTCCCAGCGCTCCTTTGGAATTGAACTGCTCGTCACAATACATTCAGGGTCTGGTGCAATGACATGCCTTACAACTTCAAACACCGCCTGTGCATCACACAGCAGGCTCTCTGCGTCACCAAATGTCACTTCACGCACAGCCTTACAGTCAAGAAATGCCTGATTAAGCTTAACGAAATCCTCTGATATGTGAGGCTGGTCTGCGTTGTAATGCTTTCTCATATATGAATCCTTAATGCTGCCATCAGGCGTTACAATCTGTAACTTCATCGGTTTATCTGATAATCTGTGTGGTACATTAAGTACCTCTTCAACACTATGAATAAATGTATTGCGCTCATGTCCTACTCCAACAAGCAGAATCTTTCCTCCACAGCTTCTTAACCTGTCATAACAGCCGCCGGGTGTACACGGCGTATTGTTGTTCTCCTCCCCTGCAAGATATTCTGCCGCTTTCTTTCCAATTCCTGCCATGCTGTGTGTAGGATGTAGTGACCTTATTACTCCATCTCTTTTAAGAAACATATTAGTAAGCAGTCCGACACATGATGGTGTTTCTTTAGAATTAAATACAGGTGAATCCGCATTTATATTCTTCCATGTATGTGTTGGAAGAAGTAAAAGTCCATGTCCGAAATATTCAATCCATGCATCAAGCACTGTATCTGCCCCGCCTTCAACTTCTCCGATAGATTTCATTGATGAATGAATAAGAATTGTTTCCTCGCCATGCCGCAGGCGAGGGTCTCGTTCTCCACGCCGCGTTCGTAGGTGCGCATGCGGATCGTGCCGTCGCCTGTGATCTGCACGAAATTGACGTTCGTGCCCTGCGGGAAGCGCGTCGTGTCGCGGCGGATGGCCCGTCCGCGGCCGGTTACGTCGACCGCTTCGAGGTCGTCGACGAATTCGACGTAGTGCGGGACGCCCGTGTTGAGAAACCACCAGCCGTCGCCCGTGCGGATCTCCCGCACGGCGATCATGCCCAGTTCGATCTCTCCCGAAGTGCCTTTCAGGCGGCGGATGCGGGCGGTGTGAAGCCCGTCTGCGGCATCGAAGAACTTGGTCTCCCCGCCGATGCCCCGGTGTTCGGCGAAAAGCGCGAAGCAGCGGGCGCCGTTGCCGCACATCTCGCCTTCCGACCCGTCGGCGTTGTAATAACGCATCGAACAGTCGATCTCCGCGTTCCGGGCGAGGGTCATCAGCCCGTCGGCTCCGATGCCGAAATGACGGTCGCACAAGGCTGCGATAAGTTCCGCACGGGGCGTGAAGCCGCCTTCGCGGTTGTCGATCAGGATGAAGTCGTTGCCTGCTCCTTCGTATTTTGCAAATGCCGTCTGCACTTTTTGAATGGTTATGTCTTGGCAAAAATAGTAAAACTTCTAAAAGTTTTGCTAATTTTGTGAAAAATATCCGCCCGGGCGTGCAACGGCGGGCGGATTGTATTGTTTATGCCAGGATTCAAAAAACAGACCTTTATGAAAAGTGTGCTTTTCAAGCATCGTTCGATACGTAAATTCCGCCCGACGCCCATTCCCGAGGAGGTGCTGCGCGAGTGTCTCGAAGCCGCCTCGCGCGCTTCGACGTGCGGCAACATGCAGCTCTATTCGCTGGTGGTGACCCGCGATGAAACGCTCCGCGAACGGCTCGCGCCGTGCCATTTCAACCAGCCGATGGTCCGCCAGGCTCCGTGCGTGGTGACCGTCTGCGCCGATATTCACCGTTTCACGATGTGGTGCGAGCAGCGCGACGCCGACCCTGCCTACGACAATTTCGCGTGGTTCCTGAACGCTTCGACCGACGCCCTGCTGGCCGCGCAGAACCTCTGCGTCGAGGCCGAAATGCACGGGCTGGGCATCTGCTACCTCGGCACGACGATCTACACCGCGGGCGACATTTCGCAGATACTGGAACTTCCGAAGGGGGTCATTCCGCTCACCACCGTGGTCCTGGGTTATCCCGACGAGTCGCCCGAACTGACCGACCGCCTGCCGCTCGAAGCCGTGGTCCACTACGAGAAATACACCGATTACACGGCCGCCGAGATCGACGAACTGTGGGCCGAGCGCGAAGAGTCGGAGCTTACCAAATGTCTGCTGGCGGAAAACGGCCTCCCGAACCTGGCGCAGGTCTTCACCCAGCGGCGTTACGTGCGCAAGGACAACCTCGCCATCTCGGAGTCCTATTTCGCCCTTTTGAAAGAGAAGGGATTCTTCAACAACTGACGCCGTGCGGGAATCGTGTCGCATACTCGCCGCCGCGCTGCTGGGCCTGCTGTGCTCGGCGTGCAGCGTCACGCGCCACATTCCCGAAGGACAGTATTTTCTGCAAAAAGTAAAGATCGAGGACGACCGGTCCACGCCCCGCAAGGAACGCATCACGGCTTCCGACATGGAGAAGTACGTGCGCCAGACTCCCAACAAACGCTTCCTCGGGACGAATTTCTACGTCTGGCTCTACGAGCAGGCCGACCCTGCGAAGGACAACCGCTGGAACAACTGGAAGCGCAAGATCGGGCAGGCGCCCGTGACGCTGGACATGGGGCTGACCCAGAAGAGCGCCGAAAACCTGAAGGTCTACATGGACTCGAAGGGTTTTTTCTCCTCGCAGGCGACCTATGAGGTCGACACCGTTTCGCGCCGCAAGCGTGCGACGGTCACCTTCCGCACGCGCCAGGGCGAGCCTTACCGCATCGACTCCGTTTCCTACGAGTTCCAGGACAACTTCCTCGAACAGATCGTGCTGCCCGACACCGTCAATACGCTGCTGCATACGGGCGATATTTACGACGTGTCGGTCCTCGATGCCGAGCGGGAGCGCATCGCCGCCTACCTCAAGGAGCGGGGGTACTACAATTTCTCGGTCAACAACATCTCCTACGCCGCGCGGATGTTCGAGAAGGAGCGGCTGATCGACCTGCGGCTGATCGTCAAACAGTATCTCACGGGCTATGACGAACGCGGACTGCCCGTGATGGACAACAACATGGTCTACCGTATCGACCGGATCAACATTTTCCCCGATTACGACCCCACCGCCGCACGGACCGACACGACGCTGCTTTCGCGGCTCGATACGGTCTACTACCGCGGTCTGAACATCATCTACGAGAAACGGCCCAACCTGCGCCCTCCGGTGCTCCGTCAGGCCGTGCCGCTCTATCCCAACTACGTCTACAACTCGTCGCAGGTCAACCGCGCCTATTCCGACCTGATGGCGCTGGGGTATTTCAAGAGCGCGAAAATCGCCTTCGAGGAGCAGCCCCGGTCGGCCGACGTCACCGACATCGTCTCCTTCATCGGCGCTTCGGCCGATTCGACGCAGACGCTCTACACGCGCGAGGGCTACCTGACGTGCAACATTCTCTGCACGCCGACGCTCAAGCAGAGCGTCAAGGTCGACCTCGAAGGCAGCACCACGTCGAGTTTCTACGGCCTGAAGGCCACCGTCGGTTATCAGAACCGCAATATTTTCCGCGGCGCCGAGTCGTTCGACCTCTCCTTCACGGCGGGTTACGAATTTATGAAGGCTCCCGACGCCAGGCGCAAGCGGGCCACCGAATTCGGCGTCACGACCGGACTGACCTTCCCGCGGTTCCTCGTGCCCTGGCGCACGGGCCGTTTCCGCACGGTGAACCAGCCGAAGACCAAGGTCGAACTGTCGATCAATTTTCAGGACCGCCCCTATTACGCCCGTACGCTTTCGAGCGCCGGCATCACCTACATGTGGACCAACAGCCGCTATTCGTCCTTCTCGCTGCGGCCGATCGACATCAACGTGGTCGACATGACACGCCCGGTCGATCCCGAATTCCTGGGCAATACCTCCAACAAATACCTGATCAACAGTTTCAAGACCCAGTTCATCGGCGGCCTTTCGTTCGGCTACGGCTATAACAACCAGCGCAAGAACCTCGGCGGAAATGCCACGAACATCCGGTTCAACGCCGAGACCGCCGGCAACCTGATCGACGCCGTCGAGCACGCCTTCTTCTCGCCGGCCAAGGGAAAGGAGCAGTATACGATTTTCGGCATCGAGTATTCGCAGTATTTCCGCACCGATTTGAGCGTCAGCCGGAAAATCATGCTGGGGGGCGCTACGGCGCTGGTGGGACGGCTTTACGGCGGTGTGGCGATGGCTTACGGAAACTCTTCGTCCGTGCCTTTCGACCGTCAGTTCTATTGCGGCGGCAGCAACGGCATGCGCGGCTGGACGCCCCGAACCCTCGGGCAGGGTTCGGTGGCCAATCCCCACAACGATTTTCCGGTCCAGACGGGCGACGTGAAGCTGGAAGCCAACCTCGAACTGCGCTTCCCGGTCTGGGGCATGATCCACGGCGCGACCTTCTTCGATCTGGGCAACATCTGGTATATCCGGCACTATTCGGGTGAGTCCGAAGATACGGTGTTCCGGTTCGACCGTTTCTACAAACAGCTGGGATTCAACACGGGACTCGGCCTGCGTTTCGACATCAAGTTCGCCGTGCTGCGCCTCGACTGGGGTATTCAGCTGCACAATCCCAACAACCCCTCGGGCGAGCGGTGGATCCACAATTTCAAGTGGAAGAACACGGCGCTCAACTTCGGCGTGGGTTACCCGTTTTAACGTTCGGCTTTTACTTCTTCGCCTTGTACTGCGACGGCGACATGCCGGCATTGCGCTTGAAGTAACTGCCGAAGAACGACTGGTTGGGGAAATTCAGGTAATAGGCGATCTCCTGCACGCTCATGTTCGAATATTTGAGCAGCGTCTTGGCTTCAAGGATCACGTAGTTGTCGATCCATTCCGATACCGATTTGCCGCTGATGCGCTTGATGAGCGTGGTGAGGTATTTGGGCGTGATGCATAGCTGCCGGGCGTAGAATCCCACGCTGCGTTCGTGTTTGTAGTGTTCGCCGAGCAGCTCGGTGAATTGCCTGAAATACTCCTCCGCACGGTTGTGTATCGGGCTGTCGACCTCGGGATGCTCCGTGAGGTAGTGGGTCAGGATGTCCCCGACCTTGTAGATCGTCGCGGCGATCAGTCCGCCGATGATCTCGCTCGAAAAATCCGTCTCGGAGCCTTTCAGTTCCTGTTCGACCATCGAGATAAAACTCCGGAGCGACTGGCTCTCGGCGTGCGTGAGTTCCATGCAGGGGAGCGAGCCGAATTGCAGGAAAAGCGGCATCATGCGTTTGGTGTCGATGTTGATGCGCTTGAGAAAATCCGGGGCGATGACGATAAGATGGGCCTTGAAACGGTTGTTGGATTGTACTTGCAGGATGTGCTTGGGGCTGAAGATGAAGAGCGAATCCTTTTTGAGCCGGAATTCCTGAAGGTTTGACGTGAGTGAAGTCTCGCCTTCGGTTCCGACGCCGATAATGAGAGCGTTCAGGCGGCTCGGGAACCGGAATATCTCCATTTCCGATGCGCTGTTTGCGGCGATGCATTCGCCCATAATTCCCGGACGCTTTTCGCCTCCGGCCATTGTGATGAGTTCGTTTAGGGTAAAACTCGATATCGGCATTTCTGAATTCGTCTGGTTCATAGTTTCGCTTAAATTTCGACAAATATAATAATGATCAGTCGGGTATCATTCAAAATGTTCGATTCTTCAACCTTATGAACACTACCGCGCGCTTTTCGACCTGCGGGTCTCTGAAAACGAAAGCGCCGACCTCACGGGTCGGCGCTCGATGCTCTGTCGGCGGACCGATCCGCATGAAGATTTATTTGGCGGCAGGCGCTGCTGCGGGCGCGTCGGTGATGCCCAGTTCCTTTTTCACGGCAGGCGCGACGTCCGTCAGCGTAGCCTCGTCGAAGTAAGCCAGCGATCCCGTCGACGTGTCGAACACGACCAGAAATCCGCCTGCGGCCGCTACCTTGTCGATGGCGCTTTTCGCCTTGTCGATGATCGGGGCGAGCAGTTCGTTCTGTTTCTTCTGGTAATCCTGCTGTGCGCGCTCCTGGAACTCGCGGGTGCGGGTCTGCATATCGTTCAGTTCCTTCTCCTTCACCTCCTTGATGGCGTCGCTGAAGGTGTTGTAGTTTTTCTGGAAATCCTGCAACTTGGTGTTGAATTCGACGTTCATCGTCTCGATGTTGTCCGACAACTCCTTGGCGAAGGTGTCCATGTTCTCCTGCATCGTCTTGGTCTCGGGCATCGCCATGATGATTTCCTGGGTGTTGATGCGTCCGAATTTCTGGGCGAAGAGCGATGTGGCGCCCATCACCAGCACAACCGCAAGGGTCAGTTTGATTGCTTTTTTCATACAGTTTTATCAGTTAATGTTTTGATGTCGGTTATTTCTTGAGCGCGTCGATCACCTGCTGCGTCCGCTCTACGGAAGGATTGGTGTAGAGCAGCGTGGGGTTGTTCGCCGAGTCGAGCACCAGGTCGGCGCCCGCCTGCTTGGCGTAGGTCTCGATGGCGTCGAAGACCTGTTTCTGGATCGGGGAGATCACCTCGATACGTTTTTTCATCAGCGTGCCTTCCTGTCCGAACAGGCTTTCCTGATACTCCTGCGCCTCCTTCTCCTTGTTCAGAATGGCGTTTTCGCGGGTCTGGCGCGCAGCGGCCGAGAGCGAGGTTTTCTGGCTCACGTAATTGTTGTAAAGCGCCTCGACTTCGGCAAACTTGGCGTCCACCTGGTCCTGGTACTGCTTGGCGAGCTTATCCAGGTCGGAAATAGCCGTATTGTAGGCGTCGATTGATTTGAACACTTTCTCGCTGTTGACGATTATGTAGTTCTGCGCCGCGAGTGTCCCTGCCGTCAGAATAAATGCCGCAATTAAAATCAGCCGTTTCATAATCCTGTTGTTTTTAAGTTAATATTCAGCCGGTTTCCCGGATTGCTGCTATAAATATAACTCTTTTCTTTCAAATTTATTGCCACGCCCCGTTTTATTTGAGCTCCCTTTGGCGAGGGGGATTCAGGGGATTTTGAATGCCGGTCCGCGGGTGCGGCCGTTCGGATCATGCTAAAATTGTTGTCCCAGAACGAAGTGGAACTGGCTGCCGCTCTTGGTCGAGGAGTTCGCCGGAGCGTCGAATCCGTAACCCCAGTCGATACCGAGCATACCCACCACGGGGAGGTAGAGGCGGACGCCGAAACCGGCCGAACGCTTGATCTTGAAGGGCGAGAACTTCTTCCACGAGTCGAATGCGTTACCGCCTTCGAGGAATCCCAGCACGTAGATCTGCGACGAGGGTTTGAGGATGATCGGGTAGCGAAGTTCGGCGGTGTATTTGTTGTAGCCGCGCGAGTAGTTGCTGCCGGGGTCGAGCGCGCCGTCCTCGTAACCGCGCATCGCGATGATGTCGATACCGTATATATTGTATCCCGACATGCCGTCGCCGCCGACTTCGTAGCGTTCGAAAGGCGAAACCTTATACTTGTTGTAGCTGCCGAGGTATCCCATTTCGGCCTTGAGCATCAGCACGAGGTTCGAGTTTTTCAGGAACGACTGGAACCACTGCGCCTTGAACTGCCATTTGTGGAATTCCACCCAGCGGTAGCGCTCCTGGTTGGCCCGGTCCGCCTCTGCGGAGGTCGAGTTGGAACTGTTGGCGATCTGCTCCAGTTTTTTGTAGTCCTTGCCGTCCCAGAGCGAGTAGGGGAGCGTGGCCTGCACCGAGGCGCTGAACTCCGAACCTCGGCGCGGGTAGATCGGCTGGTCGACCGAATTGCGGCCGAACACCAGTTTGATCGATGCCAGGTTGGCCGCGCCGTTCGTCATCACGAACGACGACCAGTTTTTCAGCGCGTAGCGTTCGTAGCTGGCTTCGGCGTAGAACGTGAAATAGGGATCGGGCCAGTTCAGACGCTTGCCCAGACCGGCGGCGACGCCGTAGGTCCGGAAATACTGCGTACTGGTCTGCCATACGTAATAGGCGTTGTTCTGCTCCGAGAAGTGTGCCGAGAGGGTGAACGAGTTGGGTTTCTTGCCGCCCATCCAGGGGTCGGTGAAACTGAACGCGAAGGCCTTGTAATACGTACCGTTGGTCTGTGCCGAGAGCGAGAGCCGCTGGTTCTGGCCCATCGGGTAGGGGCGCCATGCACCTTTCTTGAAGGTGTTCTTGATCGAGAGGTTGTTCAGCGTGATGCCGACCGAACCCACGAAGGTTCCCGAACCCCAGCCGCCGGCGATGTTGAACTGGTCGGAAGCCTGCTCTTCAAGCGGCCAGTTGATGTTGACCAGCTCGTTCGAAACGGGCTTGATGTCGGGCATGATGGCCTCGGGGTTGAAGTGTCCCATCGAACCCAGCAGGCGGATGGTGCGCATCAGCAGCGCGCGGTTGTAGAGTTCGCCCGGACGGGTGTCCAGCTCGCGGCGGATCACCTCGTCGTCGACGCGCTGATTGCCCGTGATGCCGACTTCGTTGATGGTGAACTGCTTGCCTTCGAAGACCTTGACTTCGATGTCGATCGAGTCCGGGGCGATGATCGTCTCGGCGGGTTCGATCTGCGACATCAGGTAGCCTTCGTTCTGATAGAGCGACGACACGGATGTCGCTTCGGGATCGGTCTCCTTGCCGATGCCCAGCTGCTTGTGCATCGTCTTCTTATCGTAGATGTCGCCCTTCTTGACGCCGAACATCTGTTGCAGCCCTTCGGTTTCATAGACCGAGTTGCCCACCCACGAGACGTTGCGGATGTAGTATTTGTTGCCTTCCGACACTTCGAGGTCGATGCCCAGCCGTTTTTCGTTGATCGGGTAGATCGAGTCGCGTATGATGGTGGCGTTGCGGTAGCCCCGCGAGTTGTAGAAGTCGATCAGCAGCTCCTTGTCCGCCTCGTAGTCGTTCTCGTTGAGTTTGGTCCCCTTGAAGAAGTTGATCGACTTCTGGTGGGTCTTTTTGAACGTGCGGCGCAGGCGCTTGTCGTTGAACTGCTCGTTGCCGACGAAGTTGATCTTGCCGATCTTCACTTTCTCCTTGCGGTTGATCAGGAAGGTCACCGTCACGGCCTGTCCCGGGCGCAGCGTGTCGTTGTCGATACGCACGTCCACCTCCGTATTGCGGAATCCCTTTTCGGCCCAGTAGTTATGGATGAGCTTCTTGTTCTTGTCGATGACGTAGTCCGAGAGTTCGCTTCCGCGCTTGAGTTTGAGCTTTTCCAGCAGGTCCTTCTTCTTGCCCTTCGAAATGCCCTCGAACTCCCAGTTGTAGACGCGGGGACGCTCCTTGAGGAAGACCTCCAGGTCGAGGCTGTCGCCCTCGATCTCGGCACCGATCTTCACGTCCGAGAAAAACCGCTGGCTCCAGAGCCGTGAAATGGCGTTGGAGATGAAGTTGCTCGGCAGGTAGACCGAGTCGCCTGCGATCAGTCCGGCAGACGACTTGAGGATCTCGGGGTTGAGGTATTGCACGCCGTGGACGTTGACGTCGCGGATGTAATAGAGCCTGGGTTCGCCCTCGCTTCGGAACATCGGGGCGTTTTCTGAAATCGCAGGCTTCGGAGCCGCCGTCGTGTCCTGCGGATTCTGCTCCTGGGCGAATATATTCGAGCAGCATAGCACGAGGGCAGCTGCTGCCGTGAATATCTTACCGGAATAATTCATCTATTAAATATAGTCTAAAGTCATCTATTTAACCAGTCCGAAGCGGCGATCGCGCCGTGCGTATTCCTCCATCGCGCGGTCGAACTCCTCCTCCGTGAAGTCGGGCCACAGCACTTCGGGGAACCACAGTTCGGCGTAGGAGGCCTGCCACAGCAGGAAATTGCTCAACCGCTGTTCGCCGCTGGTGCGGACGATCAGGTCGGGGTTCGGGTAGGGGGCCGTGTAGAGCGCGGTGCTGATCGTCTCTTCGGAAATCTCCGACGGGGCGATCTGGCCGGCCTCCATGCGTTGCGCGATCTGCTGCACGGCGTGCGTTATTTCGCTCCGCGACGAATAGTTGAGCGCCAGGATCAGCGTCAGCGTCCGTCCTCCCGCGGTCTGCTCCTCGGCCATGGCCAGGTAGCTGCGGACCTTCTCCGAAAAACGGCTCCGGTCGCCGATCATGCGCACCTCGACGCCCTGGCGGATCAGTTCGGGCGTTTCGTTGACGACGCTTTTGCAGAAAAGCTCCATCAGGGAGTCCACTTCCTCCGCGGGCCGTCCCCAGTTTTCGGTCGAGAACGCATAGAGCGTCAGGTACTTCACGCCCCAGCGCGCCGCGGCGCGCAACGACGCCCGCACGGGTTCGACACCCGCTGCGTGACCTTCGTAACGCTCCTTGCCGCGCAACTCGGCCCAGCGGCCGTTGCCGTCCATGATGATGGCGACGTGTTGCGGTATGCGTTTCTGATCGCTCATATTAGGGCACAAATATAGGGAAAAATTCTGTTAACTTGTGGAAAAATGCGATAAATGATTAACTGCGGATGTCGATTCCCCACATCATCTTATTCCGTAACGTGTCGTAAAATGATATATTGTGCGGCACGGCCAAAAAAATCGTCTGTTCGGCCCGCTCCACGGTGAACGACGCGCCGTGCGAAACGGGGTAGGTCCGGTTGTCCAGCGTGACGAAGGCGTCCGCCCGCCGGGCGTCCACGTTGAGCGTGATGACGCCCGTGTCGGGGATCACCACCGGGCGCATCGTGAGGTTGTGGGGGGCCAGGGGCGAGATGACCAGGCACTGGCACGTCGGGGCCACGACGGGACCTCCGGCGCTGAGCGAATAGGCCGTCGATCCGGTGGGCGTCGAGACGATCACCCCGTCTCCGTGGTAGGTGGCCACCATTTGCCGGTCGACGTAGGTCTCCACCGAGATCATCCCTGCGCCGTGGCGCTGCACGGTGAATTCGTTGAGCGCCAGCTGCGATTCGGGCTGTCGGGCGAATTCGCCCGTGACGCGCAGCATCGAGCGCGGCTCGGTCGCGATGTTGCCTTCGGCTATCTCGCGGAAGATCAGGTTCAGCCCGTTGCTCGGGGCGCTGGTCAGAAACCCCAGGTGCCCGGCGTTGATGCCCATTACGGGAATCGGCGCGCCGCAGAGACGGTGCACCCCTTCGAGCAGCGTTCCGTCGCCTCCGTAGCAGACCATGACGGTTTCGGCAGGCTGTTTGCCGATGTAGCGGCCGTAGATCCTTTCGGGCGGGAGCGCCGTTCCCGTGGCCTGCTCCACCAGGGGGGCGAACTCCTCGTTGACGGCGTAATCGAAGCCGAAAGCTCCGATCGTTCCGATCAGCTGGCGGATCTCCTCGGGGGTGTGGGCGATCTGCGCGCGGGAAAAAAGTATGATTTTCATCGGCGGAGTTTCGAAAAAATAAGTAACTTTACCACGCCGGAACGATCCGGGGCCTTTTCGGCCCGGCAAGGCGCCGGGATGTGGCATATCTCCGGCAAATATACGGAAAGGAGAGCGATGCGCCAAATTTATTTGAGCTTGTCCGGATCGCGTTCCGCATTCCGTGAAACAGCGTAGAATTATGACAAAGTTAAGCGTTAACATCAATAAGATCGCCGTGGTGCGCAATTCGCGGGGCGGCAATCTGCCCGACGTGGTCCGCGCCGCGCTGGACATCGAGCGTTTCGGCGCCGAGGGCATCACGGTCCATCCGCGTCCTGATGCGCGGCATATCCGTTACGACGACGTGCGCGATCTCAAACGGGCGCTCACGACCGAACTGAACATCGAGGGCAACCCCATCCCGGGTTTCATCGACCTGGTGCTGGAGGTGGTCCCTGCGCAGGTGACGCTGGTTCCCGACGCTCACGATGCCATCACCTCGAACGCCGGGTGGGACACTTTGGCCAACCGCGCATTCCTGACCGACGTGACGGCGCGCTTCCACGCGAAGGGCATCCGGGTCTCGGTTTTCGTGGACCCCGTGGCCGAGATGGTCGCCGGGGCGAAGGCCTGCGGCGCCGACCGGGTGGAACTCTACACCGAAGCCTATGCGCGCGAATATCCCGACGACCCGCAGCGGGCCGTCGCTCCCTATCTGGCCGCCGCCGAAGAGGCTCGCCGGCAGGGGTTGGGGCTGAACGCCGGCCACGACCTTTCGCTGGAGAACCTGCGCTGGTTCGCCGAACGCATTCCGTGGACCGACGAGGTGTCGATCGGCCATGCGCTGATCTGCGACGCCCTCTACTACGGGCTGGAAAACACCGTGCAGCTCTACCGGCGCGAACTTAAATTCTGACGACTATGAAACGCATCCTGATCCTTGCCGCCGCGCTGTTCACCGTGTGCACGGCCTTTGCGCAGAGCGAATACAACCTCCAGCGGCGCAGCCTTTTCGAGGTGCTCCCGGTCTATTCGAGCGACATCGTGTTCCTGGGCAACTCGATCACCGACGGCTGCGAGTGGGCCGAGTTGTTCAACAACCGCCACGTCAAGAACCGCGGCATCAGCGGCGACCGCTCGGGGTGGCTGCTCGACCGTCTCGACCCGATCGTCGGGGGGCATCCCAAGAAACTGTTTCTGATGATCGGCGTCAACGACCTGGCGGCCGGCGTTTCGCCCGACGAGATCGTGGCCAACGTGGCCCGGCTCATCGACCGTTTCCAGTCCGAGTCGCGCTGGACGAAGATCTACGTGCAGAGCATCCTGCCCGTCAATGGCGAGTCTTTCGCCAAGTTCAAGAACCACTACGAGCACGGCCGTCAGATCGTGCCGCTGAACAAGCGGCTCGAAGCGCTGTGCGACGAGAAGGAAGTCACCTACCTCGATGTCTGGGGGGCGCTGGCCGACCACGAGGGGCGGCTGGACAAGCGTTACACCAACGATGGCCTGCACCTGACGGGCGAGGGTTACGTGGTGTGGCGGGATGCGATCAAGCAACACGTGAAGTAGCCGCGTGACGTTGTCGAATCCCATATTCCGGCGGATTTCGCGCCTTGCCGACGAGCAGGGCGTGCAGGCTTTCGTCGTCGGCGGCTATGTGCGCGATCACTACCTGCGACGGCCTTCGACCGACATCGACGTGGTGGTCGTGGGCAGCGGCATTGCGCTGGCCGAGGCGCTCGCGCGCGAACTGAAGGCGAAGGTCTCGGTCTTCAAGACTTTCGGCACGGCGATGGTCCGCGCCCGGAATGTCGAAGTCGAGTTCGTGGGCGCGCGCCGGGAGTCCTACACCCGCGATTCGCGCAAACCCGAGGTCGAACCCGGCACGCTGGCGGACGACCAGCGGCGGCGCGACTTCACGATCAACGCCATGGCGTGGTCGCTGAACGGGGCCACGTTCGGCGAGCTGGTCGATCCTTTCGACGGGATGTCGGACCTCGAAGAGTGCATCATCCGCACGCCGTGCGATCCCGACGTCACCTTTTCCGACGACCCCCTGCGCATGATGCGCGCCGTCAGGTTCGCTTCGCAGCTGGGCTTCACCATCGAGGAAGAGACCTTCGAGGCGATCCGCCGCAATGCCGAACGCATCCGCATCGTCTCGCGCGAACGCATCGTCACCGAACTCAACAAGATCGTCCTTTCGCCCGTTCCTTCGATGGGCTTCGAGTTGCTGGAACTCACCGGGCTGCTGGAGCGGATTTTTCCCGAGATGCACAACCTCAAGGGGGTGGAGAAGCGGGGCCGCCACGCCCATAAGGACAATTTCATCCATACGCTCAAGGTCGTGGACAACGTGGCGCGCCGCAGCGGCGATTTGTGGCTGCGCTGGGCCGCCGTGCTGCACGACATCGCCAAGCCGCTCACGAAGGCCTACGATCCCCGTGTGGGCTGGACCTTCCACGGCCACGAGGTGCTCGGCTCGAAGATGGTCCCGGCGATTTTCCGCCAGCTGAAACTGCCGCTCAACGAGCACATGAAGTTCGTGCAGAAGCTCGTGTTCCTTCACCTGCGGCCCATCATCCTCTCGGAGGACCTCGTGACCGACTCGGCCGTGCGCCGGCTGCTGTTCGAGGCGGGCGACGACGTGGAGGCGCTGATGACGCTGTGCGAGGCGGACATCACCTCGGGCATCGACGCCAAAGTGAAACGTTACCTTTCGAATTTCGAGCTGGTGCGCCGCAAGATGAAGGACCTGGAGGAGCGCGACCGCATCCGCAACTTCCAGCCTCCGATCACGGGCGAGCTGATCATGGAGACCTACGGCATCGGCCCGGGGCGCGTGATCGGCGACATGAAGGAGATCATCAAGAACGCCATCCTGGACGGCGAGATTCCCAACGAATACGACGCGGCCTACGCGCTGATGGAGCGGCTGGCCGCCGAGCGGGGGCTGACCCGCGTCCGGAAATAAGGCGAACCCCGCGGGGTTCGGTATTTGTAGGTAAAGAGAAGTGCAGGAAAGAGTAAATATCTTGTTTACAGGTGTTTAATCCTCTATTCTGCATCTGTTCCGAGCAATAAAAAAGCATAATCGGGCAGGATTAACGGTGAGTTTCGTTACTTATCCGTTACCTGCCCGAAATGCTTTTATTTGCATTAAAACATTCGTTTTCAGTTCGTTGCATTGAATTTCTGCATACCAAATAACTTGACTAAACGTTTAACAAATCCTCAAAGTTCAAGTTATTATGCAACGCAGCACTTTCAAAGTCCTTTTCTACGTGAAAAGGCAGTCCGAGAAATCGGGTCAGGTTCCCGTTATGGGTCGTATTACGATCAACGGCACGATATCGCAGTTCAGCTGTAAACTCACCGTTCGTTCTTCCCTCTGGGACGCCAAAGCAAACAAGGCGGCAGGTAAAAGCTTCGAAGCCCAACGCCTCAATGAAAAGTTGGAGAACATCAAAACCAATATCGGCAAACAATATCAGCGGCTCTGCGACCGTGATTCGTATGTCACGGCCGAAAAGGTTCGCAACGCCTTCCTCGGTATGGGTGACGCCTGCCGCCTGCTGTTGCAGACCTTCGACGAATACCTCGCAGGCTTTCTCAAACGTGTGGGCAAAGACCGCACCTATTCCAGCTATGAAGACTACTGCAAGCGTCGCCGCCGCCTTGCCTCTTTCCTCGAATACGAATACCGCGTCAAGGACATTGCGTTCAAAGAGCTGAAGCGGGATTTTATCGAAAAGTTCGTGGTCTACCTCTCCTCGGTACAAGGGATGCGTTCCGGTACGATCCATTCGACCATCAAGAAGCTGAAGTTAATGACCTATACGGCATATAAGAACGGTTGGATTGCCGTCGATCCTTTCGCCGGGTTCTATGTCAAAGCAGAATACGCTGAACGTCGCTACCTCTCGGCCTCGGAATTGCAGGCCGTGATGGACGTCGAACTTCCCAACTACCGTACGGGCATTAACCGGGATGCCTTCGTCTTTTGCGCCTTCACGGGCCTGAGCCATTCGGACGTAGCAAAGCTGACCCATGCCGATATTCACACAGACGACAATGGGGATTATTGGATTATCGACAAGCGGCAAAAGACAGGTACACAATTCCGTGTTAAACTCCTTCCCGTTGCTGAAATGATCTACAAACGTTATAAGGATATGCACCTCTCGGGAGACCGGGTCTTTCCGCTCAAAGGTACCTATAATACGCTGAACATGTCGTTACGGCATGTTGCCAGACATGCCGGTCTGTCATTCAACCCCACGATCCACATGGCGCGGCATACCTTTGCCACAACGGTCACGCTTACGCAGGGCGTACCTCTGGAAACGGTCAGCAAGATGCTGGGACATAAACATATCACCACGACCCAAATCTACGCCCAAATTACCAATGACAAAATCGGGCAGGATATGGCGGCGTTGAGCGAAAAACTCGACAGCGTCTTCAAGATTGCGCAATAACCCGGCGTTATCCCGGAATATCGTATATCTAATATTCCCTATTTCCGCCGGCAGGGAATTAAACACCGGAGCTGAAAATCCGCAAGGCCATGCGAATCGCCCGAAAGGCGAGCCTTGCGGATTTCCATCTCCGGCATTTTGCTGGCCGCTACCGTCGGAATAGGCGACTTTCTGCGCCCCGGACGCTACCCAACGGGCGGCTGCTCCGCAGCACGCATATCAGAAGCCCGAAGTAACCGGTCATTGCATTGCCTGTTCAAAACGGTCGTCTGTTGTTCTTTTTTTCGTGGAGATAATTCAGCTCGTCGCTGTAAATTGCGATTACGAAGCGCAGCATATTGTCGGCCAAAGCCGTAAGCCTTGTCGTGTCATCACCCAACAGGTGGAGTATTTCCGACACTTTGTGCTTGGTTCGGGTACTGACATAGATCGCCGAGCGGTTACGGCAATCCACCGACGCGAAGAACGTGCGTTCGAAATCCGGCAGCGCGATCTTTTTACGCCGGAATCCGGAAGACTCCTTTACGGGAGTCGTTTGGGTGCCGACGTCTGTTTTTTCAGCAGTCGGTGCCGATACTCCGGATACCGTTTCCGATGTGTTTCCCTCAGGAGTGTCCGTATCTTCCTCTTCCGGTTCGGGAATCCTGCGGACGACTTTCGAATCCAAAGGGGCCTGTCCGGCGATCATCTGACGCATCAGCTCCTCGTCGACTTCGATACGGGGATGTTTAGAAGGATTGGGTGCAGGTTTGTCTGTTTCTTTCAATGAATCCATGGTGCAACGTTTTTGAGATTGATTGTTAGCTATACTGTCGTAAAGCGTGTATGTCCGGTTTTATGTTTTAAACCATTCAAAATACCGTTTTCCGTTTCATGCGGTTTATATCGGGATAATGACCGGAATAAGAAAACCGACCTTTCATGCTGCAAGATACAACCGACTGAAATACCTCGGTTCCGATGTCCGCTCACGACCGCTCCAGTCCGCACCGAGGGTTTGTTTTGGCGCCCGCACGGTTGTAATAT
>ENA-UEPV01000452-UEPV01000452.1-human-gut-metagenome-genome-assembly--contig:-NODE-452-length-27896-cov-6.466516_pt1 | contig 27896 bp, 28 predicted proteins | sample MGYA00242942_ERZ507925 | MGnify/ENA primary metagenome ERZ507925 (study PRJEB26167, sample SAMN06115453) | human gut metagenome | host: Homo sapiens | place: China:Fujian | collected 2015-08-26... | reverse complement strand
AATTGGTGCTTTGGAGGATTTAAAAAATGAGGCGCTGGCAGCCATCTCATCAGTATCACCAGACATGACAGCACGGGCAGCAAAATTATACGATGACTCTTCAAAACCAACTACACAAAAAGAGCATAAAATTCGAATGATAGAAGAGGAGAAGTAAATACATAAGGTGAGAGGAAATTCCTCTCACCTTTTATTTTTTTCTCTACAAAAAATTAGAGGTGAGAATAAAAAAATCCGGGGAGCATAATGACTCCCCAAGATTCTTATCCTAAGTAGGATGGGTATGCATCACCAGAACGGTGTGCATCGATGAATCGATTATATTCATCAATACCTTTTCCGTACTCAGAATTAAGCTTCACCAATATTTTTGAAGCGTTGGTGGGGCCAACGCTTCGTAATATTAAAGGTAATTGCTTTAATATGAAAGTATGCATATTCTCACCTCCTTTTTGATTGATATCCTATAAATGATATATCAACAGGAAGTGTACAATTACTTAGGAGATAAATACGAAACCACGATGAGGTTTTAGGATGGACATAACTCCTTATAATAATATATATGCTGATGGATTTTTTCATTAGAATAGTACCTTCGTTAATTTCTTGAGAGGACTGCGGCTAGTATGTCGTAGTCCTCTCAAGCCGTCTCTCAACAACTAATTAAAGGGTCCCATAATGTGAAGTGAATTTTGGGACTTTATGTAACTCATCAACCAATCTTATAAGGAAGGGATACAGACAATGGGAGAACCCGCTGGAAAAATGGTAGACCTCTTAGTATCAGAGGAAAGTTCTCGTATTATTCTGATTGCCTTGGCTGTTTTCGTTTTGGCTTTTGCGATTTTAATCGGAGTTGCAATTTATCTGTACAAAGTTGTTAATTCAATTCGGGCAAATTCTAAGACCGAATTTGAAGAGGAACGAGAGCAAAATGAGTATCGGGAAAAAGTAACCGATACACAAGATGATCTGAAATACCTCTCTGATCTTATGGTTCGTTTAACGGAAACCGTAAACGCAAGCAACACGCAACTTTCCAACGACATTAAAAAACTGAACGAAAATATGACCGATGTGCATGCAGGATGTGCATATGGCCATGAATTGGAAAAGGAAATTAATCATATTAAAGATGATGTGTTAGTTGCATTAAAAGCAAATGTCGATTTGTTGTTAGATTCTGACAAAGAATCGATCAAAGCTTATATTACAAAAGAATATCAATATTGGATGAACCAGGGATTTATAGACATTTATTCATTAAATGTCTTGGATGAGCGCTTTCGAAAATATACGAAAGAAAAAGGAAATACGTTTGTAGCAGACATGGTAAAGGAATTACATAATTTACCACATCGTGCTGCTGCTACAAACTGTACAACTCCTCGTATGATTGAGGAGAAGGAACGTAACGAAGTCTTACCATCTGAGTATTTTCACCAGAAAGAGGCTATGAATGCAACGATTATTTCCGTTGAAGATCCGAAAGAAGACGAAAACGACTAATCCGATTAAGAGAATAGAACCAGGTTAAACGATGATAGGGATTCTGAAAACCCCTATCATCGTTTAATTGTGTTTATGTTTCCGGTAACGTTTAATTTCTAAGTAAATACGAATGGCACGTCCAATAAATCGAATCGATACCAATAACGTAATGAAATAGTAAATAAATCGCATATAAAATGGATGATCAAGTACATAAGGAGTAAACAAAACATATTGTGCGGTTAATATAATGGTGGTTGAAATGGTCTCATTCAATACAATTTGTTTCTCTCGTTCCCAACGATCCTCCAAAATATCTGACAGTTCATATTCTTTATTGGTTTTGGTTTTATATAGCTTCTTAACCAAATTATCAACCTGCATCCAAGCAGGTAAATCATAATAGTGATCGTACGCAGCGATACACTGGATCGGATTGTCCAAGGTGACATGTTCTTCTTTTAACATTGTCATGACATAGGACATGTTTTTATACAACGTAAAACGATGTCCCTCTTTTTTATATAAAATACTTTCTCCAGTGGTATCGTCTGCCATGTGAAGAGCATCCGTTAAAATACTAGGATAATACAGCTGCCCATCTCGAAAGGTCTGTTTCCGTAAATTTTCATCATAATAATGCTCATCATCGATAATAGCCGTAAAAAACGAACTTCCGGCTTTTTTCAAAACACGTTGTCCAATTTCTTCAATACTTCCTTTTTCAATCTGCAGCATAATACTCTCCTTTTTAAAGATTTATTTGTCTTTCGGTAAGTATCCTCGATAAATATATCCAATATAAAAAGCATATCCAATTGTCACAAGTACCCCAATAAGAGATTTAAATGGAGCCTTTGCTATTAAGGAAATTTCTCTATCGAACGCATGTATGACACGATAGGATAGAGAAAATATCATGATATCGATAAATACAAACCCTGCATAAGTTTCTGTATTTTTAGCTAATATCTTCGCCTCTTCTGCTCTATTTTTTATACAATCATGAAGTTTTAATCCATGTCGGAATAGAAATTCCTGGTAACATAAAAATGAAATTCCACTAATCATTCCACCAATACATGCCGTTACAATCGCAAGAATTAAGAGTAGAACAAACTCAGGCTCTTTTCTTGAATTTAGGCAAAGATTTAAAATTTTATCACATTCATTCGATGCAAGAATCACCCCAAGCACAAAAAAGATCGAAAGTAACCAGGTTGATCCTTCTGAAATACGATATTCATCTTTCATATAGTTATATCCTTTCCTAGTTTTATAGTCTTACATGGTTGTTTTTACCGCCTGGAAAACAAACCCATAACCAGGAAAGGAGGAACGTGTTATGAAATATCGAAGAGACCCTCTGATTTATGTAGACGAGGCCTATTATGGACCGTACTATCAGATAGGGGATGCGTTATTCTTAGAAGATTACAAAGACGAAGATATGTTAGCTTTATTTGAAGCTGCCGATCTTTCCACTTCCTATATTATTCGTGATAACTTATATTCAAAGATTCAAGCGGTATTAAAAACGCCAGCTGGGGACATGCGATTCAAACAGACCGTAGGTCGTTATGTGGATAAGAACTCCCAGAAACTGCATACTCCAGGTCCACAGTATCTGGTACCCTTTGGAGACATTGACAAAGGGATGTTTTATAAGGTGTTTGATATTACGGAAGAGGAAGTCAATGGGTATGTGAAGCAGATCATTGCCATCCTAAAAGGCTCTGCTACAACCACAAACTTCCAGCTTTTAAAAAACAACCCGATTTTCTTTGTTTTTTATTGTTGCATTCGATATTACACCATCGAGACTAAAGATATGCGGGGATTAAATACCGCACTCATTATTTATGCGTTATCGGTATATCCTTCTATCTTCTCCAAATATTTTAAATATGGAGTGAGTGATGTTGGAGCAATGCTCTATACGGTCGATAACTTAACGGAGAAGTTTATCTTAAAGAAAACCGGCCATGTATTTGGTATGCTGACAACGTCTATCCAGTCTTCGTATTCTTTCTTAAAGGATTTTATGAAAGATGGATCCGACAAAGAGGTTGTTCGATTTATTCAGCGAATTCGTAATGACCAGAACTCTCTGGTGAAAAAAATCTGTGACAATTACACAAAGAACCATGCCGCTGGTCGAGTGGTAAAAACTACCAAAGATCAGTTTGGAGATTCTCCTGTCATGGATGGAAATGAGAATAATACGACTTTGGTAAGTACCATTACGTCTAAGGTTACCATTCCATTAATTACCAACGGGATTGATTTAAAACGTGCCGAAATTTGTGCGAAGCTGGCTAAGATTAGTATCACTGATACCCGGTTTTACTTAACGAAGATTATCACAGGAAAAAATGAAAGTGATATTCAGGGATTTATTGAGTCAATTTTGTTCTTGTTTTTATACACAGATCAAAAAGAACCAGTGGACATTAACAGCTCCTACTTCCTTGTATGGGCTGCTGAATTATTTCGAAAGACAAATTCTAACGACGCCAATATTGGGCGCATTAAAGGAATTTTGGACAAGTGGGGAGAAAGTTCTGGTGTACATGCCAAGTTTAAAAGAGAAGCTTCTCGTGTCAATTATAAGAAAGCGATCTTCTTTTACTTTGTGTTATCAATTCAGGCGTACAACAACTAAAACGGTAGGGAACTTTTTATGAGTTCCCTACCGAATTATTTTTTCTTAAGCTAAACCGGTCAATGGAAGATGTCCTCATCGACCTTACTAATTTGTTTTCACTTAAATTTCTCAGCAAACGCATCATAATCTCCGATTACTTCCGGACCTTCCTCAGAGGGGTAAATCAGATAAATACGTCTCTTACCAGAAAGATCTACGTAATCTTTCTTAATCTGATATACCACATCTTCATAGATGATACGAGTGGTACCACGATCATACGTATTTACTTCAACCAAATCTGGAAAGTTTACCAGTCGTCCTTCGTTTTTCTTGATATAGCTATAACCTACTTTTGTAGGTGTATGTGCTTCGGAGATGGTTAATGGAAAAATAAAATACTGCATCTGTAATCCTCCTTTATATCCGTTAGAAGATTGTCGAAAAAACAAAAAAAAGAATTATACCCATAAGGGTAGGGACCAAGACGAATGTCCTAGTCCCTATCAGAGGATGGACATTCAAATCTGTCCATCCTCCGTAAAACCATTTCCACTCAAGGTTCTCTTGATTTCTTCCAGAACCTTTTGCTGTTTCGGGTCAACGTAACCAAGTTGACCCTTTACAACCTTTCTAGTGGTAGTGCCGGCTGCAACACCAACGCCGGCACCCATTGCATAGGATACTGCTCCCACAGCAGTATCCACAGTTTGTTTGTGATCAATCAGGAAGTGGTTTGTCTCCACTTCCTTAAATTTTTTGCCCTTTGCGAGGGCTGCGTAATACGCGTCTTCGGTCATCGTTTTTCGACGACCGAAAGATTTCTTCACTGTAACCATTCTCGGGTTACGTTTGTCGACCTCGTTGTCGACAATGTTGATGGCGCTACAAAGGGCGCCATTTACTAGGTTACCCACGGCCATCGTTGTCACGATGCCGATGGCCCCGCCTGCGGCATCTGCAACGATCTCTCTAGCAATAGATTTTGTTCCATTGCCGAGAGTCTTGGCTCCGCTCTTCAGAGCCTTTCCAGCCCCAGCAGCAGCGGCCTCAGCTTTCTTCTTAGCCTCAGCCATGCCCTGCTGTTTCTGCTGAGCGGTTTTAACAACACGCTCATGGTTTTGAGGAGTGGCGGTATTAGTAACTGTAGCCTCCTCAACCTGTGCTGCTGTATTTGTTGCTGCTGTATTTGTTTTAATTTCTTTCATGGTATTCTCCATGCGGCTCTCGGGTTTCTTCTCTCCACCGGATCATACATTTTTGCCCATTGGCAGGGATGATCGTTTGACCCTTTGGCGACCATTTATTTCATCGCCTATGAACTTTTTTGATCAGAGATTGCTATCTTCTTCTTATTTTATTTCTCTGATTCACGGAAATAGTATATCACTTTTCAGACCTATTTTACGGATTTACGCAGGAGACAATTTTCTAAGAAAGAAGGTGTCTTATGGTTCGAGTGGGGAAAATCAAATTTGTTGATATCTATGCAGAAAATCAGACTGCCAAACATCGAAATGAGATCTATGTGGTCTATAATACCAAGAAGAAATTCAATGTTGGACATACACATGTAAAAAATTACAAAACTGCAGAGTATCTCGCAAAGTTAATTGTCTCTAACCAACTTCCAAAGAATTGTCACAGTACGTATTTATTGGAATCGTTAATCCGTTTAGAGACAAACCCGGATCATATTAAGATTCTACAGGGATGGGTAAAAAAGAACAAGAAGCATTACTAAATGCTTCTTGTTCGATCTTTTATCGTTTCAAGAATTTTCCTATTCGAGATAGGATTTGAGATAAGAGTTTACCAAGTAAGTTACACGCCCATCCATACATCGTTACCACCTCCCAAAATGAATGTGATACAATAATGCCACATGTAGTATAAGGAGTATTTCGATGATTACGAACATCATCTGCATCTTAAAGGTATCCTCTTTTTGTATTTTTTTCGTATACCGTTTCTTTCTTTTCAGTTGTACCTGTCTCCACGTAATGAAACACATATACATTACGATTACAACCATACAAACAAGTATGATATTATCGATCACATTATCCATTTTTTAATCCCTCATCTCAAGATCGTATCCACATCCACTTAATACATATCATAGATCTGCGGTTTTCGATCACCTTTATGCTTATTACGATCTTTTCTTTCTGTTGTCGTTTTTCTCTTTGGTTTCCGTGTGATATCATTCGGATCCAGACGATAGTAATGAACCAATTCCGTCTCAATCTGGCAGTATTCTCTACTGTAAACATCGACCGGTGTTTCTCCTTTAAAACATCTTCGCATAATCGGAGAATTAAAAATGCGAAGATAGTACTCAATCAAAAGGATCGTATGTAAGGGCTCGTCCAACCATTCAGCTCCTTCCGATACATTTGCCCAGTTATCATTGCTATAGATAGATGTTACCAAGGAAGATTCTCCGTGATCGTATAAGGTTGCATTCATCAACTGATCCGTAAAATCCTCGGTGGCTTCTCCATATTCGGTAATCACGGTATTGTCCCCGATGGTATAATTTAACAGCATCAAAGACATACCATATACCATGCTGCTTATGATCACAAAAATTCCAACTTCAAAAGGCTCTGTCTTCACGTCCATACCCATCGCATACAACATAATCACGTCAATCAGTGCTACCATCAACACTGCCAAGACATGAAATTTTACAACTAGGGTACGCCCTTTTTTCACAGCCACCCCTTCCTGGATCAGGACTTTCTTTGCCATATCTAAAAGACCTGTTTCTTGAAGGACGTTCATTCGAAAGATTGCTTTTCGAAAACGCTTGTTATTTCTGATACAATCAGCCATCCCTGATGGAGAAACGGACTTCACATTTAAATCCCCTCTATAAATGCGGTTTAATCCTTTTTCATCAGGTACAAATCCAGCTTCTTCAAAATCATACAAACATAGTCCAAGCTGGTGTAAAATTGCAAAAGCGGATGCTTTGGTATTTTTCATTTCTGTTCTCCTTTGTCAGTCATTTTTATAACTCAATTGGTTCGGTAATCCCTTCCACTTTAATGGATGGTTTAAACACGATATGAGATTCCAATGCATAACTTGCATAGTCATCATGACTACGGTGTATCGTATCCGTGATCATATTTGTAATCCGTTCTCGTCGATAGTAGGCAATCTGTGTTTCTTTATTGGTTAAGTAGAACATTTTAATCTTTGGCAGTTGTCCAAACTGATGGCAAAAACGGATGTATGTGATAACTCGCTTCTTACTCTCATCCGTTAGCAATTGATCATCATCAATCTCATGGGATAGTACAATACTGGATTCAATTGAGGCTCGATAATCCGAGCCTCTAAATAATTTATCAAGCTTTACCACAGACGCATACGTGGTATCATCGATACAAATTAGCGTCAAGGTCGATCCTGGAACCACCTTCTTTTTTGGTAGTACGATACGTTTGCTAAATTTTCTGATCAATCTCGTATCAGATAAGTTATGTTCTTCCCCTTTAATTAGAACACGGTAAGGTTCCACATGTCCCTGATAAAACATGGTATCACACCCTTTCTTTTGTATTAATCGAAGAATCCCTTCTTAAAACCAATAAACTTATCTAGCACTCCTTCTTTCACAGATTCCTTTGGTTCCTCGACATCCTCATCCGTTTCCTCAATGTCTGTTTCTCCAATCATGGAAGTTACAAAGTTATCAAAGGCTTTAAAGAAGTCTTTTTTCGTTTGATTTACTTTGTCGTATCCATAAATTACATTGAGATTCTTAGCAATTACTTCTTGATACCGCTCGGAAAGCCATACCCAAAGTTTTGGATAGCGTTCTCTAGCGATACGAAATAGTGCATAATCATCCGCTGCAATATCTGCTCCATTTTCAATTAAAATTTCAACCGTGGATGGTTTGGTAATATCATAGGAACGTACGACGTAGTAGGCATTACATAAATAAGTACCATTTGGTGCCTTGTGTAGATACTGGTTCTGTAACTCCTCGTACTCAGATTTTACGGTATCCCATTTTAACGGATGAGAAGTCACGATTACATCCGATCTGGTTCCTTTATTTTCACTTTGTTTGACATCAACGCTCACGATATCCGGAGTTTCATTATTTTCTACGTGATCGAATGCGCTAAGATGATACCCCATAAAGGAACACTCATTATACGCTTCAATGGCTTCTTCATCAACATCCCCATACACCGGAAAGATATCCGCTACAATCGATCCTTCATTTAAATGTGCGAAGATCTCTTTAATGGGATAAATCGGCACTACATTGGATCCTAATTTCATTTCACCAGCACCGATCTTTTCATGTCCTAGAAAACCAGCTGCATCACACATAATGCAGTATTCAATAGATGGAGTTTTGGCGATTTTAAAATTCCATTCAGTTACGTTTAATTCTTTCTTACTCATGACTTTCTACCTCCCGTACATCTGCTGAATCTTCTACATTTTTGGCAGCTTTTCTCACAACATTTGGATATTCGGTACGAAGCATTTTATATACTTCTGGATAATACTGCTTTGCCATTCGGATTACCTTATAATTCTCTGTGGAAATATCTGCACCTGCATCAATTAATAATTTCACAACCTTTGGTTCGGTTGCATTAAAGACCGTTCCAATACGAACCTTAGTCATTAATAACATCTGATGATGTCTGTCCGTTTCTTCCGGTAATAGTTCAGCCCACTGTTTCCACTTTTCCAGATCTTCTGGTTTTTCTGGAGCACAACATGCAAAGAAGGCTCCCTCTCCATATCTTGCAAAGATATTTTTGATCGAATACACATGAAACCAGTCATCCTGTGCTGCTGCATCTGTTGTTAACAGATCTCCCGGTATTGCTTTTTGATGTGTGATAGGATCTTCTAAAGTACTCATCACCAACATTCCAAACTGCATTTCTTCCATTAGCTCTTTTCTTTCTTCTTTTGAAGTCATTTTTTAATACCTCCTTATATTCTCCTTTTGTTAAAAAAATTAATATTTACCAGGAAAGAAGCTCCATATTGGGAGAAGTGAACTTCTTTCCTGGCTGGCAGAAACGATCTAGCCCAAAGGAGTAAGCTAGATCAAAACCAGTAAAGAATGTGACGTAAGACTTCCAAGATCCAGGAGGGGAACCTAGAACTGAAGCCTATGATATGACTGTAATCTTTGATTTTAAAGCAAGTTTAAAATCCTTTTTCTTTTGTAAACGTCACATTCTTACATGGAAATAATATATCAGTAAAAGAGAGGAGTTCTTCATATCAAAGAACTCCTCATAAATTACGCTGATGCTTTGATTTTAAAACGTTTCTTAATTTTAGCACTTGGTTTAAATGGAACTCCAGATACCGATTCCAGTCTTGGAATCTTAATCAGCTCCTCAGGTTCCATCTGATACTTCAGCGTCGGTTGTTCCTTAATTACCACTTTCTCTTCCCATGGTTGTTTCGTAAGTGGTTCGTCTGGGAACGTTTCTGGAGTATCATTTTCCAGTGCTCCACAAGTTGCAAAGTAATACAGATCGATCTTCTGTGACTTTGTAACTGAGAAATAAGAATTCAAAAGTCCCGTATCTCTCGCAATGATCATTCGAGTGATCGGGTTGAACTTTCGAAACATATACTTGATTGCAGGATCTACAATTGCAATCATATTTAGGATGTCTCCATCAAAGTCTGCATTTAATCCGGGAAGGATGGATAAAGGAACACTTAAACAATAATCAGTTCCACTTCTCTTTACCCGCCGTACCTTTAACAGAAGCATTGAGTAATAATTCCAACATTCGAATACAAATGCCTGACTATCTCTTTTAGTAATTTCCCTATCACCAGTGCATTACCAACCTACCATTTCGGATTTCTCCTACCTTTCGTCCATAAAGGACCTACTCGCTTCGTGTAAGTATTTCAACTTACCTTATTTTCAATCTACCTGGTTTCCCATTTATGTATTTCTACAAATATAGATCTCTAGCTTTCCTTAGTCGATGAGCCTATATCTTATCTTCGTAAGATACTTCGCTGCAGATTCATTCCAATCTGTTTCCCTTGTTACGATACCTTTGGCGTTACCCATTGCCCTTATCTCCATCACTGGGATAAGTACGTAGTATAACAGATTATCGGAAATTTCCCGCCATTAGATAGGTTTTACGACACCAAATTATGGTTAGCGTCGGATTCCTGTTAATCAGAAGCGTGACTTCTTCTTTCTTAACAATCATCATCATGATATCATATACCTTCTGATTGAAGATAAATGAATCTTCCCAAATGTCTTCTGCTTTGCTAAGTGGGATATCTTCATATACTTTTAAGTAATTGATGATTTTTGGTTTAAATAATTCTCGGAAAGTATGATAAGACAGATCGACTTCATTGTCTCGAAGTGTCGGATCTGGTACGATTACGTTACGTGCGGTATAATTGCAAATATTTACAATACTCAGACTATATCATATGAATCAAAGATTCACCCAACCGTTTCGGTGTTACCCTACGATACTCGCTTCGTGTAGATATTTCAATCTACCTTATTTTCCCTGTATATACAGTTTAGCTTTCCCTAGTCGTTGAACTCATATCTTATCCTACTAAGATACTTCGCTGCGTCGATTGTTCCAATCATAACCTTGATTACCATATCTCCGGAGTTACCCTTTGCCCCTATTCTGTCACCACAATAGGTTGGTAGTTATGATCCTTTACTAGAAGTTCCCGCAATTAGATTGGTTTAACGTCCCCCAATTTTGTTAAGGGACCCGCCTAGTAACATATCTCGAATGATACCTTCTTTTCCATGCATGGAAGCAAAATCATAATCCCAGAGGGCATTGACTTTAATCTGTAACCGTGCTTGGAAATTATCCCACTCGATGTCGTCGCAGTTCTTTAACTGCTCAGACAGTTTAAAGATGACGTTGATCATCTTGTCAGCACCCTGGAAGTAGAATGTATCCTGGGTGATGGATTGTGGACGTAAATAAGTAGAATACACCGGAATGTGGTGGGTAAAGACTTGATCTTTTTGTGCCAGTAAGATCTGGAAAGTTGTGATTTTATTTTTCTTATTCGGAAGCTTCATATAGTACTCTAAAACTTCCTCATAACGATTATAAAATTCCTGGATTCCAATTCCATAAAATGGATGGGTTGGCACGAAATCCAAATCTCCTGGTTTTAAAGCTGTCTGAATACCATTGGTGTCTACTTTCTTTTTGCAATTGACAATCTCGGAAAATTCTTTGCCAATTGCCTGTGCAAGGATACGGAAGTACAGAGGCTGGATGACAAATGCCCCAGATCCATTTAAGGAAATCCATCCACAGATGTTGATGTTGGATCCTCTAGCTTCTACTTTTTCCTTACAAAATGGGCAGGTTTCTCCTTCGTAAGCTCTGGAACGAAGTTTTCCACATTTACAACGATAACGTTCGGTGAACTCTCTTTCATCCCCATAGGTGGTACCATACAGGGGAGATTGAGGTCCGTATAAGGTTTTCTCCTTAGAACCATCGAGTGATACTTCTGCTGGTTCTGTAATTTGAAAACCAATACCGCTCGCCATGTCGCTATAAAAACATGCATCCCAATCCATACGATAGAGTACGGTTCGTTTCTTTCCCATTTTTGTTGTCCCCTTTCTCATTGCCATATAGTATTTCTGATTTTCGAAAATTAGAAATAGCTTTCGATACCCTTATAGATTTACCGACGTTTAATCTACTTTGGTATAAAGCAGAAAAATAATATATCATGAAAATCTATAAGGGCATTAAGTAGGTGTGAAAATAAAAATAAAACTTCAGGATTCCAGCTTAAAACAATTGGATAAGAAAACTCGAAAAGGGGTGTAAATTTTGCGTACCAATCAGCAAATAGACGACCTCGGGTTTGTATATCTTTGTGAAAGTACGGATGAATCCGTCAGTCATATCGGAGATCTTAAAATATATGATAAAAACCATATCTTCTTTGTTGAATTTGAATCCGTGTTACAGTCTTTCGGGGTACAGAACCGAAACCACCGGTATTATACAGCAGAGAATGTCTGGTCTGCAATTAACACTCCGAAGATTCAGGATCTTCTGGCACATGATTCTTGGTTTGGGGAACAGAACCATCCAACTCAGGAATACCAGGATAAGAAGTTAAGTCCCGAACGTATTCGAGACGTTTGGCCCGATAACCGTTCTCATAAAATTATGAATCCTAGAATCGAAGGAAATCTGTTGAAAGCAAAAATTCAGACGGATGCTGGTACCGATGCCGGAACTGGATTTGCAAAATCCGTTATTCAGGGTATGGTCCCGCGTTTTAGTTGCAGATCCATTGCTACCTTAAAGCAGATCAATGGAAAACCAACTGTGGTCATTCGATTATTGGTAACCTATGATTGGGTCTTTTATCCCTCTCATCCAGAGGCAGAATTGATCGGACATCTGGAAAAACCAGTCTTAGAATCCGTTCGACCGGAAACTCATACGATCATCACTCCAGAAGATACCTTCATTCCTCTGGGAGAAATTTTAGACCTGGTTGCGAATAAAGACATTAACACGGAAATTCTAATGGAAAGTTTTGATCTTGGATTGGAAGATTTGGTTGGATTTAACAAAGAGCGTACGCACGCAATCATCAAAGATGACGACAACATGATTTATGCAAAGATTCGACCTGAGACAAAAAAGAAAGTGGATGAATTTTTCGCATCCTTTTAAAGATGAATAAATACCATACACAGGTAGACTGTGTATGGTATTTTTCTTTTATCCCCACCAGAATGGAATTCCATCCAGATGATAGGTATCGTCCCATCTACTAAGAAGTTCCAATCGTTCGGATTCTGCATTCTGCCAACTATCAATTGGAAGACGTAACGTACCGTAAACGGTGTTTTGTTCTACAAACTGAGCCATCGTTGGGTATAGGTTTTCCTTTACGTCCAAAAGAGCTAATTGTAAGAATGAGGTTAAAGCATCGTCTGGAATCGTATTCAAAGATTTGGAGTGTTCGAAACTCCAATCCATGGTAACCACGTTCGACCAAAATGAATTGTACAGAATTAACTTTCTCGGCGCTTCAAAATGAAACGTCATTTTTGGAACTGCTTGATTTAAGAGCTGCGCGGATAAGTTATTCAGCATCATCTGTCCGATAAACGACGTATCCGTCATACCCATTGGGACAGTTCCGGCATAATATCCTAAGTTGGTTAAAGCATCTTCATTATAGTAGACATCATTCACATATAACAGCTTTGGATTTTCAAAATCCGGAAGCAGGTATTCCGTAGAAGACGTAACACGATTTACCATTTTAAATGCTTTATTCAGTTCAACTCGGCATAATCTTCTATCCGGACAATACAAAGAAAATACAGGAACGGTAAAATCCTGAATAATCTTGGTGATCATTTGATCAATGTCATCAAAGGGGACTGCAAGTGTCGCAATCCCCAATTTGAATTTAATTCTGGATACGATGTTGGATAAGTTTAACATAGTATCAACTCCTTATCAATATCAATATGGTTCTGTGATGATACCCTGTTCGCGAGCCAGTGGATCCAGTTTCTGATTCTCTTTTTTCAGCTTTGCGAACTTCATACTGATCTTCTTCTCTTTGTCAAGTAGCTGCTTCATGGTAGCCGGATCAATGTCTTTTCGACGTTTCATACAGATAATATCATTTAACATCAATTTGAGACGCTTGAGCTCTGCTTCATTTGCTGCAAGTTTTGCCTGTGCCTGCTGTGTACTTGGCTTCGGTTTTAACTGCTCCGCTTTTTTGGCAATGTCAGAGAAGATACTTTCCATCATAAGATCCAGATCTTCCTGAGTCATTTCATCAACGTTTACACTCTCGTTGGTTGCAACGGCTTTCGCTTTTGCAATCTGTTTCTGGATCTGTGTATTTGCCTCGGATAGTTTTTTAACTTCAGCCTGAAGACGTTTTACTTCTTTAACTGCAGTATCATATGCTTTCCCAGCTCTTCCATTTTTCATAGACTCTATCTCTTTTTCAAGAGATTTAATTTTATCGGTATCCTGTTCAATTTTCTTCCGGTTTGACTGATACGTGGAAAACAGGTTTGCATAAGGATCGGAACCAGTACTAGCTGCCTGTGTTTCCTTTTTCTTATCAATATCCCTACAAACGCTTTCTACCATAGTATCTAACTCATCTTGAGTTAGAGCATCAACATCAACACTCTCTGTAGCAACGTTCACTTTTACAATCTGTTTCTGGATTTCACGATTCAGATTGTTGATTTTAAGAATTTCTTCACGAAGTTTTTTCGCTTGATCTGAAATTCTTGCTCGATTGCTGGCACCATCGGTAGCACCAAGCTTTACTTCCAAACCCTGAATTTGTTCCTCCAGTTGTTTGATTTTCTTTTGATTAGCGCTGTATTGTGCGATTAATGATTTTACCTGTTTATTGGTATGAGCAACATCATTGGATAATTTCTGCATTCCAGCACTTGTGTTGTTTTTCTTTTTGAAGAGGTTTCCAAGAACACCCTCCATCATAGTTTCAACGTCATCTCCAAAAAGTCGATCGCGTGCTTCAATAAGAGCAGCCTCTCTCATTTCCAGAGTAATTTCCCCTGCTGCATATTTATCCATCAGCTGTTTACGTACCGCAGAATAGATTCGATCATTGTCATACTCGATGCCAGCAGATTCTTTCGCAATCTCTGCCTCTTTTACAGATTTCGCCAGCTTCTCTTCCTGTTCTTTTTTCTTTTCTGCTTTTTCAGCTTCTTTTTTCAGTTCCTCATACTCTTTCTTTAAATCTTTTGCGAAAGATTTAATTTCTGGAGTAGAAACTTTGAACTTCTTTAACATAAGCGCTGCTTCATAGAAATCCTGATGTTTCTCTGCTTCTGGACAAAGGGATTTGTAATAGAATCTATATGGGGAAGACTCGACGGTATATCCATTATCTCCTGTACTAACAGATGAAGTTTGCTGCTGAAGACGAGCAATCACTGCAAATGGTTTTCTCTTATATTTTACAAGATAACATTTGCCTGTCACACGCAGGTCTTCGGAAAGTAATTTTGCAACTTCCGGAATATATTTCGCTGCAGTACCAGCAACGCTCATTTTTGCAATATCCAATTCACTGTATTTAATAGCGTCTGGATGAATATCTTCGTAAGCTTTAACAACGTTGCTGCCTTTTTTCATATTAATCGCTTTTCCAATTGGAATGGATAGAATAAGAGCAATACAAGCCAAAGTACTTACAATCAAAGTCGCATTTGTAATCTCGCAGATTTTATCAAAATCATCTGCAGCTCCCTCTTTGATCATCTCTCCTTCATTATTTTCAAAATACTGCCAGGTTTTTTCTACAAAGTGATCCAATGCGTTTAACCGTACGCCAAGATCACTACCTTCTTCAGCAGATTCTTTAAACTCCTGGATGGATCCAAAATAATCATCCATTCCAGAAACCATAAGGTCAATCATAGGATGATCCACTGCCTCTGTTAAAGAAGCGACATGCTCTCCAATAGAGATATCGTAGATGGTACTTAAATAATCGACCTGCTCTGCAGCCATGTCAAGATCAATAGCGCCTGCTTCATATAATCCTACAATTTCATTCTTCATTGCATTGTAACGATTGTCGATATGGGTACCATTAAAATACAATGCCTGTTCCGGGTTTTCTTTGTAGTACCCTGTCAAAATCGTATCCAGCTCATCACAAGTCAAAGTTCCTTCACAGAACTCTTCGATTGTATTTACAATTTCACTTGTAAAATGAGTTACAGCCTCTGTATAAGAAGAAAGCTTCGCGATTGCAGCCTCTCTTTCTTCTAACGTAATTTCTCCTGCTGCACATTTCTCATATAATACTTTACGGATACGCTCTCCGTTTTTTACATATTCTTCGATTGGAGTATCTTTCATCATTTTGTGTTCTTTCTCCTTTCTTTTTTGATCCGCCACAATTCGAAAAACTTGGCTCATTTCAGATAAAAAATCCTGATGAGTACGGTTCATTTTAATCTTAAAGTCCAGGATTTGTTCCCGATATTTATTGAAGATCGGTCCCCAAGCACCTTCATCGTCTTCATCTTTTAGATCTACCATAAAGGCACGATATACTTCCGCATATCGTTGTTGTTTTGTATAGGAATCCAGCTCTTTATATAAATTCGTCACCTTTTCTTCTTTTTCTTTAAATTTGGCTTTTAATCGATGTTCTTCTAAAGTATCTCCAAACCAAACTTCACCACCCATCTGATGAAGTTTTAGATGGATATCATGCAAACTCTGTAAACGATCAAATGCATAAGATACAACACCTTGAATCTCATCTTGCATTTCTCTCGCATAATCCATACGAGATCTAATTTTTGCCAAGGTTATAGCCCCCTTTCTTTATTAATAAAAAAAATGAGGGAGCCCTCATTTCCGTTAATCGACTGTTTTTAAGGGGAATAATAAGGTACGGAAGACTCGTATGAGCTTTCCGTACCTTATTTAAAAGTTATTAAGTCGTAAATACAAGAGAAAATATTCTTCTTAAAGGAGTGTATAAGAACTACAACTTTAAACTTCTTTAATTGGAATAGTAATAGGATGGAAATCCAATTGGAAATCCTAAGCTCTGGTCATCTACTGGAAACTCTAACCATTTTCCATCATCGGATTCAAGTGATCGACCAGAAAGTTCTTGATATAGCATATCCGCTTTTGGATATTCCGTTTCTCGAAACTCCTCCTCATTTAGAAGTTCCAGATCGCCATTGGTACTTTCCACGTAGTATAAATCAATATCTGGTACTTGATTGGTATTATGATTGAGAGTGGTGTAAGCATTTAGTAGTAATAATCGTTCATAGGGTTCAATGCTTACAAACGTCTGATCTCCAAGATAACAAAATGAGATGATCCGTTCCGACACATCATAGACAAGCATATCTAAAATGCGCAATCGAACATAGTAATCATACATAATATTTGGAGAGCATTTTGATTTTAATACCTGCAAATATCCAAAACTGGTAACATGCTGATTTAGTGATGGTCCATAGATTTCTTTAAATTCTTCAAGTGTATAATGCTTCCGTTCTTTCATACCTCTGCGGTTTCTCTCTCCTTATCTTTGTCTTTCTTGGTATGGTCGTGTTTGCCAATGTCGAAGAACGTATCGCGGACTTCACTATCATCATTGAATTGCTGGGTTGGATATCGTTTTACCACCTCTCGTTTGATAGCATTGGTATTGCCTCGTTTATTTGGTTGATTCTCTGGACCAAACTCCGTGCTAAGGGAAAGAAGTCCAAGTGGCTCATCCAAATCAATATCATCTTTGAGTTTGATTTCATTTCCTTCTTCAAACGGCTGGTTAAAGTAATCGAGCTGTCTCATCTTCTCAGTTGTCTCAGAAGAACGATAACGACGTTTAAGAAGTTTGAATACCATGAAAAGTTCACCCGTATCTTTCTTTCTTTGTGGATTGATGATACAGGTCCAGTCAGAGTTTTCTTGGATTTCCCAAGCACCTGCAATATTTTGAGAACCTACCAACCGGGTTACATCTTCTTTGTTTAGCTGCAATGCCGCATCTACAACTGCAGCTCCTTCTCGGTTCAACTGTTGTGCTGTGATAACCGGAATATCAAAGAATTTAGCAATCTCTTTCAATTCATTTGAAATATTCTTTAATTCCCCTTTCTCATTTTCTGCATATTCTGTGGGACGAATACGCTTCATGTAGTCGAGAATCAGTGCACAAACCTCAATTCCTTCATCAGCAAGATCGTTGATAATAGAATAGATATCATCGGTATTGATTTCTCTATTCTTGTATTCTTTGATAATAATATCAATGGAGCAATCTCCGGTTAATTTTAAACCACCACGATCTCGCATATACTTGATAACCTGATTTGGAGTATAGTTTCGAATATCTTCTGCAGATACGGTCATATTAAACATACGCTCAATGGTCTCAGGGATATCATTCTCTAACGTAAGGAATAGAATCGCTGGACGCTTCTCTGGATCTTTTGGTTTAAAGTTTGGATTGTACTTTCGCATATCCAGAGCAGATTTTAACAAAATCGTAGACTTTCCTTTTCCTGGAAAGGCTAAATATGTATAGAGTCGTTTGGACATATACCCTGGAGAAAGTAATGCATTTAAGTACGTAGATCCTGTAATAAAGATTCGGTTTCGATCTTTTAATTTTGCAACCGCATCTGCAATCACAGATTCAAATCGATCTGTATCCAAACTAAATGTCTGGTCAGCATCCAAACTTCGACATTTTCGATTGATATTGACGATGGCCTGTGCAATGGTATTTAGGTCATTTGCAACCTTTTCATAACTTGCAAAATCAGTTGGATCGATGGAATCTAAGATTTGCTGCATAATAGATCTTGCGGTAATGACATAGCTAAACTCTAAAATCGAATCTACCTTTTTGATCATATATTTACTTTCTGCATATTTGATCGTTAAGGTATTCATTTTATCAATTAATTCTTTGCTATATTCATCCTCTGCATGATCTCTACAATATACTTGAATAAATGACGGTTCTTCAAACCGTTCTTCTAATAAACAAGTTGTAATATTTTGAATAATATGAATGCGGGACTCCAGCTCTGGATTTCCCTCATAAACATCGGGATCAATAATCCCCATTAATTTATCAATATTGCTAATTGATTTTCTTGTACGTAACGTGCTGTCTTTTAATAAGAATGCAATAATCATGTCCAGCATCTGTATGTCAAGAGCTACTGGAAATTTTGCTGCCATCAGTCCAGAGACACTAAGCATCTTCTTCCATGATACTTTCGATTGTGTCGTATTTTTGACCAACTCGTCCTGGACTCGGTATTCTGCGAATTGTTGTGTTTTTGCCATTTTCACATGATCTCCTTTTTTATTCTTACTGAGATGTCTTCGAGGAGATAATACATTACCGAAAATAAAAAGTAGAGTTTAGGATGTTTGGTCCTAAACTCTACTTGATGTTAACTATGTGTTGTCTTGCTTGGATCAATTTTTGCCCATAAACAAGCATGATCCGGCTTTGATTCAGACAGGTATGGGATATCGTCTGTCAAAGCAGTACCTGCGTTCTTAGTTTCAACCTCATCCTGAATAAACTGATTTAAGTCATGCTGAACGCCGCTTTTATCTTTATATACAACTGCTTCCGCCGCAGTACGAGGAAGCAAATCCAATCGCTCCCCATCTTCTAATACCGGTGACTGAAAAGTTGTAATGACTGCTTTTCTTTGAGCCATGATAAAGCCCTCCTTTAAAGTATATTTCCACACATCAGACGAATGGCTGCTACGGATAGCTCCACATCATCGGTGTGTAATAACTGAAACGGAGCAGAACTCTTTACAGTATCTGCTGTCACAAGTGCCGGTGCTCCTACAATATTCTGATATCGAGTAACCGGAAAACCGATGTATTCGACACGATCATTTGGTTTTCCATGAATCAGGATATCCGCCATAGGTAAATTCGGAATTTTCGCCATATCTTATTCCTCCCCTGAAATATCATCTTCATCTGGATCATAGATATATACAGTTGCAGTCATAGGTTCATCTGCAGGAATATCATATGTGGTTTGTTTTCCTTTAATTCCAGCGTAAAGTTTATTATTGACACCTGCAACTTCTCGTTCGGTATTCACTAACTGACAGTTGTGAATGCCACCTCGAAATGCTTTGGTGACCGGTGCAGTAGTAGCGGCTTGATTTACCAGTTGGTATTCATAGGTTTCTCCCATAGTTCAAACCTCCTTTACTCGTTAAACGAAATCGTAATACGATCTGCAAGTGGGAAATGATCCCGTTTTGTTTCATCAAATGTGAATTTACCATGGTGAATTCGATTCGGTCCAAAGATCTCCTCAAGTTCACGCCAACGATCAGAATTTTCAGATCCCGTATTTTTCACATCACCGTTAATATCAATGGTACGGATCATTTCTGCCCAAACACCATTTACTTTCCATTCATTGGAATAGGGTCGACGAACTGAGAAGATAAAATCTCCATTGTCGTTTAAGGTAGCAACTTTCCCCATATACTCAAAGAAGTATGGGGTATCCATAAAGGCAACCACGATTTCATTTCCAAGTTCTTCCCAATCTTCTGGTCTGTCGACAAAATACATTACATTTGCAAGCTGAACTTCCAGACGGCTGTCTTCATACATATACTTCTTCAGCAACGTAGAATAGTTTCCGCCAATCAATCCTGCATTTTTAAACATGAACTGCAACTTGTCAAATGTGATTTGATCGATAAAGATCTCCATGCTTTCAGGGTGACCTCCAAAATCGGTCATAATATCCAAATCCGGAAGATCGATGAAACAGTGTTCATTCATACGGACATAATCTTCACATTCGTAAATCTTAGTCATTCCACCCTTGATGCACTTTACACGGTAACGAATCGTAGCGTTCGATTCTTCCCATTTGGTTTTGTTGAATTTTGCTTTCTCAGCCAGAAATAGCGCAGAGTCTCCTACGTAATTCTTCATAAATTGATTGTAGTAATTCGTCGTTACTTCAATCGCAGGTTTGTCACAATCCCTGGAATCTACTTCCATGAAGAAGCCGTTACAAACGTTGCTTATTTTAAAGTGATACGTATAAATGGACTCCTTATTACTATTATCAATGCTCAGATTGCTGGTATAAATATCCAGCAACTTTTCTTTATTTAACAGAGTTAAATCATAATTGGTGCTAATAAAGAAAGATGATTCGGTATCTGCTGGATACCGAAATCCCATATTGGTATTCAGTAAGATTCGTAGTTCCAGAACCAAATCCTGTATCTGCTTCTTATTCTGGAAGAAGCTGACAACTTTTCCATCTTCTTTCCGTTTATAGAAGATTTCACCGGTGACCTCATCTTTTAAAATTTCGCCATTGACGGCTTTTACACGATATTTTGTGCTCAATGCCGTAGTCGCAAAACGCTGATTCGGTTTACTGATTATGGTCGGAACTTGTCCTGGTAGTACCGGTATTGGCATAATCAATCACCTCCTATGTTATACTTCGAGTCATTGATGATAACCTCTTCATCTAAGAATTCTTCCGCATCATCAAGAGGATGCCCAACCATATAGACATAGGTTAAATCTTCTTCGTTTTCTCCTTGTATGGTTAGGTCTGGGTCTAACGCCATAACCTCTTTTTCGTTTTTCAACGTCTCTTTTTCATAATCGGTACGTGCATAATTATTTCCTGGATGCACATAATTCTCATAGATAATCGGGTATTCGGTTGAAATTATGCTCTTATTGAACTGTAACACATTCGGGTTCACGAAGGTCTTTGGAATTAGTTCATTCCAATAGAACGCCATAATAAGGACATAACGTCTCTCATCTTTCCAATCTTGTTCCGGTTCCTCATCCGTATTCGGATAAAAATTGATACGAGGATCCTTTTCCGCGTTTACAATATCATCGACCAATTGTTTCTTTTCAGCCTCAGAAATCCAGTCTTTTTTAAACAAGTCATCGGGCGTAAAGAAATAGATTGGTTCTTTATAGTTTAATCCATAATACTCCCAATCTCGTTCTTTCTCATAAATCGTCAAATGATAAGAACTTTTTAAATTTTTAAGCTTAATTTCCCATGGAGTGATTGAGAATAAATTTGGCATGCTGAGTTTTCGTCCATTCAAGTATACGTCGTAGTATCTCCAATCAAATGGTTTTGTGACGATATTTCGAAGGTCATGCATCAACTCATTTTGATCGATTCGTTCCTTATGATAGATCATTTTATACCGGAACGGAGTAATGTCAAAATAAATAGTATCTCCGACCTCAAAATATTCCATTAACTGAATACGCGGACATTCAAAAGAAGAATAAAACGCCCATTTTACATTTGGAAGAAGTCTTCCGTTACGGAATACTCGAATATATTCAGCACTATAGTGAAATTTATTTTCCGCTCCAACAAGCTGCAAATATGGATAACCAGCCGTTGTAATCTGGAACGGAAGTCCCATAGGATGCTTATTGATACAAAGATTTAAATCTTTATTTAAGATGCTTTCGTCGGTCGGTTGAACTTTAAACTTACGAAGACGCGTAAATCGAAGTGGTTTCCCTGCTTCCTCATCTTCTTTTGTAGTTACAACGTCCCATTCTCCTTCTTTGTATACGGAAGTGATCTTAAAGAATTCGGATAACGAATTTTCGTAGAGATGCTGATAATCGTCTCCGTTAATATCCTTAGTCATGACATAAGCATCCGCATAAGTCGGCCAGATATCTCCTTCATCGGGTTCTACGATCGTAACTTCATGTACATCATTCATGGATGTAAACCGCATAGGTTCTTTAAAATCGTACCTTGGGAAAACTTCCATCTCCAGATAACTATCTTCCGTTACCATGGAAACTGGAATATACAGATAATCCATAAACAAGTAACGATCCTGATACATTTTCTCTGCAAATATTCCATCAACAAAAAAACGAATATCCATATAAACTGGATATTCCCGTGTATTATTCATAGCGAAAACGTACATGGGTTCATCGAACTCATAGTCGTAATGCAATTCTGTATTGGTATTTGTTCGATACCGACTTTTTAAATCAATTTGGTTGGTAAACAGATGATAACTCATCCCAACCCGTTTTTGTTCCAATACATAATCTCTAAGTAACCATGGATCGTCTCGAATCCATTCTTTTAAACGACCTTCTTTGTACATAAAAGGTTCCCCAGTTAAGTGATCAAGGTCGTAAGGATGAGATCCATAATCCAGATGGTTGTATAAGAAATCTGTTTCAGCGTATTTGTAATGCTTATAAAGATATAACAGGATCTGCTCAAAGGTTTTGATGAAATCTTGTTTTTGAACCTCTGTCATTCCATCATATTTCATTTTACCACGCCAAATTTTATCTACAATTTCTTCCATGGTAGATCCTTCGTTTAAGAAATGAATCTTCAGGAAGCGATACCAAAAATCATGAATGCAAGTGTATTTCAGGTACGTGTTGTAGTGGTAAAAGTAAAATATTTTATAGGAATCCCCATCTTGAATATCACGATTACAAATACGATAAATATTCGGATAATAAAGTTTGATCGTCTCATGGTTTGGAATAATAGAAGGAACGTCTTCTCCTTTTCTAGTACGGAACACCATAAAGTTTTCCACTGGAATTGGAGATGCATAGGGTTCAAAATCATCCCCGCGATTTAAGATCATCAAGTTCGCTTCATGACCAGAGACCGTTGTAGTATCAGAACCTGTATACCAAATTTTTCGATGTAGTTCGTTTACGTAAACAACCGTTGTCCAGATTTCTTTTGTATAAGATTGAATCTTTTTGAAAAGGGTATCTGGTAAAATTGTGGTAAAATAGGTTTCATACTCATAAAGATCTACAAGCTGTGTACATAAATAGGTCGCCTGTGCACCATCTCCCGGAAATGAGAATGTTACAAAAAAAGTACCTTCTTTATTTTCACCAGGGAGTGGTTTCTTGAAATATTCTTTTGGGATATTGATGCGATGACTTGCATTATCCATATACAAGTTCATACGATTCAATACCACTCGCTCATAATAATCATTCTGTACGACAAAGAGTTGTACTTTATGATCAATATAGATAATCTCATCCGTAACTGGATCACGTTCATTTTTCAAAACATATTGTCTACGGAAAGGTTTTGGCATACGAAATTGAATCGCATCTTTAGAAATTACTTTAATTTCCCAATCCCAAACCACCTGATCATCTATGATTACAATCGGTATCCATTGAAAAATGTGCCCATCGTTAATCATATCTTCCAATGTAAAATACCGTAAATAATAATTGGAACGCTTAAACTCTTCTCGATCGCATACATGAATAATGTCTTTGTCGATATCAAAACAAGCACGGATATTCTTATCTAAATATAAGTGTCCAATCTTTGTTGCTGTTTTGCCAGTTTCATCATTGGAATAGTAATGATATTCGTCATATAAGATCTTTTCAATCTGTAACCGATAGAGATATGAAAATGAATTTTCCCACGCTTTATGAAGAGCGAGATGGGTGGACGCATGATCATATGTGTTATTTAAAAGCGCTTCTCGAAGCTGTTTTTGTAGAGTTTCGGTATCCGTCAAAACATATTTCCTCCTTTCTACAAGCGTTTCAAGTTTATAGGACTGTTTTTAATAGGGGTTTTCACGCTATAAGAACAAAAAAAGAACCCCTCCTATTACTAAGAGGGGTTCTTTTTATTAATCTGCTCTAGCCAACGATACGGTTCTACGTGGATTGATTGATGTAGAATCCGCAATTACCCTTTTTCCTTCACCGGATGTGTAGGTTGTGGTAATTCGATTTTCGGTTGTATCTGCTACAACAGGTTCTGGTTTTGGAGCAGTTACAGAAGGGAACTTACTGAAGAATTCTTTCTGTTCCTCTGTAAATGTCACCCCACTTTCCAAAAATTTCCGATATCTTTCTTTCACTATTTCATTACCGTAATCGATAATAAAACGCAACTCTTTAATTGGAAACATGTAATCTAACGCATTTATTGAATCAACCTTCGTCACATTTATGCGCTTGTTTATATGAATCGTACCACCCGCCTTCTTGAACTCCGCATTAATGATCCCGAGAATAGATTCACGGAACGCTTTTGCAGTGATCTTTTCGCCGCCATACAGATAGATGAGTAATAATCGCTGCGCGTTCCATTTCGTCCAAGAGAACTGTGTGGAAACATAAGATCTTAGATATCCGACGCTCTTAGAACCTAAGAACTTATCGAGCCCTCCCTCTGTCAAATCCATTCCTTTCATGCAATACCTAGACATGATATAGAACAGATTTTGTTCATCCCTTACCAAAGGATGATTTTTATATTTTTTCTTCTTTTTCGGTTTAGCAGCTTTTGGTTCTGCCTTCACCGGGGTTTGTACCGCATTCACATTCTTCCCAGCTATCTCTTGATCCAAAACTTCTCTGTCTAAGCAACCAAAGAATACCGGATCACTGAAGTAGTTTTTCAGATCCTCATATATTTTGTCGAGGATCGGACTGCTGAGCTCAATTTTATGAAGATACGTCTGTACCTTTTCTGCAGCTGCCAGATAGAAAATATCATCGGTATCTGCAATTTCTGCACTCTTTTTACGAGCTCGAACCTTCAGATACATACTCGAAATGGTTTGAACAACCATGTTATCAAGGATCATCTTATCCAGACTCTCCTTGTCCGTTACATTGAGTTTATATGTTTCAAAAGCATAACACAGATCATGCCATGCTTTTTTTGCAAACCATCCTTCATTGTTTAAATTAGTATCAGCCTTTTTAAAAAGGCTGATGATGTAATTGAAATTATTCGTGTGATTATTCTGTGTCATATCTACTTCCTCCTAATTAATAATCATATGTAACCTATTCCCACTCACTTTTGTCCCAATCATCTTTCATACGATTCAGTTCCCCATCGCTGAAAGATTGGAACTTCCGTTTCAATTCCTCAAATTCCGGAATTCCAGGAAAATCGAAATCATAATCCAGCTCTTCTGGAAGCTGACGAATCCAATCCTCAATTTTATCAATCGTATCATATTGGATTTCATCATGAACTTCATAGGAAGTTTTAATCCAATCGTAAATACGATGGACATAAGCAGAAACTGCTTCCTGCGTATCAGCTTTGATCTTCTGGATTTTCAGCTGATCTGCTGTTTGCTGTTTCACAGGGACATCATACGGGAACGTCTCCTCCCATTTTTCAATCTCCTGTAAGAGGAACAAAACATCTTCGGTATCCATTTCTCCCTCTTCTGTGACACCTTCAATTTTCAGAAGACGCTGCTCCAGATCTGTGATTGGAGCTGGTTGTTCTTTTTTGTAATAATTCCACCTCGGCATAATTATTACCTCCTTTGTAAATATTTTATTGATATTCCCATATCAAAGAGATATTACATAAGTTTGATACGGCATTCATTCGGATATAAAAAAAAGGACCTATCTCAATATTGAGATAGGTCCTTTTGAGTGGTTTACTTCGTAGGCATAAATTCGTTTACCATACGATCAACCATAAATGGAGAAATTAACTCCTGATCATCTTCCAGATTTTTTGCAATTGCAGAATCCGGAAGTGTATATACAACGTCAGCATCCTCTGCGTTCTTTACGATCATACCACGAACCTGTGCATGAAGCCAAATCAGATCTCCGCAGTAAAATCTTGGTTTCTCAAATAGTGCCCGAATTTGAGTTCCCATGGAAAGTTCAGTTGCGTTTACGTTGTTACCACGTGGATTAATAAATGCTTTGCATGGGCTTTTATCAGCATTCTCTGCATAGTTATCAATCGTTGCTGCACCAAGAGCAGCGAAAGAAAGATTCATCTGTTTCATAGGGATATCGGAATAATACACCACTCCATCATCCAAATTTATTACCGCAACTAAGATGGAGGTATCATTGGATGCTATATTGGAAGTAAAGAGTGTACGCTCAGGTTTTACAACGGCATGCATGACATCGCTGCGTTGTGTTCCCGTACCAATCATTCTACAAATATCTTCCATCTTTGTTGCGTCAACAGGTTCTGCTAACGTTTCAAATCCAAAGAATGTGTTTGCAATAGAGAATGGCTGACCACTATAACAATGGACTGTAATTGCCGCATAATGGGCACCACGCTGTAAAGCAGATTGACGACGAATCATAACAAATTCGGATACGCCTTCTCCATCAACGGGTCCTCCATCAGTCCAATCTCCTGAATGCGTTGCATACATCCGTCTCTGGTGTTCTGTATCACATACCGTCATGTTACAATAATAACAACTATCCAGAACATGAAGCTCTTCATCCATAAAAACGGCAGAAAGATCCAGATCATAGGAGCCAGACCAGTGAATGTATGGAACATACACATCTTCATACATGCCATCTCCAGATGCCTTTGCAACTTCATTTACAGAAATCATTTTAAAGTAAGACCCACGACCAATGATGTGTAATCCACTGTCGTTTGCTTCTCTGAGTTCTGTCGGTACGACAATCCCGCATGCGGTAGGATCGATATACACTTTTCCAAGATATGGAAGTTCCTTAAAGCGATAGGTAATCTCCTGTGTTAAAATATTTAAAATTTCAACATAGAAGTTCTTTAAGTAAGTCTTATCACACAGACTATCCGGAATCGGAAGAAGAGGAACATATGCACTTTGTCCTTTTGGTTTCGCATAACGGATATCCTTTTTATGATTTTCCAAGTTATGAAGTCTCTTATAATAAAGCGTCATTAACTGGCAAAGCATTTTTGTGGACTCCGCATGTGGAACAACCCGATGTAAGGATTGGCAAACCATGTACTGAAAATGCCTATTTTCTCTTGAGTCATCGCTGATTTTACTTCCATAGGAACGTACGTATTTGTCAAAATGTCGTAAGTACATACCTGGGAAATTTTCCAGTTTCTTAAGCCCCTGCTCAAAACTAGACAATGAATCTCCACCATGTGCTAGAATCTTTTCCACTAATGCATTCGTTGTCTGTGGTTTCTTACCTTTATAAAGATTATCTGCAGCTTGACGAATCTTTTTATATTTCTTTCCAAGACAACGCTGCAGTGATATCAAAAGAAAACGGAGTAAAACCACCAGTATGACTACCAACCTTCACATCATTTACCC